>Ga0315290_10002207_pt1 | contig 13688 bp, 8 predicted proteins | sample YL17G12_0_MG_FD_203627 | JGI IMG/M metagenome (GOLD analysis project Ga0315290, IMG submission 203627) | Sediment microbial communities from Yellowstone Lake, YNP, Wyoming, USA - YL17G12_0 | ecosystem: Environmental > Aquatic > Freshwater > Lake > Sediment | place: USA: Wyoming | collected... | reverse complement strand
TGGTATAGTAAGGTATGATGACGCCGGGAGAAGAAAAGGCATGGGAGATACTCTCAGGACTCGATCCGTCGGTTGTATGCAGGAACGCCTCCGCTGCCTATGATGAGGCGAACAGTTATTATATTGTAAGGTCATTCTGTTGCGATTTTATTGTAAAACCTGAAGAAAGGACAATCTTTAATAACTCTCCTCAGGGGAATATCCTTCTAAAAAAATATCCTTATTTTTTTATTCACTCCTGTCTGTGGCACCTGATTCACGCAAAGGACATCCCTTTAACAGGGAGGCTTGTTAAGCCGGCAGATGTAAAGGGAGGGGATTTGTTTTTCAGAGGGAGCCACATCCTTCCCCTCGATGGTATCGCGAAAAGATATGGGGAGGACAGACAGTCCTTCCTGAAAAAGGGGGATGAACTTTGCGCAGAGGTGTTGAACTATGGCAATGCTTCCGTGAGGCTTCAACCTATGCCGAAAATACCGGTGACCTTGATCCTGTGGCTTCAGGATGAGGAATTCCCGGCACGGGCAGACCTGCTATTTGATTCCTCCTGTGAACTGCATGTCCCGATTGATATTATCTGGTCTATAGCAATGATGAGCACACTGGCAATGCTATGAGCCTGAAGCTGAAGGAAAAAGCGGACGTCCTTTTGTCAAAAGAAAAGGGGACCGTCTATAAAGACCCCGGCGGCAAGATAGCGATTGCCCTTGTTTATCCGAACACCTACCATGTCGGCATGTCAAATCTCGGATTTCAGGGCATTTACGGACTGCTCAACAGTATGAACGATGTGCTTTGCGAAAGGGTTTTTCTGCCTGATGACAAAGATATCGATGAATATGTCAGGACGGAAACGGAGCTCTTTTCAATGGAATCCAAAAAAACCCTGAACCGTTTTGACATCGTCGCCTTTTCAGTCTCTTTCGAGAATGATTATCCAAATATCCTGAAAATACTCGAACTGTCAAAAATCCCTTTCAATGCCTCTGAAAGAAGCAGCCGGCATCCCCTTGTCATAATGGGAGGGGTATGCGCCTTTTTAAACCCCGAACCTGTTGCAGGCTTCTTTGATATCTGTTTTATCGGTGAAGCCGATGAAATGCTGCCGGAATTTATCGATATATGCAGATCATGTTCCGACAGAAACGACCTTTTAATGCAAGCCGCAACAATCGAAGGAGTTTATGTCCCAAAATATTACTCTATTTCGTATGACGACGCCGGCAGAATAACGGCGAGAAAAAATTCGGCGGATGCTCCTGTGAGCATTGCAAAACGTTACCTTGAAGACCTGTCAGGATCAACGATCAAAACCTCAATCATTACGGCGGATACGGAGTTTTCGGATGTGTATCTGATCGAAGCAATGCGGGGCTGCCCCTGGAGCTGCAGGTTTTGCGCTGTAGGGAAAATATATAACCCTCCAAGGAGAAAAGGCCTTCAGAAAATCCGGGAGGAAATTCAGGCAGGGCTGGCAAAGACAAAAAGGATCGGGGTCATCGGCCCTTCCCTCTCGGATTATCCGCACATGAAAGACGTCCTGCAGATCCCGGGAGTTGATTTTTCGATTACTTCATTAAGGGCCGGCAAAAAAAGCGCCGAACTGGTAAGCCTTATGAAGGGCCATAAGAGCGTCTCCATAGCGCCTGAGGCAGGCACTGAGAGGTTGCGCAAAGTCATTGATAAAAAAGTCACGGAGGAAGATATCCTCTTCACGTCCGAACTCCTGTTTGCCGAGGGCATAGAAACATTACGGCTTTATTTTATGGTCGGCCTGCCGACGGAAACGATGGAAGACATAGAGGGCATCGTCAGCCTTGTGAAAAAAATAAGGGCCATATCATTAAAAAGATATATTGCCCTGAGCATAAGCACCTTTGTACCCAAGCCTTTTACGCCGTTTCAATGGCATCCTATGGAGGACCCTCAGGAGGTAAAGGAACGGCTGAAGGTGATTAAAAAGGAGTTATCGCTGATAAAAGGAGTCAAGGTATTCCATGATGTTCCGAAATACGCCTATATGCAGGGGCTGTTCGCACTCGGCGACAGACGGGTTTCGCAGGTACTCAAAAAAATGCAAAGAACGCGGGACTGGATGAAAGCCGCCGAATCAGCCGGATTGAATAAGGATTTCTATATCTTCAGAAAAAAAGAATATGAAGAAACCCTGCCCTGGGATTTCATTGATATGGGAATTGCCAAAGAAACGCTATGGGAAGAATATCAGGAAGGCATGATTACATAATTTCTTTCAGGACTTCTTCTTCGATATGCCTTGAGACCTGTTCCGGCTGAGATTTATGCTCCCGGTATATCGAGAGCAGTCTCTCAGCAAATTCCACGGCATTTTTGTACCCGGACTTTCCGGCCTTATAGATAACTTCCCAGTCGCCGGTTTCGGTAAATTCCCGGAATGCCACTGCCATTTCAGGGAATATGATTTTTCTAAAGCCGTTGAGGAATACATTATAGAAGCCGAGAGAGCCCGCTTTCCGGTTCTCTATAATATATCCGAGCATTCCTTTTTCAGCGGTATCCGAAAGGATGTCCTTGACCGCGCGGGCAAAGACTTCCGCCTGACTGTGCGGGAGACTTGAGAGAAAGACCTTCCATACTTCCCCGAGTCTTCTTCCTTCATATGCCTCGCCCAACTCATGATAAATATAGGTCTCCGCTTCGGAGCGGGCAATCCGTGTGATCCCGTTATACATTTCCTCGTTTATCTCGTTCTCCTGCGTAATGCCGTATTGTGAAAATGCAAAGGAAAGTTTGCATTTAATTTTCTTGTGCCTCAGTTCTTCAAATCTGTTCCAGAGCAGAAGGCGCGTCAGATCAAGCCTTGCGATTACTACATTGTCCTGCAGCATGGCGGGATAATCGGAGAGGTCTCGGGCATATTCATTCCCGGCGATATAAACATCAAATCCGTCTATTTTTTTATGAGATAATATGTCGGTCACAAAGAAGATCGGCTTCATGTAAAGACCGTATCCGGCGCCGTAAAGCAGCCCTGTTTTATTCAATGCCGCATTGATCTTTTCGACCTCGAAAGGTCTGTAAACATCGCCATTTACGGCAATATCTTTAAAATCACTGCCCTCAATCTCCCCCCAGAGGGTTTCCCTTTCGGATATCCATTCGCCTACGTCTTTTTGCAGAATCCTTTCCCACGGGTTCAGTCCCTTTTCAACACGATACAATTCCCGCAGTCTCAAAAGGAGCCCGCAGAGAGAAAACGATCCCCAGTATTTCGCATCCGAAATATTGCAGTTTGTTTTGATCTGCGAAGATACTTTTTGAATATCTATCATTTCCGTTCCTTGTAATATTTTAACAGATGAAGGATAAACATTCGTCCTCCCCTTTGCAAGGGGAGGTTGGGTGGGGTTTTGATTAAAAGATTTAGACCTCCCCTGCCCCTCCTTATCAAGGAGGGGATTAATTCTATCCGTAATTAAATGGTTGCAATTCGGATGATAGAATATGATTTTTAAATCATGCTATGATATGACAAAATCAGGTAATGCCTGTCGCTTTTAAAAGGAACCTATTCCATGCCTTTGATGACGGTTGAGAGATCAAAAAGAGCAAAATTTATTTTTCTCATCGGTCTTTTCATCACCCTGCTGTTTACCGCCCTTATGGCGATTGAACTTACTCCCCTTGAAATTCTTGAGGACAAGATGTACGACCTGCGGTTCAAAATGATGGGCAGGACAAAAGCTCCGGACAATATCGTTATTGCGGCAATTGATGAGAAGAGCATTGAAAAAATGGGCAGGTGGCCCTGGGGCAGGGACAGGATTGCGCAGCTTCTGGACAGGCTTACAAAGGCCGAGGCGGAGCTTGTCGTCTTCGATATTTTTATGCCTGAATCGGAGAAGCACGATGTTATGCTCGCAAAAGCGGTAAAAGACGCCGGCAATGTTTTGCTCCCTCTTGTATTTTCATTTGATATATCCCAGACTGCAAGACAAAGTGAACACATCAACTATTCGGCAGTGCAAATCCAAAACCCCGAAAAATACAATAAATATGCTCCGATCAGCGCATCTGGCGTGCTGGCGCCCGTACTGGTCCTTATGCAGGAATCAATGGCAATCGGACATATTAATATGAAACCCGATGACAATGACGGTACGCTGCGATGGGAAATGATGGCTATAGAATATAAAGGTTATTTGTATCCTTCCCTCGACGTACTGACCGCGGCAGTCTATCTCGGCATACCTCATGAAAAGGTTGTTGTAAAGGCGACCGAAGGCATCCAGCTAAGCGGGAAAAGATACATCCCGACGGACATACGCGGCAGAGGGTTGATCTACTACTATGGCCCTTCTTTTACCTTCAGGCATTTCTCGATATCGGACATTATAGACGGCAAAGTCGGCGCTGAAGATCTTCGGGGGAAGATCGTTCTCGTCGGCGCTACGGCTATGGGAATTTACGACCTCAGAGTGACGCCGTTTTCACCTGCCATGCCGGGAGTGGAAAAACACGCAAACGTCATTGCTTCCATACTCGAAAGTAAGTTTCTGCAGAAAGCCCCTCTGCACATAAATATAATCATACTGTTACTATCCGGACTTTTCATCACATTTGTTGTCGGCAGGTTTAAGGCAAGTATTTCATTCGTCATTACATCGTGTGTTATTATGTCGCTTTTGGCCCTCAGCTATTATCTGTTTGCATCCATGGGCGTCTGGACATACGTTGCCTATCCATCCATTACAATCCTCCTCATTTTTGCAAACGGCACGGCCTATAGCCACGCCGTTGAAGAGACCTATGCGCGCAAGATCAAGGCGATGTTTTCAAGTTACGTTACCGAACGGGTCGTGAACGAATTAATAAGAAATCCCGGCATGGCCAAACTCGGAGGGGAAAGAAAAGATGTGACCATCCTTTTTGCGGATGTCAGGGGCTTCACATCATTTTCGGAGAGCCATTCTCCTGAAGAGGTCGTGCAGATATTAAATGAATACCTCGGTTCCATGACGGATATTATTCTCAAATGGGAGGGGACTGTGGATAAGTTTATGGGCGACGCCATCCTTGCCTTCTGGGGCGCTCCCATGAAACAGGAAAACCATGCGGAACTGGCGGTAAAATGTTCCCTGAACATGCTCGGCAAGCTGAAGGAACTCCAGGAGAAGTGGAAAGCGGAAGGGAAGCCCCCTCTTGATGCGGGGATAGGAATAAACACCGGCGAGGTCATTGTCGGGAACATCGGAGCAGAGGGCAGAAAAATGGATTACACGGTCATCGGAGACCATGTGAATCTGGCCTCACGGGTAGAGGCGCTGACAAGAAAGTACAATGCCAACATACTGGTAACCGAGTTCACCATGAACGCGATACATGAAGCCATACAGGCGGGGAGGATAGGCCATATAGTGGCGACAGGGCTTGAAAAGGTCATTGTGAAAGGGAAGGAAAATGCGGTAGGCATTTTTGAGATCAAAATACTTGACCACAGCGACAAAACCGTAGTCACTGAATGCAAAGAAGGAGAAGCGGTAAGGTTTAAGGAAAAATAAAGCATTATTAACCATCTCATAATAGAATGCGCATAAATCAAGAAATCTCCCCTAACCCCTCTTTTCCAAAGAGGGGCATAATTCCTCCCTTTGGCAAAGGGAGGGCAGGAGGGATTTTACTAATCTATGTTGTTTTTCTATACCGCTCCGAAAATAATCTCTATCGAATAATTACTTATCATCTGCTTGATGGTCAACACAGTAACAGCTCCCAGAGATACGCCGTTTATCTTCACATCTACTACCCGCAAACCTGCATCAGGCTTGATCTTCAGGAGGAGTTTTGCGCCATATTCAAAAGACCCTGAACAGGTATTGCCTTCGCAGGAGATGCCGCTGCCTGTTATTGTGCCGCTGCCTCCGGTCTGATGGATCGTAGCGGTAAAAATGTCTTCGGCAAATGAGGCTTCAACCGTACAGTCGCCGGTTATATTGCCTGTAGTGTAATCATTGCCTGATAAACTGCCTCCACATCCTGTAACTGAGTCGATGTGATAGTGTTGATCCGGCGTCACTTTAAAGGAAACCTTTTCATTATAAGTCACTGTCCGGGGCGCAGACGGGTCTATGCTCCCGTGCGCTCCGGCTTTCGGCGTCACGGTAAATGTATTTATTGCAAAGGAAGCCGCGACCGTACAGCTTTCCGTTATATGCCCGGTCGTATAGGTCATATCCAAAACCGCAGACAGTTTCTTTTTCTTCTTTTTCTTGGCTGCCGTATATGCCGTGCCGCCACAGCCGGAGACGGATGCGATATGATACCCCTCTTCTGCCGCTATATCGAACGAAGCCGCACCATTGTAGTCTACTGTCTGCGGTATCGACGGTTTCATGCTGCCGTGTTCTCCTGCAATCGGCGTCACCGTAAAAGTATTTATTGCAAAGCTCGCAGAAACTGTGCAATCCGCAGTTATCGGCCCGGTTATATATACCTCCCCGGCTGCTAAACCTTTTACCTTCTTCTTTTTCTTTGCAGCAATAACCCCGCCTTCATATTTCGTCACCCCGCAGCCGGATACGTTAACCGTATGATACCCGTTATCGGGAGTGACCGTAAACAGGGCCGTTTCACCGAAGTTGACCGTCTTGCCCGTCGGGCTTATGCCCCCTCCCTGCCCTGCCTGTGTTGAAATCGTTAGGGTATTTATTGCGAACTTCGCGCTTACAGTTTTGTTTGCATTCATAACCAGATCACAATCACCCTTGCCGGTACAGGCGCCTCCCCAACTTGCAAAAACAGAGCCGTCATCGGCGGCAGCTTTAAGCTTGACCTGTGCGCCGCTTGAATACGACGCTGTTGTATAGGTACAGTTCGTCCCGCAGTTGATGAGGGGCGCCTGCGCCTCGGAACTCACAACCGTTCCCGTTCCCGTGCCGGTCTTGAATACATTGAGGTTATAGGTCCCGTCCTGGAAAACGGTGAAGACCTGTCCGTCAATGGTTATTGTTCCCTGCCGTACCCTGCCGGAGTTGGGAGACACATCATAGGTTACTGTTCCTGTTACATTGCCTGTTTCACCGGGAATACTCTCCGGCACAATTGTTATCCATGATGAAGTGCTATTCGCAGTCCAGAAACAACCCGGCAAGGAAGTGAGCACATTGAAACTAAAGCCTGTCCCCCCCGCTGCAGTGACCTGCTGACTCCTCGGCGAGAGATATATACATGGTCCGCCAAATGCACCCATATCATTCCTCGAACCGTCGGAATCATTATATTGAGGAGCCGGGTTCCCTGTATTAATGCACGGCGAATTGCTTTCAAACAGCGGATAGCTTTTAAGGTGAAAATCACCTTCTGCAAGATCTACAAAAAGCGGGTCTGAAGAAATATTGCCTATTTGAGGAGTGCATCCGACATAGTTTGGATTATTGCTCCAAACATCGTTGTACTCAATTATCGGGGTGGGAGAAACGGTCCCGGCAATAACATGAATCCCCGCATATGAATATCCCGTGATGATATTGTTGCGTATGACCGGAGCAGTAGCCATATTTCCAATATAAATCCCTTGCTCGTCATTGTTCGCAACAAGAGTGTTGTTCTGGATGGTCGGTGTGGGTTCCGCTCCGGAAGGATTCCATACAAAGATACCATACTGTGTATTTGTTATTATGCAATTCTGGATTACTGCGGTGTTGTCAGTTGCCCCCTGAAAGACCACTCCGCGGTCATAGCCTTGTATAGGCTCACTAACCGTAATTCTGAAACCTTTAAGAACAGCGTTCCGGACGCTATCAAATAGCACAACACCGTCAACTATGGGACTTCCCACAATCGATGTATATGCAGGGTTCTCTCCTATAACGCTTACACCGCTTTTCATGGTGATATTCTCGTTGTATGTACCCGCTGCAACGCTCACTGAGTCACCGGAGCCGGCTACATCGACGGCATGTTGAATAGTTGCAAAAGGCTGAGCTATGGACCCGGTATTTGAATCACTTCCAAAGTCCGGTTCTGCGACATAATAGGTGACCGCATAAGTTTTTTCGATGTATCCGGATAATGCAATCACGCTCAGGAATAAAGCTATCACCCCTACGGTTTTCGAAATTATTTGTTTCCTATTCATTACAGTACCCTCCCGATATCATAGCTCTGTTATCTTCTTTAAAAGAAACGACCTGAATATTATTCAATCGTGTATGAAATACTATTTCACAATTCCGGCGGCAGTTCCCGACAGGCTTCCCGAGTTTGTGCCTGTGAGAGTTCCTGCTCCCGCGCCTCTGAAATTGACCGGGCCGTTATATGACCCGCCGCTCAGAGTTCCTGTCCCGTTTTGAATGGCAGCCATCCAGGCATGAGTCGATGTATTCCATTGAGTGAACTGAAAATCGGCGCTGATGCCGTCCCCGTTGCTGATAGCGATAACATTGGCAGTATTGGTAATAGTGCCCGAGGAGAGAAACCCGTGGCTGAAGTCATACTGCCCGGTTACATTATTGGTCGCCCATATTCCCGGTTTCTCACCGGTTGACGGTGCAAAGAAAGCGACATTGTTCATAATGACGCTTACATAATCGAGAGAAGTCTCCGACCCCGCGATTAGAGAACCGGACAGGTTCGTCCTGCCGACCTCAAAGGCCGGTATGTTCATTTGCTGGAGTTTGCTTCTTCCGTCCGAGTCCCCGGCCATCTGAAGGAATCCGTTGGTTTCCAGCCAAAAGCCGGAAGTAACCGCCTGCCAGGTGTGGTCAAGCGGGTTAAAGGTCCCGGTTGTCTCACCGATATAAATACCGGTTGCAGGCGCGGACGTCCGCGCATCAGCCCAGTATCCGGCTGCGGTTGCATCTACCCTGCCTGACGACCATAGGCTGCCGGTCAGGTCCGCATCTAATACATATCCGGCGCCGTAAGAGCCGCTGAGGGAAAGCGCCCATGCATTAGTCATGGAGTCTCCATAGGTCCCACCCAGTGTCATCTGCGAAATACCCCAGTCTGAATGACCTGTGATGTTCATTGAATTAAAGGTCCCGGAGGCTGTGGCGCTTCCTGCGCCGCTTACATCAAAGGAACCCGTTATAATGCTGTTATAGAAATCTTCGGGACTGATCGTGTCCGTGCCCATTTGTATGGGATACAAGCTTCCATTCATCGAGAGAGCGCTGCCGCTGATCGTTCCTGTGAAATTCCCTTTCAGGAATCCGATATGTCCAAAGGGGTCTATATACAATCCGGTGAACATAGCATTGCTTGCGCTATTGATTTCCCTCCCGCCTATAAATCCGCGGTAAGCTCCGCCGTCGGATGTAGTGTTTGTAAAATCGGCACTGTTGAAACTGTAGATATTGTTTTCGAACCAGATATGAGGAAGAGAGCTGTTTGCCGAATATGTGCCATCGATCCGGGCCGCTGCCTGAGCTTCCTTTGTCGCAGTCCACAGTGTTGATTTACCCTCCATGACGGCATTCAATGTACCGTCGGTGACTTCAGGATACCTGCTCCAAATGCTAACGCCGAAATTACTTATAAACTTCTCCGGCTCAGGAGAAGGAGGTTCGAGCACGACAGGGTACACTTCGGTAATCGGGATCATAACAGGAATAGGGTAAATAATTTCCGGACGGACTATCTGACGATCAGGTTTTATACCGTCGTCAGGGACTATTTCTCTATCGGCAACTAACAGTTCGGTTGCAGTTTCCGGAAATGTTTTGGATACCGGCACATTCGGCGCCGTTTCTTTTTCAAATATCTTTATTTCAGTGTCCGTAGCCTTTCTCGGCTGCTGCGGAATCATTACTCCCGTCACAGTTACTATATAATTCGGAGGCATACATACGACGTTTTCCAGCGCCTTTAAATTGAACACACATACATTGCCCTCTTTTAAAAGGACCGTTGTCACATTTCGGTCATAGGCGACATGGAATTCGGTGCCCCTGACTCCCGCAACCGCGTTGGGAGTATGGATCTCAAAGCGGTTGGCGTCCGGCGCAAGGGAGATACGCTTTGTTACGTTCTTGTCCACAACAGCCTTCACCTGGCCCCGTGAAAGTTTTATCACACTTTTGCCTGTATCGCCGGTATAGTACTCGCTGATGTCGATCCTGCTCCTCTGGGCGATCTGCAGGACCGTATTATCTTTAAAGATGATCTCTGCCTTTGAAGCGCTTTTTGTCCTGATGATATCCCTGGGATATACCTGGTCCTGCGCCTTGACCGTTATGGCCGGGAAAGCGCCTTCCCTGAGGATATCGACTTTGCCTTCAACATGTTTAAATTTGCCGACAGCTTCGGCAGCCATTGCAAAAGAACTCAGAAAGAAGAAATATGAGATGAGAAGCATGGAGCCGATTACGATTGCAGGGACCATGCAGAGAATCCCCGGCCTGAACACTTTATCCTGTCTCTTAAACTTTATCATGACATTTCTCCTTAGAATCTGTACTCTATTCCCGCAGTATAAATATTGCGGTCATAATCATAGACTGAGATATTGGAATCGGCCCTCGCATAAGTATACTGTAGGTTTATGTAGAGCCCCCTGACCATCTCTCTCAAAAGATTTGCCGACACGGTATATGTATTGTCTCTCCTCTTTTTTTCGAACACGGTATGGGTATTGTTAAAGTCCTGCAAAAAAACATCCCCGGAAAGGACAAGGTTCGTTTTCCATATAAGGGAGGGCAGCAGCAGACCAAGGCTGAACCGGTTGCCAGTGTTGTCCCAGTTTTTCCCGTCCGCATTATCATAGGTAAATTCGTACAAAGCATTGAATAGACCGCGGCCTTGAGCAAAGGGATGTATGTAACCCGCTGAAGCGCTGAAGACATTGCCGTCTCTGTCTTCATCACTGTCGATAGGGGCCTTGAAAAGCTCCCTTTTTTCGTATCCAAGGGAGATCTTTCCTATATTTGAAGGATTGAAAGCAAATTGAAATGCCGGTTTCATGGACAAAACACCCATGTATTCCCCGCCGTGGACCCATATATGAGAGTAAGACAGCGGGGCTGATACGGATCCCTTCTGAAAGTTTACACCAGGGTTCACTGATATTGTATGGGTCACAAGGTTGTGGGAATTGGTTGCAAAATATGTATCGGTGTAAAGATTATACTGGCAGTTGAGGAAGAACGGCCCCTTCAGTCTGGGGCTGTATATTACGCCTAGGGTTGCAATGATGCTGCTGTCCCGTTCCCCGGTTATTTCGACGCCGGGGATGTCCGTTGTCGGCTTCAGAATAACATTATCGTCATATTGATATGCTACGCCAAAAGAAAACCGCCATGGCTTATACATATCAAGGGTCCTCGTAAGAGATTTCTCATATTCTTTTGCAAAAGATGCGAGTTCCGAGGTCGGGTCTATCTCCTGAATGGCGCTAAAGCTTTTCCGGGCGTCTTCAAAGGACTGTTTCTTTATCTGCGCCATGGCAATTTGAAAGTCGGCCGACTGAGAAAGGGCTTTATCAAGCCCCTTTGCTTTATTGAAGGCGGCAACGGCTTCATCCGTCCTGTCTCTCTTTGCGAGAACCAGTCCTCTCATAAAGACGGCGTTTGCGGTCTTTATGCCTTCCTGTTCGGACTTGAGCGCCCACCCTTCGGCCTCATTTAACTGATCAAGGACAAACAGGACCTCCGCAAGTTCGAGATAGGCGTCTTTGACGGGAGGCGTTAGTTGTATGGAGTCCCTCAAGTTCTTTTCCGCAAGCCGGTATTCTCTTAATTGCTTATAAGAAATGCCGAGATAAAATGCGGCGACTGAGGAATCCGGCTGCTGTTTCCTATCATTGACGAGGATATCAACGGCCTCCTCATAATTTTCACTTTTGTACTGCTCAATGCCTTTTTCGAGCAAGGTATCTGAAGCATGCAGCAAGTGCGGACAGGTTGACAACACAAAGAAAAAAAGGGCCAATAAGATTGCGATATTTTTGTTTTTCATATTCGTCGTCTGTTTAATGCCTCCTTGTCTGTAAAGATTCAAGTTTATGGTAGTCAGATATTGTATGCCTTTGAAGGGGAAAAAGAGAAGGATTAACGTATTTCGTTGTTAAACTCAACGCGCGGTCACTGTGGATTAAAATAGTCCCCCCCACTTCTGCTCCTTTTAAAAGGTTAATTCGGAAGAAGAATCCTATATAAATGTATTCTATATTTAATAAATTATATTTATATATTGTCAAATTAAAAATATTAATAAAATGATATATTTTGTTTTAATTTTCTTTAGTTAGAGCCTGTGTATAAACTGCGATTCCGATAAATTTTAGTCATTCTCGTGCTTAATGCACCTACTGTTGGCGAAGGCAGGAATCCAGTCTTTTCAATTAGTTCTGGATCCCCCGGTCAAGCCGGAGGATGACAACCTATGAGTTTATACAAAGACACTATTTATAATATTCCCCCGTCCGTTGCGGGCAGATTTAACATAGTGTTATAGTTTTAGCTATGAGAAAAATAAGGCTCTTACTTGAATATGACGGCGCAGACTACCACGGCTGGCAGGCACAGCCCGAAAAGATAACCGTCCAGGGTGTGCTTGAAGACAGGATAAGGCAACTCACAGGCGAACCGGCAAAAATCCTTGGCGCAGGCAGAACCGATGCAGGCGTGCATGCGCTCGCACAGGTAGCGGCTTTCAGAACGGAATCGGCGCATGATACATCGACTATAAAAAAGGCATTGAATGCCACACTTCCGGAGGATATAAGGATAATAGATGTAACCGAAGTCCACGATTCCTTTAACCCGAGAGACGACGCCCTCGGAAAGAGCTATTTCTATATTATTTCAAAAGAGAGAAAACCCCCGGTTTTCATGCATGGATATTCATGGACGGTCCCGCAGCCTCTTGACATACCCTCCATAATCCGGGCGTCACGGACACTTATAGGAACACATGACTTCACCTCATTTATGGGTGCCGGCAGCGACATAAAAAATCCCGTCAGGGAAGTGTTTTCGCTGGACATAGAAGAAATCACGGAGATCGATTTTATGACGGCCCGGCTAAGTGGAAATTTTATCAGGGTCCGGATAGAGGCCAAAGGATTTCTCAGGCATATGGTCAGGAACATTGTCGGAACTCTGGTCGGGATCGGACGGAGAAGGATCCCGCCTGACAGGTTAAAAGAGATACTCAAAGCAAGAGACAGAAAACTTGCAGGACAGACAGCCCCGGCAAGGGGACTTTTTCTGGAGAGGATCGTATATTGAAATTGTGCCTCTCTTAAATCTGCAGAGCATCGTAGAGATTCTTAAATTCACGCTTCAATCTTCCTTGTCGGACTGCGAAGTGTATAATAATGCCCTTTTGGGGGTGGAATAATGTCAAAAATAACAACACCCCTGTCATGTTTAGTCCCTTTTTCGATTTGGCTTAAGGAGATCTGATCCTGATGTTTTTTGAAGCCTAATGTTCTCCTTATGATATAGAGCAGTACCTTTAGTTCCGCCTCATTGAGTGTAGGCAGCAGAAAATCAAAAAGGTCATCGGGGACCTGCGTGTATGTGGGTAATGTGACAATCGGAGCTTATATCAGGAACAGAAGACTGGAAAGAGGTCTGACCATAAAGGGATTAAGAAACAAGACCAAGATCAGTCCAATGGAGCTGTGGCGTATAGAACAAGACCGCAGGAAAAACTGGAATTTAAAATTTCAAAAGCACAAAAATTTCAAAAGCACTTGATTTTCA
>Ga0315290_10002205_pt1 | contig 13693 bp, 9 predicted proteins | sample YL17G12_0_MG_FD_203627 | JGI IMG/M metagenome (GOLD analysis project Ga0315290, IMG submission 203627) | Sediment microbial communities from Yellowstone Lake, YNP, Wyoming, USA - YL17G12_0 | ecosystem: Environmental > Aquatic > Freshwater > Lake > Sediment | place: USA: Wyoming | collected... | reverse complement strand
GCCCTTGCCTGAGTAATCAGCCTTGCCGCTGATCCCTTCTATGAGCGCCTTGGTAAAGGCACCGTTACCCCAGGCTGGGTCTTCGACGGAATATTGATTCCCTGTGGATGAGGCAAAGACCACCGCCCCACTCTCGGCGCTGGTTAGTTCATTCACAATGCCCGTTGTATCAAGGGCTCCTCTCCTTTTACCCATGATATTCCCCGAATGGCAGGTGTCCAAAAAAACAATCGTTTTTCCAGTCAGGGAGGCTATGGTATTTTTGATGTCTGAAAAGGGTGTGCCGGTGCGCTTCAGTTTTTCCGTATTGACATTTACGGGTAAAAAGTAATAAAGGCCGCCCGGATCATTTACTCCATGGCCGGCCAAAAAGACGATGGCCACATCCCTGCTGGTTGTTTCCTTCTGAATCCAGTCCAGCCCGTCGAGGATTTCATCCTTGGTGGCCTCCTCATTGGCTAAGAGTCTTATAACCACATCCCGATACAGCTCTCCTTTTTGCTTCTCAATGGCCCCGGCGAAATCACTCGCATCCTTGGCCGCAAAACCCAGGGTCAGGTTTTTATCCTCATATTTGCTGATTCCCACAGCCAGGACGTAAAGCTTGGGTTTGATGACAAACTCCTCCTTTTGGGCCGGGCCCATCCATTTTACTCTCACGGTCGCCGGTTCACTGGCTGAAAAAATGTTTTCGGCAACTATGGAAATTTGAGATTCCCCCTCCGGAATGGGTACCTTTATTTCGCGGATTTCTTCCTCCTTCGGCACGATCTGGATGGCCCTCTGAGTGGAAACCGGCCTTCCCCCCACCAAGGCCTTGATTCCCGTAATCGGCTCTCCAGATGGTGTGCGGATCGAGAAGCGAACCGTAACCTCCCTAGTTGAAACTTCTGCTCCATCATGGGGTGAAAGAATACTGACCACCGGAGGCAGCATCTGCTGGATCGATGCCTCCTGCTTCCGGCCCGATTCCTCATTGGCCAGGCGAATGCCTTCTTTCTCATCGAGGGTTTCCAATACCTTGGCGATGACATCCGGTCGGTAGTAGGTGGACCTGAATTTAGAAGCCGGGAAGAAATCCGCCGCCTGATCCTGACCATTGTTTACATGCCATCCAATCAAATCCTCCGCGCCCGGTGAAGCATCGAAGTAGCCAGAGGGCGTCCAGAGGACCCACCTTTTCTTATCCTTATGGGGAAAGAGCGCCAGAAGCTCTTTGCCATCCTCCATCCGGTACCAACGGATGGTGCCGTCACCAAGGCCAGCCAGGGCGATTTTGCCGTCGCCAGAGACATTTGCGCAATAGGTTACTATTTGCGTGGGGATTTTCCATTTTTCCCGGCCATTGCGGTCATAGAGGCGCAGGAAAAAATTCGTGCCGAGCAAAAATGTCTTTCCCCCCGGGGATATGGCCAAGCTGCGGCAGACTTCGTTGGGCAAGAGCTCCAAAGGAACCCCATTGAGTTCAGGTGTAGTCATAAAATCCCATTTCTGAATGTTCAGGCCGGATGCGGATGTCTTAGGGGCAGAAAGGGATTTGGCAAAGATAAGTTTAAAGCCACTGGTCAAAGTACGATCACGGATCGAAAAACGGGCCGGCGATTGCCCCTCCCGTTCATAGCTGAAACCAACCTCAAAGCTATCATCGGAGGTGAGAAAACTCTGCTGGCTTTGCCGGTAACCGGCCGCAGGCGAGACTACAAAGAGTATTTTTTTGTCCGAGCCGTCGATGACGCCAAAGGCCGGGTCAGCAGAGCTAAAGACGATCCCCCCCTTACGGAGAGGCAGAATATGCATGCTTGAAGAATCTGCTGCAGAAATATCTTTATATGATCCTTTTCCACTGGCAGTCCATTTGCGGATAGAAAAAGGGATCCCAAATCTGCCGGCATAGAGAAACTTGCTGTCTAATGACCAGGCAATGCTAAGGGTCTTAACCCACGATTTCCCCGTAGTATCCGGTGAATATTGATAAACCAAATCTTTGCCCGAGAGAACATCCACTTTTACGGAATCCCAAAATCCAACAGCGATTTTTGAGCCATCGGCGGAAAGGCTTACAGAGTAGGGACGATTTCCTCCTTTTGCTTTTTCCTTGGCAATTAATTTAAAGTTCCCATCATAGAGGCGGATGAACCCATCCAGGGATGCCGTGACCAGTCTTCCTTGCTGATCAAAATCAGCCCCGTGGCTGGGAGCATTATACGCCCTATCCTCTGCCCAGACGATGTAGTCAGGGATTTGATAAACTCTGAGGCCCTGAATCCCTCCCAGCGTGGCCACCAGAAATCTGCCATCCTTTGAATAGGTGAGATGCAAGATAATTTGGGAGATTCCTGCTATTCTTTTTGTGAGTCTTCCACTTTCCCGGTCAAAAATATAGATGTTATATGATTTATCTCGATCCACCCCGGTCCGTCCGCCACAGGCAATTGTCCTTCCATCCGGTGAGATGGCCACGGCATGGATCATGCCTTCCTCTCCATCTCCAATGGGGGGTCTTATCGTCCGGATCAGTTTTCCCGTGGCGAGCTCCCACACCCGCACCGTTTTATCAGGGGAACCCGTAACCAGATAACGATTTTCCTCGTCAATTCCGATCCTCTCGATCCGGGCCGTATGCATCCCGGTTTCGATGCGCAGGATTGGGTCTTTTAGCGGCTCACCGGCAGAGGAAACTGCACCTTTTCCATCCTGGAAGACCTGAAAAAGAAGGAAAAAGCAGAAAATAATCAATATTCTGTAAATTGCCCTATTCATTTTTTCTCCCTCCTTCCTTAACCTCCTTCTGCTCATCCTTTCCTACTTGGTCATTATTTTCACACTTCCCTCAAAAAACTCGGAGGCCCCCGAATCCTTGCCCCCTTCTTTGGGGCTTATCTTAACGGCTCGCGTTTTAATCCCGATGTCCGGCTGTTTGGTTTTTACTTCATAGACAGTCCCGACGGCCTTCAGGTCGATCTCCCCCAGAGGATTTGTGCCGGCATACACAACGATCCCTTCCTCACCGAATGGGGGAATTACTTCCAGGTCAAACTTATCTTTCCCCGAAGGGAACTCATAGACCACGCCGCCTTGGAAGTAATTATCCTCCCGGTAAGGATTGGGCAGTAATTGCATTAATCCGCCCTGGGTATTTTTATGCAGGATACGGGCATAAAAAGGCTTGTTGCCCTTCAAATAGACCCTGATCTTTTCTGCTTGTCGATATTCTTTCTTATCCGTCCAGACCTGAACATGGAGGGGGGCCGATGGGTCATCGGTCATCTCCGTTCCCTTTGATATCCTGGCCATCGCCTTCTCATCCGGAACCACCTCCGCCTTGATCTTGACCTTGAAGCAATCCCCCGATGAGGCCTCCCGGTACCATGACCTTTGCAGTTCCTGGATAATCTTTACGGTGGCATTGGCGTAGGCATCGATCAGGTCTTTTTCGAGTTGAAAATCCTTAACGCGGGTTTCGGTCTTGATGTAGGTGGAGGCATACTCGACCGCCATTCTCTTCGCATTGGTTAGGGCCTCTTCCTCGGTCTGTTTTTTTGATTTGTCATAGCCCATGCAGGCATAGCCCTCAACTTCGGTGATGGTGGACTGGGCGGAATAGGAAGGCCTCTCGACCAGGGGAATGACCAAGGCCAGCAGTAGGATTGATCGGAAGGCTTTCATAACAACTCTTCGTCTTTTCATTCGCGGCATCTTCCACCTCCGGTAGGTAAAAAAGGGTCTGATTCAATCAAGGGGGATGGAATCGTAAAAAGCCGTCATTCCCGCGTAGGCGGGAATCCAGGCCCCAGGAAGCTCTTTGAAAAGACTGGATTCCCGTTTCCACGGGAATGACGGAAAAACGAATTCGCTGACTTTTTACGACTTCATCCAGGGTTCTTTAAAAATGCCAAACCCCGTCCCTTTTCGTAAGAAACGGGGTTAAGGGGTGAATGCCTATCGTCCATCCGGAAATCTGACTCATATAGCATTGAGGCCGGTTCATTCTTACATCTTCTTTAATAATTCTCCCAGTTCCAGAATGTCCCCGATTTCATGATCCACAAAGCCATCCATGCCTTGGATGCCGCTGAGATCCTGATCCACCAGGACCGTGGTCATGCCCATCTCTTTGGCCGGCTTCAGGTTGGCGGGAAGGTCCTCGATCATCATACACTTCTCTCCCTGGATACCGAGGGAATCCAGGACCTGGCAATAAGGCTCGCGGTTCGGCTTGGGGATGTAGTGGGTGAAGGTGATGTCAAAGATGCGGGGGAAATACTGCTCCACACCCAGGCAGCGAAGGACTTTTAAGGCGTGGGGGCGATGGCCGCTGGTGAAAATCGCTTTGTCGATCGGAATGGCCTGCAACAGTTCAGCGAGCGCCGGGTTGGTGGAAACCTTTTCTTCCACCCCCACGTCGTGGACATATTCGAGATAGTCTTCGGGGTTGATATTTTGATGAATCATCAGGCCCCGGAGGGTCGAACCGTATTTCCGGATGTATTCCTGCCGAAGCTCCCGGGCCAGGTTTTTTTCAATGCCCATGCGCTTTTCCATGTAATGGCGGATCCGCTCCACCACCATATCGAAGATGCCCAGGGATTTGGGATAGAGGGTATTATCTAAATCGAAGAGGATGCACTCCAGCATATCTTATCCCTTCATCACCGCCTCGATCGCCTCCAGGGCGCGATCGATGTCTTCGAAAGAAACATCCAGGTGAGTGACGCAACGGATGCGCGTTTTGGCCGTGGGGTGAAGGAGAACGCCCTTTCCCTTTGCGGCAGCGGCAACCTCCTGAGCGGTCCGCTCCGCGCGGGAGACATCGAAGAAGAGGATATTCGTTTCGACCTCCGCGGGATTGATGATCACATTCTTGATTTCGGCCAATCCTTGGGCCAGCTTTAGAGCCTTGCGGTGATCTTCCTGCAACCGGTCAATGTGATGGTCGAGGGCATAGATTCCGGCCGCAGCCAGGAATCCCGCCTGCCGCCATCCGCCGCCCACCATCTTCCGGAAGCGGTGCACCCGTTTGATAAAATCTTTGGAACCCAACACCAGGGATCCCACAGGGCATCCCAGCCCTTTGGAGAGGCAGACCGAGACGGAATCAAAGGGAGCCGCATAGGCCGCTGGAGAAGTCCCTGTGGCCACGCAGGCGTTCCAGAGCCGCGCCCCGTCCATGTGCATGCGCAACCCTCTTCGGGTGGCCAGTTCGCGAATCTGCTGAATCTTCCCCAGCGGGAAAACTGAACCCCCTCCCCGGTTATGGGTATTTTCAATCACGATGAGCCGGCTTACGGGAAAGTGTACGTCATCGATCCGGATGGCGGCCTCGACCTGGGCCGCATCGATAATTCCGCGACTTCCGGGAACGCCGAAGAATTGAACGCCGGAGAGCACGGCCCCCGCGCCGCCCTCGAAGTTCATGGCGTGGGCGCCCGCCTCGATAATCACCTCATCCCCCGGCTGGGTATGCGCTTTGACGGACAGCTGATTGGCCATGGTCCCGGAGGCCACGAAGAGAGCGGCCTCCTTGCCCAGGAGCCGCGCGGCCTTTTCCTGGAGGGCGTTAACCGTGGGGTCCTCTCCAAAGACATCGTCCCCCACTGCCGCAGCGAACATGGCCCGGCGCATATCCGCGGTCGGTTGAGTTACCGTATCGCTACGCAGGTCAATAAAACGGTCCATACTCATCTTCTCCTATGAATTTCTTATAACATATAGAGCCCGAAAAGGGTAGGACGCGTTTAGGGTCCGGAGGAAACGATTGACTGGGTCGGCCAATTCGGCCAAAATTAAAAAACCTTTTATCGCCACAGAGCACACAGCGCGGCGCACCTGCAACGAAAAGGAATCACCCTCACCCTCCCCTCCCCCGTCGAGGGGGAGGGAGAGGATGGGGGGTCTTTATAAAATTTAAAGAATTTGAACGTTAATGGTACAGAGGGCACCGAGGACGACGGAGTATGAAGGAATCGCGACACCGCCGTTAGGGTTGATCAATCTTTCAGGCTCAGGGAAGTGCTTTTCTTTATAACTCTGTGTTCTCGGTGACCTCTGTGGCAAAGAAATTAAATGGAAGAGCCTTCCCGGAAAAAAATCGACCGAAAAAAAGTCTTCTCCGGTGTTCTTTTTATTTGCCTGGCCGTGTTGCTGATGCTCCTGGGAGAGAAACATGCCTCACCGACTTTGCAGGGGTTTTGGGTATTCCTGTTGGGATTGGGCGTATTCCTTTATCTTTGGGGCAGGTTTTTCTCGCGGGGCGAGGACTGAAGACCAATGAACTCCCGGATACGGGGAAGAATGTACAGATCTTCCAGTTCGAATTTCGCCAGCTCCCGGGCCAAAACCCGGGCCCGTTCGAAGGTCGAGCGGCAAGAGTCGATGAGGATTAAATGGCGACCCCGCACCTGGCAGCCGCCGCTGTGCACGGAGACCTCATCATCGAAGAGGCTCTCGTAGCGGATTTCGATCTCCAGTTGCCGGGCGATGCCTTCCAAGTGCTGCAGGAGAGATAGGTCGGGGAGATCCAAGGCCATGACCCCTTTTCCCTGGAATGTGTTCAAGGATATTATAGAGGACTTTCCCGGGAAAAGCAAAGTCAGAGAACCCGTAAAGTTTTTTTCCCTTGACACCCAATGCTGCATTACATATATTTGCAGCATTAATCTTTAACGGACAGCCAGTCTCTTTTGGGTTAGAGGTTCTTTTGCGCTTTTTTTTTCATTTCCTCGCTAATCAGCTTGCCCACTTCAATAGTCTCAATGGGTCGTCGGCCCGTTTTACGATAGTCTCGGTGTGGTCTATCGTAGTTGCCAAAATGGAGCCATTGGCCATTAACATTTACCATATATTTTAACCCCCCAAAAGGGACTTCTTATGACTCTGACTTGGCTGCCGGCACGGAAATCGGGCATGGGGTCCACCTATCGCCAATTTTCTAAAACCTAAAAGGAAGGAGGGTATTATGAAAAGCTCTAAATTAGTCCTAAGCATCTCGGTCATGGCCTGTTTGCTCGTGGCAATTGGTATGCCTGCGAATGCGGCCGACGTCATCAAGATCGGCGTGATTGGCCCGATGAATTTCATGCAGGGCAAGGGACACTGGGATGGGGCCACTCTGGCCGCTGAGGAGATTAATGCTAAAGGAGGCATTCAGGTAGGCAAAAAGAAAATGAAAGTTGAGCTTTTCAAGGCGGATTCTAACGAGTTTATGAGCATCACAGATGCCACAAATGCCATGGAGCGCTTGATGACTCAGGACAAGGTGGATTTCGTTGTGGGCGGTTTCAGGACTGAGGCTGTCTTTGCCATGCAGGACATTGCCATGGACTACAAGAAACTTTTCTTAGGTTGCGGTGCAGCCCATCCCGAACTCTGTACTCGAGTGGGCAAGGATTATAAGCGGTATAAATATTGGTTCCGGGTTACGCCTACGAATTCCAACTACCTGGTGCAGGTGTGTTTAATCAATCTGGCAACGGTCAATGGAATGCTGAAAAAAGAGTTAGGTATCGAGAAAGCGAAGGTAGCCATCGTGGCTGAGAAGGCGGTATGGATTGACCCGATGATTAAGGCCATTGAGGCGAATGTACCGAAGATGGGCATGGATCTGGTCGGCGTCTGGAGGCCATCTCAAACGGCCACCGATGTGACCGCCGAACTCACTGCCGTACAGCGTGCAGAAGCCCAAATTATCTTCACCATTTTTTCCGCTTCGGTGGGGATTACCTTTGCCAGGCAGGCAGGGGAACTCAAGATACCGGCGGCCTTTGTGGGCATCAATGTAGAGGCCCAGAAGGATGGATTCTTGGCCGCCACACAGGGGAAGGGAAACTATGCCGTGTCAATAAGTACCTTTATCCGGGATGTTGCCTATAATGAACTCACCCTGCCGTTTATTGAGAAATACATCAGCAGGTTCGGCGAGTTGCCGACTTACACCGCGGTTACCTATGATGCCGTAAAAAGTACCCTGGGTGAGGCCATAGAAGAGGCCGGGACGATGGATACGGAGAAGTTGATTCCGATCATTGAAAAGGCCGAACGTATCGGGGTAGCCGCCCCCAAGTCAAAATTTGACAAAAACCACGACCTGGTCTTTGCCCCGGGTTATGCGACAGGCATCACCTTTCAATGGCAGGATGGTAAAATGAAAGGCTGGTGGCCGAACGGTTGGGAAGGCGTCACCTATAAGGGCATGGTTCCCTATAAGATACCGCCCTGGATGATCGAAAAATACAAAAAATAGTCTACCTTTGCAATATCCCCGCCTCTCCTCAACAGGAGACTGTGTCGTAATGGGAAAAACGCCGTCATTCCCGCGAAAGCGGGAATCCAGGTCTTTGAAATTGTTGATGTCTACAACTGACTGGATGCCCGCCTTCGCGGGCATGACGAATTATGACACAGTCTCCGGGCAAAGAGGGGCGGGGGTTGGGTCATGAGAGTCAAAATCATCTGACTTGGAACCGAGCGGGTGAGGTTATATGATTCTGGATATAATCATAAGCAGCCTGATCAACGGGAGTATATACGCCCTTCTGGCTATCGGGTTTTCACTGATATTCGGCGTGGCCCGTATTGTCAACGTCGCCCACACCGCCTTTTACATGTTGGCCGCTTATTTTATCTATTACGGCACTCATAAATTAGGCGTTAATCCAGCTTTGTGTATGCTGTTGGCCATAATACCGGTGACTTTGATCGGACTCATCTCCTACAGGCTGTTTATAGACCCTATACGCGAGCATGAGGCGGCGGTGCTGATCGCCACCATAGCCCTGGCCATGGCCATGCAGGAAATCATGCTCCTCATTTTCAGCGGAGACTTTCTGGGCGTGCCGTCTCTGGTTGAAGGATACCGGATGGTTTTCGGGGTGAAGGTCGCCTATCAACAATTGTTAACCATTGCCGTGGCTCTGTTGGTGTTGGCCGTGGTCTGGGCCTTGTTATTGAAAACCAGGCTGGGTCTGGCTATTCGCTCTACGGCTCAGGACAGGGAAGTGGCCAACCTGATGGGTATGAATGAGAGCCGGGTGGCCATGATTACCATGGGTGTCTCCGTCGGGCTGGCCGCCTTTACCGGCGCCGTGATTGCTCCCCTTACGATCGTTAATCCCTTTATGTGGATGCCCCCCCTGGTCATGATGATGGCTGTCGTAGTCCTGGGCGGAATGGGCAGTATCAAGGGGAGTTTTGTCGGGGCCTTTATCCTGGGATTTGCCGAGGCGCTGGTGGTCTTTTTGATACCCATGGGCGCTTACCTCAAGGGTTCTGTGGCCCTGTCCATTATGATCCTGGTGCTCTTGATCAGGCCGGAAGGTCTTTTTGGCATTGCTTTTGAGGAAGAGAGATAGACATGGGGATACTGGGTTTCTATCTGAGAAGGCTTTATACCGTTTTTAGGGGGGAGATACTCGTCCTTCCCAGCCGGCTTATTGTTCTTCTTTTCTTTTTGGTTCTCCTCCTCTTGCCCGTGGTTACCCAGGACCCTTACCTGCTTCGCATCCTGATATTGACCAGCATTTTCGCCATCTTTGCGGCCAGCTGGGATCTCCTGTCCGGTTTTACCGGGCAGTTGAATTTTGGGCATGCCCTCTTCTTTGGCGTGGGGGCCTACACTGCCGCCCTTTTGAATCTGCACGCTCACCTACCTCCCTGGGGGAGTATCCCTCTGGGTGCACTGGCTGCGGTTTTAGCCGGTCTGGTTATCGGGATTCCCTGCCTCAGGCTCAAAGGGACTTACCTGGCCCTGACTACGTTGGCCTTCCCAATTATCCTGATGGGCATTGTCTTCGCGATCCCTGATGTCACGGGGGGTGAATTGGGAGTCTCCGGCCTGGATCGTCTTTCCGGGTCTCGCGTCACTGATTACTATATTGCTGTAGTGCTCATGCTGGGTCTGTCCACAATCATGTGGAAGATAACCGACTCCCATACCGGCCTTATTTTCCACGCCATCAGGGAAGATGAGCTGGCCGTGAGGACTGCGGGTATCAACACGACCCGCTACAAGCTTCTGGCCTTCAGCCTCAGTGGTTTTTTTGCCGGGATATCCGGGGGGCTCTACGCCCATTATATGAGGATTGCCGGCCCTGCCAACTTGGAAGTCTCCATGTCTTTCACGGTTGTAATTTGGGCAATATTCGGCGGGGTAGTCACTATATATGGGCCCATCGGAGCCGTCTTTATCCTCTTTCCCTTGCTGGAGTTCTTTCGCTTTTGGCCCGAGTTTCGCATGCTGATGTTCGCGCTGGTCATCCTGTTAATCCTTCTCTACATGCCGGAGGGCCTTCTCCCGTGGGTACGCGACAAGATCGAAACAGAGTGTCCCAGGTGCAAGATCAGAAACGTGGCCACCCGAAAGACCTGCCGCGCTTGTACAGCGCAGCTGGATTAGAAAGGAAGAAATGATCCTGGATACTGGATCCGGGATACCGCATTCAGGATAAAGATCCCAAAAAGGGCTAAATGTCCGGTGTCAAGGATCGGGGTTCCCGTTTTTGATGCCGGCCGAGCATCAAAAACCGCTATGAGGGGAAGATATGGATCCTAAAGAGTTATACCTGTCCAAACCCTGGCTGAAATATTACCCAAAGGGTGTTCCCAGCGAGGTGGATGTTCCCGAGATATCCGTACCTGAGATATTTGACCGGATGGCGGATAAATACGCGAGCAAGACCGCGTTGATCTTTTACGGGCATAAGATCAGCTACAAGAAACTTAAGGAGTGGATCGACCGGTTCGCCACTGCCCTGGCTGATCTTGGAGTGATCAAAGGCCAAACGGTGGCCTTGTATCTCTTGAATTGCCCTCAGTATGTTATCGCCTATTTTGCGGCACTTAAAGTAGGGGCCAAGGTCACTCCCATCAGCCCGGTTTATACCAGCAAGGAAGTTAAGCATCAGCTTGAGGACAGTGAGGCCGAGACGATCATCTGCCAGGATATCCTCTATGATAACGTAGAGAAGACCGGCATTTCCCTCAAGAATGTGATCCTGACCAATATCGCGGAGTACCTCCCTCTGCTCAAAAAGCAGCTGGGTAAGAGTGCGCTGGGAAAGGTCTATGGGGAAGTGCACGCACCAACACCCAAGTATATGGAAAAGGCCGGCCTTCTTCAGTTTCAAACCCTGATCAAGAAATATCCACCTCGGCCTCCCCAAATCGAGATTCAGCCCAGGGAAGATATCGCCGCCCTGGCCTATACCGGAGGAACGACCGGACTCCCCAAGGCGGCCATCTTGACTCATCGTAATATAGTCGCACTTCAGGCCCAGACCGTTTCCTTCTGGCCCATATTTGAGGAGGGCAAGGAAGTCGCCATAGCCTTCTTGCCCTTCTTTCACATCTATGGACAGGTTGTGGTGATGCTCAATGGCCTGGTTCAGGGCTCCACCATTGTTCTTTTCACCACCCCGGACGTCGATGATATCCTTTCGGCCATGGAGCGCTACCAGGCCTCCGGCTTCTATGGTGTCCCTACCCTGTTTGAATACCTCAAGGATTATGAAAAAACAGACCGCGTCAATTGGAAGCGACTCAAATTGATCGCTTGCGGCGCGGACACCCTTCATGAATCCACGATTAAAGGCTGGGAGAGGCGAACCGGGACCAAGATTCTGGAAGGATATGGCATGACCGAAACCACCGCAGTCAGTCACAGCACCCCATATGATCGACCCAAGACCGGTTCCTTCGGGGTGCCCATCCCTGGAGTCACCGCCGCAGTTGTGGATGTCGATGGAACGGAATTCAAAGGGATAGACGAGGTGGGCGAATTGATCCTCCACGGCCCCAACATCATGCAGGGTTATTGGAAGAGACCTGAGGAGACCAAGGAGGCTATGATAGACATTGACGGAAAAAAGTGGCTTAGAACCGGGGATCTGGTCAGAATGGATGAGGAAGGATATTTTCATTTTTTTGATCGTAAACGGGACCTGATTAAATATAAGGGTTATTCGGTCTTTGCCCGGCACGTGGAAGAGGTGCTCTATAAACATCCGCAGATCAAGGCCGCCGGAGTGGTTGGTGTACCGGACCCCAAGGTGGGCCAGTTTATAAAGGCCTATGTGGTGTTACAGAGCGATGCCAGGGGTAAGATCTCGGAAGAAGAAATTATGGAATTCTGCCGACAAAATCTGGCGCACTACAAGGTCCCCAAGATCATCGAATTCCGTGGAGAGCTTCCCAAGACAGACGTTGGAAAGGTCTCCCGCCGGGAGCTGAGGGAAGAGGCAGAGGAAATCTGATATGAACCAGCCCTTCTTGGAACTGGATGGTCTGATTAAGGACTTCGGGGGACTGCGAGCTGTGAATGACGTGAGCTTCTCTCTGAACCGGAACGAAATAGTGGGTCTGATCGGACCGAATGGCGCCGGCAAGACCACCCTGGTTCGGCTCATCAGCGGTATTCTGAAACCGGATTCGGGCAGCATCCGTTTTAAGGGCAAGAACCTTGTCGGGCTTAAGACCTGGGATATCATAAACTTGGGCATCGCCTGCACCTTCCAGAACATGAGACCCTTCCGCCGTCTCCCCATTATTGCCAATGTCATGGTCTCGTGTCTGAGTCCCCGGGCCATGAAAAGGGGGGAATGGGTCAAGAGGGTCGAGGCCAAGGCTATGGATGCCCTGGAGTTTGCAGGCATCTCCGATATGGCCCTGGAAAAGGCCTCCACCCTTTCCCAGGGGGATCTCAAGCGGCTGGAGGTCGCCAGGGCCGTGGCCACAGAGCCGGAACTGCTTCTCCTGGATGAACCCTTCGGGGGGCTGAGTCCTGCCGAGACCGATCTCATGGGAAAATCCATCCACCGCCTTCACAAAGGCGGCCGTTTCGGCCGCCTGCACAGCGAAGGACCCGCCATGATTATCATCGAACACAAGCTTCAGCAGTTAATGAAGATTGTGGAGCGAATCATCGTCCTCAACTACGGAGAAGTGATTGCGGATGGCCCCCCGGAAGAGGTGGTGAATAATAAAGAGGTTGTCGAGTCTTACCTGGGCAAAGAAGGAATCTAACCTTGCTGCTGGAAGTCGCCAAATTGACGGTCTGCTATGACCGGGCCATGATCATCAACGACCTGAGCCTGGGCGTTGAGCGGGGGGAGTTGGTGAGCCTGGTGGGACCCAACGGCGCCGGCAAATCCACCTTGCTCAGGGCAATTACCGGGCTGGTTGCCTGGGAAAGGGAGATCACCCGTCGGTCAACGGGTGGAGACGTAACTATCGCAGGAACGGTGACCTTTGACGGGGAGAGAATGGACCGGATACCTGCCTACGAGATTGTTAAAAGAGGCTTGATTCATTGTCCCGAAAGGAGGAGGCCGTTTCGGGAAATGACGGTTATCGACAATCTGTATGCCGGGGCCTATCTCCTGACAGAGAAAAAGGAAGTGCAGGATAACCTTAAGAAAGTCTATCAGTTATTCCCTGTGCTTCAAAAGCGGTCCAATCAGATCTCCGGAACCCTCTCCGGCGGGGAGCAACAGATGCTTGCCCTCGGAAGGGCCTTGATGTCTCGGCCAAAACTTATGTGTATTGATGAACCCTCTACCGGGCTGGCCCCCATATTGCGGAAAGATGTGTTTGAAAAGATCGTTGAGATCCGGAATCTTGGAATCACCCTTCTCCTCGTGGAGCAGGAGGTCAGCACGGTTTTTAAGATGGCCACCCGTAACTACGTCCTTTCCTCGGGTAA
>Ga0315290_10002204_pt1 | contig 13693 bp, 3 predicted proteins | sample YL17G12_0_MG_FD_203627 | JGI IMG/M metagenome (GOLD analysis project Ga0315290, IMG submission 203627) | Sediment microbial communities from Yellowstone Lake, YNP, Wyoming, USA - YL17G12_0 | ecosystem: Environmental > Aquatic > Freshwater > Lake > Sediment | place: USA: Wyoming | collected... | reverse complement strand
GTTCACCAGGATCGCCGAAATCGCCGTCCGCATTGAAGTCCACCCAGGCGTCGAGCATGCCGGCCGCCGAGGCGGTCACCTGGACGTCGGTCGGGTGGCCGGGCGACATCGCCTCCAGGAAGACCACGCCGTCCTCGTCGTCGCTGCCGGCGCTATCGTCGCCGTCGGCCGCCGCGCCGGGCCGGCCGTCCCATTCGTTGTCCACGCGGCTGCCCAGGTAGAAACCCGGCACGATCAGGTGGCTCGGGCCGTTGTCGGCCAGCAGCGTCGAGTACGAGGCGGGGGCGTCGCCGAAATCATAGGTGTCGAAGTCCACGTCGATCCGGTAGTCGCCGCCAACCGGGTGGTCCTCGAAACGGCTCGAAAACACCGCCGCCACGTACGGCCCGCCGGGAAGGCCCGTATAGACGTGCTCGGCCGGCTGGCCCTCCACCAAGCTGCGCACGGGGCCTCCCACCGGATCACCCAAGCGGTCGAACAACTGGAACTCCAGGCGATAGGACTGGACCGGGGTCACCTTCACCGCGAGGCGGTTCAGCAGGCCGGGCTCGCCACCGCCGAGGGGAGCGAGTCGGTAATAGTCGACGTCGGCCAACGCCGGGATCGTGTACGTGATCACGGTTCCGACGGCGGTTCCCAGCCCGGCAGCGTCCAACGCGATTGTGTCGATCGACGACACCGTGGGCGTGTCGAAGAAGCTGCTCTGCACGATGCCTGCGGTGTCCAACTCGGCGTCCTGCACCAGCACGGTGTAGACCTCGTCTGCGCCGGGAGTGAGCGTGTAGGAGAGTGTGTTCTGACTTGGGTCCGAGCCGCCGCTGCCGACGGCCACCAGGCCGCCGTTCCCGTTGTACAGGGCCAGGAGCGGATGGAGGCCGGAGCTGGGATCGGCGTTTGCGGTGAACGTCGCCGGTCCGCCGGACTTCGTCGTGAAACGCCACGTCGCGCGGTCCGTGGGCGAGTCGAGCGTGAACGTGATCCGCCGGTCCCCGAACTGATTCATCGGCCCGTAGTCTTCCAAGGGCGGAACGACCAGCGGCAGGTTGAAGGGGTTCTCGATCGTGACGCGGTAATCCTCGACCTCGCCGGAATCGGCCGGGCCGGTGTAGGACGCCACGCCCAGGTAGCTGTAGCGGAATCGGCCGTAGGTCGGCCCGGGCACGGACCACCCCGGCACATTAAACGACAATGTCGGCTGCGGGGCCCCCGCCAGAGATTGATGATCCATGATCCGCTCGCCAGGGTCGTCCCAATCGCCGTCGCGGTTAAAGTCCAGCCAGGCATCCAAGGTCCCGGAGCGGTAGGAGTCGGGGCGGAGCTGAGCCGCCTGGCCCGGCGCCAGCGCGGTCAGGAACGTGATCCCCCGCTCGTCGTTGCTCCCCGTCGTGTTGTCGGCATCGGCGGAGGCGCTGGGGCGGCCGTCGGGCTCGTAATCGACGCCACCCAGGCCCAGGCCGCTGCGGCGGTGCCGCGCCCCGTCGTCGGCCAAGAGCGTCGGATACGGCGCCGGCGCGTCGCCGAAGTCGAGTATCTCGAGGTTGCCGAAATCGAGGCCGCTTTGCAGGCTGCCCGAGCTGAAGACGATCTCGTGGTAGCCGCTCGCCGGGTTGGTGTAGTCATAGCCCGGATAGCCCATCATTTCCGCGTAGACTTTCCACGTGCCCGGCGGGACGTTCTCGATGTGATACATGCCGGCGGGATCGGTCGTGTCCCACGGGTCGCCGGGGGTGCGGGTGCCGTCGCCGTCGAGGTCGACAAACGCGAACCATCCTTCCAAGCCCGGCTCACCCTGGTCAGGCAGCCCGTCGCCGTCCAGGTCGTTGAACACCAGTCCGGCGGCCGTGCTGTACTGGTAGTTGCCGAAGTCGAATCCGTCGGCCAGAACGCCGGGGACGACCTCGACGGCGTGCGTGCCCGGACTGGCCGGGTAGGTTCGAGCCCAGTCGGCCGGCAGCACCTCGGCGGCCACGTAGGGGCCCGCTGCCAAGCCGGCAAACCAGTAATCGCCGTCCTTGTTGGTGACGGCCACGGGCTCCTGCGGGTCGCGTTGGCCGTTCGGGTTGGTGTCGAGGTAGATCGTCCAGCCGGCCAGGCCCGGCTCGCCCGGATCGCGCGTGCCGTCACCGTCCAGATCCTCCCACTTGAGCCCGTGAATTTGCGGCGGCGCAAAGTTGCCGAAATCCAGGCCCGCAGCGTCGGGCGCGGCGACCGACAGCTCGATGCTGTGAAACTCGGCGCCCGGCGCCGTTTGCTCCCAGCCGCCCGTGAGGACCTCAAGGACTTGATGGGTGCCCAGAGGCAGGTCCTCCAGCGCGTACGCGCCGCCCGGGTCGGTTTCGTCGAAGGGCTCAAATGGGTCGAGCTGCTTGTCGCCATCCCGGTCGATGTAGATAACCCAGCCGGCCAGGCCGGGCTCGAGGTCGTCGTGTACGCCGTCCTGGTCCAGGTCGTAGAACTTGGTGCCGCGGATCGAGCCGCGGACCAGGCCGAACTGGAGCGACACGTCGTAAGACCCTTCGTCGGCGTAGTCCTTCGAGAGAACCGTGAGGTAGTAGGTGGTGGAGGGAGTGACGCCGTTGAAGGTAACCACCTCGTCCGCCCCGGCCCCCGCCAGGTAGGACCTGGCCAGCTCGTGGCCTTCGACGTCGAAGAGGATCGCGGCCGCGTCCAGGCCGGCCCAGGGCGAGACCGTCACGGCAAGCGTGCCGTCGGCGTCGGCGGGCGCGGTGAAGCGGAAGAAGTCGCTGTCTTCGGGCACGTCGAGCGATCGGTTGGCCAGCGCACCCGAGCCGGCCGGCCCGACCGCGATCGCCGTCGTGGGCAGGACCTCCGGCCCCTGGATGACGATGTCGACGTCGCCGGTCCCGGAGCGGTCGTCGTCGGCCACCGCGACGATGTACCGTGTCCAGGCGGCAAGCGGCAGGCGAAGCTCGCGCGTGGTCCCCTGCGCGGCGGTGGCGGTCGAGCCCAGAAGCTCGCCGGTCGCCGCGTTGTAGACCGCCACCAGCGGCGCCACGTCTCCCGACCGGGGCGTCACCGAGACGGTATACTCCCCGGCCGCCTCGCCGGCGAAGAAGAAGCTGTCGACGTCCACGTCGTTGGTGATGTCGGCCTTGCCGGCAAAATCGGAGAACGTCTGGGTGTCGTGGCTGGTGCCGTCGAAGTGGAAGTAGGCAAACCCCTCGGCGTCGGTCATCGCCGCGGGCAGCGCCATCTCGAACGCGACCTCCAGGTCGTAGGCTCCGGCCGAGGCGTATCGGGCCGCCCCCACGCGAAGATAATACGTGGCCCCTTTCACGACGCTCCCGAACGCGATCGTCTCCGCCTGGCCGGCGGCGGCGGCGTCTTGCCGGGCCAGCTCGTCGCCGTCGGCGTCGTAGAGCGTCAGCACGCCGTTCAACGCCGCCTCGGGCGTCAAGACGACGGTCAGCGCATTGCCGGCCGTCTCGGGGGCCACGATCCTGAAGTAGTCGGTGTCACGACGGTCGTCCATGGCCCCCCGCGCGCCGCCGTCGCCCGCGACATTCACGCCGATCGCCGTGCGCTGCGGCTCGGGGCCGTCAATCACGAGCCTGCACCATTCGCTGTTCCCGCCGAGCGGCTGCCCCTCGAATACTTCGGCCTGGTGAAGCTCCCAGGAGGCCAGCTCGCGTTGAATCCGTGAATGGAAGAAGCCCGCGCCGATCCAGCCGGAGTCGTTGTAGTCGATCTCGACGAAACTGCCCGACTCGGAGTTCCATAGGATCAAGCCCGGCTCAAGGCCTCCACCAGCGCTCTGAACGCCGATCGCGACCTGTCCGTCCGAGTCGAAGGCGAAGGCGTATCCGTCGGTGTCGGTATTGGCTGAGAGCACAGAGCCTGTGCCAAAATTCGTATAGTCGCCGAAGGGATTGAGTTCCGCGTAGAGCTCGTCGTGACAGAATCCCCGCGCGACCAGGCCGGCGCCCACGGCGTTGATGAGGCCCTCGCCAAAGGCGGCATCCCACGCCCCTGCCCCCGTGCCCGTGGCGGTCTCGGCGAAGATCTGCGAAAGCTCGTCGTAGGTCAGCCTGCGGTTGGCGGCGTCCAATACCAGGCCGGCCACGGCGGCCGCGTTGGGTGAAGCGGCCGAGGTGCCGTAGAAATCGTTGAAACCGGAGCGGTCTCTGTCCTCGACGCCGAAGAAGCTCGTGTCCACGCCATCGGCGGCCACGAAATCAGGCTTCTCGCGGACTTCCGCCACGCCAATCCCGCCGGCGCCGAAAAAGAGCGTCTGCGGCCCATGGCTGCTGAATTCTTCGGTCTCCCACGGGAACGTGTAGCGGACGGCCCCGAGGGTGAACATGTTCGTCGCCGCGTGGTTGCCGGGAATCCCCGGTTGGTTCTGCGTGTACGCCTCGGTGAACGCGCTTTCCCTTGGAAAATTCTTATCGATGGGGGTAAACATCTGAAGCGTCAGCCCATCGGGCGCGGTGCCGTCCTCGAAGCGGAACGCCAGTTGGTAAACAGCCGCGGCCCCGCTATTGTTGGTATACGAGAGCGTCTCCAGGGGCGTGCCGAACCCGAAATCGCCCACTCCGAGCAACGGCGGATTGTTGTCGTCGTTGCTGTCGGCGAGCAGGGTGCTCAGGTCGGCGCTGAACAGTTGGAGGTCGATGTCCGTGGTTCCCAGGGCCCAAAGCTGGCTCCACTGGAGATAGACGCGGAACTTCTCCCCGTTGGCAAGAGTGAGGCGGAGCGTCTCGTCGCCGTCGGCGAGCTCGTGAAAGCCGTCGCCGTCGTCGTCGCGCCAGGTGGCGTAGTAGCTTCGGTTGTTGTAGTTTCCGGCAGCCCCAAAGACGAGCACGCCGTGGTCGAGGTAAACGCTGTCCACGGCCCCGGCGATCTGGCCGTCCTGGAACACCGGCTCCTTGAAGTAGGTGACGTCCTCGGTGATGATGTCGGCCCCTGCCTGGCGGAGCTCGTCGTAGGCGGCGGCCATGTCGGCGGCGGAATCGCCGGCGGAATGGAAGAGGATGTTGAACTCCGGCCCGATGTCGTAGATCAGCTCGGCCATCGCCCGGCCTTCGTCCTTCCCGCCGGCCGGGCCGTCGTCGAGGACCTGCACCCGGTTGCCCAGCGGCAGATCGCCGCTGTCTTGGGAATCGGTCGCGCCGCCAGCGACCTGATTGAAGCTGTCGGAGATCACGCCGATCTCGATCCGCCCGTCGATGTTGGCCTCGTTGCCGTCGACGGAGGGCAGGATCCGCTTCAATTGGTCGGCGCAGGAGACCGTCTCCCACTGGTTCGAGGCCGCCCCCTGGGCCTCGGTGGTGCCCCGCTCGCTGGCCTGAAGGACGCCCAGCCCGGCAAGATGGGCCGCGTCGCCGATCGCGTCGACGGGCAGGTAGCCGGCCACCACCTGCCAGTCCGCCGTGGCGGTCACCGCGGTGACCTGCATCCCCAGGGCCTCCAGCGCCGATCGGGCGACCGAGGCGCTCTGGACAAAGGCCTGCACGTGCGGCCGAGCCCCGTCGGTGCTGAACAGCTCCCCGTAGGGAGTCCCGTAGATCGTGTTCTGTCCGACCGGCTGCGTCGAACCCTGGAGCCGGCGGCTGTACAAGAGCAACAGCGGCGTATCGACCTGCGCAAGAATCGGGAACTCCGCCGTCGGCACGTTCTGGGCAAGGTAGATCAGGTCGCGGCGTTCCTGCGTGTCGGCCACGGCGGCCTGCGACGGGCCGGGCTGGCCCAGGTCGGAGGGGGCCGGGACGAAGGCCGGCGGATTGAGAAAGTCCCCCAGACCCGACAGCAGGAGCCGGCACTCCAGCGGCTCATGCCCCAACCTCCTCCCGCGGACGCCGCCCAGGGTGCGCGACTGGTTTCTCTTCCGGCGACGCGTTGCGCGCGACATGAGCAGTCCCTCCGCAAGTCGGCAAGAGCCAAGGAATGGCGATCAAAGCAGGGACTTTCCAGGAAGAGACGCGCCGGCAAACCTCGATCCCAAGTGGGCGGTCCGCCTCCAGACGCGACTTTCTCCCAAGACGCCCGCTACGCTCGCTTCCGCCCAAAACAGCGGTTACGCTTCATCAAGTAGGGCTCGCTCCGGCAAACGTCAAATCCGATCCCTGGATGCCGAGGGGATCGCTATTCGCCTTCCGCTTTCCGGAGGACCCGGGATCGTTGTCCCCCATCACTTCCAGATGAGATTCGACCAGAGATAACGGATCTCGCAGGTTCTGTGCTCTGATTATTATCCAGAAACGTGGCTTTGCAACTACCGGTGACTCGTCCCCGAAGTTTCTTCCCGTTGCCCCCCCAATTTGGCAGTCTGGGCCGCTCTGATGGCGGAAACTACTTTCAGGAACAGGCGGCGCTCCCCCCGATATAAGTATGCAATCCGCAAGCCGGGGCATCAGGCACTTCACCTCGATGAGCCGCCTTGTCGATGCTCAAGCCACGCCGACACGATCGCGCACGGTGATTTGAGTCCGAGACTACGGGTGGTCCGTGAGTAGCCTCTGTAATAGCCCCGGAACCGCTCTTGCCCGTTCGTGTACACAGCATCCTCATTTCGGAGGTCACTCGCAGCGAATCGAAATGTCCAACCTCGTCCAGAAGGGCGGGACTGCCAAGACCACGACGGCCGCGGCCCGTCCGGCGCAGTTGCCCGAACGGATCCATGCAACGGGGGGGGCGTACCCGAGGTCAGGTTGGCAGTTTCCTCGACACGCCCGCCGATTCGGCCGTGGGACGCACCTCGCTCTCGACGCCGCCTCGGAGCGTACCGTTTCCCCTCGACCGGAGGAACTTCTGGCAAGACTGGCAGGGGCGCCTGGCGGTGGCCAGATCGCAGTCGGCAAGGTGGCTGGCAGCCGAACGGGGGTAGACGCGCCGCGACCAACTCGGGCCGCAGCCCCATCTTCGATCCGGTGGGCATGCGCTGCCAAGTAACCCAGTCGAGGGGGTATGCCCTTTTCTGAAAAAACCCCCGGACGAGGATAGGATCATCCCCGCGGCGTCATGGGGGACCCCACCGGGGCCCCGGATCACGTGCGCGAAGACACGAGCGCGCGTAGTCCCATGCTCCAAGAGAATGCGACGTGCGCCGCGGACAGCCGCGCGGCGATGCTCGACACGAGCGCGTGATCACGGCCGGTAAGACCATCCCCCTCCCCATTGCCGGGCCGGTTCCCGACGGACGGGGAGCCTTAGAGAAATACGAACTGTGAACCTGGGAGTCTCCCATGGCGACTGTCTGCGAAAAGTACGTGCCTCTGTCAGAGCGGTACCGGCCGCGCGGCCTTGACGAGATTGTGGGCCAGCCGCCCGTCTACTTCCTGCGGAGGCTGGCCGCCAAGCCCCACCGCTCCTGCTGGCTCGTGGAAGGCCCGCCTGGCACGGGCAAGAGCGCGGCTGCCCACGTCGTGGCCGAGGAGCTGGGCTGCACCGCGATGAGCAAGCACACGATCGCCGGCAACAAGCTCAACGTGGAGCTGGCGGAGACGGTCTTCGGCAGCATGACCCGGTTTGTGCCCATGGATGGGGCCCGCTTCCACCTGGTGATCATCGAAGAGTTTGAGCGGTGCGTGTCGCCGGAGGTCCGGGCCTACTTGAAGACCGCGCTGGACACGGGGGTGGAACCGCCGGACGGCCTGCCGCCACGGTGCATCGTCATCGCCACGTCCAACGACGTGGCCAAGATCGAGCCGGCCCTGCTGGAGCGGTTCCGGGTGCTGAACTTCTCGGCGGGGCCGTGTTTCGCCGAAGCCTGCCAGGAACGGCTCGCGGCGATCTGGGAGGCCGAGGCCCCGGGGCGGGACTTGCCGCCTTCATGGCTTGCGTGGGGATGGCAGGACGCCGGGAACTCGTTGCGGTTCTCGATGCGCGTGGCGCTGCGGGCGATGGAGGATTACCTCGGGTAGTTGCGATTTGGGACACTCAGGAGTCAAGCGTATGAGCACGGTTCAATTCGATGTCAGCGGGGCGATGGTCTGCTGGGAAGAGCGCCGATTGTTTGCAGCATGCCGCCAGGGACGCCTTTCTGGCGGCGGGCTTTGGGGATCTGGCCCCGAAGCCCCGCACCGACTACGAAGCCCTCAAAGAGGCCCTCGGCGAGCTGAAGGGCAATGCGCTGGCCTCGCCCGATTTGGGTTGACTTCCCCGCCCGTGCGAACCACAGTGAAATCCTGCCGTGCACGCGGCGAACCAACCGGACGTGCAGGCGCGCCGTGCGGCGGCTCGGGCGTGCATGCCCCTTGACCGGGAGGTACCAGCGATGGCGATACGTGGAAGGGTTGCGTCTTGCCGGGCGCGGCGGCGAGTCCCCGGCAGGTTCTGCGCAAGGCCGCAAGGTCGCCGGCTTCTGGTGGAGCCGCTGGAGTCGAGGCTGCTGTTGAGTGTGGACGAGCCGTGGGGGCTGCTCCAGCTTGGTGCAGAGGCAGAGCCCCGGGCCGACGTCCTGGCGTCGGCCATGCCGGGCCCCTTGGGCGACACCAACGACGCCGTGTACCTGCTGATCACCAGCGAGTCGTTGTCTTCCTCGTTCCAGCCGCTGGTCGATCGGCGGACCGCGCAAGGGAAGCCGGGCACGCTGGTGACGACCGAGTGGATCGACGCCACCTACGATGGCACGCGTCCCGACGGCGGCGCCGACCTCCAGACGAAGATCCGCAACTGCATCATCGACCACTACCAGAACCACGGCACACTGTGGGTCGCCCTGGGCGGCGACGACGCGGTTGTCCCCGTGCGCTTCTGCGTCGGCAACTATCCCACCGATCTGTACTACGGCGATCTGGAGGGCACCTGGGACGCCGATGCCGACGGTATCTATGCGAAGGCCCAGGTCGATGGGGCCGACCTCCTGCCCGAGGTATGGGTCGGGCGGATCCCCGTGAGGACTGCCACCCAGGCCACGGGGTACATCGACAAAGTCGTGCGCTATGAGACCGCCTCTCCGGAAGGCTATGCGAACACGATGCTGCTGGTGGGCCGGTCGGTCGCATGGGACTACCATACGGGGTCGGCGAGGGGACCGGGCTACATCGATCACGAGTTCGTCAGCGACGGGGAAATCCAGGTGGTCAACCAGTACCGCAACCCGATCGCAACCATGTGGCAGGCGACGCCCCAGGACGTGCTTTGCGATACGATGAGCAGTTGGGATACGGAGCGCTGCGGCGATTATGACCTGAACGGGTCTCACCTCTTTGAGAAGCTGAACACGGGCTACCATCACGTTCTCATCTCCACGCACGGATGGACTGGCGGGATTGCTTTGGAGGGGAGTACCTTCGGCGATGGCTCTGCTGCGGCGCTGACCAACCGCGACCGCTTGAGCATCGTGTTCGCGATCTCCTGCTCGACGGCCGGGTTCGACATCGACGAGCCATCGCTCAGCGAAGGATTCCTCCGCAATCCGAACGGGGGCGCCGTCGTCTACATCGGCGCCAGCCGCAGCACCACCGGCCGCTACGACTACTTCCGCCAGTTCTACACAGAGATGTACGCGAATCACCGCGAAACCGTCGGGGAGGCGTTTGCGCGGGCGAAGATGGCGTTCGTGGGGACCTCGAGCAGGCGACAAGACCAATTCAACTGGAATTTCCAGGGGGACCCGGCCCTCGTGCTCCTGCCGGAAGAGACCACGAAGGACCTCCAGGTCTCCTCGCCGCACGGCTGCGAGCAGTACGACCTGGGCGTCGACGTGCGGATCTATTGGAACGCGTCGGGCACGGACTTCGCTGCCGACGAGCGGGTCAAGCTGGAGTACTCCGCCGACAGCGGTCAGACCTGGGCCTCGATCCCGGGCGCCGAATCGCTCCCGTACAACGGCGGGCTGTTCATCTGGGAGGACTGTCCGCTGCCGGCGGCTCAGCCCGCTGGCACCGCAGAGCAACTTAAGCCCGCCTCTGTTGGTCCGCATGATCGGCAACGAGATCCTGGACTTGCAGGTGACCCAACGGGAGCTGGAGCTGCCCCGGCTCACGCCCGCCCTGGACGGCCTGAAAATCCTCCACCTGTCCGACCTGCACTTCACCGGGTCGATCGACGAGGGGTACTTCCGTAAGCTCGCCGGCCAGTGCAACGCCCTGGGGCCGGACCTGGTCGCCGTCACCGGGGACCTGATCGACCACGCCCGGTACATCGCCTGGATCCCCGAGACGCTGGGCCGGCTCGCCGCGCCCTTGGGGGTTTACTTCGTCCTGGGCAACCACGATCTGAGGCACGAGCCGGAGCGGATCCGCCGCACACTAACCGACTGCGGACTGACCGACCTGGGCGGCCGGTGGATCGAGATCGAGGTGCGGGGTCAGCCGGTGGTGCTGGCGGGAAACGAGCTCCCCTGGTTCTCGCCCGCCGCCGATCTCGGCAATGCGCCGCCGCCTTCGTCCCAAGGCGGACCGCTGCGCATTGCCCTGGGGCACAGCCCCGACCAGCTTCCCTGGGCGAGGGCCGGCCAGGTCGACCTGTTCCTGGCCGGCCACACCCACGGCGGCCAGATCCGGCTCCCCGTGGTGGGTCCGGTCTTCTCGCCGTGCCTGACCGGCGTGCGCTACGCTCTGGGCACCTTCTATGCGCCTCCGACCGTCCTGCACGTAACCCAGGGTGTCTCGGCCAGGCCGCCGATCCGCATCAACTGCCCTCCGGAGGTCGTCCTGCTCACGCTCCGCGCCCCGGCCCGGGCCAACCGCCCGGAATCGTCAGCCGGCGCCCGCGGCGGCCCAGGCCTGGTCGATTAGATCGGCGAACGCCCCGGGCACGTCGACCGCCGGCTTGGGCTGGCGACCGGCCAGGGCCCGCAGATGGGCGGCCAGCCAGGGATAACTCTGGTCCATCTTCGCCATGTAGCCCTCTCCCGCCGCGGCGGCATCGAGGGCCTGGTGGAGCGGCACGCCTTGGGCCCGGGCCATGAGGGCCAGTTGGAGGAGCTGCACCACGCCCTCGACCGGCAGCGACGGCGTCCCGGCCCGCGCTTGGGCCTCTAGCCGGGCGGCCTCCTTGCGCCGGCGGTATTCGGCCGCCGCCCCCGCGTCGCCCCGGGCCTCGGCGATCTGTTCGAGAACCCCAAGGGTCCTCCAAGTCTCCGGATCGCCCATCTGCCTGCAAATCACCAATGCCTTTTCGGCATGCTCCTGGGCCTCCTCGAGTTGGCCCCCCTGTAGAAGACGATGGGCGAGGTGCGAGTGGGACACGGCGATGCTGCCCGGCCGGCCAAGTTGCTCCATCAGGGCCAGCGACTCTCGCTCTTCGCCGATCGCCTGGGCGAGGAGTCGGCGGGCCAGATCGGGGTCGGCGGCCCCTTGGGCCTGCTCGGACCAAACCGCCGCGCGGTTGGACCGGGCCGTCGCCTGGCCTTCGAGGTTGCGGAGGGTGATGGCCCGCTCCAGCGACCGGTCGAACCACGTTAGCGCGGGCTCCGCGTTTCCCCGCTGGCGCTCGACCCTCCCGAGCGAGTTGAGCACCTGCATTTGGCTGCGCTCGTTGCCGGCCTGCTGGAAGGCGGCCAGGGCGGCCCGCAAGTGACCGGCCGCCTCTTCCGGGCGACCCCGATCGAGCGCCATGTTGCCCAGGTGCTCGCGAATGGTGCCGACGGATTCGTCGTCGCCGGCCTGCTGGGCGGCCTCGAGGGCCTCGCCGTAGCGGGCCTCGGCCTCCTGGAGCCGCCCTTGCTCCGCGAGGATCCTCGCGATTTGCCCGAAGCCGCGGGCAGCGGCGGCCAGGTCGCCCCGCTGGCGATGGAGGGCCAAGCCCTGCTCCGCTGCCGCGAGGGCCTCCTCCCACTGGCCCAGGGCCCTAAGCGCGTTGCCGCGGTCGCCGAGCACCGCGGCGCGGTTGGCGCTGTCAATCCGGCCCTCGCGTTCCAGGCTCTCGAAGATCGCTTCGGCTTCCTCAAGGGGGGCAAGGGCCTCGGCCGGCCGGCGGCGGAAGTTGTAGTGTACCCGGCCGAGGGTCACCAGCGCATTGGCCCGCTGGAATCGCGTGTCCCAGGCGTCAATCCCCTCAAGCTGACCGAGGAGGTCCTGCAACGCGCGGACAGCCCCGTCGGCGTTGGTCGCCGCGCGGGCCCAGGCCGATTGCCACGCAACCTTGGCAGCGGTCTCCGTGAGTTCCCCCGTTCGGTCCGCCTTGGCGCGCCGGTCGAGATCAATGACGAGCCTGGCCCCCTCCCCGCCGCGCCCGCTCCGTTCCAGAAACATCTTGAGCGAGTCGGCCACGAACCAGGCCCTTCGGAGATCGCCGCCCTCGGCCGTCCGGTCGATCGCCCGGCGGACCACGGTCTCGCACATGCCAAGAACCACCATCGCGCCTTTGGCATGCTGGCTCCGGACGACCTTGTCGAACTCCGCGCAAAGGGCCCGAACCACGCCGAGGAACCGCTCCAGGAGGTCGGCCGACGGTGCGAGGGTCTCGACCTCGCCGAGGATCGGATGCGGCAACAGGGCGTTCTGGCGAACCCGGACCAGGCCGAGGTGCTCCAGCTCCTCGCGCACGGGGGACCAGGCCTGCTCGTCCAGCCCGGCCACGAGCGGGGCCATGTTCTCCAGGCAGCCGCCAGAGAGCAGGGCCACCGCGGGGAGCGCCGCCCGAGCCGCCGCCGTGAGGTGGCGGATGGAGAACTCCAGCGACGCCCACATACTGCGGTTCCGCCCCTCGGGGTGCTCCTGCTCGGCCTTGGCCAAGAGCGGCCCGAGCTCGGCCGACACCTGCTCCGGGCCGAGCTTTTCGACAAACGGGGCCAGCAGCTCCAAAGCCAGCGGGTGCCCGCCCGTCTGGAGCACGATCGGTCGCAGCCGATCCACGGTCAATCCCCGCTCGACCCGGGCCGGGCGGTCGATCCCCAGCCGCTCCAGGAAGCGGACCACCAGCAGCAGGCCCTCGGGCTCGGAAAGCTCGTCCAGCGGGAAGGGCCAGGCGTCCACACCCGGCAAAGGGTCGCGGCACGTCAACAGGATCCGCGTGCCCCGCTCAGTCCACTGCCCCGCCCAGCGAGCGAACTCGGGCGGTGTGGGCTCGCCCTTGCGAAAGCTGGGCAGCACCGATTCGTAGTTGTCCCACACCAGGAGCATCCGCCGGCTGCGGAACTGCTCGGCAAGCCACGCCTCTTTATCCTCGCGCTGGAGGAACTCGATCCCTTCCAGGGCCTGGCCCAACTCGACCAGCAGGCCCTCGGGCGATTGCGTCCGCTCGAAGGAGACGAACACCGCCCCGTCGGGGAACATGCCGGTGCGGGTCCACCAGCGGGCGGCCTCCCGGGCCAGGGCCGTCTTGCCCATCCCGCCCGGGGCGTGGATCACCACCGCCTTGTGCCCCAGGATCGCCCGCTCCAGCCTGTGCAGCCCGTAACCCCGGCCCTGGAACCCGGCCCGGGGCGGAAGGCCGAAACCCTCGAACATCGGCCGCGGCTTGGGCTTGCGACGCGAAGGGGTCTTCTTGAGCAGAACGGGGTCCTTTCCCCCCTGGTAAAGCTGGGGCACGAACCAGTCGTGGAGCGCGACCTGCGGCGGGTCGGGCCCTTCGGCCTCGCCCTTGCGGCCGACGCGGCGGTAGGGCTGGGCCAAGAGCCGGTTCCGGCCGGCCTGGAGCGACTGGCCCAGGGATTGACCTCGGGCGATCGCCCCATAAAAGCCCTCCATGAGCGTCCGGGTCATGTCGACGTGGACGGCGTGGCCCATGGCCACCACCGTGCCCACCCCCTGACGCAACAGCGCCCCGGCCACCGTCTCCTGGG
>Ga0315290_10002199_pt1 | contig 13713 bp, 12 predicted proteins | sample YL17G12_0_MG_FD_203627 | JGI IMG/M metagenome (GOLD analysis project Ga0315290, IMG submission 203627) | Sediment microbial communities from Yellowstone Lake, YNP, Wyoming, USA - YL17G12_0 | ecosystem: Environmental > Aquatic > Freshwater > Lake > Sediment | place: USA: Wyoming | collected... | reverse complement strand
CCGTAATGGGCAGCAAAAGAGTCAAGGCTATCGTGTTACACGGGACAGGTTCCGTTCCTGTGGCTGATCCTAATGCCTATCGAAAAGCTGGCATGGCGCTCTATAAGGCCTGCAAAGACGCGGACAACTTGAAGGAATGGACTCGTTACGGCACGACAATCGTGGTCTCATGGTGCGACGAAGTCGGAGCACTACCCACGCGGAACTTTTCTGTAGGCTCATTCGAAGGCGGAAAAACCTTATACGGTCCTGTGATGCGCGAGCAGATTGTCATCACGGATAAAGGGTGTTTTGGCTGCCCATGTCCCTGTGGAAAATATAGCAACTTGAAACGTTATGGCACCCAGGTCGAAGGTCCTGAATACGAAACCATTGGTATGCTCGGTTCCGACCTTGGTATTTCGGACATCCAGGATGTAGCGCAAGCAAACCTGCTTTGCGATGACCTGGGAATCGACTCAATTTCAACTGGCGGTTGTATAGCTTGGGCGATGGAAGCCTATGAAAAAGGTGTATTGACAAAAGAAGATACAGACGGACTGGATCTTAAATTTGGAAATGTCGATGCCGTGTTTGTCACCATCAAAAAGATCGCTGCGCGTGAGGGTAAGTTGGGAGCCTTGTTGTCCGAGGGATCAAAACGCGCCGCTCTGAAAGTGGGTAAAGGATCTCAGGATTACGCAATCCAGGTCAAGGGAATGGAACAATCCGCCTACGCCATCCACAACGCGACAGCCATGCTCATCTCATACATGACCTGCGATGTGGGTGCCCACCACAACCGCGCGTGGGCGATCACTTACGACCTGCAGGTTGGCCGTGAAAAAGTGGTTCCGGAAAAAGTTTCCCGCGTCATCTGGCTGCAGAATTTCAGACCAATGTTTGATGTGCTTGGCGGCTGCCGTCTGCAATGGGTGGAGCTGGGTATCGATCGTGACCTTTACGTGCCTCTGTTGGAAGCCATGACCGGAGTTAGACGCACCTGGGAAGACCTCGAAAAAACCGGCGAGCGGATTTGGAATATGACCCGTCTTTATTGGATGCGTGAAGTCGAAGGGTTTGGACGCTCATGGGATCAACCGTCTCCAAGGTTCTTTACTGAAGCGCCAGCTACTGGTGCGACGGCTGGTCAGATCACCAAACCCGGGGATGTGCAAAAACTCCTGGATATGTATTACGAGCAACGTGGATGGGATGCGGATGGTCATCCGAACCAGGAAACACTCGAAAAATTGAACCTTTTGGAATTTGCAGTTTGATATGCCTGTGACCCTGCGTCCGATAGGACATCTAAAATCCTACTTGAAAGATAAGGATGAGATGGATGTTTCCTCCGGAAGATCGATCCGTGATACTCTGCGGGAGGCGGGTATTCCTCCGGAAGTGGTCGCTTTAGTTGTGGTAAATGATGTCCACCAAACCGATAAAGAGATTATTCTTCACGATGGCGATGTAGTCCGTATCATGGCAGTGATCGGTGGTGGGTAAGTTAAACACAAGACCCGACGGATAAAATCGATCGGGTCTTTTATAAAAAACCTAAGAATATAGTGCAGCGAAATTAAGGGTTTAGGGCATATCGCTTTCTCAAATCTTGTGTTTTCCTATCTGGCAATTTACTATAAAAAACATATAAATATTCCTAAAATTAAGATATAATCTCGGGTCGCAGAAGTATAATAAACTCATTGACAGGGTGCGCTTTTCGCGTAGCCCTGATTTCTCTCGGAGATTTTCATGGATAATGAGAAGCAATTGCAAATGTATTATGAGATGGTGGTAATTCGCCGTTTGGAGGAGCGTGGTGCCGAATTGTACCAGGCTGGCAAGATCGGTGGATTTATGCATCTCTACATCGGCCAGGAAGCCGTTTCTACAGGGTTGATCTCTGCCCGTAAACCTCAGGATCGGGTCATCACTGCTTACCGCGATCACGGCGTTGCCATCAACTGCGGTATTTCATCCAATGAAGTGATGGCAGAATTACTCGGCAAGTCTACCGGTACATCCAAAGGAAAGGGCGGATCGATGCATATGGCCGATACGTCCAAGAACATGTGGGGAGGACATGCCATCGTCGGCGGTCATCTGCCCATCGCGGCCGGATTGGCCTTGGGAGATCAATATGCGGGGAATGACAATGTCACCATCTGTATGTTCGGTGACGGTGCAACGAACATCGGATATTTTCACGAAGCGTTGAACCTTTCCAAGGTGTGGAATCTGCCTGTCCTATGGGTCTGCGAGAACAACCTTTATGGAATGGGAACAGCTGTCGACCGTGCGTCCGCTGTTTCTGAGATTCGCCAAAAAGCGGAAGGATATGGGATGGGCAATGAGCGCGTGGACGGTATGGATGTGATGAAAGTCTATGCTTCTGCCCATAAAGCCATCGAACTGGTCCGCACAGAAAAAAGACCCTATCTGCTTGAAATTGTGACTTATCGTTATCGGGGTCATTCTATGGGTGATCCTGAGCGGTACCGTAAACAGGAAGAAGTCCACAGGTATCAGGAAAATGATCCAATCGGAATTTTCCGAAAGGCGTTGATCAAGAAAAAGGTTGCCACGGAAACCGAACTGGGTATTCTGGATGAAAAAGTGGAAGAGGAAATCAAAAAAGCCGTTGAATTTGCTGAAGCCAGCCCTGAGCCAGCTCTGGAAGAACTATTTAAAGACATTTACGCAGAGAACTAATCCCATACCACACGTTGTTATTCAAAGAAAATTCTTGTGTAAACTTCGTGGTTAAGGAATAAACATGGCAAAAACAACAATGCGCGAGGCAATCTCACAAGCTCTCATGGAAGAAATGGACCGCGATCCGGCAGTATTCATCCTCGGAGAAGAAGTCGGCGTCTGGGGTGGGACCTATGCGGTTACAAAAGGTTTCTACGATAAATATGGCGCTGAACGAGTCAAAGACACACCCATCGCAGAAAATGCGATTATCGGCGCAACTATTGGCGCTGCGATGGTTGGTCAACGCCCCATCGCGGAATTAATGACTATAAACTTTGCCTTTTCGGCGATGGACTATATTGTCAACCAGGCGCCCAAGCTCCATTATATGTTTGGCGGGCAATTCAAGCTTCCGCTGGTTATACGTGCTGTTGGTGGCGGAGGCCGCCAACTGGGGGCAACTCATTCCCAGACACCGGATGCAATTTTCGCTCACTTCCCAGGCTTGAAGGTCGTCAGTCCCGGCACTCCTGCTGACGCCAAGGGTCTCCTAAAGAGCGCCATCCGTTCGGATGATCCGATCCTGTTCATCGAACATGCCACCATGTACCAGGTCCGCGGTGAAGTCCCCGACGGAGAGTATCTCATACCCATTGGGAAGTCAAAAATTCAACGTGAAGGCAAGGATGTCACCGTGGTGACTTATTCCAAGGGGCTGGAGCTTTCCATGAAAGCGGCGGATGAATTGGCTAAGGAAGGGATCCAGATCGAAGTGGTGGACCTCCGCACTTTGCGTCCACTCGATATGGAGCCGGTCCTTGAATCTTTTAGAAAAACCAATCGCGCAGTGGTCGTCGAAGAAGGATGGAAATCCTTTGGGGTCGGTTCGGAAATTGCATCCCGGATTTACGAGCAGGCTTTCGATTATGCCGACGCACCAGTGCGGCGCGTTGCCCAAAAAGAAGTGCCGCTGCCTTACAACCGGACGCTCGAACAGGCTGCCCTCCCGCAAGTGCAGGATGTTATTGCGGCGGTTAAGGAGGTCTTGAAATAATGGCTGAAACTGTTTCCATGCCCAAACTGGGTTTCGACATGCGCGAAGGCATTCTGGTACGCTGGGTCAAGAATGAAGGCGAGACGATCAATAAAGGGGACGTTCTGGCTGAAATCGAAACGGATAAGGCAACGGTGGAGGTCGAATCCTCCGCCGGCGGAGTAGTACGCAGGCTGCTTGCCAATCAGGGTGATTCCGTTCCGGTGGGCTCGGCCATTGCAATTATTGGTACCGCAGACGAAAAGATTGATGACCAGCCTTCCAAATCAGGACCTCCGGCTGCCATAAGCACTGAATTAACAACCAAAGTTGAAGGTCAGCCAGTTGTGCCTGATGTCAGTTCATCACAATCAGCACTAATAAAAGCATCGCCGTTGGCTAAAAAGGTAGCGCGTGATGGAAAAGTGGATTTATCCAAAATCAAGGGGTCCGGTCCCGGCGGACGTATCGTCCGGAGAGATGTGGAAACTGCCTTAAAATCCGGGTCGACACTCGCGTATTCCCGCACGCCTGCAAATGCAGCTGCGACCATCAGCGCTGCGAAACCAATCCCTGGTGATGAAGTAGTTAAAACCACCAAACTGCGACAGGTCATCGGCAGGCGGCTGGTTGAATCCAAGCAGAACCTGCCTCATTTTTATGTTTCGCATGAATTCAAAATGGAATCATTGATGTCCGCCCGGAGCCAGATAAACGGCTACCTGCCAGATAATGAAAAAGTCTCTGTAAACGATTTCATCGTTAAATCGGCTGCGCTTACGCTGCGCGATTTCCCCAATCTAAATGCTTCGCTCAACGGGACAGAAATCATCCATTATGGACACATCAACATCGGTGTAGCGGTAACTGTAGAAGGCGGATTACTCACGGTTGTTTGCAGGGATGCTGACCAGAAACCCCTGCGCCAGATCTCGGCTGAAGTGAAAGCCATGGCAGCCCGGGCACGCGAAGGTAAAGTCAAGCCGGAGGATGTCGATGGGTCGACATTCTCCACGTCGAACCTGGGGATGTATGATGTGGAAAATTTCATCGCCATCATCAACCCACCAGAAGCGGCGATCCTTGCGATTGGTTCAGCGCGTGAAGTTCCGGTGGTCGAGAATGGCGTGATTAAATCTGGTTGGCGGATGAAGACCACCATATCAGTGGACCATCGTGTCAGCGACGGCGCCGAAGCTGCACGGTTTATGCAGGCGCTCGCTGGATTTTTGGAAAATCCTGTAAGAATGCTTGTCTAAAAGAGAAGATCTTGGAGATATTTGAACTCCAGGGTCTTATTTCAAATTGACCAATTATTTATGGGAGCCGACATGAAGACCAAATTTCAATGGTGGAAATGGTTCGCGGTGTGGGGCTTCTTCCTCCTTTTGCATTTTTCTTATGATATCTTTCCCAGCAAAGTAATCCTTATATTCGGCGAACAGTCTGAGGCGGTCGTCACCCACATGAAAATGGTCATGTGGGCTTATCTTTTCGCCAGCGCTATTGAATTCTTCCTGCATCGTAAGAAATTAGAATCGGTTGGCCAATTTGCTTACACCCGCCTTCTGGTGGCGATAGTTCTTCCGTGGCTGGCGATCACCATTTGGCATACTGCCATCGCGATGGGGATTCTACTCCCGGAAATACCCTGGGAAATTGTGTATGCCAATATTACGACTGCATTAGGGATATATGTCGGTTTGAGGCTTGAAGAAGCGCTGGACCAAATCATATATTATCGACCTGCCCTTAAAGCGGTTATTATTATGATGTTCTTAATAACTTTGTTAACCTACATTTCATTTTCATTCAGTGTGCCACCAGGTTATTCAAATTATTTCTATTGGGGACCTTGATTTCTTAACAATAATCTAGTTGCACTTTATCTATGAAACAACAAACCATCTCTTGGACTACCTCTGGCTGGCTTGAAAAAGTCAGCCGTTGGATTCGGACCCAACTCGACCGGTATAACTTGCACCTTGCCGGCAATATTGAGCAGCCGCATATCCGTCCCTGGTCAACAGTGTTGACCATCCCGACCGATGGCGGTCTTTTATATTTCAAAGCGACGGCTCCTTACCTGGGTTATGAACCTGTTCTGACGGATTTCCTTTCTTCAATTCGTCCCGATGTGATGCCTGATTTGCTGGCGATTGATCAAAACCGCGGATGGATGCTGATGCGAGATAGTGGCACGCCATTGAGGACATTCATAAAAACCGAGAAAAGTGTGGAACGCTGGCAGGAAATCATGCCACTGTATGTGGGTTTGCAGAAGGAATTATCCCCTCGCCTTAATGAAATACTCGCGCTGGGTGTTCCTGACCGGCGGCTGAAAGTTCTTCCTCCGCTGTTTGCGCGTCTCGTGAAGGATGAACGTTCACTACTGTTGGATCAGGCTGAGAGTCTCACCTCTGACGAATACCGTCGAATAAAGGCATCGGTAGGGGAGTTTGAGAAAATGTGTCTCGCGTTGGATTCGTTTGGAATTCCCGCGACCCTCCACCACGATGATTTTCATGACGGGAATCTTTTCATCCAGAATGAGCGTGTGATTTTCACTGACTGGGGAGAAAGTGCCATTACTCATCCATTTTTCACGCTGGTGGTCATGTTGCGAGGCGCAGGCAACTCTCTTGACCTTAAACCGGATGCCCCCGAGCTCGCCTGGATGCGCGACTGGTATCTGAGTCCGTGGACTGATTACGCTTCTCTAAATGAACTTCAGCCGGCGGTGAAACTTGCCGAGAGAATTGGCCTGGTCAATCGTGCCCTCACCTGGCATTGGGTTATCTCCCACCTGCCGGCGGAAGTCAAACCCAATTATGCCATCGCCGTTCCATCGTATTTGAAGGATTTCATCAATAGCTGATTCGTACCTCGGGTGAGCCAGATTGTTATTTTTATGTCATAATTCTTCCATGACGATCCTAAGAATGAACTGCTTTACCTGCAATGCCCGCTGGCCGAGCAAAATGAAAACAGGGCTGCTCTGTCTGCTTGTGGATACCAACCAGGGGCCGGTTCTGGTGGACACAGGCTTAGGTCTCCAGGATTACAAAAATCCCACTTGGTTTACACAGTTTTTTAGACTCATCACCATCATGCCGTTCAGCTCTCATGAAGCGGCTGCTCGTCAACTGGAAGGACTGGGATACAAACCTGGCGATGTCCGTCATATCATCCTGACACACATGCACTTTGACCATTGCGGAGGTCTGCCCGATTTTCCACAGGCAACGATCCACGTGCATCGGCGCGAATTTGATGCGTTTATCCATGGTCCTCGCCGGTTCCAAGAGCTGGCATATTCCTCGCGGAATATCACCCATGTAAAGGATTGGGCGTTATATGACTCGACCGGGGATACCTGGTATGAGTTTGATGCGATTCGAATACCCGGATTCGAACCCCAGATCTGGCTGATCCCTCTTTTCGGTCATTCGTACGGCCATTGTGGAGTCGCTATTCAGACCGGAACCGGTTGGCACTTCCATTGCGCGGATGCAGGGGTGGACATTGTACGGAATATTGCGCCTGATTGGCTGATCGCTGCTGCCCTGGGACCTCATTGGCCGCGTCTGCGCGATTTTGCCCGGACGCATCCAGAAATCATCCTTACAGCCAGTCATATGTATTTAGATTTCTTTTCAAATGCCGGTTGATCTCCGTCCTTTAATGTCCGCTGACCAACCCGTTTTGTGGGAGATGCTCTACCATACCATTTATGTCCCGAACGGACAAAAACTGCCTTCGCGAGCTATCTTGGAGTCGCCGGACATCGCGCGTTACGCGGAGGGTTGGGGGAGGCCGGGGGACATAGGGTATCTGGCCTTTGAGGGCGGGGTTCTTGTCGGTGTGGTGTGGCTGCGGTTGATGCATGGATATGGTTATGTCGAAGAGGATATCCCGGAATTGTCCATTGCCGTTCTTCCCAATCACCGTGGGAAAGGCATCGGGACGTCGCTTATGCAGGCAATAATCAACTCTGCTGAATTAATTTATCGAGGCCTTTCTTTAAGCGTTGCTTTGGAGAATCCGGCCGCAAAACTCTATGAACGATTCGGATTTCGAAATCTTCGACTGGTTGGCGATTCAAAAATCATGTTGCGGAGGTTCAAAGATGACAGAACAAAAATCACCCAATGATGAAACCCGGGAAGCCTGGGAGGCTAATGCTGAAATCTGGGATGCCAAAATGGCGGATACGGGCAATGATTTTGCCAACCTTCTGGTTTGGCCTGCTCTTCAGCGCTTGATACAAGTTCAGCCAGGGCAGAAGATCCTGGATGTAGCTTGCGGAAACGGATTGTTCTCACGCCGGTTGGCGGCAATTGGCGCTGAGGTAACTGCTTTTGATTTCTCCTCCGAATTGATCAAGCTGGCGAAAAAATGGGACACAAGGAATATTACCTACTATGTCGTGGATGCGACGGATGAGCCCGCACTCGTTGGATTAGGTGACCATACCTTTGACTCCGCACTAAGTAATATGGCGCTTTTTGACATTGCGGAAATCACCCCGCTTTTCCGCACCTTACCGCACTTATTGAAGCCTGGCGGATGCTTTGTTTTCAGCCTGACGCACCCTGCCTTCAACAATTCCTCCAGCGTTCATATCGCGGAAGAATGGGATGAAGGTGGAATCATAACAAGGTACTCAGTCAAAATCAGTCGTTATATGACACCCTATCAGGCGCAGGGTGTCGCGCTGATCAATCAGCCCAAGCCGCAGCTTTACTTCGATCGACCGCTGCAATATTACTTTGATCTTGCTTTTGAGAATGGGTTTGTATTGGATGGGTTCGAAGAACGTGCCTTTGCTGCCGATAGTCCAAACAACCGCCCGCTATCCTGGGGAGGACAATTCAGTGAAATCCCTGCAGTATTAGTGGCAAGAATGAGGCTGGCCTAGGCGTTACTCGCCACTTATGGCACATCTCATTTTTCTTGTCATCGAATTCCTGGACGAATTAGTATTCGGTGTAACCGATGCCGCGTGGGACTGATTCGCACCGACCTTGGGCTGAGCTATACTCAAATCGGGCTGGCGCTCAGCCTGCCGGGGTTGATATCCAACTTCATCGAACCATTTCTTTTCATTCTTGGCGATGTGGGCGCCGCCGTACGCTCATTCTTTTTGGCGGATTGCTTTTTGCGGGTTCCCTTGTCTTAACTGCAGTCAGCCTAAGCTTCGGGCTACTGTTGATATCATTCATCCTTTTCAACCCATCCTCAGGGAGCTTCGTCAGCCTTTCCCAAGCGACATTGATGGATTCCGCTCCGGATCGACATGAGCAGACCATGGCGCGATGGACTTTCGCTGGGTCATTAGGTGTGGTTATTGGTCCACTTCTGCTTGGGGGATTGACCTTACTTGCATTCGGTTGGCGATCTGTTTTTGGCATTCTGGCAGTAGTGACCGTAGTCATTCTGGGCTTTGCATGGAGGCTAATTCCCAGAACTGAGAAATCAAACGTAAAATTTCCCTCCCCCGCAACCTTTTGGAATGGTATCTTGATGGCGCTTCAGACACTCAAGAGAACTGAAGTCCTACGATGGCTTGTCTTGCTTGAGTTCTCTGATCTGATGCTCGATGTGCTTTACGGCTTCCTGGCTTTATATTTTGTGGACGTGGCCGGATTCACCTTTCCGCAAGCAGCATTGGCGGTAGCTGTTTGGACAGGTTGCGGGCTGGCGAGCGATTTCCTCATCATCCCTTTACTCGAACGTATTAAAGGGTTGGATTTTCTTCGCTTCAGTGTGGTCGCCGAACTGGTTTTGTTCCCGGCATTTCTGCTAGCCTCATCCTTTTTCCTAAAAATCATTCTAGTTGGGCTCTTGGGATTCTTCCATGCTGGCTGGTATGTCATTCTTAAAGCCAATCTTTATAAGACCATGCCGGGTCAAAGTGGGAGCGTGCTGGCTTTGGATAATGTTGCAGGAATGTTTGGTAAAACACTCCCCTTTATAATTGGCCTGGTTGCACAAGCGTATGGATTACAATTTGCCATGTGGTTATTATTGGCAGGACCGACCGCCCTTCTGATAGGCTTGCCTAAAAAACAAAAATTAACTCAGGCTGCCAATTGACCCAATCTTTTTCAGAACCCGTAAGCCTTTATTGCCATTTTCCATTTTGCGTTCACCGCTGCGCTTATTGTGATTTCAACACATATGCCGGGCAGCTGGATGTGGTCCCGGCCTACGTACAATCTCTGTGCAACGAGATCAAGGCTGTGGGTAATTCGGCGTCATCCAAAGTCAAGGTGCAGACGATTTTCTTCGGAGGTGGGACTCCATCACTTTTGGCTGCGAGCCAATTCGAATCCATCCTCCAGACTACAGAACAAAACTTTGACGTTCTTCCCAACGCGGAGATCAGCCTGGAAGCGAATCCCGGAACCTGCTCATTCGATTACTTGAAGAGTCTAAGGTCGCTGGGGTTAAATCGAATAAGCTTTGGAGTCCAATCAGCGAATCCTGATGAGCTGCATTTGTTGGAGAGGCTTCATTCATACAGCGATGTCATTGATGCCGTGAAATGGTCTCGTCAGTCAGGGTTTGATAACATCAATCTTGATTTGATTTATGGATTGCCTGAGCAAACTTTAAAGCGCTGGGAGAATACTTTGACCCAGGTGCTGGGATTGCACCCTGAGCACCTGTCGCTCTATGCGCTTACTCTTGAGCCCGGAACCCCGTTTGGGCGCTGGGCGAGAAGTGGTCTGCTTCCCATTCCTGACCCCGACCTTGCCGCAGATATGTATGAACTGGCAGGCGAAACCCTCACTGGCGCCGGTTATGAACAATATGAAATTTCCAACTGGTCGCTGCGTGGGCGGCAATGCAGGCATAACCTTCAATATTGGCGCAACCAACCTTATTTGGGGCTTGGGGCTGGAGCACATGGTTTTGTCGGCGGATATCGATATTCTAACGTGCTGCGGATTAAGACCTATATCAACCGTTTGGAGGAATATCTAAGCGAAGGAAATCTATATCCACTTACGCCTGCTACGGTCAATCACCACAAGAATACACTCAGGGACGATATGCAAGAGACAATGATGACTGGCTTACGATTGACACACGAGGGTATTTCAGAAAATTCATTTCGTGAAAGATTCCAAGTGAGTTTGACTGATGTTTATGGAAAAGATATTAATGAACTTATGGACCTGGGTTTGCTTGAGTGGAAAAATGAGAACAAAAGCGAAAACGAAAAATCTGGCAGGTTGATTCGTCTCAGTAAAAGAGGGCTACTGCTTGGGAACCAGGTCTTCATGCGTTTTGTGGGTGAATAAACATGGCTACACTTCATTACCTTGACCCAAATCCTGCTGGAAATCCAATCGTGTTACTTTTACATGGATTAGGCGCGAACGGTTCATCCTGGACGTTGCAATTCGATCCGTTGGTCAAAGAGGGATTCCGGCCCATTGCACCGGATACTCCTGGTTTTGGAGCGTCGCCTTACGATGGAAAAGGCTGGAGTATCCAGCGTTCAGCAGCCGTTATGGCAAAATTACTGATGGACTTGAATTCTAATTCCGCCCATGTTGTGGGAATTTCAATGGGTGGAACGATCGCCCAGCAGATTGCTCTCGATTTCCCCATGGTGGTTAAAAATCTTGTCCTGGTTAATACTTATTCCATCCTGCGGCCGACCCGCTTGAGCGGTTGGTTATATTTTCTTCAGCGATTCATTCTGGTGCATACTCTTGGGTTGCCTACGCAAGCTAAATTTGTGGCTGCGAGAATTTTCCCTGGTGAGGATCAGCAGGTTATGAGGGAGCTGTTGATCGAGCAGATAAACCAGGCTGACCCACGAGCTTACAGGGCGGCTATGCGGTCGCTTGGCTTTTTCAAATCGACGCCAAGATTAAGCCAGATCACAGTCCCAACCCTGGTCGTGACCGGAGATCGCGACACTACGGTTTCGGTAGCCAGCCAGCGTAAACTCGCCGAGAAAATAAAGGGCGCGAAGCACGTGTTTATCCCAGATGCAGGTCATGCCGTCACAATTGACCAGCCTGACCTTTTTAATAAAGAATTATTAGATTTTCTGAGGGAATAAACAAGATGCAAATTACAGCAGTTGTTCGAGTAGTGACTGGGCATCAGCCACAGGCTTCTTGCAGATAAACCCTTCACACACATAGGCTGTCGGTTTACTGTTCACCAGGGGGCGATCCAGAAGCAAGGAAGGTGCATTTTGAGGCAAAGGCAAAGGGGAGGCTGCCATCACCCACATAGGATGAAACCCTTTTCGTAAGATTTCTAAAAAGGATTGAGTTTCTTTCATAGCAGGGTCACCCACCACAGCAACTTGTTTTACTTTTCCCAAGGCAAAATTCGCAGTGGAAAGCCATCGGGCGAATCCTGTGGGGTAACGCAGCGCCTGTTCAGCGATCATGCCGAGCATCTCTTCCGCTTTCTGGCGGAGATCAGCCCGGTCGGACAATTCTGCCATCCGCAGCAAAGCCTCGCACGCCATCGAATTACCGCTTGGGGTAGCGTTGTCTTGCATGTCTTTGGGGCGGAATAACAACACCTGTCCGTCTGAAGGTGTATCGAAAAATCCTCCAGAATGATTATTGAACCGATCAACCATTTCGTCGGTGAGTTCCGATGCATGGGTAAACCATTGATTATCAAAGTCGGTTTGATAAAGCTCAAGCAAGGCAATAATTAAAGCGGCATAGTCTTCGAGGAAGATTTCCTCTGTCGATTGTCCTTTGCGCCATGACCGGTGTAACTTCCCTGCCGGGCGGAGCTGGGTTAATAAAAATTCTGCATTTCGTCTGGCAGTCTTAAAATACTCATCGCCTTGTTGGGTTCCCCAGAAAGCACGTGCTGCGCTTGCAAATGTAATGAGAGTCAGTGCGTTCCATGCTGTGAGAATTTTATCGTCTGTTCCAGGACGAACGCGGTTATTTCGAGCGGCAAGCAGCTTTGAATGGCATCCAGTCAGTTTTTCAACAATAAGCTCACGGGGATTCGCTGCTCCGGATGAAAAGGAAAATCGGGTGGCGAGAGTGGCGTCATCCAGGGCACGCTGCAGGACTGTTTTACCTTCCCAGTTACCCTGTTCTGTGAGCCCATAGGCTGCTTTGAAGAAGTCGAAATCCTCACCCAGAATGGATTGGATCTCCTGATGCGTCCAGACGTAATACTTGCCCTCCTCGTGCTCCGAGTCGGCATCCAAACTTGAATAGAATCCCCCTTCAGGGCTGGTCATTTCGCGAATGATGAAGGCAAGCGTTTCCTCGACGACTCGCTTCAACGCCGGTTCACCGGTCATCTGCCAAGCATGTAAATAAGCGAGTGCAAGCTGGGCATTGTCATAAAGCATTTTTTCGAAGTGTGGAATGCGCCACAGGTTGTCAGTGGCATAGCGCGCAAATCCACCTCCGACTACGTCATACATCCCACCGCGTGACATGCAGTAAAGAGTGTGGATTGCAGCCTTGATCCCTTCACCTCCCCGACGAAGTAGAAACTCGATTGCCATCGGTTGAGGAAACTTTGGTGCCTGACCCCACCCCCCGTAACCCCAGTCGAAGTTTTGAAGGAGAGATTGGGTGGCGCTATCCAGCATGTCGTTGCTAAATAAGTATGTAGTGGGTGAAGTCAATTCATCCTGGTTTAGATGATCGGTCACTTTAGCGCTGACCCCCAAAATGTTTTCGCGGTCATTCTGCCAGGCGGAGGTGATTGCAGCTAGGACTTCACGAAAGGAAGGAAGGTTATAGCGCCTGTCTGGAGGAAAGTAGGTTCCGGAATAAAAAGGCTTCAGGTCGGGGGTCAGGAAAACAGACATTGGCCAGCCTCCAGAACCTGTCATAGCGACTGTAGCAGAAATGTATATGTTGTCAAGGTCGGGTCTTTCTTCTCTGTCCACCTTGATATTAATGAAGTTGGCATTCATCAGGGCAGCAGTATCTGGATCTTCAAATGATTCATGTGCCATCACGTGACACCAATGG
>Ga0315290_10002198_pt1 | contig 13722 bp, 11 predicted proteins | sample YL17G12_0_MG_FD_203627 | JGI IMG/M metagenome (GOLD analysis project Ga0315290, IMG submission 203627) | Sediment microbial communities from Yellowstone Lake, YNP, Wyoming, USA - YL17G12_0 | ecosystem: Environmental > Aquatic > Freshwater > Lake > Sediment | place: USA: Wyoming | collected... | reverse complement strand
CAGCCCTGCTGGAGGCGCGTCATCGGAACGAGATCGTTCGTGCGCATGAGGGTGAAGAGCGCCACGTCCCGCCCGGGCACGAACGCGATCCCCTGGAGCGTGTTCGCGTCGGGGACCGAAACGCGTGCCGTCACTCGTCCCTCGCGCGGATCCACGATCGTGAGCTCCGAATGGTGCGGATCGCGGAAGAAAGCCGGCTCCGGCAGGAAGTTCGTCACGTACATCGCCTTGCCGTCCGGGCGGAGGGCCGCGGACCAGGGTCCCGTCCCCGCGGCGAGACGGGCGGTCTCAGCCAGCGTCCGGGAGTCGCGGACCGAGATGGCGTTCTGACCGGTCACCAGCACGAACAGGCGCTCCCCCGTGCCGTCGGTGCGGACTCCGTGGGGCGCGGCGCCGACCTGGGCGGCTGCTACCACCTTCCCGGAGGCGACGTCGATCGCGCTCACGGTGTTCGATCGGCGGCTCGTCACGTACAGGGTTTTACCGTCGGGATGGATGGCGACGTCATGCGGCAGCGGGTCCACGGGGATCTCGGAGAGAACGCGGCGCCCTGCCGTATCCACGACGGCCACGCTTCCGCTCCGCTCGCAGACGACGAACAGCCGGTCTCCCGACGGGGAGACGGCCAGGCCGACGGGGTTCTTGTAGCGACGGTCGTCCTCGGGCCGGCGGTACCCGGAATCGAGAACCAGGCGGTGCGACGGCCGCGGCACGTGGCAAGACTTGCAGAGGTCGCTCTTCGGGGAGATGGTCAGCCGCTCCTCGTCGAACGCGGCCGGCTCTTGCGTCCGCTTTGCCGCACCGCGCATCGCGCGCGCGTGATCGCTCCCCGGGCCGTGGCAGGCCTCGCATTGCACGCCGTCCTCGATGCGAAACGTCGGCTCCCACCAGCGCGGCCCTTCGTCGGCGCCGGTCGCGTGGCAACCGAGGCAGAGCTGGCTGTCTCGCGGCGCCTCGCCCGTTCCCGTCATGTACGCGATGCTTTGCGCTTCGGGACGGAGGAGAGCGCGGTACGACTTCGCGTGCCCCGCTTGGCCCTCGGCCGTGCAGACATGCGCCGCGCGGTCCGCGTCGTGGCAGGAGGCGCACACCTGCCGGCCGACGAAGGTCGCCGGTCCGTCCGACGCGAAGCCGCTGCCGGCTGCGAGCGCCGGGACGAGCAGCAGCGTGGCGAATGCCGGCATCCTCCGGCTCACGGGGCCTTGCCTTGCGCGGCCTCGGGAACGCCGACGGAACGCGGCGGGCGCCGCAGCGCGAGCACGTGACGGTTTTGCGGTGCGAGGTCGCGGTCCTCGTGACAGCCGATGCATCCGCGCTTCTCGTTCGGCATGACCCACATCCAGCTCCGCATCGCGCGGATCGGGTTGCCCCCGGCGTCGAACGTCTCGAGGCGCAGAGGCATCCGCGGCGGGATCCGGAGGTGAAACGAGCCGTCCGCCTCCACCGGGACCCGGCCGAGGAGCATCTCCCCCGACGCGTCGTTTTGAGCGCGCACGACGTTCAGGTACGCGACCGGAGGACCGGCGCCAACGCCTTCGTCGGACCGATTGGCGTCCAAGCAATACAACTCGCCGTACGGAACGCTGTCTTTGACGACGCTCGAGCGTCCCGCTTGCACGGGGCGCGGCACGATGGCGACCGGGTCGAGATCCTCGAATTCCTTGGCGTCGAACACCGGTTCGAGTCGAGAGGCCATGCGCGGGTCGAGACGGTAGACGCCGTAGGACCCCTCCCGTTCCGGGCGCCACGCGACGAGCAGGCTTCCGTCCGGAAGCGGCGACGGCGAGTGGAAACGACCGCCGGAAGAAACGCCGACGACGCGCCGCTCCGTCCGGCTCCGCGTGCTCGACACGGCAACGAGGGCGCCGCCCAAGAGCGCATCGCGCGGGTCGGATTCCACGAAGATCACCTCGCCGCCCGCCGACTCGCACGCCATCGTTTGACTGACGGCGAGCGGAGGGGCGGCGGTGAACGGGAAGACGTCGGCGCCGTCGGTGTGGACCGTGAAGAGGGCGGCTCCCGACCGTTTCTTGTCGCCGGTCCCGCTCGAGAAGACGAGGCGTCCGTCGCGAAGCAGCAGCGGATGGCTCGCCCCGAGAGGGTTGTAGGAGATTTGGCGAGAGGCCGAACCGTCCAGGCGCACGGCATGGAGGGTCGATCTCGACGTGGACACGACGATCATCGGCGCGGGCTCGTCGAGGTCCATCGTATAGAGGACCGACGCGTAGATCGCCCGCGTGCAGTCGCCGTCGCAGCCGGTGACGAGGCGCTTGGTGCCGCTCGCGAGTTCCATCTCCCAGACCGAGAGCGGCTCGGCTGCCGCCTGACGCGCGACGAAAAGGAACCGAGCTGCATCGGCGGAGATCGACGGACGTCCGGCCGACACGAACCCGGTCGTGAGAACCAAGACGCGCGGTCGCGCACCCGAACGATCGACGATGACGATCCTGCTCCCTTCGGGGAGATCGGCCTCTTCCAAACTCCCCGCGGGCGAGCGGTGGGAAGCCGCTCGCGGGATCTGCGTGAGGAGGATCGAAGGCCCGGCGCCGGGCTCGGCGCCTTCCGAAGCGAGGACCGGGAAGGCGATCAGCAGCGCGACCAGCACCGCGCGCATGGCCTCCTTGCCCCCTAGCCCGATTTCTGCTTTTGGCAGTCGTGTCACCGGCGTCTCGTGCAGCGTAAGGACCGAGTATATACATCGCGCGGCGGGAGAAAGCGTCTTTGCGGTGTCCGTAGCGGCCCTGTCTCCCGCACCGGTTCTGGTCTACCCTGACCGACCTCGTCGCTGCGGAAACGGCGCCAGGGGAACGGGAGGCACCGGGACGTGCGATCCGGGACGCTCGCCGCGACAACATTGATCTTGGCGGCAACCTGCTCGACAGCGATCTTTGCGTCGTCGCCTGCTCAAGAGACCGGGGATGCGATTCTCCGGGGTGCTCGCATCCACGCTCGAAATTGTGCCGCGTGCCACGGGGTGGACGGGCGAGGCGACGGCCCCGGCGCCATCGAGTTGAGCCCGCGGCCGCGGGACTTCACCGCCGGGAAGTTCCGCTCCCGCTCGACCGAAAGCGGTCGCCCCCCACGCCGGTCGGACGTCGAGAACGTGGTCCGGGTCGGGAGGGCGGGCACCGCAATGCCCGCGTTCGGAGGGTTGCTCTCCGAAGGCGACATCGCGGACGTGGTCGCCTTCATCTTCTCGCTTCGCCGCAGCAGGCCGTCCGATCAGGAGCCCGAGGCGTTCTCCCTTCCCCCGTTCCCGCCGACGACGGCGGAGCAACTCGCAGAGGGGAGGGCGCTGTATCTGACCGTCGGATGCTGGAAGTGCCACGGCACGGACGGTTCGGGGCGCGGACCGTCCGCCCGCGAGCTCGAGACCGACGAAGGGTACCGGATCCGGCCCCGGGACTTCCGCTACGACCCGTTTCGCGGAGGCCACGATTTCGAAAACGTCGCGCGAGCGGTCCTATCCGGTCTCATCGGAACGCCCATGCCCTCCCACGCGGAGGTCCTCGTCGTGCCGCGTGAATCGGTCGACGCGGTCCTCCTGAGCCTCCCCCCCGAGGTCCGCCCGGAGGTCGAAGAGTTCCGGCGCGCGGCGCCGTCTTCGGCTGCGGTCGCAGCCTTGGACGACGCCGAATGGCTGCGGATCCGCGACCGGAATCTCGTCTCGCTCGCCCAGTACGTGCTCTCGCTGAGCCGCCGCAATCGCTTCTTCTACCGGCTCTTCCGAGAGGATCCGGAACTGGAAGCTCGCAACCCGTGATGTCGACGGGCCGGGCGTTCCGGGCGGCGGGTGCTCTCATCATCGTGGGAGCCGGCGCCGCAGCAGGTGCGCTCCTTCCGTCGGCGTCCCCTTCGCGGGAGCGGCGGATCCAGATGACGGCCCGGCAGTACGCGTACGATCCCCCGGTTCTGCGGGTCAATCTGGGGGACACGGTGCGCCTGCGGATCCGATCCCTCGACGTGACCCACGGGTTCTTCCTCGAGGCGTTCGACATCAACGCCTCGATCATCCCCGACTCTCCGTACCTCGAGATCTCGCATCCGAGCCGGAAGGGCGAACCCGTAGAGAAGGTGGAAGAGCTCGTCTTCGTCGCCGACAAGACCGGCAAGTTCCGTTTCCGCTGCTCCCGCGTTTGCGGGAACATGCACCCGTTCATGCAGGGAGAGCTCATCGTCGCCCCCAACCGGCTCGCGGGAGCCGGGATTGGCGCGTGCTTCGGGCTCCTCGCGGCGGCCGCATTCGTCGCGCTGCGACGGGACAAGGGACTTCCGTGAACGGGCCGGAGCCGTCCGGCCGGATCGACCTGCTGCAGATCGTTCCGGGCCTCAAGTGGCTGCTCACGCGCCGCTGGTTCCAGTTCGCGGTGGTGCTGCCGAACCTGGCGTTCTTCTACCTCTTCCTGATCGCGGGGGCATTCGGCTCGCCGGTGGGAAGCCGGAACATCATCATCATCTTCGTCTGGATCCTCTGGTGGTTCCTTCTCATCGCGGTCATGGTCCCTCTCGCCTCGCGGATCTGGTGCACGGTCTGTCCGATCCCGTTCTTCGGCGAGTGGTATCAGCGCCGCGCGCTCGTCGGCGTGCGGGTGGGGAAGCCCGGCGTCGGAAGGAACCGGATGTGGGGACAGAACCGGCGCTGGCCGCGCGCCCTCTCGAACATCTGGCTCCAGAACTTCGGCTTCCTCCTCCTTTGTACCTTCAGCGTTCCCCTGCTCACGCGGCCCATCGTCAGCACGATCGTCCTCGGCGGACTCGTCCTTCTGGCGACGGTTCTTCACGTGATTTACCGACAGCGGGCATTCTGCCGCTACGTCTGCCCGATCGGCGGCTTCCTGAGCCTCTACTCCATGTGCTCCATGGTGGAGGTGAGGGCGCGCAACCTGGAGACCTGCGACGAGTGCACGGACAAGTCCTGCCTGGCCGGCGGCGAGACCGGCTGGGGTTGCCCCTGGTACGTCAATCCCTCGCGCCTCGAGCGGAACAACTACTGCGGTCTCTGCATGGAGTGCCTCAAGAGCTGCTCGCACGACAACATGACGATCCGGGCCCGGGCGTTCGGCTCCGAGACGGCGCTGAAGGGGTACGACGAGGCGTGGAAGGCCTTCATCATGATCGGCCTCGCCCTGGCGTATTCCGTCGCGTTGCTCGGACCCTGGGGAATCGTCAAGGACTGGGCGAACCCCACCGAGAGCGGCAAGTGGGGCGGGTTCGCGCTGTACGCCGTCGCCCTCTGGACGCTGACCCTGGCGATCGTTCCGGCCGCGTTTTACGCCGCGGCCGGCTTGGGCCGCCGTTTGGCCGGGAAGGCGGGCGTGACGATGAAGGAGGCGTTCCTCGGGTTCAGCGGCGTCCTCGTCCCACTCGGACTCGCCGCGTGGATCGCGTTCAGCATCCCGCTGATCCTCGTGAACGGTTCCTACGTCTTGAACGTCATCTCCGACCCGTTGGGGCGGGGATGGGACCTCCTCGGAACGGCGCACACGCCTTGGATGCCCTTCCATCCGGAGTATGCCGCGATCCTTCAGATCGCCGTCCTGCTCGCAGGCCTGTTCTACGCGCTCCGCTCCGGCTGGCGTTTCGCAAGCGAGCGCTATGGCGACCGCCCCGCCGCGGTGCGGGCCGTGGCCCCCGCGGCGATCCTCAGCACCGCCGTCGCCGGCGGTTTTCTCTGGTTGTTCGTGGGTTAGCTGCTATGACCTCGTGGCGGATGGAGGCCGCGGCCACTCTCCTCGTCCTGCTGACCCTCATCGGTATTCCGCTGTGGGTCATTCGCGAGGAGGCCGAAGCCTCCCGTGTCCCCGACGAGCCGGGATTGCACGTGATCGAAATCACCGCGGTAGCCGTCGGCGGGATCTTCACCTTCGAGGACGTGGTGGGACACAACTACTGGCGCCGCACCCCCAGGGTCGCGCGTCCGGTGGTTCGCGTCGGCGAGAAGGTCCTGTTCCGCCTCCGGAGCGCGGACGTGATTCACGGCTTCTCCATTCCCGAGCTGCAAGTGGGCCCGATCGCGATCGAGCCTGGGTACGTCACAGAGGTGCGATTCGAGCCGACGGAGGCCGGCGAGTTCCTGATCCAGTGCGTCTTCCGCTGCGGAGGGTGCCACGAGGAGATGTTCGCGGTTCTCGAGGTCCGCGGGCCCAACGGAGAACCTCCTCCCGAGGACATGAAATTGAAACTGCCTGCCCGGGTCAGGTGTCTCCTCAATCGGACCTGAGCGCCCCGCAAGACACGGAGAAAGAAGATGAAGCTGGAGCAGGCGATCGGATGCGTGGTTGTCTCAGTTCTCAGTCTGGGTGCGGCCCCCTTGGCGGCGGGCCCGGAGGGCGCGACCGTTCGCGGGACCCTGACGTACAAGGGACCCGTTCCCAAGATGGCGCCGATGGAGGTGGATCACGACCAGTCGTGCTGTGCTACTGCCCCGATCCTCCCCGAGACGCTCCTCGTCTCCGCCAAAGGCGGCGTGAGAAACGGTGTCGTCTGGCTCCTTGGCGTCAAGGGGGACAAGCCGTGGCCGTTGTCTTTGGGCATCCTCGACCAGCGGGGATGCGTATTCCTTCCCCACGTGCAGGTCGTGGCCGACGGGGCGACCGTGCAGTTCCTGAACGGCGACCCGATCATTCACAACGTCCACACCTGGCCCCGCACGAACGAGTCGATCAGCGTCTCCCAGCTCGCCAAGGGGGCGGCACGGCCGATCAAGCGCACCTTCACCGCCCCCGACGAGATCAAGGTCACGTGCGACGTCCACAAGTGGATGAGCGCCTGGATCATCGTCCGTGACAACCCCTACTTCGCGCTGACCGGTGAGGACGGCGTTTTCGAGATCAACGGCGTTCCGCCGGGCTCTTACACGATGGTCGTCTGGCACGAGTCGCTCTTGCGGGTGGAGCGAACCGTACAGGTTACGGCCGGAGCCGCGCGGGTCGAGGACGTGGAGCTGAAGCTCAAGTAGCAGCAGGGGTTCAGAAGAAGAAGTGAGCCTCGAGCTCCGCCTGGCTGTCCCTCGCGCCCGTGACCTGCGGGGGGCCGTCGCCATGGCGCAGGAACAACCGCAACTGAACGAACGGGTACGGGATGTACTCGACTCCCAGCGAGTCCCGTTGCTGCTGGTCGGTGAGGACCGACTGGCTTGGATCGATCCAGTCGTGGGTGTACTTGAGACCCAACCCGCGCTGGATCAAGACGTCCACCTCGAAGAAGCTCGCCGCGACCCGGAGCTCGTCGTTGGGGGCGCTTGCGTGCGTCCTTCGGGCATCGCACTCGGCAAGGAGCGAGAACCTGCCGAAGGTCAAGCCCCCGAGGAGTCCCCCCCACGTCGTCGTCGCCTCCTCGGCGTCGTCGTAGGCTGCGGTCAGCCCGATCGTCCCGTGGCGGAACCGGCGGGTCGTCAGGAGCGTGAGCTTCTTCCCGCGATCGGCGTCTCGCGGCCCCGCGTTCCCGTTGACGACGGCCAGCTGCGTCGACCAGTTTCCGGGCGCGAACCCGATCTCGACACCGACGTCCTGGGTGGAGAAGGCAAAGCCTAAAGGCTGTCGAATGAACGAGGCGTCGTCGGGGATCGCCCACCCGTAAGGCGGGAAGAACCTCCCGACCTTGACGTAGCCGCGCTGACTGCCGAAAGAGAAGAGCGCGAACAACTCCCGGGTGGACGAGCCGCCCGATCCGAATCTCTGGTCGACGTAGAGGCTGAATCGCTCCGGAACGATGCGGAACTGGCCGTACAGCTGCGCCGCCGGCACCTCGAACGACGTGGTGTCGTCGGTCTGGCTCGAGTTGACCATGTAATAACCGACGCGGGCGTCCCCTCCGACCGCGAAGCGTGCCTGGGGATCGGCGGGGATCGGATACCCCTTCCCCTTGAAGGTCAGGAGATGCGCGGGAAGCGTGGTTTGCGTGTAGAGGCTCCCGAAGGCGGTGCGCATCCCGCCTCCCACACGGTTGACGTGGCATTGGGCGCAGCTGTAACCGGTGCGGACCGCGATGGCCGGTTCGGCCCGCGCGACGGTTATCGCGGCCGGCTCGAGTGAGCCCAGCACGGCGACCGCTGCCCCGATCAGCCCCTTCCAACCGGCGCGCTGCGACGGTGGATTCCGGTTCAAGGAGCCGCTCCCAGCGTGATCCACTCCCGGATCGCTTCGATCTGGGCCGCGTTCAGCGGGCGCATCGGAGACTTGGGCATGAAGATACCTCCGGCGCCTTTGGCTCCTACGATCACCATGACGAGGCAGGAGGCGTCGGGCTGGTACGGTTCGACCAGCTTGGCGTAGCCGCCGCTCCCGTCGACGCACACGAACGACTCGACGCCGACGAGGTTGACGTAGGAGTCCTCTTTCGTTTCGAGGTACGGAGGAAGACCGCCATCCGAGTAATGGCACGAGGCGCAAATCGGCCTGAAGACGTACTGCTGGATCGAGGCCAGCGTCGGCTGAATGCCGGTCGGGCCTTCGATCGTGCACATGGCGCTGCAACCGTCCCCGGTCGCCAGGTTGCCGTCGTCGCACGCCTCGCCGGGACCCGTGATTCCGTCGCCGCACGCGCCCATGAGGGAGCCGTTCTCCGCGCAGCTCCAAAACGTGAGACCGGCGGCCGCAGCAATCGCCAAGATCAACGTTCCCCGGAAGCGCGTCACAGTCTTGTCATCTCGATCCGTCCCCCCCCTGCCATGGAGTTTCTCCCGGGTCGCAGCGAAAGGGACAGGATCGCTCGCTTGGAGGTCCTTTGGCAACGGCCGAACGCGGTAAGATCAGTCGACAATTTGCGGGGGTGAGCCATGAAGGAACACCGCGGGCGTCGCAACTGGATCATCGTCGCCTCCCCTCTTGCCGGACTCGCCGCCTTGATCTGGATCTTGATCCGCTCCGGAGCGAAGCCGAGCCGCCTCGCCTACCCCTGCCAGCGGGCCGCGCTCTCGACGGCCTGGGTCGCGTTCGCGGCTCCGGCCGTCGCGGGCCTCGTCCTGCTCCGGCGCCGCTTGCGCGTCGGCCCGTTCTCGGCGACGGGACTGGTCTTCGCAGCAGTCGGCGCCGTCGCGGCTTTCGGCCTCTGGGGATACCTCTCGATCGCACGGAGCGAAGACCCTCCCCCCGCCGTCGTTGCTCCGCTTGACTACCGTGCCCAGGTCTTCCACAAGATCGGATGCGCCCGCGATCCGGTGGGCGACCGATTTCCCGGCCTCGACGACCTCATCGAGATCATGGGCGGCGGGGGGCTGAAGCTGTACCGCTCGGACACGCCGTCGCTCACCGCGGGTCCCGGCGGCATCCTCGCCGCCAACGACACCGTCGTCATCAAGATCAACTACCAGTGGGGTCAGCGCGGCGGGACGAACACCGACCTGCTCTCCGGGCTGATCCGCCGGATCGTCGAGCATCCCGACGGCTTCACCGGGGAGATCGTGGTCTGCGAGAACGCGCAGTTCAACTCGACTTCAGGCTTCGACCGCGCGGAGAACAACGCGGAGAACGCGCTGCTTTCGCCGCACGACGTCGTCACCCACTTCAAGAGCCTCGGGTACCGCGTGTCGCATTACGACTGGACGTTGATCCGCTACACGTCGGTGACCGAGTACTCCGCCGGTAACCCGAGCGACGGGTACGTCCTCCTCCCGTACGATCCCACTCTGTCCGGGCAGCCGTCGTACCCGAAGTTCGCGACCGAGTACGGCACGCGGATCAGTTTGAAGTACGGTCTTTGGGGTGCTTCGGGCGCGTACGATCGCGCGCACCTGAAGGTCGTCAACATTCCGGTGCTGAAGTCGCACCACGCCACCTACGGCGCGACGGCGAGCGTGAAGCACTACATGGGCGTGGTCACGCGCGAGCTCTCCACCAACTCGCACGGGGCAATCGCCCTCGGGATGCTGGGAAAGGTCATGGCGGAGGTTGGCCCTCCCGATCTCAACATCGTGGACGCGATCTGGATCAACGCGAACCCGTACACGGGCCCCTCGACGAGCTACGCCGGGGCGACCCGCCGAGACGAGCTTTTGGCGAGCCGTGATCCGGTGGCCGCCGACATCTGGTCGGTGAAGAACATCCTGATCCCCGGGTTCGTCTCGAACGGGTATGCCCCGCCGTGGCCGACGCCGAGCGCCGACCCGGACGACCCCACGAGCGCCTTCAGGCGCTACCTCGACGCCTCGATGAGCCGGATCCTCGCCGCGGGATACAAGGTCACGAACAACCCGACGATGATCGATGAGATCAACACCGCTCCGCCGGGAGAGCCCTCCGACCCCGAAGGCGCGAGCGCGCCGTTCCTGTTGTCGAGGGACGCGGGGGGAGGCTACTTCCTGACCTGGTCGGCGCCGATCCGCGGCGGCGCCGACCGGTACAGCCTCTACAGCGCTCCCCTCCCCGGCCCCCGTCCCGGCGTGCCACCGCAATGCGTGGCGGCGCTCGGGAGCGGCACTTCCGCGTTCCTGCCCTCTCTTCCCGACGGGATGGCGTTCATGGTCGTCGGAAGGAACGCGGCCGGTGACGGCTCCTTCGGGCACGACAGCGCGGGCCACGAGCGCCCGGGACCCTTGGTGGGAACGTTCTGTCCGTGAGCCTGGTCGTGCCGCAAGGGGAATGCGCGTGACGAAGCCCATCCGGTTCCGGTTGAACGGACGGCCGATCACCCTCAATACCGACGAGGACCGCACGCTTCTCTGGGTCCTTCGCACCGATCTGGAGCTCACCGGAACGAAGTACGGCTGCGGCGAAGGACTCTGCGGCTCCTGCACGATCCTCGTCGACGGCAAAGCTGTTCGCTCCTGCATGAGCTCGCTCGAGGACGTCACGGGGAAATCGGTCGTCACGATCGAGGGGCTCGCGCACGGCGACGAGCTGCACCCAATCCAGAAGGCCTTCATGGAGCACGGCGGATTCCAGTGCGGGTACTGCACCTCCGGCATGATCATGAACGCGGTCGGTCTGCTCGGGACAGAGCCTCATCCTTCGCGTGCGGCGATCATCGAAGGCATGAACAACAACCTCTGCCGCTGCGGCGCGCATCAGAGGATCGTCGCGGCGATCGAGGACGCCTCACGCAAGGTGGGGGGCCCATCATGACGACCGCGCTCGACGTGAATCGCCGATCCTTCATCAAACTCGTCGGCGGAGGCATCCTCGTCATCGTGAGCCTCGGGCCGTCGGTGCTGCTCGGCCAGGGCCGAAGGCGAGCCTATCCGCAAGACGTCAACGTGTACCTCCGCATTGGAGAGGACGGCCGCGTGACCGTCTTCTCCGGCAAGATCGAGATGGGCCAGGGCGTCCTGACCTCGCAGGCACAAATGGCCGCCGAAGAGCTCGGCGTCTCGCTCGCCGCGATCGACATGATCTTAGGCGACACCGACCGGTGTCCGTGGGACATGGGGACGTTCGGCTCGCTCACGACGCGAATGTTCGGCCCGGCGCTCCGCGCCGCCTGCGCGGAAGCGCGCGGCGTGATGATGCAACTGGCGTCCGAACAGCTCCAAGTCGCGAAGGAGAACCTCGTCGTCGACAACGGTGTCGTCGCCGTCAAGGGCGACCCGAAGCGCAAGGTCTCCTATGGCGCGCTGGCCAAGGGGAAGACGATCACCCGGACGCTCGACGAGAAGGCTTTCCTCCGCTCGATCTCGGAGTTCAAGGAGATGGGACGGTCGCCAGGACGGCTCGACGCGAGGGACAAGGCGACAGGCTTGGCGAAATTCTCGGGCGACATCCGCCTCCCCGGAATGCTCTACGCGAGGATCTTGCGTCCTCCGGCGCATGGCGCGAAGCTCGCGAAGATCGACACGTCGGCCGCCACCAAGATGAGCGGCGTCACCGTCGTCAACCTCGACGGCCTCGTCGCGGTGATGCACGCCGATCCGGAACTCGCGGGCAAAGCGCTCGACTCCACCAAAGCGGTTTGGAACCCTGCTCCGCGGGGCGCGGACCAAGACGGCATTTTCGATGACCTCTTGAAGCGCGCCGGCGAGCCGGAGGTACAGGAAACCCGAGGCGACATCCAGGCCGCACGCGGCGGTGGATCGAAGCATTTCAACGTGACCTATCGCAAGGGCTACGTTGCGCACGCCCCGATGGAGCCGCACACCGCGGTCGCCGAAATGAAAGACGGCAAACTGACGATCTGGGCATCGACGCAGACGCCGTTCCCGACGCGCGACCGGATCGCCCGCATGCTCGACCTCGACGCGAGCAAGGTCCGCGTGATCACGCCGTACGTCGGCGGCGGCTTCGGCGGAAAATCCGCCGGGCTCCAGGCGGACGAGGCCGCGAAGCTCGCCGTCGCCACCGGCAAGCCGGTCATGGTCGCCTGGACGCGCGCCGAGGAGTTCTTCTACGACACGTTCGATCCCGCCTGCGTCGTGACGATCGGGTCGGCGGTCGACCCCGCCGGGAAGATCTCGATGTGGGACTACACCGTGTGGTACGCGGGCGATCGCAGCGCCAACTTTTATTACGACGTCCCGAACGTGCGGATCCGCGTCTCCGGCAGTTGGATGGGGCGCGGCTCGGAAACGCACCGGTTCGGCGTCGGACCGTGGCGTGCGCCGGGTGCGAACATGAACGTCTGGGCGCGCGAGTCGCAGATCGACATCATGGCCGCCGCGGCCGGAGTCGACCCGCTCGAGTTCCGCATCCGCAATCTGAAGGACGCGCGGATGATCGGCGTCCTGAAGGCGGCCGCGAAGAAGTTCGGTTGGAAACCGGCCCCCGCCCCGAGCGGCCGCGGCGTCGCCGTTGCCTGCGGCATCGACGCGGGCGCCTACGCGGCGCTCATGGCCGCGGTGACGGTCGATCGCGAGAGGGGTTTGGTGAAGGTCGAGCGTGTGGTGTGCGCCCAGGACATGGGGATCGTGGTCAACCCCGACGGCGCGACGATGCAGGTCGAGGGATGCATCGCTCAGGGCCTCGGATACGTCCTCACCGAAGAGCTGCGATTCCAGGGCGGCGAGATCCTCGACCGGAACTTCGACACGTACGAGCTGCCGCGCTTCTCCAGGGTCCCGGAGATCGAGACGGTCTTCGTGAAGAACGACGAGCTCGCGCCGCAGGGTGGAGGCGAGCCGGCGATCGTCCCGATGGGCGCCGTGATCGCGAACGCGGTCTTCGACGCGACCGGCGCCCGCGTGACGCGCCTGCCGATCACACCGAAGCGCCTGAAGGAAGCGCTCGTCGCAGCGGCGAAGACGACGTAGGGCGACCCCGCCCACGCGACGATTCCGAATTCAGCGAGGACCCGATCATGGTGATGATCCAGCGATTCGCCCGAGGCCTGATGGCCGCCGCTTGCCTCGTCGTTGCGGCGCCCGCCCCGAAGGCCCAGACCGCCCCGGAGAACGTCCCGGTTCCCCTCGTCCTTCGCGTCGAGAGCCCGGCCGACGGCAGCGTCCTGAACTCGCGGCAGCCCCGGATCCGCGTCTGCCTGTTAGGCGGCGACGACGCGACGCGCTCGACGTTCAAGGCCAGCCTCGACGGTGAGACGATCTCCCCCGGCTTCAAGTGGAGCGGAGAGTGCGCGCAGTGGAGCCCACACGGCGACTGGGTCGGGTTCGGTAAGCACCATGCGTGGAGCGACCCGCCCTACGAGGAGGACGGGTGGACGGCCGGGATGCGAGACGGCGGGCACCACTTCGTAGCGAGCGTATCCGGCACGGAGGGCAAGGAAGTCTTCGCGGAGACTCACTTCAGGATCGAAACCGAGCAGATGGGTGTGAGCCTCGGTTTCGGATTTCCCAAGATG
>Ga0315290_10002197_pt1 | contig 13724 bp, 9 predicted proteins | sample YL17G12_0_MG_FD_203627 | JGI IMG/M metagenome (GOLD analysis project Ga0315290, IMG submission 203627) | Sediment microbial communities from Yellowstone Lake, YNP, Wyoming, USA - YL17G12_0 | ecosystem: Environmental > Aquatic > Freshwater > Lake > Sediment | place: USA: Wyoming | collected... | reverse complement strand
CGATGCCGTCGAATCGGGACAGGTCTCGCCGCTGGTCCAGGCGCTGGCCGGGGTCCTCTACAACGCCTTCCAGGGCATCCTCAAGTACCTGTAGGCTGTCCGCACGAATCCCGAACCCCGACTGGTTTCCGTCCTCTGCCCCCTACAGTTCCTTGTGCAGAAATCGCAGCAGGTAGTAGGCGTCCAGGTACTTGAATGGAGCGACGCCGCTCGTATAGTGACCGCAGGGCAGCACACGGATCCGCGTCGGCGGATTGCATTTCCGGAATTCCCGCACGATATCGCGTGACAGATGAAGCGGGAACGACAGGTCGTAGAGCGCATACACGAGCAGGGAAGGCCTGTTCGCGATCCGGTGCATGTAGGACCGCGGGCTGATGGGCGCCCACATCTCACGCAGGTGCGGCAGATCGATGTGGCCTTCCATCCCGGCGCGCACGTGCGCGGTCGAGAGTCCTTCCCAGACCACGTCGGCAAACCACGGAGACGCGTGGTTGAGCGCCATCGCCTTGACCAGCGGCTCGTGCGCACCCGTCAGCAACGAGAGGCACGATCCGATGCTGGTGCCCAGCAGCCCGATGCGCTCGTATCCCTGCTCGTCGAGCCACGCGACCGCGCGACGCATATCGAGGACCGCCTGGCGGCAGACCTGCAGCGTCTGCGCCATGTTGCTCGAGACGATGTAGTCGGCCCGCTGGAGTTCGGGCGGCATGCGTCGATCGTGATACGGCAGCGTCACGCGCAAGGCGCTGATGCCGATGCGCTGCAGCAGTTGGCACAGCCCGACGTGTCCGTCTTCGTCGGCGTTCCATTGCGCCGTCACGACCACCGCGCGCCGTGTCGCGGGTGTGCCATTCGCGCCCGGTTTCGGCGCCGCCGGGAAGTACCGCGCGTAGACGGTGTTGTTCTCTTTGTGCGGTGTGATGGCCGCGCTCTCGAACGTCACCATCCGTTCGCCAGGCTTCGCGTCGGCCGGGAGAGCGGCGGTCCCGTAACTCCGGGCCGGCTCAACCGCAAACCACGCGTCGGAGTTGCGCATGGCGCGCTCGACCCATGCCTGCACGACGAGCGCGGGATCATCGTCGTCGACAGCATCGCGTTCGGCAACCGGAATCCAGTTCACGCCCCAGTCGAAGGGTCGGACCGTGCGGTTCTGGTCAACCGAAGCGAGCCGGCGCTCCCACCGATGGAAGATCTGGCTTGTGAGGCTCACGACCAGTATTATCTCCGGATTCGGGCGCCTCTCGCATCCCTGCGTGTTGCCCGCTTCCGGTCTCGGGGGTCCCTAACCCCGTGATATCATCCACTTTCCGCAGCCGAGACTGCCGTGCCAGCGCTGGTGCTTCGACTCGCCATGACGGTCTCGTATGCGCGCGCAGCACGAAATCCTGAGTGAACACGTGCGTGGCCGAATTCACGAATAGAGGGACGTCGTCGACAGCCCTCATCGTCGTGGAGATATTTGGGACATGAAACTGTCCATCATCATGCCGGTGTACAACGAACGCCAGACGATCCGCGAGATCGTCAGGCGCGTCCTGGCCGCCGATCTCCCGACGCTCGATCGAGAACTGTTGATCATCGACGATGGGTCTACCGACGGCACGCGCGACATCATCGCGGAGATGGACGGGCGAGATGGAATCCGGGTCCTGCTGCAGCGCCAGAATCTCGGAAAAGGCGCGGCCGTGGCTCGGGGCGTTCGCGAAGCGTCCGGCGACATTCTGATCATCCAGGACGCGGATCTGGAGTACGACCCGGCCGAGTACCCCGTTGTGCTACGGCCGATTCTCGCTGGTGACGCCGACGTGGTCTTTGGATCCCGCTTCCTGGGGACCCCCTCGGGCCATCGTGTGCTGTACTTCTGGCACTCGGTCGGCAATTTCTTTCTGACGCTGCTCTCCAACGCCGTCAGCGGGCTGAATCTCACGGACATGGAGACCTGCTACAAGGCGATGACCAGCGACGTGGCCTCCCGCCTGGATCTGCAGTCGCGGCGTTTCGGCATAGAACCCGAGATCACGATCAAGGTCGCGCGTTTGCGGGCCCGGGTCTTCGAAGTGCCGATTTCGTACTACGGGCGGACGTACGAAGAAGGCAAGAAGATCGGGGTCAAGGACGGGTTTCAGGCGGTCTGGACCCTGCTGCGCTTTGCGTGGTGGAAGGCGCCGAAATAGGACAGTGCTGCGCGGCAGCCCGATTATCGAACGGTGACGCGCACCGTGCGGGGGCCTTCGAACTGACCCGTACTCGCGCGGTGCGGGCAGACCAACACATCATAGGTGCCTGGCGCCAGGTTGTCGACGTCGAGGCGGTACGAGGCGTCGGCAAACGCCCGTCCATAGAGCCGACCCCCGTCAGGCCCGGGCGGTCCGGGCGTGGCCGAGCCAAGCCAGATCGCGGTTGAGCCGGGATCGGGACACGCTTGAGCCTGCCCGACATTCGGCGCGTCTTTGTCGACCAGAAACGCCCACACGTGCACCGTATCGACGCCAGCGCCGATGGTGCTGGCGAGATCCACGCTCCAGCCGGACAGCACAAACGGCGATGAGACTTCCGCCCCATTCTCCGGCGTGGCGACGACCGTTCTCATCGGCGGTCCCATGACTTCTGGAGTGCGAAGTGCCGCCGCATCTCCGCCAACCGAATCGAGATTGCTGTCGCCCAGAACGCCCGGAGGCGGCTGCTGGACGAATCGGCCCGGCTCGCTGTCAGGCGACGAGCTGAGAGGCAACGCCCAGCGCCCGACACTGGCGGCCTGGCCGATTCCAACCCCGGTCCGTCGTTCGGCCTCAGGCCGGGTACCCTGGCTGTCGGCCCTCATCTGTTTCGCGCGACTCTGGACACCCATCGCGTGTTGGTTCGCTGAGCCGACCGAAACACCGTTTTCAGCGCGAATGTTGACGACCGGTTTCGGCCCAGGAGTCGTGACGGTGCCAGCGGCACCTCCCTGAAGAGACGCGCCGGCGTGCAGGGCCGGGCTGTCCCGACCGCCAGCCGCGGCGGCGGTTCCAGGCTCCAGCCGGATCGGTACCAGTTCGGCCGGAAGCGACGACTGATCGATCTGGGCAATCTCATGGGCGCCGTCGCCGACGTACCGGATGGTGAACACCGCCTCCGGCATCACGATGGTGCCAGCCACAACGCCACCGACGCACGCCAGCGTGACCGTGCTGAGGTCGTGGCCAGGCACGTGGCCCACCCACGTGAAACCGTCTTCCACTGTATCGACCCGGTCGACCTCGGCGTTGTACGCCAGGTCGTCGAACACATTGAGCAGGAGAGTGGGCCGGATCGCCGCATTGATGTCGTCCGAGCGCGTCGCCTGGAGAGCCACGACGTCAATGGTCACGTATCGGGATCGGATCACCTGTGGGCCCGGCGCAGGCAACTGGGCCGCTGGCGGCGATGCCGCCGCGAACAGGATGCCTTTGATCGTGCGCGCTCGAAACGCAGAAGCCGTCGTGCCGCTCAGTGCGCACAGGGCGACTGCCGCGAGCGCCACGAAAGAGACAGTCCTCGACATGCGACTTGGCACATCAGCTCCTATGCAGGAACAAGGAGCGTTTCGGGCGTGATTCAGCGGTCGCCCGGCGTACACCCCGGCGCCATGCCTGCCGGAATCAGAAGCCCGCTTCTCAGCGCAATATATACCGTGCAATCCGGGAACGTCACCCTCCCGTTCACAATCGGGTAGGTCGCCCCGTTGTACGTGAGCTGCGTCTCACTCGCGTTCACCGTTCCAGTCGCCGGGCCCCCGGTGCCGGGTCCCACAAACCCACCGCCGCCGCCGCCGCCGCCACCTCCGCCCCCGCCCCCGCCCGGTGTGCATCCCGGGGCCATCCCGGCCGGGATCAGCAACCCGCTGGTCATCGCGATATACACCGTGCAATCCGGGAACGTCACTTTGCCATTCACGATCGTGTAGGTCGCCCCGTTGTACGTGAGCGTCGTGCCGCTCACCGTCCCGGTGGCCGGTCCGCCCGTACCCGGGCCCTGGAACGCGCCCCCGCCACCCGACGCGGTGACCACGATCGACACGGTCCGGGTCGCCGTCGTGTAGTTGGTGGTGTCGGTCGGCGTAAACGTCGTCGACAACATCTGCGTCCCCGCCGTCAGCACCGTCCCCGCCGCCGGCGCATAGACAAAGGTCCCCGGCACATTCGCCGTCGCATTCAACTGCGTCGGGCCGAGCACCGTCCCCGCCACCACCGACGCCGGATTCGCCCACGTGATCACCGGCGTTACTTGTGTCGTCCCGCCACCGCCTCCGCCCGGAATGCACCCCGGGGCCATTCCCGCCGGGATCAGCAACCCGCTGGTCATCGCGATATACACCGTGCAATCCGGGAACGTGACCTTCCCGTTCACAATCAAGTACGTCGCCCCGTTGTACGTGAGCGTCGTGCCGCTGACCGACCCGGTGGCCGGTCCGCCCGTACCCGGGCCCTGGAACGCGCCCCCGCCACCCGACGCGGTGACCACGATCGACACGGTCCGGGTCGCCGTCGTGTAGTTGGTGGTGTCGGTCGGCGTAAACGTCGTCGACAACATCTGCGTCCCCGCCGTCAGCACCGTCCCCGCCGCCGGCGCATAGACAAAGGTCCCCGGCACAGTCGCCGTCGCATTCAACTGCGTCGCGCCGAGCATCGTCCCGGTCACCACAGACCCCGGGTTGGCCCACGTGATCACCGGCGTTGTTGGAGTCGTCCCGCCGCCCCCACCCCCTCCGACTGGAGTGCAGCCGGAGGCCGTGCCCGCCGGGATCAGCAGACCGTTGGTCATCGCGATATACACCGTGCAGTCCGGGAACGTCACTTTGCCATTCACGATCGTGTAGGTCGCCCCGTTGTACGTGAGCGTCGTGCCGCTCACCGTCCCGGTCGCCGGGCCTCCGTTGCCCGGCCCCACAAATCCGCCGCTGCTTGTGACGAAAAGCGTGACTGTCGCCGTCGCTGTCGTGTAGTTGGTCGTGTTGGTCGGCGTAAATGTCACCGATAAAAGCCGCGTCCCCGCCGTCAGCACCGTTCCGGCCGCCGGGCTATACACAAACGTCCCCGGCACATTCGCCGTCGCATTCAGCTGGGTCGCCGAGAGCACCGTCCCGGGTACCACCGGAGCCGGGTTGGCCCACGTGATGATCGGCGTCTGGCGCGCCACCGATTGCCGGAAGTTCGCGACGGTGTACGCCGTGCTGTTCAATGCCCGGTGGTCGTCGGCATCGCACGAGACATTCGAGGAGTCACCTGTCGGGCAGTCCGACTTCGTGCCGCCAAGAATGCCCATGGGGGCACTCCCGTTCGCGCCAGGGGACGCGACGGCGGGGTTCGACCAGTACAGCAGCCGCCTGCAGCTGAATCCCTGGCTTGAGCACGCGTCGTTATAGGACATCACGGTCCGAAATCGGTTCTGGGTATCGACGTAGCCATGGGCATACGTGTACGGCGTTGTGTTGTTATCCACGTACCAGTCGTGCCGGGCCCCCATGTTGTGGCCGAGCTCGTGCGCGAACGAGAAGCCGGGGCTGATGCAGGATTGTTCGACGACGCTGAAGCCGTAGGGCGCGAAGCCGCTCGAGACCGACGACATCAGCCATGCGATGCCGCACCCGTTTGGACTGGCCGGCGAGGTGACGAGCACAACGACGTCGGCACCGTACGTATTGCGCAGCGACGCGGCCGCATTGCCAAGGTCCGTCGAGCCGTGGTTGTTGGTGACGGCGTACAGATCCTGCTCAAGGTCATTGTTCTCGCTGTAGGCCACCTGCTGACTGTTCGCCAGTCGCAAGCGCTGCGTCACCCCGCTATTGATGTAAGACGTGTTGGCTTCGCTGATCCCGAGGTTGACCCGCGTGGCCATTGCCGCCGCCCCACCCGCCTTGGCCTCCGCCGCAGCCGTGTAGAGCACCATCACGTCAATGGTCGATCCGTCGTCGAGCATGACGGTCGGGTCCACGACGTCTACCGCGGTCGGGATCCCCGCGTCTGCCGTCGTCGCCACGATCGGGTCCAGTTCCGGCGGGAACTTCGACTGATCGACCTGGGCCACTTCGTGGACGCCGCCCCCAACGAACCGGATGCTGTAGACCGCGTCAGGCATGACGATGCTGCCCGAGATGACGCCGTCGACCGTCGCCAGGGTGACCGAGCTCAAGTCGATGCCGGGAATGTGCCCAACCCAGGTGAAGCCGTTCTTGGCCTGATCGATCCGATCACGCACCGCCGTAAACGGCGTGTCGTCGAACAAATTCAGCAGGAGCGACGGTCGCGCGGCCATCCGGACATCGGCGATGCCGGGGTCCGCCAGTGCCGCCAAATCAACGACAACACGCCTCGACCTGACGACCGTTCTGTCGGTTGTCAGGCTGCGCGCAGCGCTTCGGGGGGAGTCGACAAACAGACTTCCGGCCCCGGTTTGAGGCTGCCCGGCCGACATCGGGGCGTCGCCCCAGAAACCGACGACGAGAGTCGCCAGCCACAGCATGCCGATGCCGCCGATAATCGATCGTCTGAGATCCATAATTCCTCCGACCCCGAGCGCCCAGGCCACAAGATCGCACTGGGATCAATTCTACCGGACATCCACAGCAAAAGGCGTGCCGAAATGCACGCTTCGCGTGCAACGCGGCGAGGTGCGCGACGCCTCGCGATCCCGGGTCGCGATTCGTTGTTTGGATTATCATGGTCTCCACCGCAAGCTGAGCTCGTGCTCGGCTATCCTGCGGGCCAGTGACCCCACTACTCAGAATGAACACCCCCGGCCGGACCATGAGACGCGCACTCGACCACTTTCGTTCGTGGCGCTGGCGGTGGGCCGGCGCGCTGGCGTTGCCGATCGTCGGGCTGCTCTGGCAGTCGTTCTTCTGGCTCGATCGCGTTCCCCCCGTCGCCAAGGCGGCGTACGCCGGCCTCTCGCTGCTGTCGGCGATTCGCCCGGCGCATGGATTGCTGGTGATTGCGGCGCTCGCGACACTGGGGGGGCCTCTTGCCGACTTGATCAGTGCGCCACGCGAACGCATGGCCGAGGCGCTCCTGCTGACGTTTCTGATCGGCTGGCTGGCGCGCACCGTCGTCAGGCGGGAGTCGATCCTTGACCCGGACGATAGCCTGTCCGCCCCGATCGCACTGTTCACGCTGGCCGTCTCGGCCTCGCTTGTCGTGACCTCCGCTGCCGTACAGAGCGCAACCGCGCCGCCGTGGCAGTACATCCGGCTGGCCGCCAACCTCCTTGCCCACGACTACTTTGGCGGGCCGTACTACGAAACGCACAACTGGTACCAGGCATCGCTCCTGGTCGAAGGCGGGTTGCTCGTGGCGGCGGTGCTGCAGTTGACCAGGCGGCGTCCGGCCCTCCAGGCAGCGGTGGCCCGCATGCTCGCGCTTGGTATCGTCGCGGCGGCGGTGTTGTCGTTAGTGCGCCTCGGAATGGGACTGATGCGGGCGGGCGACCCCGCCGCGCTGTTGCTGACTGCGATCTCATCGATTCGATCGATTCGTTGGAGCATGCACGTTGCCGACGTCAATGCTGCGGGCTCGCACTTCGTGCTGGCCCTGCCGTTGCTCTGGGCGCTTGGGACGATCGCCGGACGATGGCGACCCGCGTGGGTGCTCAGCATCATGCCGGTTGTCGCCGCCCTATGGTTGACGGGATCGCGGGCGGCGCAGTACTCAATCCTGCTGACGCTGGCCGCCGCGATAGCGGTCGCGGCCGGGCGCTGGGCCAGAGTGCGGCTCATCCTCGTGGTTGCCGCCCTCATCGCGATTGTCGGGGCAGTAACCATCTCGCGACCAGGGCCCGAATCGCCGGTGGTCGCCTCGCTCCAGATCCGGGGGTTGCTCCTGCTGCTCAGCTGGGACATGCTCCGGTCGGCGCCGCTGTTTGGTGTGGGCATCGCGGAGTACTTCGGTCGCTCGGCTGCGCTGATGCCGGAGAGCCTGAAGACGTTCTTCGTCGCAGAGAATGCCCATAACAACTTCGCCCAGATCGGCGTTGAGCTGGGGGTGACGGGACTGGGCCTTTTCCTCTGGGTGCTCGCGTCTGCCTGGCGCCGGGCCCGCGAAGGATTACTGGCAAATACGGATCCGCTCTTGCGGGGCCTGCTCTGGGGACTCGCCACCACGATCCTGACGTTTCTGACGGGGCATCCGCTGCTCATCGGCGCGTTTGCCTGCAGCTTCTGGATCGCGCTCGCGCTGGCCGTCGCGCGGGCCGATACTGTGAGCGGTCAATCTGCGCGTGCGACGCAGGCATTGCCCGCGCAGGCCGGGATTCCAGTCCCCGCCGCCAGGCAGCGGCGGGTGGCTGTGGCCGTCGCGCTGGTCATCGTCGTGTCGGTGCCGTTTCGCGCACACCTAGCCGGCGACCAGGCAAATCGGTCCCGCGTGCGGTATGGGTTCGAGTCGGGCGGTGTGGATCCGGTATCGAGCGATCGCTTTCAGTGGGCCGGGCCGCGAGCCACGATCTTTGTGCCCGCCCACGCGCAGAGTTTGTACCTTTCTGTCAGCCCGCCGGCCGATGACGAGGCATTGGAGCTGGAGCTGAGGATCGATGGGCGTCTGGCCGACCGCATCGTGCTTCGTGACCCGTTCTGGATGGACATGCGGCTGATCCTGCCGGTCACGAAATCGGCGCACGCCTTCAGACGGATCGACCTCACCGTGAGACGATCCAGCGACGACACCCGGCCCGGATCATCGCCGCGTGATTCAAACGGGCCCCGGGTCCGCGTCAGGACGATCCGCGCGCAGTAGCCCCGCAGGCAAATCGGTGCGGCGCGCCTACGCCTCCAGGTGCGCCTCGCAGGCGGACGCCACACCCAGCAGCGCCTCGGTGGCGTGGCGGCGTCCCACCAACTGCAGGCCGCACGGAAGGCCCGCCGAGGTCTGGGCCATCGGCAGCGAAATCGCCGGATGTCCCGTGACGTTGAACAACTGCGTCAGGCGCAGCATCATGCTGCGAACAGGCTCCATCTTCCCCGCGATGGTCACCGAGTTGGCGCCGATGAGCGGCGCGGGAATCGGCAGCGTCGGCAGCGCCAGCGCGTCGCAACCGGCCAGCGCCGTGTCCACCTCGGCCCGCAGCACGTCGCGGCCACGCTGCGCACGCACGTAATCCTCGGCCAGCAAGTACCGCCCCATCTCGATCCGGAGCCGGACATTCGGCGTGTAGAGTTCAGGATGCTGCTCGATCATGCTGGCGTGATACGCCGACGCTTCGGGCAGCGAGGTGTGGAGATAGATCGCCCCGATCTCTGCGGCGTGGGGGATGACCACGTCGACCGTCTCGGCCCCGGCCTGCCTCAGCCACGCGAGGCGTTCGGCGAATCGCTGCCGAACCTGGTCGTCGACGATGTCGAGAAAGTAGGGACGCGGGATGCCGAGGCGAAGGCCCTGTACGTCGGATCGGGCAGGCAGCGGCCAGAGCGCGGCCGACCGGTCTCCCCGCAGGACCAGGTAGAGCAGCCAGGCATCAGCCACACTTCTGGCGAGCGGCCCGACGTGATCGAGCGACTCGCTGAGCGGCACGACGCCGTCACACGGCACTTCGCCCCACGTCGGTTTCAAGCCCACCGTGCCGCACGCCGCCGATGGAATGCGAATCGATCCGCCGGTGTCGGTGCCAATCGACGCGACGGCCATGCCTGTCACAACCGACACCGCCGACCCGCCGCTCGAACCGCCGGGCGATCGCGCCGGGTCGTGCGGATTGCGCACCGCGCCGTACGCCGAATCCTCACTGGTTGTGCCAAAGGCAAACTCGTGCAGGTTGGTCTTGCCGACAAAGACCGCGCCGGCCTCGCGCAGCCTCGCGGTCACCAGCGCATCCTTCGACGCGACATGACCCTGCCGGACCTGCGATGCGGCCGTGGTTGGCACGCCGCCGACGTCGATCAGATCCTTGAGCGACATTGGGATGCCGTGCAGCGGCCCGCGACAGCGCCCGGCGGCCAGTTCGCGATCGAGCGCCCGCGCCTGATCGAGCGCCTCGTCGCCGGTCACCGTGATAAAGGCGCGGAGTTGCTCGCTCTTGCCAGCAATCTCAGCCAGGCACGCCGCGGTCAGCGCCTCCGACGTGATCGCTCGAGCCGCGAGAAGCGGCGCCAACTCGGTAATCGCACGAAAGTGCGGCGCGGTGCCGATCATCGCCCGGCTCCGTGCAGTCGGCGCGCGGAGTCTCCGGGTGTGCCGCCATCGGCCTGCTGCCGGACGGCGCCGGCCAGATCATTCCAGTCGGCCGCGCGCAGGAGACGGGTGGCCTGGGCAAGCGTGGCCAGGAGCGGCTTCAGCTCTGGCAGTCCCCGCCGATCGGCATCGGCACATGCGGTATCGAGCCAGTTCTCAAGGGTCATGTGAGTGCCTGTTCGCATGTCGCGTCGTCGCGCTTGACCGAGAGCGCAACACCGTCGCCAATGGGAAGCATTGTCGTGAGCAGCCTCGGGTCGGCCGCCAGTCGCCGATTGTATCCGGCGATCGCGTCGATGGTGGCCAGATCGTGCTTCTGCGTTCCCTGTGGGAATCCGGGGACGACATCGCCGCTCCAGAGCACGTTGTCGGTGATCAGCACCCCATTGGGCCGCAGCAGCGCGATGATGCGATCGAGCATTGGTTCGTATCCGAACTTGTCGCCGTCCTGGAAGATGAGGTCGAATGGGCCGGCAACCTTGTGCAGCAGGCGCGACGCGTCACCGACCAGCACGTTGACACGATCGGCGAGCCCGGCCTGCGCAACATGCTGGCGTGCAACGGCCGCCCGGGCCGGGTTCAGCTCGAACGTGAAGAGCAGGCCGTCGTCGGGCACGGCCCGTGCGAGGTGGATGCCCGAGTAACCGTAACCGGTGCCAATCTCGAGAATCCGCCGGGCCCGCATCGCGCCCGCCAGCACGTGCAGGAATCGCGCGGTGAGCCCGTCCAGCGCCGGCACGCCGTCCGCCATCGATCGGCGGCGCACCTGGGTCAGCACGTCGTCGTCGGCAAAAGACAGACTCTCAACGTAGGCGCGCACAGCGCCATCCACCATCTCACGCATGTCCTGTGATTCTAAACCCAGAGCGCACCCGGATGGCAGGCGATCGCGTCGCGTGCGGCGCGGCACGATTCCCGTCGAAGGGTACGCCGAGGCGGGTGTCGGGTGCCGGGGCTGTCAGCCCCGACGGCCGATCTACCTGGTCTTCAGTCCGGCCTGCTCACCAATCCACGTGCTGATCAGATCGAGAAATCCCGGCACGAATTCCTTCTTGAGCGTCGCGTATTCGCCGACGCCGCCGGTTTCCGAATCCTGGTAGAGATGATTGGCCCGCGGAAACACCTCGACGCGGTAGTCCTTGAGGCCGCCGCTCGCGAACGCCTTCTCGATGGCGGCGCGATTCGGTGCGACCGGCACCTGCACGTCATGACCGCCAAACAGCACGAGCGCCGGGCAGCGCACCTTCTCGAGCGCCGTCACCGGATCGAAGTCGAGGAAGAACTTGAACCAGGGCGTGCGGACCGCATCCAACTGGGCCTTGATCTGGGCCTCCACAAACTTCTCGGGATCGCCAATGGCCTTCCGCTGGGCCTCGGGCATCGCGTCGATCGCGGTCTTCATCTCGCTGCGGATCATCGCACTCACCTCGTCCCAACCCGTCCCGCTGCGGACCGACGCGAACATCTTGCGCTGGATCTCCTGGTTGCGGCGCGCCTGTTCGTCGGTGCGTCCCGCGGCGCGCCCGACCGTTTCAGACTGCGCGAGCATGATTCTCTCGCCCGTCAGTCCCGGGCCCGACATCAGGATGATGAAGGCGATGTCCGGGACCCGTGCGGCCAGCATCGGGGCCACGAGACCTCCCTCGCTGTGGCCCATCAGGCCGACGCGCGTCTTGTCGATCTCCGGGCGCGCCTGCAGAAACTTTACGCCCGCCAGCGCATCGTCGGCGAAATCCGCCGTCGTCGACTGACTCGTGCTGCCCGACGATCCTCCGACGCCGCGGTCGTCGCAGCGCAGCACTGCGATACCATGCCGCGTCAGGTGGTCTGCGATGACCCGGAAGATCTTGAAGCCGAAAATCTCCTCGTCCCGGTTCTGAGCACCGCTCCCGGTAATCATGACCACCGCGGGGCTGGGCCTGCCGGAAACTGGAAGCGTCAGCGTGCCGGCCAGCGTCACCGTGCCCGACTTGATCGTCACCTCTTCTTCCTTGTACGGAGGTGGCGGCATAGGCGCGGCAGGTGCTGCCGGCGGCGCGCCTGGCGCGGGACGCTTCAGTTCGAACGTTCCCGTGATGCCGGCCTGTTCGAACGTCCCCAAGATCGTGCCGTCCTTCAGTTCGCCGTCGAAGACCGCCAGGCCCGGTCCAGCCGGCAGTTCGAAATGGATCTTTGTCGCATCGACCCGCACGTTGGTCAACGGCAGCGCCTTGGCACCCTGTTGCGGGATGTCAATGGTGCCCTTGAACGTGTTCGCGTCAGCTGTGAGGTTGACGGTGATAGTCAGCTGCCCGCCGAGGACATTGATGCTGCCGTCCCAGCGGCCAGCCACGGCAGGCTGAGCCACGGCGCGACCCGCGAAGAAGATGCTCGACATCAGGGTGATAAGCGCGACAAGCGTGATCACACGGCGCATAGAGACCTCTCGCTACTTGAGGGGGGCGTGAGTCTGCGGCATCGACAGTGAGATGCCGAGGATGGCTCCGATGATGACGAAGAAGGCCGCGATGAATGCGACGGCTGTCGGGTTGCCAAGATTGATGGTGTAGCCCATGCCGAAACGTTTTTCGACGAAGATCGACGGATCGTCGCGATTGACGTAGAACACGCCCAGCACCCAGTGCGTGTTGTCGGCGAGGCCGTTCGTCAGTGGCGCACCCGCCGCGGATCGTTCGAGCCGCGCGCCTCCCTGACCGAAGTGCAGCATCAGGTACAGGGCGCCGCCGAGCGCGTAGACGACGAGCACGACCGTGGTCACCATGCCGACGAGCGACAGGCCTTCGGCCAGGCCGAGCGCGACGCGGACCGAATCGACGGACATCGTCGTCAGCATCAGCGTGACCAGGACGACGGTGCCGCTCAGAAAAAGTGTCATGGCACGACGGAATCGGATCTGCGCGTCAAACGACACGCCCTGATCAGATTGGCGGATCGCCCGTTTGGCTCGCGCCGTCAGACAGGCCATCAGGCCCAGCATCGGGCAGATGACCAGCGTGAGGACCGGCAGCAGCATCACAGACCGGTACGAGCGCGGCGACCAGGCATCGGGCCGGCCGCTCGCGCCGAAGTGCGTGGGAATGCTTGCAGGCATCTCCGCGAAGTTCCACCAGGCGTAGCCGACCGCTATCGCACCGCCCATAAGCGCCAGGCCCGTCACCACAATCGGAATCGTGAGCGACTGCCGTCGATCCACGACAAACGCGGCAGCCGCGACTGGCGCTCCAGGCGCGGCAAGCGCGAGTGACCGGACGTGCGCCCACAGATAGCTGGCGACCGTCGCGCCGAGCAGCAGAACGAGCGACACGAGCGCACCCTTCGGCGACTCCGGGTGCCTGAGCGCCAGGCCGATGCCGAGCACGATCGACGTCGCCAGCGCGGCGATCATGACCACGTACCATCCCCGGGTGATGGCTCGGGCGTCGTCGCTTGTCGACCGGGTCTCCCCAACGTAGACGCCAAACAGCAGGCCGCGGCGCGTGATCTTCGGGATGAGGAGCATGAACCCGCCGGCCGCGATGGTTTCGACGATGAGCACGATCCAGA
>Ga0315290_10002196_pt1 | contig 13725 bp, 10 predicted proteins | sample YL17G12_0_MG_FD_203627 | JGI IMG/M metagenome (GOLD analysis project Ga0315290, IMG submission 203627) | Sediment microbial communities from Yellowstone Lake, YNP, Wyoming, USA - YL17G12_0 | ecosystem: Environmental > Aquatic > Freshwater > Lake > Sediment | place: USA: Wyoming | collected... | reverse complement strand
GGAATCGTGCGGCGAGTGTCCGCCCTGCCGCCTGGGCACCAAGCAGATGCTCGACGTGCTGACCAGCATCACCGAAGGCCAGGGCCGGCCCGAAGATCTCGACCTTCTGCTCGACCTCGCCCAGGGGGTCCAGCAGGGCTCGCTCTGCGGCCTGGGCCAGACGGCCCCGAACCCCGTGCTCACCACGCTGCGCTACTTCCGCGACGAGTACGAGGCGCACATCCAACAGAAGCGATGCCCGGCCGTGGCGTGCAAGGAGATCATCTCCTCGCCGTGCCAGCACATCTGCCCCATCGGGACCCAGGCCACGGTGTACATCGGACTGCTGGCCGAGGGGCGTTTCCAGGAGGCCTTTGCGTCGATCGTCCGGGACAATCCGCTCCCCTCGGTGTGTGCCCGGGTGTGCCACCACCCGTGCGAGTCGAGCTGCCAGGCGGGGCGGTGGGGCAGCCCGGTGGCGGTCCGGGCCCTGAAGCGGGCGGCCGTCGACTACGCGGTCAAGGCCGGCCTGTACCCCGCCCCGGAGAAACGTCGGCCCGACGGCCCGGCCGTGGCCATTGTCGGCTCCGGCCCGGCCGGCTTGATGGCCGGATACAAGCTGGCCACCCAGGGCTATCGCGTTACCATCTTCGAGGCCCTCGAGGTCCCCGGCGGGGCCCTGGCCGTCTCGATCCCAGCGTACCGCCTCCCCAGGGACCGGCTCAACCTGGACATCGAGAACATCAAGAACGCGGGGGTCGAGATCCGCACCGGAGTGCGCATCGGCAAGGACGTCCCCTTCGGCGAGCTGTTGGCCAACTACCAGGCGGTGTTCATCGCCACGGGGGCGCATAAATCGCGCAAGCTCCGCGTGCCCAACGAAGACGCTACGGGCGTGCTGGACGCCATGGAGTTCTTGAAGGACGTGAGCCTGGGCAAGCCGGTGCAGATTGGCCGGCGCGTGGGGGTGATCGGCGGGGGCAATTCCGCGGTCGACGCGGCCCGGGTCGCCGCCCGGCTCGATGGCTCCGCCCAGGTCCAGATCATCTACCGCCGCACCCGGGCGGAAATGCCAGCCTTCCCCGAAGAGGTCGAGGCCATGCTCGAAGAGGGGATCCCGCTTCGGCTGCTCACCGCGCCGAAGCGGATCGTGGCCGAGGCCGGCCGGCTGACCGGCCTGGAGTGCCTGACCATGGAGCTGGGCCAGCCGGACGAAAGCGGCCGGCGCCGGCCCGTCCCCGTGCCCGACTCGGAGTTCATCCTCCCCCTGGACACGCTCCTGGTGGCCATCGGCGAGGAGCCCAACGCCGATTTCCTCGACCAGCAGCCGGGGGTTGCCGTCTCGCCGGGTGGGGCGATCGTCGTGTCGGCCGACAACCTCGCCACCCCACAAGAGGGCGTGTTCGCCGGCGGCGACGCCGTCACGGGCCCCAAGACCGTGCTGGACGCCATGGCCGCCGGAAAACTCGCCGCCGAGATGATCGACAAGTACCTCCGCGGCGAGAAGCTCCAGCACGAGCCGGTGCTCACCCGGCCCGCCGTGTACGTCCCGCCGGTGGTGCTGGCCGAAGGGGAGCTCGACGAGGCCCAGCGCCCGCACGTGCCCAGCCTCTCGCTGGCCGAGCGGAAGCAGGGGTTCGCCGAGGTCGAGCTCGGCCTGTCGGAGGAGGTGGCCATTCGCGAGGCGAGGCGGTGCCTGCGCTGCGACCTCCAGACCCGCGACGCCAAGGAAACGCTGCAATGCTCGCCGTCCGAAGGAGGTTGCCATCGTGCCTGAGACCACGCTGACCATCGACGGCCGGAAAGTAGTCGCCGGGCCCGGGACGACCATCCTCCAGGCTGCCCTGGCCAACGACGTCTACATCCCCCACCTGTGCCACCACCCGGACTTGGAGCCCGTGGGCGTGTGCCGGCTGTGCCTGGTCGAGGTGGAGGGTCGCGGCCAGGTCCTGGCCTGCCGCACGGCGGCCGAGCAGGGGATGGTCGTGCGGACCGACAGCCCCGCCGTCGACGCCGCCCGGCGGGTCACCCTCGAGCTGCTGATCGTCAACCATCACGGCGAGTGCCTCAGTTGTCCGCAGAACAGCCGTTGCGAACTCCAGCGGGCCGCCGCGCACGTGGGCATCAGCCAGGAGCGGCTGGGCCGCTATCGCCGCCCGGCCCCGAGCGGTGAGGTCGACAACTCGAACCCCTTCTTCACCCTCGACCACGACCGCTGCATCCTTTGCGGCATCTGCGCGCGGACCTGCGACCAGATCGTGGGCGTTACCGCGCTGGACTTCGTGTTCCGCGGCTACCGCACGCGGATCGGCACGTTCGGGCTCAAGCCGATCGTCGAGTCGCGGTGCGAGTCGTGCGGGGAGTGCGTGGTGCGGTGCCCGGTCGGGGCCCTGGTGCCCAAGCGGTTCCAGCCGCCGACCGCCGAGGTGAAGACGGTCTGCCCGTACTGCGGCACGGGCTGCAGCATCTACCTGGGCGTGCGCTCCGGCCGCGTGGTCTCGGCCCGGGGCGACAGGGCCAGCCCGGTCAACAAGGGCCGGCTGTGCGTCAAGGGCCGCTTCGGCCACGAGTTCATCCACCACCCCGATCGGCTCACCGCGCCCCTGGTGCGAAAAAACGGCAACCTGGTGGAAACGTCCTGGGAGGAAGCCCTGGACCTGATCGCCCGGCGCCTTGCCGCGTACAAGGGCGATCAGTTCGTGGCCATGGCGTCGGCCAAGTGCACCAACGAAGAGAACTACGTCATCCAGCGATTCGCCCGGCAGGTGATGGGCACCAACAACGTCGACCATTGTGCCCGGCTGTGCCACGCCCCGACGGTGGCCGGGCTGGCCCAGACGCTCGGCAGCGGGGCCATGACCAACACGATCGACGAGATTCGGGAGTCGGCCTGCATCCTGGCCATCGGCACGAACACGACCGCGGCCCACCCGATCATCGCCCTGCACGTCAAGGACGCCGTGCGCCGCGGCGCCCTGCTGATCGTGGCCAACCCCAAGCAGGTCGACCTGGCCCGGCACGCCGGCCTCTTCCTCCAGCACCGCCCGGGGACCGACGTGGCCTTGCTCATGGGCATGGCCCGGGTGATCGTCGACGAGGGGCTGGCGGACCAGTCGTTCCTCGACCAGCGGTGCGAGAACTTCGACGCCTTCCGCGATTCGCTGGCCGCCTTCGATCTAGCGCGCGCGGAGGCGATTTCCGGCGTGCCGCAGGAGGCCATCGCCGCCGCGGCCCGGGCCTACGCCACGCGCAAGCCGGCCAGCATCCTCTACGCCATGGGCATCACCCAGCACACCCACGGCACCGACAACGTGCTGGCCGTCAGCAACCTGGCCCTGTTGACCGGGAACGTGGGCCGGCCCTCCTCGGGCATCAACCCCCTGCGCGGCCAGAACAACGTGCAGGGGGCCTGCGACATGGGCGCGTTGCCCAACGTGTACCCGGGCTACCAGCGGGTGAGCGACCCGGCCGTACGCGCCAAGTTCGAGGCCGCCTGGAACTGCCGGCTGAGCGACGCCCCGGGCCTGGTCCTGACCGAAACCTTCCACGCCGTGAGCGACGGCAAGGTGAAGGCCATGTACCTGGTCGGCGAGAACGCGCTCTTGAGCGAGGCCGATTCGAGCCACGTCCTGGAAGGGCTTCGCCGGCTGGAGTTCCTGGTCGTCCAGGACATCTTTCTCACCGAGACCGCTGAGCTGGCCCACGTGGTCCTCCCCGCCGCCACCTTCGCCGAGAAGGACGGCACGTACACGAACACGGAGCGCCGCGTGCAGCGGGTGCGCAAGGCCGTGGAGCCCGTCGGCCAGTCCCGGCCCGACTGGTGGATCACCTCGCAGATCGCCCGGCGCCTGGGCGCGGCCGGGTTCGATTACCCGGACGCCCGGACGATCATGGAGGAGATCGCCTCGCTCACGCCGAGCTACGCCGGGATCCGCTACGATCGGCTGGAGGACGCCGGGCTGCAATGGCCCTGCCCGGCGCCGGACCATCCCGGCACGCCGTTTCTCCATGCCCAGCGGTTCAACACGCCCAGCGGCAAGGCGAAGCTCGTCCCGCTCGAGTACAAGCCGTCGGCCGAGCTGCCCGACGCCGAGTACCCCCTGGTGCTGACCACCGACCGCAGCCTGTACCACTATCACACCAGCACGATGACGCTGCGCGTGGAAGGGCTGAAGGTGCTCAACGGGCAGGAGCTATTACGGATCCACCCCGAGGACGCGGCCCGCCTGGCGATTGGCGACGGGCAGCGGGTTCGCGTGGTCACCCGCCGCGGCGAGATGACCGTAAGGGCCCGGCTCACCGAGGCGTGCCGGCCGGGCGTCGTCTCGCTGACCTTCCACTTCCCCGACGCCCCCACAAACACGCTGACCCACGCCGCGCTGGACCCGGTCTCCAAGATCCCCGAGACCAAGGTCTGCGCCGTGCGGATCGAGCCGGCGCCAGGGTAGCCGCGGGGGGTCACGTCTTTTTGCTGGCTACTCAACACAATTCGTGGGTGAAAGCCCAGGCCCAGGGGCGTCTCCGACGTGCGTTTTCAAGGGATGGCAGGGCAAATGAATGACGTTGGGAGTGCCTTGTCTTTCCGCCCGTTTCTCCTAGATGGGATGGCGCGGCGCTCCTCTGCAAAGGCGCAGATTGCCGAGACCGAGTACGCTGATTTCCTCACGCGATTTGGCAGCCGGATCGAAGCCCATTCATTTGCCCTGCCATGCCTTGAAAACGCATGCTGGAGCTACTCATCGGACCCAATTCCACCCACGAACTCTGCCGGGGAACGTTCTTTCTTGGCACCATGTCACGAACAGTCCCAGTAAGGGAGGAGGAAATCATCATGCGTGCGGGTTGGCGATGGTCGGTCGTTGTCGCGTTGGTTGCGGCGTTGGCCTGGTACGGAGGCGCCGCGGGGCAGAAAGCGGGAGCCGGGGCGGCCAAGGAGCGGGCCGCGGCCGGCAAAGAGGATGTCGGGTTCACGCTGACCCGGTTCGAGCAAGCCGAGGTCCAGAAGCAGCCGTGGGGCTGGATGCGCTGGCTGATGAACTCGAAGATCGACCCCAACGCCGAGATGACCCTCGGCGTGGTCCACCTCGAGCCCGGGCAGTCCAACCCGCTGCACGTGCACCCCAACAGCGCCGAGTACCTGCACGTGCTGTCCGGCTCCTGCGAGCACCGGGTGGGGGAGAAGTGGGTGGCGATGAAGGCCGGCGACACGATCCGCATCCCCAAGGGCGCCGCGCATTCGGCCCGGACCGGCCGCGAGCCCTGCCGCGTGCTGGTCGTCTACGACACCGGCCAGCGGCAGATGGTCCCGGCACCGGAGCCCAAGTAGGCGCCCGACTATTGATCCTCAGACGGTAGACGGTAGGGTGCGTGCTTGCACGCACGCGATTATTCCGGTCAGTTCGAGCCGGGTGGACCGCGGCGCCCGCCGGTCTTCAGCCACTGGTCCAGCCAGCCGAGGACCGTCTCGTGCCAGAGGATCGAGTTGTGGGGCGAAAGCACCCAGTGGCTCTCGTCCGGGAAGTACAAAAGCTTGCCGGGGATGCCCCGCCGCTGGAGCGCGTTGAAGGTGGCCAGCCCCTGGCTCTCGACGACCCGATAGTCCCGTCCTCCGTGGATGACCAGCATCGGCGTCTTCCAGCGGTGCACGTAGTTCACGGGGTTCTGCTTCTCGTAGCCCTCGGGGTTCGTCCACGGAGTGCCCACGTGGTCCCACTCGGGGAACCAGAGCTCGTCGGTGTCGAAGTAGGCCATGCGCTCGTCGAGGTTGCCGTCGTGATTGACGAGGCAGCGGAAGCGGTCGGGCCAGTTGCCGGCGATCCAGTTGACCATGTACCCGCCGTAGGAGGCCCCCAGCGCGCCGACCCGCGTGCCGTCCATCCAGGGGCATCGCTCCAGCGCCGCCGCCAGCCCCTTCTGGAGGTCCTCCAGGGGCTTGCCGCCCCAGTCGCCGCGGATCGAGTCGGTAAACGCCTGCCCGTAGCCCACCGAGCCGTGGAAATCGACCATCACGGCGGCGTAGCCGGCCCCGGCGTAGGTCTGCGGGTTCCAGCGGTAATGGAACGTGTTGCCGAACGACCCCTGGGGACCGCCGTGGATCAGCATCGCCACGGGATACGTGCGCAGCGGATTGAAGTCCACCGGCTTGACCACGTGCGCGTAGACCGTCTCGCCGTTGAAGCCCGGGAAGGAGAACTGCTCGGGGTCGCCCATCCGGGCCGCGGCAACCTTCTCGGCGTTCAGTCGGGTCAGCACGCGCCGGTCCGACCCGTCGGCCCGGCACCAGTACAGCTCGGCCGGCGACCGGAAGTGACTGAGGCTGTAGACGACTCCCGAACCGCAGTCCGCAGGCGATCGGACGTCCCCGTCGCGCACCACGGTGCGAACCTGGCCGGTGAGCACGTCCACGGCAAACAGTGAGTGCTGGCCGAGATTCGGCGCCGTCGCGTAGATCGACTTCCCGTCGGACGACCAGCAGATCGCCGAAGGCGACCGGTCCCAGGCCTCGGTGAGGACCCGCGGCCGGCCGCCGGGCCACGGGCAGAGCACGATCCGCAGCCGATCGGCCTCGTAGCCGGGCCGGGCCATGGCCAGGTAGGCCAGGGTGCCGCCGTCGGGTGAGAAGGTCGGATGGCCGTCCGAGGCCTCGTTCCCCTCGGTCAGGCAGACCGGCGGACGCGAGGCGTCGATCGGCACCCGATACAGGTCAAAATCCGTCGACCACGGCTCCTTGGGCCCCACGTCACGGGCCGAAAACACGACTTCCATGCCGTCGGGGGTGAAGGTGAACTCCTCGGAGCCGCCGAAGGGCCGGGAGGGCGCGTCGGCGTTCATGTGCGGCATGACGTCGACCGGCTTGCCCTGGCCCGACGAGGGCATCACGAACAGGTGGCTTCGGCGCCCATCCTTCCACGTGTCCCAGTGCCGGACGAAGACCCGCTCGTAGGTCCGCCCCGTGCTCTTGCGCTTGGCGATCTCCGCGAGCCTTTTCTTGGTGTCCTCCGCGCTGTGTCCGGGGAAGACGTCCATGGTGAAGGCGAGGTGCCTGCCGTTGGGAGAGACCCGCAGGTTCGCCGCGTCCAGCGGCAGGTCCGTCACCTGCACGGGCTCTCCGCCGGCGGCCGGGACCCGCCAGACCTGCGAAGAGCCCGACCGGCTGGAGAGAAACAGCAGCGTCTTGCCGTCAAGGGTCCATCGCGGATCGTGGCCGTTGGCCGGATGCGAGGTCAGGCGGCGCAGCCCCGTCCCATCCGCCCGCACCAGCCAGATATCCGTCCGCCCCCTGTTCTCTTCGAGGTCCGTGGTCCGTACGGTGAAGGCGATTTCCCTGCCGTCGGGCGACGGGCGGGGCTCGGAAATCCGCTCCATGGCGAGCATGTCGCGCACGGAGAACGGGTGAGATCCGGCGGCAGACGCAGCGGCGGCGGGGCTGGCACCCAACGCCGCGACAACGCACCACAACAACGGGGTGCTCATGGATGGCTCCCGGAAGTGCCTCCGCCCGGAGCTGCCGGCGATGACGCCGGGCCGCCGGGAGAAGCGGATTGAGCCCGCCTCGCTCGCCAGGCCGCGGACGTGGGGAACATCTCCCAGATCTGGCCGGCCTGCGGCTCGGTTGGGTCCAGCTCGTAGAATCCCCTTGACCCCAACAAACCGATCACGCACGTGAGGTTCGGCGAAATCAGTGCCCAAACGCGACGCGGGCGCAGCTCGATCATCAATTGGATGGGCGAGGCCACGGGCAGCTCCTGACTGTCGAGGAAGTCCCTGCCGAAAGTGGGGGGACGAATGGCGGAGCTTGCGGGGTGGGTGTGCACGTACCCGGTCAATCGGTCCCGGCTCTCCGGCTCATGGGCGTCCACGCCGTGGGTCTGGCCGCTGGTGAGAGGCCGCTCGACGCGCCCCCCTTCGTGAAGGTACGCCGCGTGCTCCGATCCGCTTCCCAGCGCGGCGGCCACAATGCCTTCATTCAGCGCGCGTGCCAGGTCGGTGTCTTGCAGCTCCCGCACCATGCGCTGCCGAAGCGTCTGCTCCTGGGGCTGAATCGCCCGCGGGTGAAAACACGCTAGGCCGCCGATCTGGAAATCGGACATCCAGTCGAAGGTTTGCCAGTTCTCCGTAGGGCGGCCACCGGGCTCGCTCACGACCGAGGGGAAGCCCGGGTCCGAGATGCTGTCCCGCATCACTCGCTGGAACGGCACGTAGGGCAGGCGCTCGGAAGGCGTGGCGGCACCCTGGGCATCTTCCCCCGTGCCGATCGGACGCGGATCGGATCCCGACGCACCCGCAACCGCGGGACGCGGATCGCCCTGCTCCTTGGCCCCACCCTTGCGCCCGACGGGGCCCGGCACACGTCCCGATCCCATGCGAAATCCTCCTCTCTCACCCCAGGCAGTCCCAGCGGATCGGCACCTTCTTGAGCGCGTAGCCGACCTCGCGGAGGTAGTTGCCGTAGACGAGCATCCAGTGGAACCCCGGCATGCGCCCGGCCACGGTGGGGCCGTCGGCCGCCAGCGCCACCTCGAGCTGCGACCGGCAGATGGGCATGAGCGGATGATCGACGATCTTGCCCGACAGACCCAGCCATCGCTCGGCCTTGAAGTCGGGCGCGATCATCGTCAGCTCCTGGCCCTTGCGCATCTCGACCTTGGGGGCCGCGCCGTAGTCGGACTCGTAATGGGTCATGATCCGGGCGGGCTCGAACCGCCGGCCGTCCATCTTCCGCGGGGCTGTGCAATGGGCCAGCGTGATCGCGCCCTCGTGCGGGAACGTCGGGTTCTGGAGAAACGCCGGCCGGCCCGAGATGTTCGCCAGCAGCAGGCCCGCGGGAATCACCACGAAGTCCGACTCGCAGAAGGCCAGCCAGCCCGCGTCGTTCAGCGTGCTCAGCGGCAGGCACGCGGTGGTCTGGCTGATCGGCATGATCGTGCGCATGCAGCCCCGAATGGTCATCGCCCGGCACTCGGCCTTGCCCATCAACGCCCGGAAGACCTCCTCGAGGAGGAACGCATTGTCGACGAACGGGCGGCCGGTCTCGAGCGTGGTTCCGGGGACGTTGAGGTACTGCTCGGCCCGGCGCCTGGCCCGATCCAGTGCCGCACCGTCGGCCATGGCGTCCCGCAGCAGCCCGCCCACGTCGTCGTAGGACACGGTGCGGAGGTCCAGCTTCCAGCGGTCCTGGGCGAGCTTGGGGGCGGCGGGACAGTGCCAGCCGCCGGGACCTCCGATCGCCACGATCCGGCTCCCCACCGTGTTGGCCAGCCCACACAGGGCCCGCAGACGCCAAAGCACCTCGTCCATGCGGTCGACGACCACGTCCTGGTAGTCGACCGATCGGGCGGCCAGGGCGTCGGTGTGCTGGTGGAGGAATCGGGCCATGGCCCCTTCGTACCAGTAATACAGCGGTCCCGACTGGTGCCGGACGAAGAAGATGAGGTTCTTCCCCAGGCGGTCGATGTGGTTCACGTTGGCCATGAGGTCGCCGCCGCCGTCACCCCCGGCGTAGAAGAGCAGGGCGTCGGCCTTGGCCAGGTCGTCCTTGTGCGGGCCGAGGTCGTCGGGCCGGCGGATCACGGCCAGCGGCAGGAACTCCAGCGGGAAATCGGCCGACGCCTTGAGCTGCTCCAGCTCGCCGCGGATGCGGGCAATCTCCGCGTCCACGTCCTGCCGGGTCTGCATCCCGCCCCAGTTCCGCCAGCTCGTCTGCGCTTGGCGCTGCGGCACAGGATAGCTGAAGATCGGCTTGACCGCGAGTGGGCGGCGCCCCGGGGGCTCGCGCACGCCGGGCTCGGCCGCGGCCAGCGACGACCACGAAAGGCCGCCCAGCACCGCCCCGCCCAGGGCCGCCCCGCCAACGCCCAGAAACGTCCGCCGGTCCAGCTCCGCCGCGGTTGCATCCTCCTCGTGCCCGCACGGGCAGCACCGAGGCGGGAGGGATCGATCGTCGGTCACGTCAGGTTCCGCCATCTCATGGTCTCCTGGCATCGGGTTTCGGCATTGCCAGCCTCGATTGTGGCAGACGCCGCGGCGGCAGACAAGCCGGCCGAGCCTGTGGGCCGGGTGGCACTGGCTGCTCGTCAGCCAGTGCTGGGCGGGTCGGGTGGCACTGGCGTCTCGCCAGTGCTGGGCGGAATTATGGAGTGGTTGCTGGACGGCCGCTCATCCAGTCCGCTGGAGCCGCTCCTTGGCGCTTTGGACCTTCTCGTACAGTGTCTCGGGGGCGACGTCCGCCCCATTGGGCCAGGAAATCGTCCCGCCTTCGATGCGGGCCTGCTGGAAGAAGGCCAAGTCCTTCAGGGGCTCGAATATCGGTCCTCGGCCGACGTACTCGGAGAAGTCCACGTCCCCCTCCAGGCCGTTGTCGAACACAACGTGGTAGACGTGTCCTTGCCGGTACTCGATCGAGACGACCTCATTGAGTTCCCACATAGTACACCTCAGTCCAACGGGTCGATCTTGTTGAGGTCTCTGCCCGCGCGCGCCAAGTCCCAGTCCTCTTGGAGGTCCGCAGCATGCAGGTCAATCCATTCCCGCACCAAACGCAGCGCCGTCCTGGAGGCAAGGTTGCCGCGGAGAATGTTGCCTTGAAAGTCGAGCATCGCCTTGTTTCCCTGATGCTCCGCGTGCAAATGGGGAGGGTTGTGCTCGTGGTAGTACATACGGATGATGATGCCAAAGAACCTCGATACTTCGGGCATGCGTCATCTCCTACAGGGATATCTGCAGTATAACGCGCTGAGCATCCCGGGCCAGGCTGTTGCGATCGACAATTGCCAAAGCGGCGCATCCCAGTTCGCCCGCGCTGGAGCACCTCATCCCGGTGCGATGCCCCTTCCCAGAACGAGAAGGTCGTCTTAGGCGGCGCGCTCACTGGACTTGTCAGGTCTCAATCGCTACGCACGATGGATTCATCTCATCTTCACTTTGGACAATCCACTGTCCCGTTCTTCTCGCACGATCCAAGAGATTTCCGTAGCAGTACGGGCAGAAAGCCCGGCCCTGATCGTCAAAAATCTTTGCCGTTCCGAAAGTAAGACCGCCACGCTTGCCGTATACCCTTTCCATTAGAATTCGTGCTGCTTTCTCGCCGAAGGTATGAATACATCCGTCACAATACTTTCTATCGCAACGTGTACATCTGAAACTAACGGCACTTGCTCGGCAGGAATCACAACGGCCTTTAGGTGAGCCGCCGAACAGTCTCTTTAGCCAATTCATCTTTGTCTTCCTTTCTATCTGTGAGTCAGTTTGTTTTTCGCAGTGTTGTGAGCCGCCTAACGCCAACGTTAACCCGCACGGACAAGCGGCGCGAGCCACGACTCACATTCGGTTTTCAGGACCGACATAGTAGGCCGAAAACCCGCGGCTTGTCCATGTCGGGTTGAACCGCTTGTTACCCGATGGATCGTTGCGGATGCACGACCCTGAGAGCATGGTATAATACCTCCACCACGCGATCACGGCGTCTCAAAGATTCCGCCGCAGTCCGAGTGTTGAATCATGCCCGCACCCTGGGCCATCGCCGCGTTTGAAGCACACTTACTGCAAATCCATACGCCGCAACGATTGCACTTCATTGCGAGTTCTTGCATGACGTCAGGCATTTTCTTTCCGAGGTCTTGAAAGGCAGGTAACATTCCGAAGATATGAGCGAGTTCACTCGGCCGCAATTGGCTTGCAGGGATCTTGCGAAAACACACAGCACAGTTTGTCGATTCTGAATGCGGTCTTGCTTCTCGATCCGCGATCGTGGCGTCCTCTTCTCGGCCCTGCTCCGAAGCAACGGGGGCGACGTGACTTTGAACTACTTCTGGGACCTTGGGTTTCTTGCCAAACAGCCAATTGAGTAGTCCCATAGCAGTTCTCCTGTTTCGGTTTCGCTCGCGTCTGCCTTACTTGGGATGAAAGAAGTCCACCTTTCTCCCAGTGGCCAGCACCGGTGTTCCTTCCTCCTGCAGCGTAAAATATCCGCACAGGGTCTCAGCCATTTGACCCGCGTCCGTGTAGAGCAAAGTCACAATCGGAAGACCGCCACTCTCGATGTACCGACTGTTCAAGTAGTCGCGGAACGCCGAGTAAAAGTCATTGTAGCGTGTATCCGCCAAGACCACTGTGATTGCTTTGCCACCCACACCGGCTAAGATGTTGTAAGCCTCGGCCATCACAGTGATCGGCTTCGAGGGCTTGCTCTTGGCAAGTTCAAATCCCTCGAACGTCCCTTTGTCCTTCGATGGGCTATTGCTTGTTGATGTGCTGAGGTACAACCTGACGCGAAGCTTGGCATCTGAGAGTCCACGGCCAAGACCAGTACTGCGAAGCGTCATGAAATCGTCGTCTTTGTGGATTGCGCGAAAAACCTCCGGCCCCATGGCGCTGCCGACGGAGAAGAAGTACCACCTGAAGCCATGGCTCGGTTCCCTGACCTCTTCATCGTCTTGGTCTTCGGCGCTTCGAGTAGTCTTGCGACGCCCGAACAACCAATTGAGCAGGCCCATAAGTGACCTCCCGCACCGATGCAGAAATTGCGGCTAACTTCTGTTTAGATGGTTTCCAGATAAACCCGTTTTCGGGTTTTCGTTCCAGATAACACTCCGCGCAAGAGTCTGTCTAAGCTCTTGGGTGGCAAGAGGTTAAGGCTGTTCTTGCTATGTTTCCGCGTCTCATATGGTTTCCGCATAATACGCACCGCATGCTTCCTCACAAGGTATCCACCGGGCTCTTCACGCCGTGGCCGCCACGATTCAGCACGTGGGTGTAGATCATCGTGGTTCGCACGTCCTTGTGCCCAGGAAGTTCTTGGATGGTCCGGATATCGTAGCCGGTGAAGCGGTTGAAAGCGTCGTCGTTCTGGACACGTCCATGGATCGCACCTCTGGAGCGATGCGTTGAACAGAGTCCCTCTTGAGTGGGGTCGCCACCAGCTTCATTTTGGGAATTTGTCCGCCGGTTGTCAATAGGGGTGCCACCCTCATTCGAACATCCCGTGCAAAAACTACCGGCCGTCGTCCAGGCGGCGGAAGAGCCAGAAGCGGCGGCCAAGGGCGGTTTCCACGCCGTAGTAATCGCGGGCGACCATCGGCCCGCGGCGGGTGGCCACCGATTCCCATACGCGCCCGGCCATGTCTTGGCCTGGAAACCCCCGGCGGCGCGGCGATAGGATCGTCGTGGGGGATGCTCCGAGGGCGAGCCTGAAAGGCTCGAATATGATAGCCCAGGGCAACGCCCTGGGTGGGGGAGCGAACGAAGGCGGTTCGCCCTGAAGGGGCGTCATCAGCCCTGGTTCGCCCGCGAGTTATGCCGCCCTTTCAGGGCTTGCGGATTCCCCCACGACCCCTCACCCAGGACGTTGCCCTGGGCTGTCGTATCCAAGCCCTTCGGACTTCTTGACGCCCCCCTGTTTATTTGTCTGCCGGAAAGCGATATCCTGGTGCTCTGACACCGCGAGTTGCAGCTTGAGAGGTGTGCGTTCGGAGTCAGCCGGGAGGACGGCGCGATGAGCGCGACGACCTGCAACGAGCCGACGCTGGAGCCCGCGGGCACAACGGCTCACCCCTTGGAGGGGTTGCTTTGCCCCAAGAGCATTGCCGTCGTGGGGGTCACGATCACGCCGGGGACCGTGCCGCACTGACGTCCTGGCCAACATCCTGGCCGGGGGATACCAGGGGGCCGTGTACCCGGTGGCGCCGGGCAAGCGGGAGGTCTGCGGCCTGCCCGCCGTGCGCTACGTGGTCGACATCGAGGCCCCGGTCG
>Ga0315290_10002193_pt1 | contig 13739 bp, 9 predicted proteins | sample YL17G12_0_MG_FD_203627 | JGI IMG/M metagenome (GOLD analysis project Ga0315290, IMG submission 203627) | Sediment microbial communities from Yellowstone Lake, YNP, Wyoming, USA - YL17G12_0 | ecosystem: Environmental > Aquatic > Freshwater > Lake > Sediment | place: USA: Wyoming | collected... | reverse complement strand
TCGACGAGGCCGTCGCCTGCTTCGCCAAGGAAGACCTGCGGCGTCTCTTCGCCGCGGTCGCGGGCCGCGCCACGGTGCCGGTGACGCTGGCGGGCGGACTGCTGCCGAGCGACCACACCACCCTGGCAAGCTGGTCGGCCGATCTGGAGATGGAAGTGACGGGCAAGAAGCCTGGCCCCGACGCCTTCGTCGCCACCACGCCGCTCAGCGGCGCGGTCCGCATCCGCTTCGCCACCTCGCAGCCGGGGGCGGCCCGGGTGCGCGTCTACGACGTGCGCGGCCGGCTCGTGCGCACGCTGCTCGACGCCCCGCTCCTGCCGGCGGGAGAGCACGAGGCGGCGTGGGACCGCCGGGACGCGGCCGGCGGGCCGCTGCGCCGTGGGGTCTACTTCTACCGGGTGGAGACGGCCGAGGGAGTGCGGACCGGCCGCGTGGCGATCGTCGGCTGAGTGGCAGCCGCGGGTCTCTCCGCGGCGCCCACCGGCGCTCAGAGAAGACGGGGCGGCTCACGAGAGCCGCCCCGTCGCATTCACGCTCGGCGGCCACACGGCCGCCGCGGCACCTCGACTACCGGTACGAACCCTTCAGGTGGCCCCAAGTGCTGGGCACCGTCGGGGTCGGGCAGTTCAGGTCGATCTTGCCGTCGTGCCGGAAGATGTAGCCGGGGATCAGGATCGGCGGGTACCAGGTGAGCCCACCGGTGAACAGGCCCGGGCAGGGCCGGCCGTTGGCGTTGAACGTGCGGGTGTAGAGCGAGCCGCCCGTCCAGTTGACGCCGCCCTCCATGTTCCCCGTCTTGTACTGCGTGAAGTTGTTGGTCTGCGTCGTGAACGAGGTGAACTGCCCGGACAGGATCAGCGTCCCGTCGGTGAAGTCACCCGGCACGCCCGCGTTCGGCGGGAAGGGATCGTACGAGGCGTCCGGAGTCAGGTCCTCGTAGACCTCGATGCTGCCGCCGGCGTAATCGGTCGTGTAGAGGATGAACGACCCGCTGCCGGTGGCCGTCGTCCCCAGCGACACGAGGCCGTGGACGTAGATCGTGTACTCCTTCGTCGGGTCGGACGCGTCCAGGTCCGCGAAGGGCACGTCGAACTTGCTGACGATTCCAACGCCCTGCAACACGCCACCCGGCGGCGAGTTCGTGGCCGTGGCTCCGGGCTCCCAGGTGAAGATGGGATCCCAGTCGATGGCGGGCCCGGCCAAGGCCAGTCCGGCCGCGGACACGCCGATCAGCACTGCGCAAGTCAGCCGAATCAAGGATCTCATTAGTGTTACCCCCATGCGCGCGAGCGACCGCATCCGAAGCGCGTCCTAGCGATACTTCGCCTTGAGCCCGCCCCAGGTCGTGGGCCGCGTCGGGACCGGCTCGTTCAGGAACACCTGCCCGTCCACCTGGTGGGCATAGCCTTCCGGCATGTTGAGCTCGTTGGCACTCGTCCCGGCGAAGGTCCAGCCCTTGCGCTGGTTGACCGGGATGTCCCCGTTGGTCACTTCCGAACCGCCCGTGACCTCGAAGTCGGCCTCGAAGCTCCCCGAGCCGTCGATCGTGTTGAAGATGTACTGGAAGTTCGTGAGGGTGCCGGTCACGAAGAGGTTGCCGTCCACGAACGAGGGCGGCGCGGTGCCGTTCGGCGGGTTGATGCCGAAGTCACCCGGCGTGCCGCCGCTCTTCGCGTCTTCGTACACGCTCAAGGTCCCGGCCGAGTAGCTGATGACCAGGAACGGACCGATCGCCATCTGCCCCAGCGAGGTCAGCCCGGAGATGTAGTACGTGTACTCGTTCGCGACCGTGTTGGGCACCAGCGGCGCGAACAGCCCCGGGACGAAGCCGAGGCTGACGTAACCGCTGCCCACCTCGCCGAACTGCGCCGCGTCGAGGTTCGGGGCCTCGTAGTCGTAGCCGACGTAGTCGAAGAACAGGGTCTGGGCTCTGGCCGCACCAGGCGTCAGCGCGACGAGCGCCAGCAGACCGAGGAACATCCCGATAGCGAACTTTCTCATGAGACACCTCGCAACTCGGCAAAGGGTCGGTTGTCTGGCTGATACACGTTGCCCCATTCGCGACCGGGTGCCATGGGGCGGGACCGGCGACGCCACCGCGAGCTATCCGAACCCGGAGGGGGAGGTCCGTTCGCGGCTCCGACTGCGGAGCCGACTCACGGCTAGGCCGCTAGGCACGGGCTATACGATGACGAATATCATAAAGGCGATTCTCACGGAGTTCAAGGAACATCGCGACGATCGGGCAAAATGCGCGGTCGAATCCGACCGGTGGCGCGGCGGCGGGCAGGGCGGATGCCCCGGCGTGCGAGTTCAATCGAACTATACACGGCAGCGATCACTCCCCGCGCAGCCAGCGGAGGGCCGCGGCCATGGCGTCCGCGAACGGCCACGCGCGCCCGGCGGCCAGCGCCTGCTCGAGGGCCTTCTCCCCCAGCTGTTCGCGCGCCCGGGCCATCAGCGCCTCGCGATCGGCGCGCTCGGCCGGCACGAGCGGCGAGCCGATGGTCTCGCGCAGCCCCTGGGCGGCGCCCATCAGCCGCATCGCGCGCTCGGCATCTCCGCCGTCGAGCAGCAGCTCCGCCGTGCCCTCGAGTCCGTAGGCGCCCTCGCGGCGGGCCCCCAGCTCCTGCGCGAGCTGGAGGGTCTCGAGCAGACGGGCTTGCGCCTCCCCCCGCCGCCCGAGCCGCGCGTAGGCGACGCCGAGGTCGGCCAGCGTGAGAGCCATCCCCTCGCGGTCCCCCACCGCGCGGAGGATGGACAGCGATTCCTCGTAGAGCCCCCGGGCCGCTTCCGGGTTCGCCTGCGACAGCTCCAGGTAGGCGAGGTTGTGCAGGGCCAGCGCCATGCCGCGCCGGTTGCCCTGGTCGCGGTAGAGCGCCAGCCCCTCTTCGTTGAACGCCCGGCACGCCGCGAAGTCGCCCTGGTACATGGCCACCGTGGCCAGACCGCTCAGCGAGCGGGCCACGCCCTTGGTGTCGTCCAGGGCGCGGCAGATGGCGAGGCTCTGCTCGATCAGGGGCCGCGCCGCGGCGTAGTCGCCCTGGTAGAGCGCCAGGCCGCCGGCGCGCACCAGCGCGGTGGCGCGGGGCTCGCTGGGCGCGGCCGCGGGGTCGCGCGCCAGCGCCTCCTCGAGGCTGCGGCGGCCGAGCTCGTAGAGACCGCGCGCCGACCAGAAGCGGGCCAGCGACGCCGCCATGCGCAGGCCTTTCTCTACCCCGCCCTCCGCCCCGGCGCAGGCGTGCAGGGCGGCCATCAGGTTGTCGCGCTCGCCGTCGAGCCGCTCGAACCAGCGGCCCTGCTCCGGCCCGCGCAGCTTCCCCTCGGCCGCCTGCGCCAGGTCGAAGAAGAACCGCATGTGGCGCTCGCGCAGGCCGCTCCCGTCGCCGGTCTCGTCCAGCCGCTCGAGCGCATACTGCCGGACCGTCTCGAGGAACCGATAGCGCGACTCGCCGGCGTCGGAGCGCACCACGACGACCAGCGACTTGTCCACCAGACGCGTGAGGGCATCGAGCACCTCGAACTCGTCGGCCCCCTCCGCCGTGACGGCGGCGGCGGACTCCAGCGTCCACCCGCCGGCGAACACCGAAAGCCGGCGCAGCAGGTCCTGCTCTTCGGGCAGGAGCTGGTCGTAGCTCCACTGCAGGGTGGCGCGCAGGGTCTGGTGGCGCGGCAGGCCGTCGCGGCTGCCCCCGGTGAGCAGCCGGAAACGATCGCTGAGCTTGGCGAGGATCTCCGGCACGCCGAGCATCTTGGCCCGCGCCGCCGCCAGCTCGATGGCCAGCGGGATGCCGTCGAGGCGCCGGCAGATCCGGCCTACCGTGGCGGCGTTCGCGTCGGTCAGGTCGAAGGCCGGATTGGCCAGCCGGGCACGCTCGGCGAACAGGCGCACCGACTCGTAGCCGCGGAAGTGGCCGGCGCCCCCGCTCTCCCCCTCGTCCGGCAGCGCCAGGGTCGGGACCGCGTGCACCGTCTCCCCCGCCACGCCGAGCCCCTCGCGGCTGGTGGCGACCAGCGTCAGCCGCGGGGCCGCGTGCAGGAGCAGGGTGGCGAGGCCGGCGGAGGAGCGCAGCAGGTGCTCGCAGTTGTCGAGCACGAGGAGGGCGTGCCGGTGGGCGAGGTGCTCGATCAGCGTCTGGGTGAGGGGCTGGCCCGGCTCCTCGCGCACGCCGACGGCGCCGGCCACGGTCAGCTCGACGCGGTCGGCGTCGGCCACCGGCGCGAGGTCGACGAACCACACCCCGTCGGCAAACTCCTCCAGCGCGTTCTCCGCCAGCTGCAGGGCCAGGCGCGTCTTGCCGCTGCCGCCCACGCCGATGAGCGTCAAGAGCCGCGTGCCGGAGAGCAGCCGGGCGCACTCCTCCAGCTCGCGCTCGCGCCCGACGAAGGTGGTGAGCAGCTTCGGCAGATTGGTGGGCGTGGCCGCCGCCTCGCCGGCGCGCAGGGCGGCCGCGCGGCGGATGCCGAGCGTCTCCTCGATCTGCAGCCGGGCGGCGCGCGCCTCGCGCAAGCGGGTGGCCGGGTCCTTGGCAAGCGCCGCCACGAGCAGCTCGCGCACGCGCGGGGCGGTGCGCGCCGGCAGCCGGGACCAATCGGGCGCCGCGTCGAGGGTGGCGCGCAGGACGTCGAGCGGGTTCGCCCCGGTGAACGCCTTCGCGCCGCTCAGGCACTCGAACAGCAGCGCGCCGAAGGCGAAGATGTCGGTGCGCGCGTCCTGCCCGCCCGCCTGGATCTGCTCGGGGCTCATGTAGCCCGGCGTGCCCTGCACCTCGCCGTAGGCGGTGCCCGTGGATTCGACCGTGGCGTCGCCGGATCCGGCCGCCGCGCGACCGCCGAAGGCGACCGTCAGGCCCATCGTCGTGTCGGCCGGCGCCGGGGGCAGCGCGGGGGCCTCCCCGCCCAGCGCCGCCGCGATCGTGCTCCTGGCCAGACCGAAGTCGAGCACCTTCACCAGGCCGCGCGGCCCGATCATGACGTTGCCCGGCTTGAGATCGCGATGCACCACGCCGCGCTCGTGCGCGACCTCCAGCGCCTCGGCCACCTGCGCGCAGATCTGCAGCGCGTCCTCGTAGGGCAGCGGCCCCTTGGCGAGCCGCTCCGACAGGGTCTCGCCCTCGACCCGCTCGAGCACCAGCAGAAGCGCGTCGGGCTCGGGCTCCTCGAGACCGTAGATGGTGGCGATGTTGGGATGATTGAGGGTCGCCAGGAGCAGGGCCTCCTGGCGGAAACGGGCCACGCGGGCGGCGTCCCGGGCGAACTCGCGGGGCAGCATCTTGAGCGCCACCTCGCGGCCCAGGCGGCTGTCGCGGGCGAGGTAGACCTCGCCCATGCCGCCCGCCCCGAGCTTGCCGAGCACGGTGTAGGAACCGAGCTGTGTACCGGGTGCCGCCATCGCCCCTCGCGCGCCGCGCCCGGGCCGCGCTCGCCCTGACCGATCCCCCCCGACCCGGAGCCGTCCGGCCTGGATCGGAAACGCCGAGGGAGGCACGGGGCCGTGCCTCCCTCGCCTCGTGCCCGCGGCTGAGCCGCCGCTCTACTTCTTCTTCGCCGGGGGCTCGCCCTGGCCGAGGGTGGACAGGGCCAGCGCGAACAGCAGGAGCGCCACGGCGACGACCCCCGCGTAGAACAGGTAGCTGTTGTCCATGACATCCATGGCGGAGAATCTATCCGCGGCGCGGCCGTTGCCGCAAGACCCCGGCGGCACCGGCGCCCGGCGGCCGGGCCGCTGCGAGCCCCCCCTACGACGCCACGACCGCCAGCACCTCGTCCACGTGGCCGTCCACCTTCACCTTGCGGAAGACGGCCTTCACCATCCCGTCGGGGCCGATGACGAAGGTCGAGCGCTCGATGCCCATGTACTCCCGGCCGTACATGGTCTTCTTCACCCACGCTCCGTACGCGCCGGCCACCTTGTGGTCGGCGTCCGAGAGGAGCAGGAAGGGCAGGCCGAACTTGTCGCGGAAGCTCTCGTGCGACTTGAGCGAGTCGGGGCTGACGCCGAGCACCACCGCCTTGCGGCTCGTGAGCCGCTGGGCCGCGTCGCGGAAGTCGCAGGCCTCGCGCGTGCAGCCCGTCGTGTCGTCCTTCGGGTAGAAGTAGAGCACCACCGTCCGACCCGCGAAGTCCGCGAGCGAGGCGTCCTTGCCGTTCGACGCCGGCAGCGTGAACGCCGGCGCCTTCTTGCCCACGGCGACCGCCATGATCGCGCCCCTTTCGCTGGAAGGTCCGCCGGGCATTCTTCCACAGGCCCGCGTCGTCGCTCGCCGGCCCGGCTCTCGAGGGGTCCGGAGACCGGTCCTAGACGGTGACCTCGGTCTCGTCGCGCTCCCGGTCGGCGGCGCGGGCCGCGGGCGCCAGCCGCATGAGCTGCCCGAACTTGAGGCGCTCGTCGAGGCGACAGGACCACACCAGCTCGTCCTTGTGCACCGTGACGTCCGGGCAGCTGTCGCACATGGAGAGCCGCCCGTCGGCCAGGACGTCCACCGGCTGGATGATCATCACCGATTGCAGGTGGAGCGGCCGGAACAGCCGCAGCGGGTCGCGCAGCACGGCCACCACGTCGCGCTTCCAGACCTCGCGCAGCCCTCCGTCCAGCACCGACAGCAGCAGCATCCAGCGCGCCCGGCGGTGCCCCTCCGGGGACAGGTATCCGAGGTAGCGGCCGCGCCGCAGATGATTGCTGACCTGCGCCAGCTCGGCGAACTTGGGGCCGGCGCAGCCCAGGATGCGCTTGCCGTCGCCGATCCGCAGGGTCATCAGCCACTTGAACGAGTCCGGCTTCTCGGTGCCGTTCAAGTAGGCGCAGGGGTCGAACGCGCCGCAGCGCTCGCGGAGGCGGGCGACGACATCGGGCGCGCCGATGTCGTTGCGGTTCGGCTTGATCTTGTCGTAGGCGAGCGGCTTGGTCTCGATCTTGCGGTCGCCGACGTAGTAGTCGAACCGCCCGTCGCCCTCCACCGCCCGGATGGCGATGAACACCAGCCCGTGCACGATGTCGATGTGCCGACGGCCCCACTCCAGGATATCCGCGATCTGCTCGAGGTTCTCGTCGTAGACGGTGGCGTTGAAGGCGCAGGAGAGCCCGCCCACCGACGCCGCCAACCGGGCGTAGTAGAGCCGCAGCTCGTTGAGCTCGACCTCGCTCTTGCCGGTCCAGCCGGGCCGCTTCTGCAGGCTGTCGATGTGGAAGGTGAAGCCCTTGAGCCCGGCCGCCTTCAGCTCCCGTAGCAGCTCCGGCGTCAGCTCCAGCCCGTTGGTGTTGACGATCGGCTTCAGCCCGCGCCCCGCCACCAGGCGGACGACCTCGACGATCTGCGGGTGGGTGAGCGGCTCGCCGCCGGCGATGGACACGGCGTCGGTCTGGCGGAAACGCTCGAAGACGTCCAGCTCGTGGGCGATCGTTGCGAGGCTCTTGTGGCTGCCCGGCACGTTCGCCGAGTAGCAACCGTGGCAGCGGAGGTTGCACTGCTTGGTCGGCTCGAGCCACGCGATGATGTTGTCCGTCACGCTCCACGGCAGCCGATAGAGCTTGCGGTGATCGAGAGGGGGATGCGAGCTCATGGCCAGTCGTGCTCCTAGGCGGAGGCCCGGCGCGACGGCGCGGGCTGCGGTGGCGGATCCTCGACTCCGGGTGCCAAAGAACCTAGCACGGCGCGGTCACTTCCGCTATGAGCGGCGTCATATAGGAGGCGCCTCGCGGCCTCCGGTCTTCTCCCGCGCCGGCGCGCTCGGCCCGATCGCGTGGGAGATGGTCACCGGCCCGCCGGGCGACCGTAGACGCCCCCGGTCAAGCTTTGTAGACTGCGCGCCGACAATCATTAAGAACGGCCGCGGGTCTCGGCCGCTGGTTCCGGCCGCGCGAGCTTGACCCGTCGCGGCCGGGCCGCGCCACCGCCCCGTCGCCGCGCCGTTTGCCGCCAACCACGAAGGCCGACGATGAAACAGCTGCTGCAGAACCTGAGGAACGGGGAGCTGAGCCTGCTGGAGGTGCCGGTCCCGGCACGGCCGGCGGGGATGATCCTGGTCGCCACGCGCGCCTCGCTGATCAGCGCGGGCACCGAGCGCGCCACGGTCCAGGCGGCGCAGGCGAGCCTGCTCGGCAAGGCGCGGCAGCGGCCCGATCAGGTCCGCAAGATCTTCGACAACGTCAAGAAGGAAGGGCTGGCGGCCACCTTCGCCAAGGTGCGTGACAAGCTCGACCAGCCCAAGGCCCTCGGCTACTCGTCGGCCGGCGTCGTGCTCGAGGCGGACGCGGGTGAGCGGGTGCGGGCCGGCGACCGCGTGGCCTGCGGCGGCGCCGAGTACGCCACCCACGCCGAGGTCGTCGTCGTACCGCGCAACCTCGTCGCCCCCATCCCCGGCAACCTGTCCTTCGAGGAAGCGGCCTTCGCCACGGTCGGCGCCATCGCGCTGCAAGGCGTGCGGCGCGCCGAGGTGGGCTTCGGCAGCCGCGTGCTGGTGATCGGCCTCGGTCTGCTCGGCCAGATCACCTGGCAGCTGCTCGAGGACGCCGGCTGCGAGGTGATCGGCGCGGACATCTCCGCCGAGATGGTGGATCTCGCCGCCCAACTGGGACTCGCACGCGCGCTGGTGCGCGGCCGCGACGACGTCGAAGGCGCCTGCGCGGCGGCCACGGACGGCCACGGCGTGGACGCGGTGATCATCACCGCCGCCGCCAAGAGCCGCGACCCCATCGAGCTGGCGGGGGCGGTGGCTCGCGAGCGCGGCCGCGTGGTGGTGGTGGGCGCGGTGCCCATGGAGGTGCCGCGCGAGCCGTTCTACCGCAAGGAGCTGGACGTCGTCATCAGCCGCTCCTACGGGCCGGGCCGCTACGATCCGGAGTACGAGGAGGGCGGCGTCGACTACCCCTACGCGCACGCCCGCTGGACCGAGGGGCGCAACCTGGCCGCGGTCCTCGAGGCCATCGCCCGCGGCCGCGTGCGGGTTCGGCCTTTGATCACGCACCGCTTCCCGCTCGAGCAGGCGGAGCGGGCCTACGCCATCGTCTCGGGCGCCGACCGGCAGCCGCACGTCGGCATCGTGCTGACCTACTCGGAGACGCCGGCGCTGGCGCCACAGGTGGCGCTGCGGACGCTCCCGGCGCAGCCCGCCGCCGGCCGGGTGGGGATCGCCTTCGTCGGCGCCGGCTCCTTCGCGCGCAGCCACCTCCTGCCGCACCTCAAGGGACGCGCCGACGCCGAGCTGGTGACCGTCGCCACGGCGCGCGGCTACACGGCGGCCGACGTGGCCAGGAAGTTCGGCTTCGCGGAAGCGGCCTCCGACGCCCAGCGCGCGCTGGCCGACGAGCGCGTGCAGGCGGTGTTCATCGCCACCCGCCACGACGAGCACGCCCGTCTGGTGCAGGCGGCGCTCGCCGCCGGCAAGCACGTCTTCGTCGAGAAACCGCTGGCCGTCACGAGCGCCGAGCTGGGCGCGCTGCTGCCCGCCGCCGCCCGTTGCGGCCGCGTGCTGCAGGTGGGCTTCAACCGGCGCTTCTCGCCGCTGGCCGTCGCGCTGCGGCAGGCCCTGGCCGGCGCGGCGGCTCCCGTCCAGGTCACCTACCGCGTCAACGCCGGGCCGCTGCCCGCCGACCACTGGCTGCTCGACCCCCGAGCCGGCGGCGGCCGCATGATCGGCGAGGGCTGCCACTTCCTCGATCTCATCCAGTTCCTGACCGGCGAGTCCCCGGCGCGCGTCACGGCGGCCGCCTTCGGCGACGACGCCACGGGGGCGAGCACCGTCCTGCTCGAGATGTCGGGCGGCTCGGTGGGCGTGCTGGTCTACCAGGCCAACGCCTCGCCCCGCGTGCCCAAGGAGCGCGTCGAGGCCTTCGCGGGCGGCCGCGGCGGCGTGCTGCACGATTGGCGTTCGGTGGACCTGCTCGAGGGGCGCCGGGCGCGCACGCTCAAGGCGAGCGGCCAGGCCAAGGGCTTCGCCGAGGAGATCGCGGCGTTCTTCGCCTCACTGCGCACGGGAACGCCCGCCATCCCGCTGGAGAGCCTGGCCTACACGACGGCGGCGACCTTCGCCGTGCGGCAGTCGATCGCCGAGCGCCGGGCGGTGGAAGTGACCCTGCCGCCCGGCTGAACCGGCCGCCCCCGGCTCAGCGCGGCTGCGGCCCGCTCCCCCGCACCAACTCGCGCGCGATGAGCCACGCGAAGTGCAGGTTCGTGGTCAGGTAACGCCTCCACATCTTGCGCGGCTCCTGGAGCAGGCGGTAGGCCCATTCCATCCCCGCCGCCTGCCAGGCCATGGGGGCGCGCTTGACGAGCCCCGCGATCACGTCGAAGGATCCCCCCACTCCCATGGCGAACGGCAGGCCGAGCGCATCGCGATGGCGCAGCAGGAAGCGCTCCTTGCGCGGCGTGGGCAGGGCCACGAAGAGCAGGTCGGGGCGTGCGGCACGGACGGCCGCGACGATGCCCTCCTCCTCCGCCGCATCCGCCTCGCTCCAATAGCCGTGATGGAGACCCGCTACCTCGAGCGCGGGCCAGCGCTCGCGCAGCCGGGCCACGCAGGCCGCGACCGCCTCCGGCCGCGCCCCCAGGAAGTACGGCCGGAAGCCGCGGCGGGCCGCGAGTTCGACCAGCCGCAGCATGAGGTCGATGCCGGCGATGCGCTCGGGCAGCGGCCGGTCGAGCAGGCGGCTCGCCCACACGATGGGCGCCCCGTCGGCGTGGATGCGGTCGAAGCCGGCGATCATCTCGCGGAACTCGGGATCGCGCGCGATCTGCGAGACCTTCGCCGCGTTGAGCGCCAGGTGGAGGACGGGCCGGGAACGGCGATCGAGGATGACCCTCTCGATGCCCGCGACGGCTTCATCCATGGTCTCCGCGCGGACGGGGAGGCCGAACAGGACGCGGTGGGGGGAGTCCTGATCCATGGCCGGCATTCTGGAACTTCGGCGGCCCTTTGTCACGCCCTACCCGGCGTGCCCCGCGCAGCGGCCACCAGCCCCGGCGGCCGCCGCGGCGCGCCGCCCGGCGTCAATCGAGCACGACGAAACGCTGCACGGCCACCGCGCCCCCGGCCTGCAGCCGGCAGAAGTAGACGCCCCCCAAGAGCCGGGCGCCGCGGGCGTCGGCGCCGTCCCAGCGCACCGCGTGCCTGCCGGCCGGGTACTGCCCGCCCGCCAGAACGGCCACCCGGCGGCCGGCCACGTCGTAGACCGCCAGGTCCACCACTGTCGCCGCCGGGATCTCGAAGGCCAGCGCCACGGCGCCGCCGCTCGGATTGGGCGCCGGCGCCGCGAGCCGCAGGGCGGCCCGCGCGGCGGGCTCCGCCGGGACCTCGACGGTGGCGTCCGGCACGAAGCCCAGCGCATCGAGAGCCGGCGCGATCTCCGGGTTGCTCATGAAGCGGTCCCACAGGAGCTGGCTGCGCGCGTTCTCGATCATCACCGCGATCGGCCCCTGGTCGATGGCGATGTAGCTGCCGGCGTACCAATTGCTGCCCGGGTTGAAGGCGTCGCGGTAGCCGAACGGGCCCCAGAGCTTCTGCCCGTGGGTGCGGTACATCGCCTTCAGCGCCGCGAGCGACTGCGTGTACGTGTAGGGCATCGACGACAGCGCGGCGCTGGGCGTGATGGTGCCGTTGTCGTTCGAGTACGGCGCGTGCACGCCGTAGCCCCCGGGGTCGTCGGAGGCGGTGAGACCCCAGATCTCCGCGCTGTAACCGACGCGGCCGCCGGGATTGGCGGCGCAGTAGGACCAGTTGATCAGCGAGTGGTGCCGGTTCTGCAGGAAGTAGTTGGCGTAGGCGTCGCGGCGCCCGCGCGGGTCGAAGCCGAGGACCGTGTAGTGGGCGTAGAACAGCGCCCCGCCCCAGTCGGGCCCCACCGGCAGCAGATAGCCGTAGAAGCTCTTGCCGTTGACCATCGCGCCGCCGCGCGCCCAGCCCTCGTGGTAGCAGCGCGCCGGGATGGGGTGCGTGGGCGAGGCCACCGCCAGCAGGTAGGTGATCATGCCCTCGTGCCAGCCGGAGATCGGCATGCTCTGGGTGAAGCCCGTGGTCGGCGACCAGTGCCAGTAGAGCACGTTGCCGGGAGACGCCGGGCGGTACCAGTCCCAGTCCACTCCCTCCCAGAGCTGCGTGGCCAGCGCGCGGATGGCGGCCTCGTCGGCGTGCGAGCCGTCGAAGTACTGCCGGGCGGCGAGCAGGCCCTCCATCAGGTAGGCGGTCTCCACGAGGTCGCCGCTGTAGTCGCTGGGGCCGTTGAACGGGAGGGCCGCGCCGGTAGTCCCGTTCAGCCAGTGCGGGAACGCCCCGTGGTACTTCTGCGCGTTGGCGGCGAGGAACTGCGCGATCTGCAGCACGCGCGCGCGCCCCTCCTCCCGGGGGATGAAGCCGCGGTCGGCCGCCGCCACGATGGCCATGATGCCCATGCCGGTGCCGCCGGAGGCGCAGGTGTTGCCCGACCCGTAGCGCTCGCGCGCCAGGCCCGACACCGGGTGGCCGTGCAGCCAGAAGTAGCGGAACGCGGCCTCCTCGGCCATGTCGAGCCACTGCTCGTCGGTCATCGCGGCGGTGGCCACACTGTCCGGCTCTCCCGGCGCCGAGGCGTTGAGGCTCCAGTCGAGGGCCACGGCGCGGTAGACGCCCGGAGCGCCCGGAGCGCCCAGCCAGTCCGCGTAGCCGCCGTCCTCGGCGCGCGCGTCGCCGATGCGCACCCAGGCGGCGCCGACCAGCTTCTCGATGCGCATCGACTCGGCGTCGGGATCGGCCGCCGCATCCCAGCGCACCTCGGCGTGGCGCTCGAAGCTGCGCGTCGCCGTCTGCGGCGCCGCCGGTGGCGCCCCGTCGGCGCTCACGATGCGGATCTCGTCGAGGGCGAGCGTGCGGGTGACACCCGAGGCCACGGCCGGGTTCTGCCCGAAGAACACCTTGTTGATCTTCGTGAGGTCGGCGGATCCGGGGTTCTGCCGGAACACCGACAAGGGCACGCTGACGCGCGTCCAGGCGTCGGCCGGCACGCCGGCGCAAAATTGGGAGAGGGCCTGCCGCGGCGTGCGCACGTTGCCCTGGTCCTCGAGGAAGATCATCGGCAGCTCGCTCGCCGCCACCGCGCTGGCGCCCCACGCCATGACCACGAGCGAGTCGTAGGGCGACGTGTCGTAGGCCGACCAGCCCGGCGCCGCGGCGGTGACCGCCCAGTCCCCGCCGGGCGCCGACAGCCAGCTCAGGCGCAGGGCGTTGCCGCCGAGGAACGGGTGGCGCGGATCCACCGGGAAGTGGCTGGTCTGCGCCAGGTCCACCCAGCTGCCGCCGCTGCGGTTGCCCCAGCTCGTGTCGTAGAAGGTGGTATCGGTACTGTCGCCGAAGTAGCGGATGCCGGCGGCGTGGGCCGTGGCGGCTCCCAGGCAGAAGGCGAGGGCGAGGATGGCGGCAACGACGGCCCGGGGGTGCGTATTCGTCTGGCTAAACCTGCGTGCACGGTGGCTGGTCATGACTCGATTGTGGGACAGCGCCCCCCTGCTCCGCAACCGGCCGCCGCCGCCGCCGGCAGTTGACGCGCGGCCGCGCCGCCGTGAGACTGCGCCGCGATGACCACTCCGACGGTCCCTCTCGACGGCCGGCTGATCCCCGCCCCCCGCCCGCACTTCCACCTGCGCGATGGAGCGCTCTACTTCCTCATTTCCCGGCGCCCGTACGCGCCGCTGGACGAGCGCGAGCGGGCCGTGTGGGGCGCGATGGACGGTGCCGCGACGCTCGACGACCTGCGCGGGCGCTTCGGCGACGCC
>Ga0315290_10002190_pt1 | contig 13755 bp, 10 predicted proteins | sample YL17G12_0_MG_FD_203627 | JGI IMG/M metagenome (GOLD analysis project Ga0315290, IMG submission 203627) | Sediment microbial communities from Yellowstone Lake, YNP, Wyoming, USA - YL17G12_0 | ecosystem: Environmental > Aquatic > Freshwater > Lake > Sediment | place: USA: Wyoming | collected... | reverse complement strand
ATACCGGGATGAACATGACCTCTTCCTGGCAATCGAACCAGACCCCAAGTTCAACCACTATCTGCATGAAAACTGGGATGTGCCTAATATCAAGATCCTTGAAGTGGTCTGTTCATCCCACAGTGGAAAAGAAAAATACGAAATCAACGAAAAGTTCGGCACTGCCTCGTTTTACAAAAACACCCGCGGTAAGGATTTCCAAGCCATCACGGTGGACGACCTGCTGGCTGAAAACCCAGAATTCGCAAGCCCTAATCTGATCAAGGTCGACACGGATGGCGCCGACTTCGCTGTCTTGATGGGTGCGAAGCAGGCACTGACCGGTCAGCCGGCTGTCCTGTTCGAGTGTGACGTCTTTGGAAATAGTCATTATGTGGAAGATTGCCTGGAAGCTCTCGCCCTGTTCAGCACTGCCGGTTATCGCTCCATGCTGGTGTATGAGAAATTCGGATATCCGCTGGGACGCTATTTACTGGAAGACCTCACCCATTTCACAGAGCTCCTGTTCTACCAGTTGACCAAGAAGTATATTTACTTCGATCTCCTGTTGATGAAAGAGCAGGACCTGCTCCCCTTTTATGCACTTGAAAAATCCTTCTTCCTTGATTCTCTCCCAGATAAGAGACTGCGCCCGACCGCCGAAAAGACTGTTTGATCTTTATTCTCCCCCAACCGTTTTGTTTAAATTTAATCACCGTATTATTAATGCTTTTCCCCCGAAAACAGGTAGACCGTTGATTGTGAAATATTACATTAACGCCCCTTTTTTCATGACTTATATCCTTAGCTTAGGCTAGGGATTCTGCTAGAATTATCACTATTATTGTGTAAATAATTGGGTTAGAAACCAAGTATCTCCTTGAAGTACAATTTCAACACCAATCTGCCTCTTTAAACCAAGTTCCTCTGAGGGCTTGGAGGGTCAAATACTTCGAACCAATGGAAATCAACACCGTCATTTGACGACATTTTAGGAGTGCATGTGAGCCTATCTATACTAAATAAGGAAGATGTACCTGCCTTCGTGCGGAATCTGCTGAGGGTGTATCGTGTCGGAGGACCGGTCGAAACAAACGGTCATTTTGCCTTTAAGACCATCAGGGATCCTGGCGAGTTGCAGCTTGATTACCCTACGACCATCCTGCCTCCGAAGAAATTTCTCCTGCCTCCCAAGGAAACGCTGTTCGAGTTCGACAATGCCCAGGAATTTCAAATAAAACCACCGCGCCCTGAGCCGCGAACCGTCGTCTTTGGCGTGCACACGTGCGACTTGCATGCCATCCGGCTGCTCGACCACGTATTTGATTCCGGCCATTCTGATCCCAACTACAATAATCGGCGGCGGCAAACCCTAATTATCAGCATCGAATGCCTTTCCCCCTGTGATGAACATTCATTTTGCAAGAGCATGGGGACCCTCAGCGCAGACGAAGGGTTTGATCTGCATCTTACCGACATTGGGGATGGATATACCGTTGACATCGGCACCGAGGCGGGCCAGAAACTTCTTGAACATGCGCCTGCCAGAAGTGCGACGCCGGGCGACATTCACAAGCTGAATTCCGTGTTGAGCGAGAAATGGCCGCGGTTCCCCTACCGCCTGGACTTCGATGTCAGCGAACTGCCTTCCCTGCTCAACATGAACATGCAAAGCCCTCTCTGGAATGAATTGGGGGAACGCTGCCTGGCTTGTGCTTCCTGCACAAACGTCTGCCCGACTTGTTTTTGCTTCGACGTCAATGACGACATTGGGTTTGATAAAAAGCACGGGCAAAGAACAAGGGTCTGGGACTCCTGCCAGCTTGATGAATTCGCCACTGTCGCGGGGGGGCACAACTTCCGCAAGAGCCGCGCGCTGCGTCAGCGGCACCGCTTCATGCGAAAGGGAAAATACATCCTCGAAACACACAATTTCCTCGGTTGTGTTGGCTGCGGACGTTGCGCGCGAGCGTGCCTGGTGGATATTACACCGGTTGGAGTTTTCAATGATCTTTACCATCGTAAAGAAACTGGAGGTCAACCATGATTTCCAGCAAGGGAACATCCTTGGCGCAATTCGCCGAATCCGAAAATCGTCTCTTCATGCCAGTTGCAGCACGGATTTCCAATGTGGTCCAGTTGACCGCGCTTGAAAAGATCTTCACTATCCAATTGCCGGAAGGGATGTCGCTGAATCACCGTCCGGGCCAATTTGTCGAAGTGTCCATACTTGGAACAGGCGAAGCTCCAATCAGCATCAGCAGTTCACCCAGCCGCAGCAACGGCACTTTCGAATTATGCATCCGCAAAGTTGGCGATGTCACCCAGGCCATTCACCAGCTTCAGCCCGGCGATGTGCTGGGAGTGAGGGGACCTTTCGGCCACGGTTTCCCGTATGAGAAGTTCCGCGGAAAGGATATCCTCTTTGCACCCGGCGGACTTGGGCTGGCGCCTCTTCGATCCTTGATCCACCAGGTGCTCGATGAACGTGCCCTCTATGGCCGGGTGCTCATTCTATATGGAGCACGAAATCCATCTGAACTGCTTTTCAAGGATGAACTGGAAGCCTGGAGCAAGCGAAAAGACGTTGAACTGATGGTGACTGTAGACCGGGGAGATGAAACCTGGAAGGGTCATACCGGCGTTATCACCACCCTTTTCCAGGATGTGTCAGTCAACCCGCGCAACACGATCGCTATCACCTGCGGTCCGCCGATCATGTACCGATACGTTTTGATGGAGCTTTTAGGAAAAGGCATCCTGGAGGGAAACATCTATCTTTCCCTTGAGCGGAAAATGAAATGCGGTATCGGGAAGTGCGGCCACTGTCAAATCAACAACCTTTACGCCTGCCAATCCGGACCGGTATTTTCCTACCGAGAGATCAAAGGGTTGGAGGAGGCGCTATGAGCCAGACCATTAGACCCAAAGTAGCTTTTTTTGACTTCACTTGCTGCGAAGGCTGCCAGTTGACCGTCGTAGACTCTCTGCAACGACATCCCGACCTCCTGGATGCAGTTGAAATCGTCCAGTTTCGAGAAGCGATGACCGAAAAGGGAGAAGATTACGCAGTAGCTTTCATCGAAGGCTCCTGCAGCCGCCAAAGCGACGAGGCGGCTTTGAAACATATCCGCGAACGCGCGGCAGTGGTCGTTGCCCTGGGGACATGCGCCCACCTGGGGGGTGTAAACTCTCTCAAATATCTTCATCCGCTCGAGGACGTACGAAAATATGTCTACGGCGACAAAGCCGAGTGGTATGAAACTTACGATGTCCGCCCGGTCGAGGCTGTCATCAAGGTGGATTTCGCGATTCCGGGCTGCCCCATCGACCGGGATGAATTCATCGCCTGCGTCAAAGCCCTGCTGCTCGGGAAAAAACCACCCATCCCTGATTACCCCGTCTGTGTGGACTGCAAACTCAGGGAGAATGTCTGCCTTTACGACCTGGGAAAGGTTTGTCTCGGCCCGGTCACTCGCGCGGGATGCAAAGCCATTTGCCCCACCTATGGCCAATCCTGCGAAGCCTGCCGGGGATTTATTTCCGACCCCAACGACAGTTCAATGAGGAAAGTTCTTGCAGAACATGGTCTCACGGAGAAGGATGTGAATTCGTTGTATACAATGTTCACAACCTACCAGGTCCGCCAAAAATTGATGACGGATTCAGAAAAACCAGGCAGCAATTCCTAAAGGTATGAAGTATGACAAAAAGAATTGATATCCATCATGTGACCCGGGTCGAAGGACATGGCAACATTGTCGTCAATATTAATGACGGCGTGGTCAAGGACTGCAGGTTCGATGTCATTGAAACTCCGCGCTTCTTTGAAGCCATGCTGCGCGGCAGGCCTTATCTGGATGCCTCACATATCACCAGCCGGATTTGCGGAATCTGCTCCACCGGGCATACCACCGCTTCACTGCGCGCATCGGAAAACGCCCTGGGTGTGGAATTAAGCAAGCAGACCCTTCTTCTCCGGAAATTGGTGTTCCACGGCGAGATTTTGGACAGCCACCTCCTGCACATCTACATGCTGGTTGTGCCGGACTTTCTCGGCGTAGGCAGCGTCATTCCGCTGGCGACCACCCACCGTGATGTCGTCCTGCGCGCACTGAGAATGAAAAAACTCGCCGGGGACATCTGCGCTGCAGTGGCGGGCCGCCATACTCACCCCATCGCGATGACCGTTGGCGGATTCACACATTTCCCGACCGCAGCAGAATTAAAAGACTTGCAAAGCCAATTGATCAACTGCCGCACCGACGTGGACGCCACGGTGGATCTGTGCGCAACGCTGCCATGGCCTCAATTCGAACGCGATACCGAGTACGTTTCCCTGACCAAACCGGATGAGTATGCCTTTATCGATGGCGAAATAAAGACCAGCGACGGGTATCAACTTCCGATTGAAAAATATGAAGAAGTCACTAACGAATATCTTGTGCCACACTCCAGCGCCAAACTGACCCGGCATAAGCGCGAATCGCTGATGGTCGGCGCTCTGGCACGTTTCAACAACAATTACAACCAGCTGCATCCGCGAGCCAAGGAAGCCGCTCAAAAATTGGGATTGAAACCAAAAGTAACCAACCCCTATCTCAACACAGCCGCCCAGGTGGTGGAAATAGCTCACTGTGTCGAGGATGCGATCAATATCATCGATCAAGTTCTCACTCGCGGGATAAAATTCGAGAAGCCTGCACAGGTCAACCTCGGTAAGATCGGGGCTGACGGATGCATGGGCGTTGGCGCCTGCGAAGTCCCGCGCGGGATCCTGATCCACCAGTATTGGATCGGACAGGACGGCAACCTGACCGGGGCGAATTGCGTCATCCCCACCAACCAGAACGTTGGCAACCTGGAAGCGGACATGAAAGTTTTGGTCCCGCAGATCATGGAAAAGCCCGTTGATGCCATGCGCCTGGACCTTGAGATGCTGGTACGGGCATACGACCCCTGTATTTCCTGTTCAGTTCATGTCATGAAGGTTGAAAAGAAACCCACGTCATGACTCATGAACGAACTCTAATTCTTGGGATCGGCAACCCTTTAATGGGGGACGACGGCGCAGGGATCGAGGCCGTGCGGATGCTTAATGAAGTCAAATTACCTGAAAATATAACGGTCAAAGACGCCGGCACCCCCGGCTGGGGATTGGTGGAATGGATCAAGGACTGGTCATCGGTGGTTATCGTGGACGCGATCCACATGGGATTGAAACCGGGCGAATGGCAATGCTTTGATGCCCATGCTGTAAGTTTCATTTCCAGCCAGGGTAATCTCTCTCTTCACGATACCGACTTCGCTGGCGGGCTGGCTCTCGCCCAGGAATTAAACATGCTCCCCAAACAATTGATCCTTTACGGGATCGAGCCGGAAACCATCGAGCAGGGCATGTTGTTGAGTCCATCCGTCATTGCCAACCTTCCCGGGCTGGTAAGTAATATAATAAATAAGATCACTCTGTAGTCGAAGAAAGAGAATGCCATGAGATCGAAACTCATTCTTCTCGTTGATGACGATCCGGATATCCGGCTGGCGACCAGGTTGCCGCTTGAAACCGCAGGCTTTCAGGTATTCGAGGCAGCCAATTTTGCCGACGGCCAGGCCGCTGTGAAAAAGGTCAAGCCCGACCTGATCGTTTTGGATGTGATGATGGACACAACAACGGCCGGTTTTCAATTCGCACTGGCCCTCCATAATACAGCCCCAGATTCGGAATTTAAGGAGTTCCGGGAAACTCCCATCATCATGCTGACGGCCATCCATTCCACGACGCATATGCGGTTTGCACCGGATACGGATTACCTGCCCGTTCAGGTATTCCTGGAAAAACCTGTCGAGCCGAGTATCCTTCTGGCAACAGTTCAAAAGTTATTAGGCGGATAATAATCGTGGTTTCACCACTTCAAGGCGACTCCAAACCACCTTCAAGCGTCTCACCCGGTCCGGGTGGACCAGTTGCCGGACGCAGTGTGCTCATTGATGAAGAACTGGTGGAGAGCGTTGCGTGGCTGATTCGTTTACGCTGGATCGCAAGCATCGGGGTCATTATTGCGATCTTGTTCGTGGCGATGAGCTTCCATCTGAAATTTCCCATTGTGCCGCTGTTGACCATCGGCATCATCGTTTTTCTTTACAACATCGTTTTCTACCTAACCGATCGCCACTTCAAAAAAACAAATGCTCCCATCGGGTCATACCGCAAACTGGCCTATGTTCAGGTCGGCTTTGACTGGGTGGCCATGATTCTCCTGATCCATTATTCAGGAGGCATAGAAAGCCCGATCCTCTTCTTCCTTATTTTCCACATTATCATTACCTCCTTTTTCTTCCCGCAGGTGACCGCCTTTGGCTTCACAATTCTTGCGATACTGCTACTTTCGCTGATCTCCGTGCTGGAATATTATTCAATACTGCCCCATCACGCTGTTGGGGGTTACCTGGATTATCCCCTCTACCGGAACGAACTTTATCTGATCGGCATCCTGGTATTTTTTGCTTTTACATGCCTGATCGCCGTCTTCCTGGTGACCAGCATCCAAAAGCGGCTTCGCCAGCATGAAGAGGAAATCATCCTGCTGACGGAAAGCCTGCAAAATGCCACAGTTCGCCTGCAAGCGCTAAATGACAGCGCCCGTGCGATCAATTCGTCGCTTGAGCTCCAGCAGGTGTTGGAACTGGTTGCGAAAAACACCACCGAAGTGATGGGCGTCCGTGCCTGTTCGATCCGCCTGCTGGCGTATGGCAACAACCGGCTTGAACCTGTCGCAGTGTTCGGGTTAAGCCAAGCTTATCTTGATAAAGGACCGGTGGAACTCATCGACAACTTTATGACGCACGAACTTCTGGCAGGCAGGGTCGTCAATATTCCTGATGTCACCAGAACCAGCCTGCTGCAATATCCCGACTGGGTCATTCAGGAAGGGATATTCTCCATGCTGTCTGCACCCCTGGTCGGGAAAAACGGCTTTCTAGGCATCATCCGCGCTTATTCCGATGAGCGAAACCGATTTACACCGGAGGATGAGTCCTTCCTGGCAGCGATCGCCGCCCAAGGAAGTATCGCCATTGAGAATGCATTGGCTTATCAGGCCGTACAGACCCTGGATGAAACGAAGAGTAATTTCATCCGCACTATCACACACGAGCTGCGCTCCCCCGTCAGCGTCATCCGCAGCCTGTTGAGGACCATAACAGCCGGGTACACAGGGGAAGTTAATGAACAACAGAGAGACCTCGTCGACCGGGCCATCCGTCGAATCGACTTCCTGCAAAAATTAATTGACGACCTGCTCGAATTGGCCGCAGGCAAGGCGGATTTGAAATCCTTTGAATCCACTTTGCCCGTGCCACTGGAGAACAGTTTGAAACGGGTGGTGGACCGGTTCACCGCTCCTGCAAAAGAAAAAGATCAGACCCTCGAATGGCGAAACCTGGCTGACCAACCCTGCCTGGTCATGGCTTCACCGGAAGCATTGGACCGCATCTTCAACAATCTTCTCTCCAATGCGGTGAAATACACGCCTCCCAAGGGCAAGGTCAGCGTTACGCTTTCCCAAAGCGCCGAGGGTGCCCTGATCGTCGTTGAAGACACGGGGATCGGCATCCCTAAAGAGGCCATGGCGCACCTCTTTGAGGAGTTTTATCGCGCTCCAAATGCGAAGGAATTCGAGCATGAAGGGACCGGTCTGGGGCTGACGATCGCCAGGGACCTGATCACCCGGCTCGGCGGTTGGATCCAGGTCCATAGCACTGCGGGATCAGGAACACGGTTCAACGTGAGTCTGCCTCTGCTTAAAGAAGAAAAATCAACCATCCCATCGGAATAATCGCCATCAATTCTTAGAATAAAAAGAAACCCCCATTTTAAATTAATGAAAGAGTTTTGGGGAAAACCACTGCCCCATTAAGGATTGATAATCGGTATACTATAGCATTCGCCAATGGGTAATAAGTGTTCGGACTGGGAGGTCAGACATGAAATTCATCACCACAGTGATCGTTCTTTTATTGTTGTCATTGGCTGTTAACTCATGCAGCATGCCTACCACGCCGACTTCAACCCTTGCCCCTGTGCCTGCCACAGAAATCCTGCCACGATACCCCCCTCACCGACTACCGCTCCAACGACGCTGCCATCGCTGGCAATCACTCTCGGCGCATCGAACAACCCGGAGGGGATTACGATGGACCAGGGCGGGGACGTGGACTCCAAACCTGTGTCAGTTGGGAATCCCGCAAGGGACGCCCGACAAAGCGGGAATGGGCTTGCACTCCCCGGCAATGGAAACACGACAGCGGATTATTTCCTGCAGTTCAATGTCGACGATCAACAGCTTAAGGGTGGAAAACCCACCTCGCACGTCCGGATTGAAGTGGATTATTTCGACCATGGCGCGGATACCTTCTCGTTGGAGTATGACGCTTTACCTGCGAACGGCTCGCAGGGCACATTTGCCGGCGGCGGCGCCATCGTCAAGTCAAATACCGGCTCATTCAAGACAGCCGTCTTCAATTTGTGCGACGCTAATTTTTCCAACCGCGATAATGGCGCGGACTTCCGTATCAGTGACAATGGCGACGGGGCGGATGTCATCAGCGCTGTACGAATGATCGGTCTTCCTTCCGGAACAGGAATGCTCAAGGTCGATGACTTCGGTGCCAATCCTTATGATGATAAGCCCGACAGTGATGCGATCCAGACCGCACTCGATTCAACTTGCAGCGGTGATATTGTTGCATTCACCTCTGGAGGCGGTGACCCCGGTTACAAGGGATATCTGATCGACAAAACGCTGTTCCTGACCGGTATGTCCGCCAAACACAACCTGACTTTTTCGTCCAGCAATCCTGACGACCATGCTTTGCTGCAAGCCACTGCCGACCTGAAGGGGTATGTGGTCCGGCTTTTTGCGCGCTCACGTTTCTCCAATGCCGGCGATATCGACAATATCGATTTCGGATATATCGATGTGAACGGCGGGCGGGATGTGCGCACGTGTCTGGGTCCTGACCAGAACATAAATGGAATTGGCGACAACTGGGGTTCGTGGCTTCCCGAATGCACAGTTCCAGGGGACCCGTGGTGCTCACCCGGCAATATCGGTATGGATGGGGCGGTGGACACCAACGATGTTAACCAGGACTATCAGGGCAATCCCGCCAAATGGACGACCGGCATAGTGGTGCATGACCTCGTCGATTCGCAGGCCGAGTGTGGGTCAGCGCTGGCATTCGGGGGTGCCGGCGGAACGATCCACAATGTGACCATAGACACCGCCGGCGATCATGTCCATGCGTCGGGCTGCTCAACCACGGACAACGATGGCGATCAAACAGGCTGGTCGGACGGCATCACGCTGTTCGGAACTGCACATTCCATAACCAACAACACCATCATTAATCCATCGGATGTTGGCATCGTGTATTTCGGCGGAAAGGACACGATTATCGCCGATAATACCGTCCGCGTAACATCGGGGAATTACGGCACTTTCACAGGCATTGCGCTTCATCCATGGGAGCTCGGGGATGTGTCCGGCGTACAGATCACCGGGAACCAGGTCACCAGCGAAGGCGATACGCGCTGCGGCGGCATGCACGTCGGGATCAACCTCGGTCCTCAGATGTGGGGCGGGGCGTGCGTCAACTACGCAAGCGGGGCGAATTTTGGAAACAGTGGTTCATGTTCAAATGAACCCTCCCAATCGAAAGTTGCCGCATGCACCACAAGCAATTGCCAGCTCTGGGCGTATCTACCCGCCAGCGGAACACTGACGATTAAAAACAATGTCGTTACTGGTGCGCAAATCAATTACCTGGTCGAGGGATTCGACATCCTCGGCCAATTTATCGACGAAAACAATATCAGCCAGACGCCGCGCGTCTCAGACTGGCAGGCAGCCAAAACAGGCTGCAATGGCGTCACCTGGGGCGCGCTGAACAAAGTGGCGCACCACCCTACCCTGCCAGGATACACAGATTTGCGTATTCACTGCGAACGGTAAGTCGCTTCTGAAACATAAGTGGGCAAGCCGTCTGGCTTGCCCACTTATGTTTTCTTCTGGTAAGCGGAGCACTCACCACCCAGGTGTCTCTGAACCGGTTTACATTCGAGCCTAGCCAATCGCTGAGTGGCAACCAGCATGATCCCAGGTGAATTCGCGCCGGATTTTATTCATCCCTTCCTGCGCAATTGCCCTGGATTCCCGAGGATGGTCGTAGACGTAACGCATCCAATCCACCAGTCCATCCAGCTCGGTTTCAGTATAAGTCGGGTAATCGAGCGTTGGCTCGTTATCCAGTTGTTTTTTTGCTATCTGGGGTAATTATTTACAGGTTAATCGACTGCAAGGATGTAATCGTTGATTTCATAACCCTCAACCGTTTTATTAAACTTTATTTCCGGTTGCTTTTCGACACGCAATCCCTTGAGGGACATCAATTTCCTGACGAAAATATCCGTCTCTGCGATGGCCAGATGCTCGCCCGCGCAACGGTGAGAGCCGGAGCCAAATCCGATCAGGGAGCGGTACGTCCCCTTTTCCAGATTACGATGCGGGTGGACTCGTTCAGGTTCCATGCCGACAGCCTGTGCATCTGCGTTGACATCATACACGTGGAATTCGATCCTGGCATCCACAAGGATATTGTGCGTTTCTCCGTTGCTTGTCACTGCGACTGGCTCGATCGCCTTGCGCTTGATCTTGCCAATCACCGGTTCAAGCCGCAGGATCTCATGCAGAGCTTCATAGCGGACAACGATATCCGGCGAAGTCAGGGCTTCGCGGACTTTCGGATTCTCCATGGCATGCATCAATACAACACAAATAAATTCCTGTGTGGTCGCCATGCCTGCCGCGCCATACACAATGCATTCAGCCAGGATGGCCAGGTCATTTTTTTCCTTGGACAGCATGAACGAGATCACATCATCCTGCGGGTGTCGTTTCCGGCTGGCAATCGCCGGGCGGACATCAAACAACCAGAAACGGACCTGGCGCAGGTAGCCGTTCGTGCTCGAGATAAAACGCCCGATACGGTTCTTTGAAACCGCGGGAGGTGAATGTAGCATATCGTCAATACGGCGGATCATGCTTTTGGACGGTTTGAGGCCTACCACCGCCGCGGTGACTGAAGCCGCCATGCGGGTGGTCAGGGTTTTCAAGTTCATCCGCTTGGCTTTGACCAGCTCGGCAAGGATCTCATCTGCGGCTTTCTCCATCATCGGCAAATGCTTTTGCGAGACGGTCGTCGGGCTGAAATATTTCGCAATGGCAGCGCGTTGTACACGATGAGGGTCGCCATGCTGATACAGGACCGGGTCCAGCCCGGACTTGAGGACATTTTCTGCGGCAAAGCCATCCTGCAGCAGGTCTTCCTTGAGCAGTTCTTTGGCTTCCGCATAACCACGGATGTGCCACACGCCTTCCGCATCTTTTTCAACGCGCGGTGTGTTTTGATAGGGAGTGGTTGCTGTTTTTGAATCGGTTTGTAGAGTCATAGGGTTTCCTTCGGATGCTGATTGTATACGAAATGAACATCTCCCACTTACCCACTCATCACATTCTAAAGAATGATATGCCCCATCTCGACGATAGGGCAGGCGCCGAGAATTCCCACCATTCCCGCCGCGGACGCGCAAAAAGTTAGCGTATAATTACGCCATGAACTGGAGAAATGTTATGAGTACAAAACCCTTTCAATTTACCGCTGTGATCGAACGAGATGATGATTTGTTTGTCGCGACCTGCCCCGAAGTGGATGTGGTGAGTCAGGGAAAAACCATCGAAGATGCGCGTGCAAATTTACTGGAAGCAGTGGAATTGTTCCTTGAAATGGCTTCTCCCTCTGAAATCAAAAGGCGGCTTAAGGCAGAAACGTATGTTATGCCACTTATGCCTGTTGTAAGAAATTTGAAGGCAAAACCATCCGCAAGACCGTAACATGCCCAAGTTACGTGGACTTTCAGGCAGGGAAATGTGCAAGATTCTGGCGCAAAATGGATTTGAAAAAGTGCGACAAAAAGGCAGTCACATCATCATGCAAAAGCGGGTTGGGAGTTCAACCATTACTATTCCAGTGCCTGACCATGGCGAATTGAGAACAGGAACTTTGTTGGGGATAATCAGACAGTCAGAATTGCCACGTTCATTATTCGAAACCTAGTAATTGCAGACCTCCGAGTTTTCAATATCTTGGAGGTCTTTTTTTCAAAAGGCGGAGGGTCGCATTTCCCGTCATTCCAGGCGCGGTCTTTTAGAAAACCGCACTACGGCAATTTAACTCCCTGCTCAACGATCAATGGCACAATTGACGAGTCTATCCTGCGCATCTGAATTCGATCCCAAGCCGCATTTCCCGGAAATTCATTCTTTGAAATTATTGCCAGAATATTTTCAGGAAAAAGTTCTTTGAGATTTCCAAAGCCCTCCTTGGACATTTCGATTTCCAAAATAGATCCATCCTTCCCCAGGCGGATCACAGCAGGTGCGCTGGTGGAGGTTCCAATGGCATTATCCACCTGGCACAAAGCCCAAACATAGACTTCATTCCCCTTTTAACCCCAGATTTCCCATTCGCACAATCCATGATCGCTGCTCATGTCAGGCAGGGTTTTTCCAGGAGGGCCAAGTAATAAATAAGATAAGGCACGCTCATACAATACCCATCGAGGGATATCTAAGGATAGTGTCGGAAAAGGAATTGAAGTTGATGTTACTAAAGGAGCAACTGTAGGTGTCAGTCCAGGCGTTTCAGATGGCGGAGGTGCTGTATTTGTTGGCGCAATAATTGGTTCTGGAGCACAGGCTGTCAGAACCATCATTGTTATGTAAATACTCAATTGCTTAATTGGCATCTCAATACTCATTGTTCAGGCTTTCCCAAAGGAGAGGGCTGGGTTGGGGTCATTGGAGGGAGGCGCCGCGAAGTCCCTGTAGTGGGAAGGCGGACGGGGCACTCTGCTCATTAAGCAGAAGAATCCAAGAGGTGAAAGGTTTTCATCGGAATAAGCACGACACACTCAGCCCATATCCACAATTTAATTATTCAACCGTCTCATAAAGTTCTCCAAACGCGTCAAACCCTTCAATGTTTTATCTAGGTCATATCCATAGCCGGTTCGTATACCCTTGTGACTCATCCCAAAGTGATTGGCAGGTACGAGCAGCAGGGATTCTTCCACTCGAAGTCGGTCTATTAGTACCTGAGGTTTGATTGACGAGTTATAGGTGAAATAAGCAATTGCTCCCGCCAACGGACGGGTGTAATTAAACAATTCACCTCGTTTAGTGATCCATGCTTCGAGCATGGGCAGGTTATTCCTGACAATATTTTTTGTTCGAGTTAACAAGGCTTCGCGCTTAACCGGTTCCATGGCAATTGTCGCAAGGTAATCGCTAAGCACATTGGGCGTCAGGGTCAAATAGTCGTGATGGATCCAGAGTTGTTCAATTAATTTCGGTGGCGCAACAACCCAGCCAAGGCGCAATCCTGGCATTGCAAACGCTTTTGATAAACCAGAGGTGATGACCACCTTGTCATATCGTCCCCAAAAGGTTGGCGTGGTTGGTCCGTCGTACTCAGCGCCGCGATAAATTTCATCAACGACCAGCCAGGCTCTGGCTTTGCGCGCCGTTTCGACAACTGCCTCCATCTCTTCTTCGGTAAGTACAGCGCCGGTCGGATTATTGGGATTGGTCACCAAAATAACTTTTGTCTTTTTGGTGACTGCCCGTTTTAATTCATCAATATCTAGCGTCCAGCGTT
>Ga0315290_10002187_pt1 | contig 13764 bp, 30 predicted proteins | sample YL17G12_0_MG_FD_203627 | JGI IMG/M metagenome (GOLD analysis project Ga0315290, IMG submission 203627) | Sediment microbial communities from Yellowstone Lake, YNP, Wyoming, USA - YL17G12_0 | ecosystem: Environmental > Aquatic > Freshwater > Lake > Sediment | place: USA: Wyoming | collected... | reverse complement strand
CTTCATTACGTTACAATAATCGTTGTCGTAAAGGTGAAAGCCTTTTATATCCTCGGAAAACTCTTCGTCCGCCACCGTCGCCATGAACATTCCGTCTATGAAGTTGACGTCGTGAAAGACCTCTTCGCTTGTGTTCCAGACCCAGTGTTGGTCTATCTTTCCACCGGTAAACACTTGGCCGACCATGTTTTCTCTTGGGGTCTGCCACCACCATCCACTTGAGAACCCTGTGGTTCCGGCTAGACCCACCAGACCGGTGTCTGGGAACTTATTGAACAGCAACGAAATTCTTACGAATAAAGGAACCTCTCCGTCGTCCACGAGGTTGATGTCGTCATGGATGAACAGTTTGAGTTTGTGCCTACAGCGCCTGAGCCCTTCGTTGTAGTTCTTTGTCAAAGATTCCGTTCCTTCAACCACGACGAGTTGGAGTTCAGGAAGTCTGTTATCGTATAGGTACTTCTTTACCCGGTCCAAAGACGGGACAAGAATGCTCTCAAGCTTTACGCGATCGATCACACTCACGACAACAGAATACATCATATGCCCCTTTTGTTTTCTTGTACACCAACCTGGGAGACCGATGGGAATCGAACCCACTTAAACCAGGGCCACAACCTGGCGCGTATACCAATCTGCCACGGACTCCATAAAAGAACGAAGGGGCCAAATTCGACCCCTCCGTCCTAGACTACGGGACTACTAACCAACTTTATAAATTAGGCGGCCAGAGCTATTTTATTCAGCTGTTTGAAAGAGGCCGTCGTCTTGATTCCCAGTCCGTACCCGGAGATGTTCCGACTTGAGATACCACGGTTTAGCATCGTGATGACCTGGAGAGCGTAGTAGGCCTTGAACTCCTTTCGAACGTCTTCCCTGAAGTCGAGGTCGGTCACGTACTGTAGCGCCTTCTTACCGTAGAACTTCTCGATAAGGTGCATAAAGGCGGCGAATTCGACCACATTCTTGTACTGTCCGGTCAACATCTCCGTCGACTGCTCGATCTCCATGCTGATGGCCTCGAGGATCTTCTTTCCGAGGTGCTTGATGGTCGCCGTCTTCACGAGCCTCTTGACCTCGATCATGAGATTCGCGCAGATCACACGCATCCAGGACGGGTACGCCATGATGCCGTTGCGGCCGTTGAATCCAATGTCGAGGTAGAGACCGGTCGTGTACCGCTCTCCGCCTTTTTCCTGGCTGTTTGGCACTGCGTAGTCCAGAATCCCCTTGTTCTTGACGGCCTCTTCGAACGGAATAAGGTCGGCCTGCTTCACGTCGAACCGGATCTGGTTGTCGTAGTCGAACAGCATCTGCACGCGGCCAGGAGCGAACTGTGCGTAAGCGGCTTTTGCTGTGAAACCGTACTTGTCCTCGATCGCCTTGAGAGCCGCGTCAGCCGCCTGCTCGTAAGGGACGATCTGGTACTTCTTGCTGACGAAGAAGGTGTGAAGACCTGGTTTCGGACGCTGTTTGATCATTACGTTCGGATCGTCTTTCAGCCTGTCGATGTCCGAAGTGAACGTTAAAGCAACGTTGTTGAACTTTCCGTACGCTGCCGCCGGTTGCCCGTTGATGCTCCCGACCGTCTTGACCGTCGGGTTCATTCCGACAAGGGCGTTCTTCAGCGAATCCAGACTCTGAAAGCTTGCGTGGTAAAGTGCCATCTTTTCCTCCTTAAACTTCTGGGTTGACGTCGGTTTCGAACTTTAGTTCCCTGAGAGTCTCTGCTATGAAGCCCTTCCTGTAATATGGACAAGAAATCCTCTCGCACGGTTCCACTGTTTTCCCAAGACACCTGCTGTCAAGTATCCTGTGCTCACCACCATTGTACGAAGTGCAGTAGAAACTTATACTTGCAGTGTGGGTTATCTCCTCTGTCTTGTCCTTCACCTTGTCAACGTGTTCGTACTTAACGGAATGAGTTATTACCTCGCTCGTCTTGTCAAACACGACTACACCGTCCTCGTTGTGTGAGATTAGTTCTGAGTCGTTGTGAAGAGCGTTGTAGTAGGGAAGATCTCCCTTGTATATGTCGTGGTACTTGGGCCACCTGTTGCGCTTCGGAGTTTCTTTAATCTTCTTCCTGGCCGCGGCAACATCTTCATTGGTTACTCTGGCTCTCTTTTTCGGCACTTTTGCCATTTGTCACCTCTCTTATTTATTAAAATCATTGTAACATAAAAAAGATGACTTGTAAACTTTGTTCGTTAATAAACGTCGCCGTTTAACTCCTTCTTCTTCTCTTCGTACGGGACCGCTACTCGCCTATAAAACTCCATCTTGGCACATTCGAGGATACCTATGACGTCGTTTATGGAAGAATAGGACAGGCCCTTGAGTTTCACATACTGATTGACAACATTCGTGATGATGTAGTTGATGTCTCCTACGGTAAATATATCCGTGGTACCGTCGACGAAGGCTGTGATCTCGTCCTGTTTGAACTGTTCTCTTCTTTTCTTCTCTATGTATGGCATGTCAATCGTTGAACTTGTGACCGTATTGAATCAGCCAGTCCACGATCCCTTCCATGGTCTTGAACATCTGCGTGCTGTGTTCTTTGACCCAAATGGACGGAAACTCCTGGTCTCCTACGTAAGAGAGGACGATCTTGTTGTAATTTTCGTAGGCATCGAACATCTCCATCGGAGTGCCCCATCCTTTTTCGAGACAGTTCACTACCACAACGTCTGCCGACCTGTACTCAAACTTGTCAATGGAGACTATGGTTTTAGAATCCCTGCTTATGTCCTCGTAGGACTCGTACCACCTGTCACACGGGTCCAAATACTCGACAAGATCGGCGTCACCGTTCTCTTCGATCTTATCGGACAGTTCCTTTTTGAACTCGTTCCTCCAACTAGTGGCCTCTTCCTTCGTCAATCCAGCCATCGGACCGGACAGGTATATTCTCATCATGTACATTTTATACCTCAAGTCCTGTTCTTCTTTTTTTTTGGTCATCACCTTACCCCACTCTGGTTAAGAATGTCTTTTCTTAATTTTGGATTATTTTCTACCGAAGGGTGCCTGAAGATGGTGAGAAAGTTTTCTCCCCTATGACACTCGATACAGTTCTTTTCCGCGTTGATCGTCTTACAGAACTCGTAACTGTTGGACTTTATGGTCGATATAGTGTGCAAACCATAATAGGCCGCACCTCCCACTCCGATCATCACTCCTATGAGAAGTGTGGAGAGGTGACTTATCACGTAATTTTTGGCTACCTTGAACGAAGAGACCGCCAACTCCGTCATTGGTTCCATTGATGCCTCCTTTTTTTGTTCCTACAACCATACTACTCTCTCGTTGACAAAAATTATACTTGTCAGTTGAACGTTATGCTGTCCTTATTTTTCTCTACGTACCTGACAACCGTCTCGTCCATGTCTTTTTCTACTTGGGCCATGAACATATCAAAAGAAACCCGACAGTTGAAAAAAATTTCACTCATTTCGACGAGTTTCTTCTTCCCAAGAGAACTCTCCAAAGATTTTATGTACTCACTGGACTCTTTTTCGTCAAGTTTGTTAAAGAACTCTACGTATTTTACGTAATGAGCTAAGAAAGCGCTTAAGAGAACCCTTGAGTTTCCTTCATAAATCATGTTTTTCGTCCTTTACAGTTTCCATGTACCACTTGAGCTCTTTGTCCTCTGGTACAACATCTTTTTTGCCTTCTTGGAAAATAGACCAGGAGTCGGAAGCGTACTTTCCGATCCCGTACAATAAATTTACGTCACCGGTCCCTTTTTTGACATAATCTTCGGAGAACTTCTTCAAACTCTTGGCCCTACGGTTGTAAAACCCCAAAGGCCTAAGTATTTTGACCAAAACAGAGTCTTCGGCGACCATCATTGACTCCGGATTCGGGAATTTTTCAAAAAGTTTGTCGATTATGGGATCAACTTGACGAACGTGAGTCCTGTTGAGCAAAATACAACCTACCAACATCTTCCATGGGTCACTTCTTAACTTTTCCTGAAGCAGTTTTTTTCGCTCGGTCTTTTTTGAACCACTCTTCGTCACCGTACCATTCTTCAAAATGATCCTCCATGATAAAAGTCTGTCCGCCTTCGAATTCCGTCTTCTCTATTCCCTTGATAGGATCGTTCCATCGCTGAGGAGCGTCGTAAAGGGCGTAACAGATCCTTCCTTTCACTTGCGAGGCCCTATCGACGGCAAAAAACTTCAAAATTTTGAGGTATAAATCCATCCCCTCAGCGGTTCCGACCCTCCTCTTCTTCTTTTCGTCCCAAGCGTCTAGACCGAAGCCTCCGAAACCCTGACAAGAGCCTCCGAAGTCGAAAGTGATGTACCAAGTAAGGATTCCATGGTCCTCTATGAACACGTCAAAGTCTTTTATCTTGCCAAGTTTCTTCTCGTACTCCATTTTACGCTACCTCTGTGTCCGTAGGATATGTTTTTTCTTCCGTTTCTCTTAAAGCGTCCCCAAGTTTGTTCCAATACTCGAAAATGACGTACTCGTTGGAAGTTTTCATGACTCTGTAGAGGTCGTCGGCAGCCTTTCTGACCTTTTCGTACTTTTCTTGGAGCTCCATGCTTCCTCCTAGCGGTCTGAAGAGACCAGTTCTACGTATTGTACGTCTTTCACCGTAAAGTCGGTCCTGAGTTCTCGGTTTATCACTTCCACGACCTTCTGCGGAACGTCCTTCAGTTGAACGTCACCGAAATGCTTGATGACCTGGGACATTTCTACCCCCAAGTAGACCTCGTCGTCGTATTCTTCTATGTGTACAGAAAGAATAGTCTTGTTCGGGAGAAGATCTTCCAGATATTCCGAAACGGAACTTCCGTACCTGTCTGCTATGTCTTCTGGAATCTCTATTTTGTCCTTCGCTCCTACCGCAAAGGCTATGAAACTGCTCGTGCTGCTGTTTGTTACAAAGTCCGTTCTGAATTTCATCGCTTCCTCCTAATAATCGTCTGAGTCTAAGAGATAAAAACCGCATCCGTCGTCTTTCTTTGGAAGACCGGCAAAGAAAGCGTTTCCGGTCTCGTCGCTGTAATCAACGCTGATGTTACAAACATTGTACCCGCTCTCGATAGCCTTCTTCATCTTCTTAAATCTTCCCTTCATCCAAGAGTCCTTATTTATCTCTTCTGGTTTGGCTCCGTAGTTGTCGTAGAAATACTTCTCTAGTTCCTCTACCGTGTAGATGATGTCTCTGTCCGGATTGTCACTCCTTGTGATCATTACAAAATAATTTTTAATCAACTTCTTTGCCCACACCGGAATGTTCTCAAAATCCGGTTCCTTCACTACATCTTTCAAGGCGATTATGAAACTGCTACTACTACTATTGGTCACAAAGTCTATCCTGATTTTCATGCTATTTCTCCTTAGTGATTGTCGTTATCCAACACAATGCAAGAACCACTGCCAAAGATGAAAGTCTTGAGCTCCTGCTCGCTATCAAACATCTCCATGTTGTCAGGGCAAGCCGACTGATGGTCGATGTAGCCCCAAACAAGTGTCGGATCCTTTTTATCACAATCGTAATCGAAAGAAAGACTGTAGTAAATAGTCTTGACGTCTGAATTTTCCTTGATCACCTTCTCAAGCATCTTCAGCTTCTCATCGCCTGAACACATCGCCTGAAGATAAGCAAAGTTGATCCTCGAGTGAATGTCTCGAACACTCCCAGGACCCCACCCAAATTCAGTCTCGCCATCGACACCTACAAAGTAAATGCCGTATTCACATTCAAGCTCATCATAGCCCTTGTTACCATTGATTACAATGAAGGAACTCGAAGAACTGTTAGTGACGAAGTCGGTTCTAATTTTCATAGTCATTATCCCCTTAAAAATTTTGATAACGTACCAAAAATGATACTGTCACCCGTTATAAGAAAAAACGTCAGATCTCCACAAAAAAAACCTAACACGCCATAGCCAAGATGAATTTTCATGCTTTACCTCACTTGAGATTTTTCTTTTTATTGATGGCTCTGATTCTCTTTTTTATTTCCTTTTTTTCCATAGCGTGCCATGATATCTTGTACTTAGTGTCCCAGTCGTGGTAGTCGTCCTCTCCCCATTTGACGTACTTGTCGTCGACGCCTATAAGTTCGAGAAATTCTCCCATTCCAAAATTGTCCATTGACGTGGAACCGCTTATTTCGTCATCGTCCTCTTTTAGAGGCCACTCGTCGTTGAGAAAATCGAATTCATTGAGTTTGCATTCGCCTCTTTCTTGTTTTGTAGCAAAAGCGTTGAAGAGTTTACCAAAATAGTTGTGTTCTCTAATCATGTACAATTGTTGTTCGGTCAACCTCTTCTTCTTGATGACAAAACTTGAAGACGAACTGTTGGTGATAAAATCATTTCTTAACTTCATCTATTCTTTCCTTTCCACACCCGTCACAGAGGCTGAGGTACCAACCACCGTAGGGCTTTACTCCGGTACCGTACGTGTTGCCGCACTCCATGCATATCACGGAAGACATTGATTCGGCAAACTGGACCGCTCCGTCCATCTCGGAACACCTTCTAACGCTCGTTCTTTCGTCCTCTTTACCTGCGTTTTCGCTGCAATCAAAAGAGTAATAAAACCTCAATGTCCCAAACTTCTCTTTTACCTGGAGAGCGATGACCTGAGGGTACTTGTTCGTGTCCGTGTCCCATTGGAGGGAAGAACACAGCTTGTCTATGAGAAGGTACCACCCGTCACCGCACGAAAATCCCCAGCACATGGCCGTGGTTTTCATGTCTGCGTTACGGTCCCTAAAAATCTTAGGGTACTTCTCGCAGAGTTTCTTGTCCAGTTCTTCTCTCATGTACTTCTTTCCTTCCTGTCACACAGGACAATCTGGCTCTTTATGGGACAGCCACCTCTACACTCTAACACATCACTGCAATAAGAACACGATCTTAAAAAGTTGTTTCTAAAATTGTCGAACGTATCGCTGTTCCACGCGTCCTGGATTCCTATGTAGTCTGTCATCGCTACTGCCCACTTCCACTGCTGGTCGAACGAACACGGGAGTGCCACCATATCTGCCGTGATGTACATCGACCACCTGGCCGCCTCGCACGTGTCTATGGACCTCTTGTCTATGTTCCTCGTGAAGTTCAAGATTCCAGGAACCGTGCATGAGTCGAAACCTATCTTGAACGGAAAGTCCATCTTGTCGATCAGTTTGAAGAAGGTCTTTACCTTTGGATCGTCCACTCTGAGAACGTTGTCGTCCTTTCCAAGGCCGACCGGCTTGTGTGCCAAGAAGATGACGGCGTTGACTCCTTCTGGAAAACCACAGGTTCCTCCAAGGCTATCAATCGCTTCGTCGATGCTAAAATTACCAAGAACAAAATGGATGTTCGTCTTTACTCCGGCGGTCAGAAATGTGTCGATCGCTCTTATGGTATGTTCTCCCCTCTGCCAAGAGACAGCAACCGCACCACAGTACTTCTTGGTCAGATACGCCTCTTCGTGAGACAGGTTTAAACCGGAAGTGGTGTAGTTAGGAACGATGTCGTTGGTCGAACAGTACTTGATAATGTCGGCGAAGCTCTCGTGTTTGTTTGGGTTACCCCGGCCACCGAGAGCGATCTGGAAAGTTTTGCCTTTTGACTCGTCGACTATCTTCTTAAAATTGTCGAGCGTCATGTTTGGCATGAAACGGTCCGACCCGTTCTGGTAACACTGTATGCCGGCCCTAGTGCAGAAGCCCTCCTTTCCGGAATCGCAAGAACCCATGATACCAACGTCGATCAGCTGAGGGTAGCTGGTCATGAACGGGTCTACTCCTGTATCCACGCCGTTCTCGATTATTCCGGACCTAACATACCACCCGGTCTTCGGATCGAACATGGAGACGACCTTATTCTTCTTGTCGGTTATGGTCACCATTTAAACGGGTTCCAAGTTCCAAGGAATAAAACAGCCCTCCAGTACAGACCCTTCAGGTAGTGGATCATTTTTTTCTCCTCTTGGTTTCCTTCTTCACCATGGCCTTCACCTTCTCAGGCGTTATAACCTTTTCCTTCTTGACGAACTCTTCACCGGTGGTGTCAAATTCGGACACGTCCTTGGTCTTGTCAAGGAACTGCCTAAAACTCAGATTTTCTGCCATGTACTTCGCAGCACCCGCTCGCCAATTTCCTTCTTCCACCGCCCTTAGCTCGTCAACTAATTCTCGAATCGCTTTCTTTACTTCCACCTTTTGTTACCCCACTGCGCAATAGACCGGTTCCTTGAAATACTTTGCCGCTCTGACCGCGAACCGTTTGTATTCCTCCTGTACTGACTGAGGAAGTCTTCCAAGTTCCAGCTCTCCTGCCCTGAGGGCACGACCAAAAGCTATCTGTAAACCTCTCTCGCTGTCGAACTTGTCTAGCTTGAGGTTGCAAAGAGAATAGCCAACAGCCACCCTTCCTTCCGGAAGTCTTGTGGCTACGAGGACTCCGCGCTTCGGACCGTAATTCTTTCTCTTCGCGCTCTTTGGACCCTTCCTCTTTCTAAGATATTGAACCAACATCTTTTCACCTCCTTCTTAATTTTTTGCACTGACTGCATCGTACTTCGTTTTTGTCTACAGTTAAACTTATATGGCAAACCAAGCCACGTGTGTGAACTCTGCTGGAAACGCCGACACGTTCTCAGGGAATATTCCTCTGGCCAGTTGTTCAAAATTGATCGGTATGTTCCAGACCATCTTCCCGTCTGACAGGTACCCGCTACCGTCGTACTCGTTGTACAAACCGCCTCTTATGTACTCGGCAAAATCGCGTATGTCGTAGAGTTCGCAGTACTCCGGTATCTCCTCGTGCCTTACGATCATTTTTCCCAACCTATGAACTTCGAAACCTCGGGAGTCATTCCTCCAACAGACTTAAAGTGAGCGTTAAAAATGTCGTTGAGAGGAAGGTCACTCCTAAAATACGGATGACCCGCCGGTGCAAATCGATTCAGCCGAGCACAATCAGTTTGCGTCAGTTCCTTGATGTCTCTCATCATCTTTCTTAACTGGTCGTCCGTGTACGTTTCCATTTTGCCTCCGTCTCTCTTATTTTTCTCTTCCATCTCTTTACTGGCCACCCGCTCATTCCTACGGCTTCTCCGCACGAACAAACTGACATGTACACTCCGCACTTTAGACAGTGGACCTCGTAACCGTTACAAACACAGCCCAAGGCCTCCGCGTAATCCGGAGAAAGGTCGTCGTCGAGGTGAGGACACGCCTCAACCTTTTCCCAGAAAGAACTCATTTGCCGTCGTCGATTAAGTATGAAGCTTTTTTCTTGTCGGCGAGTTCGGTCGCCTCCTTGATGGCCTTCGTGATGAGACGGCCCAAAACTCCTACTTCCAAACCTTTGTCACTTTCCTTGATGGCCTTTCTTAAAGCCTTCTCTGCCGGTCCCTGTGTTCTGCACGATCCGCTCATTTGTTTCTCCTTTTCTTCTTGATCTCGGGTTTGTACCTGAAGATCCGTTCTCCTACCAAGTTTTTCTGTCCGTCATAGACGAACCTTACCGTCTCGTACTCTATCTTTTCTGACGGGTCTCCCACATCGGACCAGTTAGGAAGAAAAATATCAGGTTCTAAGGCCATCTCAACGTGATACACGTCTTGTCTGACTACCGTCCTTTTGGAAAATCCTCTGTAGTCCAAGACGACTATCTCCTCGGACGGTTTCATATTCCAATACTTAAAAACTTCCGACGGATGAATGATGATGGCTCGTGCTATCGTAACCGTTCCGTAATCTTCGTTCATCTCGCTGGTTATTTCCATCTTCTCTCTTATTGCAGGAAGAAATTGTCTTGCAAGCATGTCAACACGATAATCGTTTGGAACTTTATGGTAGAGACTCATGACTGGAGACTCTTCCATTCTCACAGAGAATAAATTCTCTTCCCTTATCTTACTTTGTTCTGTTTTTATCTCTGCCATCACCTGCTCCTTGGGTTAAACGGCTCTACTACAGGTTCTAGACCGTTCTGTGCTCGTATCTCGTTTGGTGTCATAAACGCTTGGACACTACCAGAAAACCCGGAAGATCCGATGTACCCAGATATTCCAGAGAAACCGGATACTGCCCATCCGTTTGGTTCCGCATGGTGCTGGTCGAAGTAAGGCAAATTAAGAAAGTCCTTAATCTTCTTCCTGACGTCGGCTTCTTTTTCCAGGTCGTCCAGCAGGTCCTTCGGAAGAAGATCCCGACCCTTGACGCTGATTCCCTTACGCTCCAACGATGTCCTCGATTTTGACGTCATCGTCCCACTGGGCGATGAAGAACCTATCCGTGCAACCGTCGATCTTACCGAAGATGATCGGGTCGATCACCTCTTTCACCCACTGGATCGTGGCAACTTCGAAACCGTCGAACACGGCGTCTGCCATCGCGGCCTCGAGTCGGTACAGCGCGTCCTGAGGAGGAATCTTGGTGTAGTTCTCGATGGCGGTGAACATGAGCCTCTTGTAGGACCTCGCCGTCTTGTCCTGGGTGAGGGTCTCGATCCTCAGCTTCTCGTTGAACTTGTCCACCTTCTCCTGAGAGACGAAACCGTACTTCGCGTACGCGATCGCCAGTTTCTGCGCTCCGTCCAGCTTCTTCAGCGCGGTCTTAAAACCGAGCTTGTCCAGTCTCGCCATCATGTGTTCCAGGCTGGTCGGCATCTCGACCCCTACGACCGGCTGTTCCGCGTACTCCTGGATGAACTTCTCCTTCGGTGCTACTTGCTGCATCAATGCTTCCATTTCATTCTCCTTTGTTGGTCCTTATTTACCTAGTTAAAAAACCGACCACTAGCGACACTAGTGAGTACACCAAATAGCCGAAAGACCCCCATATGACGGCCATGCAAGACAACATGATCAGGATAATGGTCCAATCGGCAAGGCGGTCCATGATCTTCTCGAAGTACCACATCGCCCTTTATTCTACTTTTTTTCTGTATAGTTTTATAGCTTCTTCAATGTTGTCTCCGTGACAACCTGGATCGAAACCGCAGTCCCCGTCCTCTACCATGATTGCAAATTTTTTAATCTTTGGAAGGTAGACGACGAATACTTCTCCTTCTTTAAGAAATTTTTCTATCCCTTCTATCCTGTCCTTTTCGCATTCCACTTCTGTCAGTTTTCTTGTCAAATTGTCAATCGCAGAATTTGCACGTTCCAGATTGTCTTTGTCTATCTCTGCGGCCCACCTAAAACCATCGATCTGTTCGTCTTTGTCGTCACACATCCCACACTTGTACGGATCGGAGCGGTGAAGAGCAGGAAGTATCTCCTTCTTGAACCAGTTTCTAAGGTCGTTCTCCACCTTGTCCATCAGAGTCTCCTCCTTACGAGTTCTATCTCTATGGCGTCCTCGAACTCTCTTGTCTTGAAGAGAGGTCCGTCCACGAAATCCCTTCCATGTTTTCCGGCCCACAGGACTACGTCCCTCAACCTCTTGATTTCGTCGTGGAGGTCCATCATGAGTTTCGTCCATTCGAGGTCCTTTTCATGAATGTCCCGCCTTAGTTCCGAGATCTCGCCGATCGCTTTTTTTATACAACCCGCCGTGTAGAAGTGGCTGTTCTCTGTCGTTGCCTGTCTGTGTAGGTCGACGAGTTTGATCAGTATGTCCGCGTTTTCCACCGTCACGAGTCTCCACCTCCGCCACCTGAGTCTGAACCTCCTGAGTCCGAACTTCCTGAGTCAGACGACGAAGAACTGAAATCCGAAGGAGGACTGTCATTGTGAGACGGTTCGTCCCACGAACCCTGAGCTCCTCCGCCGCCGAACTCTCCACCCTTACCTTCGAACGGTTCCGGAATGGACTCGTGATGACTGTCGCCGTCGTTGGAAAGAAGGTTGTTCAACAACAAGAGACCAGCCACATTTATGACAGGATCATCCTCTTCTGGCTTCTTGTACGACGAGTGCCTCGGGTCCTCCAAGCGAACTACTCTACCAAGAACGTGACCGTATTGGACGTGACTGTGTGGAACACATTTTTCACAATAGAACTGGTCCATGAACTTTTCTAACTTGGACCTTCGAAAATAAAATCTGTCGCACGTATGACATTTTGGCATCTATTCCTCCTCGCCGTAGAAACGGTCTAGGTATTCCTCGGCCATGGTCAAGAACTCTCTGAAATCGTACTCCGAATCGGCCTTCACAAGAAGTGCGTCGGTCAACTCCTTGAGTAGAACCGTGTCGATGCCCTCGAGCTGTTCCTTCAAGTCCTTGTAGGTCTCGATCTTCAGGTTGTTGATGGCCAGTCCAAGTTTCACCAGTTCCACACCGCTGACACTGTACCCTCTTGCTAGGAACTTCTTCACCCTTACCATGGTAGACAGAGGATTTTTAGAATCAGGATTATAAACCAATGTCCGAGCTGCCAAGTGTTCCATGAACTTTGGGTCGTAGTGGAACTGTCTCGTCTCCGGCAAGTACGCACACATGGAAACGGTGAAGTCGAAGTGAGGGATCACGTTTTCCGGTTCTCCGACGAATCCTTCTTTTTTAATGAACTGGACCTTCTTTCCGTGTAACCTGAAGGAGACAGCATTGTCGGTGTTGTACTTCGTCTTTACTTCCGGGTTGGCCGTGTATGTTGCTAGCGCGCCAGACAGTGCCCACTGTGACCTGAAAAATATGTCTAGGTCATGGATCTTAGTGTTGCTGAATGCGGACGTGCAAGCTCCTCCGGCCAGGTACCAGCCGGGCTGTTTGTCCAAACCAATACTCTGTAGTTCTCTGTCGAGCACGAACGCCTGTCTGTTATGTTCTGTCATTTCTGTTTTCTCATCCTTCGCTTAGTGGTGTAAAACAAGAAGCCGGCAGACCGGTACAACCGCACTTATCGGTCAGCAGACATTTTCTCTCGTCGTCGTGGTAACCCTCGTGGTGACCGCACGGGCACATCTTCGGTCCGTCCCTGTAACACCACGTAGGAACGTAAGGAGAATCGTTCGACGGTCCTTTTGAACTGTTACTGACCGGTCCTGGCATTTCAGTACCCCCAATGATCGGTCATCTTAAAGTCCTTCTGTGCCTGCCATATGATCCTTCCCATCCTGTCGCTTGTCGCGTTGTCCGTGGCCACGTTGTCCTCCACCGGAGGTAGCCTGTACGTGAACAACTTGGCCGTTAACGGGAGCGTGATCAGTGCTAAGAAGAGGAAGATCATGAAAATTTTCACTTCTTCTCCTTTTCCAGTTCTCTTAGTGTTTTAGGAAGTCTTCGGAACGGCACGCAAACGTACCATGGCCATTCGTTCCAAAGAAAGTCCTTGTGTTCCATGTACAGTTCGAAATTTGAGTCCAAAAGGATCGCCATCGCCGTGGCGTACCTTCCTATCCTTGGGAACACGTACAGCCTGTAAGCTGCCAAGAGACACGCCATGGCAAAGAAGAGGTAAGCCAACCACGTCATCTGTGACCTCCTTGAAATTCGTCTTGTGTGATTACTTTACTTCAGAAGTCGTGTCGTGTAAACTAAGCTAGTCAGCGAGTTCTTCGAGGGGTTTCTTTTCCCTCTTTCCGGTCCCATCGCAGAACAGGCATGCGTAAGTTCCGCCTGCACCGGTGATGACGTACGTGCCGCGGCCCAGGCAGTGGACGCAACCGTCCTCTGGAAAGTTATCTGGAAGTATTGGTGGTGAGTACTTTGCTATGTTTCATCTTAACACGGTCGGGGGGAGAGTTATACTTACTTGAACCTTAGCGAGGCGTCGTCGGTCGATTCCGTCCACAGGTCCAAACGTTCCGGCTTCTTCACCGGTCCGAGGTGCGGGTCCGT
>Ga0315290_10002180_pt1 | contig 13775 bp, 10 predicted proteins | sample YL17G12_0_MG_FD_203627 | JGI IMG/M metagenome (GOLD analysis project Ga0315290, IMG submission 203627) | Sediment microbial communities from Yellowstone Lake, YNP, Wyoming, USA - YL17G12_0 | ecosystem: Environmental > Aquatic > Freshwater > Lake > Sediment | place: USA: Wyoming | collected... | reverse complement strand
ACGTTTCTGCTTTGCCATAACGAACACTCCTTTCACTGTACTTCTTGGGCGGCATTATACCCTCTCTTCGAGTGTCCGTCATTCGTTTAGCACCTCATTACCCTTTTCCCGGCGCTGTTATCTCTCAGCCTTCTCTTCAGGGAATTGGTACGAGACGTCCTGACTTTATGTGGCTTAGCACAAATAGTTTGGTGTTTGAGCCAGTTCTTATCGAAATTGAAAAACCCAACAAGGAGTGGTTTAACTCTTCAGGCACCCCATCGAGCAAGTTTGTTCAAGCCCAGCATCAGCTTGCTCAATGGCAGGCATGGTTTCAAGAACCGGAGAATCAACAAGTCTTCTACAGAAACTTCGACATTCCTCAGTATCTCAGAGACAGGAAATTACTTGTGTCCTGTGTTCTTATCTATGGGAGACGAGCAGAATATGAGAATAGGCCAAGTCTTAATAAGGTCAGGGCGCAACTGGCAAGGGATAACGAGTACCTCATGTCATTCGATAGGCTTACTCCAAGTTCAGATGCAAAAAACCTATTTACAGTAAAGAGAAGTCCAAGCGGGTACGAAGCTATAGCTTATCCACCCACCTATGTCTTAGGTCCATGTGGTGCTGATACTTACTCCGTGATTAATAACAAAAATGAAGCAATAGATGCTTGCGAATGGATGCTCCCTGAAAGAAAGGGGTTTCTGAAGAATAGATTTCCTTACTGGGAAAATTGGGCAAAACAGGCGGACAAAGGTAGTATGCGCATCGGTGACAGGGAATAGTCAGACTATGAAATTTCTCAAAGAATATCCTGCATACAAAGACTCCGGCGTTGAGTGGCTGGGAGAAATCCCTGAACAATGGGAGGTAAAAAAACTAAAGTGGCTATTTAGCGCCATGGGCAGTGGAACAACGCCAAGTTCGTCCAATGAGTCTTATTACGGAGAAGGGCTGCCTTGGATTAATACGGGCGATTTTAACGATGACTTCATAAATGAAATTCCTAAAAGTGTTACAGAAAAAGCCTTGAAAGACCATTCTGTATTAAAGATATATCCTGTAGGAACATTACTTGTAGCTTTATATGGTGCCACGATTGGAAAACTTGGAATTTTGACAAAACCTTGTACTATCAACCAAGCATGTTTTGCTATGGGAAAACCATTGGGTATTGACACGAAATTCGTCTTCTACTGGTTTCTTGGTAATCGGAATAACATTATTGCAATGTCATACGGAGGAGGTCAACCTAACATTAGTGGAAATACGATTAGAAATCTTCGACTAACAGTTCCGCCTGCTACTGAGCAACAAGCCATCGCTGATTTCTTAGATCGCAGGACGGGTGCGATTGATAAGTTGATTGGCAAGAAGGAGCGGGTGATTGAATTACTCAGGGAAAAACGCACAGCGATTATCAGCCATGCCGTTACCAAAGGCCTTGATCCAGATGCAAAAATGAAAGACTCACGGATAGATTGGCTGGGGGAAATACCGGAGCATTGGGAAATAAAGCGGCTCAGGCATCTAATTAAAGGTGCTTTGGCAAATGGACTATTCAAGAAGAAAGAGTATTTTGGTACTGGCGTTAAATTGGTAAACGTATTTGATATTTATCGAGATGATTTTCTTGTTGATATAGACAGCCTTGAACGGGTAGATGCAAATGAAGGAGAAATCAAAAACTATGCTGTGGAATCTGGCGACATTTTCTTTGTACGTTCTTCATTGAAACTTGAGGGTATTGGGAAGTCTGTTTGTATATTCGATGTGGCAGAACCAACAGTTTTTGAATGCCATGTTGTCAGAGCCAGGCCGAATACGGATCAAATATTGCCAGCGTTTCTCATCAACTATCTTAATTCTACTATTACAACGAGTCGACTTATTTCTTTAGCAAATATGGTCACAATGACAACGCTTGATCAAATAAAAATAAAGGACATTGAAGTTGCTGTCCCTCCTATTGTAGAACAGGTTGCAATAGCCAAATATCTTAAACAAGAATACTTTAAGACGGCTACTCTAATTTGCAAAGTTACAGAGGCAATAGAGAAGCTAAAAGAATACCGCACAGCGTTGATTTCCGCAGCGGTAACTGGTAAAATTGATGTTAGGGAGGTATGATATGGGGTTTATAGGTTTTATTGTTCTTTATGTTATTGCAAAAGGATTGTTGGGTATTTATTTTGGATGGAGATTGCAAGCACGCGTTGAGGAAATAAAATTTGCAAAAGAGGGTTTATGTTCAAAAAAACCTCTCGACAACAGGCCCGTTGGTTTCATAGAGCCTGTGGTCATGCTAATTCTTGTGGTTTTCAAACTATTATCTCTTAGTAGCCATTTTGAATCTCCTGACGCAGCTATAAAACAGCCAAAGAGGAAGGATGTATACATCATATTTTCGGTTGGGATACTCATATATATATTGTGTGTCGGCATCAGGCCTGAGACAACATTGGATAGTTGGATAACTGGATATTTGATTATTGAAGCTGTAACTGCGACAATGTCGGTTATGTTTGTCGGTAAGTTTTTTTCAAAACATACCCCAATTTCTCCAGAAAGATCCATTATACTTCTTTTTATTCTTTATGGGCAGATTATTATTGGATTTGCTATATTCTATCTTCGATTTGTCGGTTCAGTAGTATATTCAGATTGTTGTAATTCTCTGATAGGAAGAATGGATAGTTTGTATTTTTCAACGGTTACGATGACAACTCTTGGATATGGTGATTTTCGGCCAGCAACAGATATTGGAAAAGGACTGATTATCATCCAGACACTTGTAGGGATTTTTCTCCTGGTGGTTATACTTGCCAATTTTATGAGGCTTATTAAAACTAGTTCTGATAAAACTACTAAAAAAGGAGGGAATTAGATATGCTATACAGTATTGATGGTAAGGAAATTACTGATATACCCCGTAGGCGACGGGCAGATTTTAACGCGTGGCGAAATAGTCTGGCAGATTCTGATTATGAGGCGATTGTCGATGCAATCAATGAATATGTTAACGCCGTGCCTCAAGATAAGCCGTTTGTTTCCAGCTATATTCCCGGTCCCGATTGGACGGGTACTGTATATCAACCATTGTATATAGCGTGCGGCCAGAGCGTTGAACAGGCTGGCTGGTTCTTCGGCTTAATTGTATGGCAGGTTATGATAGACCACGAGGAAGATTGGGTATTTAAGCCAGCAGATAGTGACGATGATGTGCTGGGTACTACTTACTGGCGAAAATAAACAAGAGTGAGACAAAATGTTAGTAAACAGGAGTCGTGAAAATGATTGGTAAAATCAAAAGAGTTAGTTTGCGGGAAGTATGGAAGCATGAAGCCTATGACTTTACCCAGTGGCTGGAAGATAATATTGATGTGCTTAATGATGCGACTGATTTGGAGCTATCAAATGCCGAGCGTGAAAAGGCTGCCGGTACATTTAATGTAGATTTGGTTGCGGAAGATGAGAAGGGGAATCCCGTTGTTATCGAAAACCAACTTGAAAAGAGTAACCATGACCATTTGGGTAAGCTCATCACGTACTTAACCGCTATCGGAGCCAAGGCGGCTATCTGGATCGTAGCTGACCCCAGACCGGAGCATGTCAGCGCTATTTCATGGCTTAATGAATCCAGTGCGGCATCCTTCTATCTGCTAAAGGTTGAGGCGATTAAGATCGACGAGTCCAAACCGGCACCGCTATTGACTCTGATTGTAGGGCCAAGCGAGGAAAGCCGAGAAGTGGGTGAGACAAAGAAAAACCTTGCTGAGCGCCATATATTACGAGAAAAGTGGTGGTCAGTCTTGCTGGATCGGGCAAGAAAAGCCACTAAACTGCACGCTAACCGTTCTGCAACAAAGCACAACTGGATAGGCACAAGCGCCGGTAAGAGGGGGTTTATGTATGCTTACACTGTTAACCAAAACAACTCGACAGTAGAACTGTATATCGATAGAGGTGGGGATTCAAAAGAGGAAAATGAACGCATGTTCGACAACCTGAAACAGAATAAAGCAGAGATTGAATCGGTTTTTGGAGAAAAGCTTGAATGGGAAAGACTAGAAACAAAACGAGCATGTCGAATTGTTAAGCGTTTTTCTCTTGGCGGATATAGAACCAATGAAGAGCAATGGCCGGGCATCCATGATAAAATGGTAGATGCAATGATAAAATTAGAAAAGGCCATTGGCCCACACATTAAAAAACTGGAAATTGGAGCGTAACCAATGGCAATAGACCACACAGAAAGAGCCTTTGAAGCCGCGATTGAAGATTCTTTGTTAACCAATGGCGGATACAGCAAGGCTGATCCTGAAAACTTTGACAGGTCTCGATGTTTGGACCCAACGGTGTTGATTCCATTTATCCAGGAGACTCAGGCTGAAGTCTGGCAGGCTTTGGAAAATATTCACGGTCCGGCTACTGAAAATGTGCTGCTGGATGATTTGTGCAAGGCAATGGACTCACAGGGCAGTTTGAATGTTATTCGGCATGGCTTTAAGTGTTTCGGTAAGCTGGTGAAGGTGGCCTACTTCAAACCGGCCCATCGTATGAATCCCGATATCCAGCAACTTTATGAGGCTAATCGGCTGACGATCACCAGGCAGTTGCATTACAGCCCGGCACACGAGAAATCGCTAGACCTGGTACTTAGCCTTAATGGTCTGCCGATAGTAACAGCCGAACTGAAGAATCCCATGAGCGGTCAGACAGTTGAGCACGCTAAGCATCAGTATAAAACAGATCGTGACGGGCGAGAGTTGGTTTTTGAGTTCAAGAAACGCACGCTGGTACATTTTGCTGTCGATCCGGACGTGGTTTATATGACTACCCGCCTGAGCGGCAAAGCAACGCATTTTCTGCCGTTTAACCTTGGTGATGGCACAGGGGCAGGCAATCCGGCAAACCCCAACGGCCACAAAACCGCCTATCTGTGGGAACAGGTTTGGGCAAAGGATAGCTTTCTGGATATTCTGGGCCGTTTTCTGCATCTGCAGGCGAAAGAAAAGAACATTGAGGGACGGAAAATACGCAGGGAAACCATGATCTTTCCACGCTACCATCAGTTGGATGTGGTGCGGAAGATGGAGGCCCATGCCCGCCAGGCGGGAACAGGCCGCAATTATCTGGTAGAACATTCAGCCGGCAGCGGTAAAAGCAACTCCATTGCCTGGCTGGCACATCGGCTGGCCAGTCTGCACAACGAAAATGATGAGAAGGTGTTTGATTCGGTTGTAGTCATTACTGACCGCCTTGTGCTGGACCAGCAACTACAGGACACCATTTATCAGTTTGAACATAAACAAGGTGTGGTACAAAAAATAGATGAAGATTCCGCCCAGCTTGCCATCGCCCTTAAGGCAGGTGTTCCTATTATTATCACCACATTGCAGAAGTTTCCTTTTGTTACCGAAAAAGTCGGTACTCTGCCGGATCGCAGGTATGCGGTAATTGTAGATGAGGCGCATAGCAGTCAGTCGGGCGAGAGTGCTATGGAACTGAAGGGCGTGCTGTCTGCCGAGCGGATTCGTCAACAGGCCCAGGCCCAAGCCGAGGCCCAGGGGTTGCCCGATTATGAAGAAGAAATTCTGCGAACCATGGCCCAACGTGGCAAACAGCCCAACATCAGTTTCTTTGCCTTTACGGCCACGCCCAAGCACAAGACGCTTGCGGTCTTTGACGAACCTGGACCGAGCGGGGAATCTCCATTTCATCTTTACAGTATGCGGCAGGCTATTGACGAAGGCTTTATTCTCGACGTGTTGCAGCACTATACCACCTATAGAACCTATTACCGGCTGATTAAGGCTATTGAGGACGACCCCAAGGTCGATAAGCGAAAAGCCGCGAGGGCTTTAGCTCGGTTTATGAGCCTGCATCCACATAATATCGCCCAGAAGACCGAAGTTATGATCGAGCATTTTCGGCATTTCACCAGGCACAAAATTGGTGGGCGGGCTAAGGCGATGGTGGTGACCAGTTCCCGCCTGCATGCGATACGCTATAAGCAGTCTTTCGATAAATATATTGATGAAAAAGGATACTCAAACGACATAAAAACACTGGTTGCCTTTTCCGGTACTGTCGAAGACCCTGACGCTAAAGGCAAAACTTATACTGAAGTGGAAATGAATCATGGGATTCGCGAGAAGGAACTCCCGGAAAGGTTTGGTGCCGACGAATATCATGTATTGATCGTGGCCGAGAAATACCAGACCGGCTTCGATCAGCCACTGCTGCACACCATGTATGTGGATAAACGCCTCTCAGGTATTCAGGCAGTGCAGACGCTTTCGCGTCTGAACCGAACCTGCCCCGGTAAAGAAGATACGTTCGTACTGGATTTTGTCAATGACACTCAGGAAATACTTGATTCATTCCAGCCTTACTATGAGAGAACCTCCATAGGGGAAGAAGCTGACCCCGGGCAACTTTATGACCTGCAGGCTAAGATGGAAGCTCAGCATATATATTACCGTGAGGATGTAGAAGGGTTCTGCCGGGTTTTCTTCAAGAACAAGGCCAGTCAGTCGCCGATCGATCATGCCATAATGAACTCTTTTATTGACCCGGCAGTCGGACGCTTCACAAAATTAGAAGAGGATTCGCAAGAAGAATTCAGAAGCCTGCTCCAGGCATTTCGCAACCTGTACGCTTTCCTGTCGCAAGTTATCCCCTATCAGGACAGCGACCTGGAAAAGCTTTACACATATATCCGGTTCCTGATGGCGAAACTGCCCCGGCGAGACTCTGGGCCAACGTACCATTTCGATGATGAAGTGACTTTGAAATACTATCGCCTGCAGAAAATCAACGAAGGTTCCATTGTACTTGAGCCAGGCAAAGGCGGTGAAGTGCCCGGCCCCACTGCCGTGGGCACCAGCGAAGGCGAACACCCACAGGTGGACCTCTCCCAGCTAATCGACATTATCAATGAACGATTCGGCACAGATTTCAAACCTGCAGACCAGTTATTCTTCGATCAGGCACGGGAGGAAGCTGTTGCAGATGAATCGTTAAGGCAGGTGGCCGGCGCCAATCCGTACGAAGGTTTTCATTTGGTCTTTCGCAAAGCCCTTGAGAACCTTTTCATCGACCGCATGGAACAAAATGAAGACATTTTCGCCAGATATATGAACGATGTGGCATTCAGGAAAATCGTCGAAAGTCATTTGGGTCAACAGGTATATGACCAAATACGTGCGGATTTATAAGCTTTTGCTTAGGGTAACCGGCTGCATGTTAAGATAGGCAACCCTGTGCGTAGGGCTTTCGCCGAGCACACCCCCTTACAGTCTTTTGTGCAACCTCACAACGATCAGGTCTCATATACTCCAGAATGTACTTCTGGGTCTCGAATTTGCCTGGAATTTCTTTTACGCTGATAATGTGCTCGCCATCCTCATCGTATACACATTTTATCAATAATGATAAGGAATCAGAGGGAAACCAATCCCTCTCGAATTGCGTATTTGACTAATCCCGCCAAATTATCGATTTTCAACTTGTTCATTAGTTGTCGGCGACGGGCATCGACTGTCTTGGTGCTCATTCGGATTTCCAAAGCGATTTCTTTTAGTGATTTCCCTTCGGCAAGGAATCGGAGCACTTGGGATTCTCGTTCTGAAAGAACAGGATAAGCCAATTTATTATTTTTCAGATTACGCCTATCCACATAAGAATCGACTATGAGGCCGGCTATCTGTGGGCTCAGGTAAGGAAACTCATCCGCTATGACGGTTTTGATTGCGTAAACCAAATTGTCAAAGGAGCAGTTTTTGAGCACATATCCGGATGCACCGGCTTTGAACATGGCCATCACGGCAGGTCGGTTGAAATGTATGGACAAAGCGAGCACTTTGATATAAGGGAATTTGCTGGTAATCTCTTTGGTAGCCTCAACGCCGTCCATAACAGGCAATTTAACTTCCATGACAACCAAATCCGGCTGTAATTCATCAGCAAGTTCGACCGCCTTGCGACCATCTCTGGCTTGGCCAATAACCTCTATATCCGGTTGATTTTTGAACAGAGCACAAAGCCCCTCACGAATCATAGTATAGTCATCGGCAAGTAGTATTTTTATACCCATATCCGATCCTCCTCATGATCCAAATTCCCCTATATATTATATTATATCCCAGTATGTCATAGAAAACAACTATAATTTTTTCCCCAGTTGTATCACAAGCACTGCCGCACTTTCACTCTGGCGTTTACAATTACACTGTCAATTTTGCGGTCAGATGGCGGCTGCCATGGGAGATAATGTCAGTAATTTATTTGATGCGTCAATAAAACATGCTATTGAAACAGGAAGCGGGAGCAGTTCAACTTGACGATCCTCCATGAAGCTGTCTTCGAGCTTAATGTCACCTTTGGGGGAAAGGATAATCAGAGGCAGGCGCAGGTCACCCGCTTTGGTCTCGGCTTCTTTGTATTTGGTTGTGAGGAGGACACGTTGGCTACCGTTTTTGATGTGAATGATACCGATGTTGGGAGGCTCTTCGGAAGTGTCGCGCAATCGATCACAAAAGATACGAACGCTGTCAAAATCCGGTTCTGCACTCGCATACAAAGGCCTGAATGGCTCGTGAAACTGTTTGGCCAACTCATCGCGAAGTCGCGGCCAACTTTGCTGATTGGAGTGGGAAAGCAGCGAATATTTGACATCATCGGTTTGTGAGGGGATGTTTTCCTCTATACTCCTGAACAGGGCCGACTTTAGTCTGAGAGTGCCGGCGAATTCTTCGGTGGGGTAGAGGGTAAGATTGCCGCTGGTTCCTAACAGGAGTGCGTGAGCAAGGCGGTTGGCCAGGGCCAAAGTAGCCACTTCGTTTAACGACCGAGGAGCCATGCGGCGGATATTCCCCAGTGAGAGCTCATGAAAGGCAATAGGATTAATCATTTCCTTGCAGAATTTCCATTTATGGAGGATTCGATCCATGGCGTCGGCATGGTTTATGAGTAACATGCGTGATTCCACGCGTTCCAGGGGCAGACGTAATTCCTTTGCTATTTTCAATATACTGATGTATTTTTCCCCGAGCGTTTCCAGATAGACTATCCGTCCGATATCATGGAGCAGTCCCATAGTGAAGGCAGCGTCGATCTGAGGGACCTTACCACCGAGGTTGCGCGTGATCTCGGCGGCGATCATTCCGGTAGCTATCGAGTGTTCCCAGAACAGAGGTATGCTGAGGCTGTCGGTTTGATCGCCGTTTCCGAACTGATCTATGACGCTGATGTTAAGCGCCAACTGACGTATCTGAGACAGTCCGATCCGCATAACCGCTTTCTGGACCGTATCTATAGGTTCACCACGGGTATATACAACGGAGTTAGCCATTTTCAGGACCTTAAGAGAGATGGCGTGGTCCTGTTTTATTACCTTAACCACCTCATCGATCGAGCATTGCTCAGACTGCGTCGATCTAAGTATCTGGGTGACTGTGGGGGACATTCCTTTAAGTTCACCGCACTGGTCGAGCAATTCCTGGATTTCGGAGCGGGTCATTATTGGTTTGAGATCTTTGATATCCTTTATTTCTTCACCATAATCGTTGGCAGATAGTGTTTTCGGGATTTCACCCGGCCTGGTTTCTGGATTTGGCTCGGCGGCGGAGGTTATAGTCGCTGGTGAGCTGTGATCACTGAGCTCTTGCGGACCCGCAATCGCAGGGGGCTCCACTGAATTATCGATGCTGTCAGGGTGATTTTCTGAATGTGAACCGGTTGTGTTATCGGTCAAGGGGGCTGAAGTGATTCCTTCTTCGCAGTTTTTCAGGAATGTTTCCAGCCGTTTCATTTCTACATCAATCATTTCGATTAGTTCGTCGTGACTTTCATACGCTTTGTCGGACATAATTGCCCTGCGGGAGTTACCTATGGTCCTGGCAATTTCCGGATGCGTGTTTTCCAAAAGTTGCAGCAGGGATGATTGTTGTTTAATACATTTCAACATCTGACGAGTTTTAGCAACGAGTTCCTTATACTGAAGAGCTCGACGGATAGTAATTACCAGATCAAGTCCATGGCACGGTTTGACAAGAAAACGATAAGCCTGACCTTCATTTATAGCGCGAAGCGCTCCGGCGGAATTTGCCTGGCCGGTCAGGATAATCCTGATGGTTTCCGGATATTTCCGGCGTGCAATGGTAATCAGTTCCGAACCGGTCATTCCGGGCATTTGCTCGTCCGTTACTAAAACATCGATATTCTCCCTGCTAAGTATTGCCAGTGCCTCACTTGCGGAGTCTGCGGTAAATATCTTATGTTTTTCTTTATAAAGCGTATGCTTCAATGCGCTGGTTAAATTGGGTTCATCATCAACCAGTAGTATTTGAGCCGGCATTTTGCGTACCTCCTCAGATTTGACATGTAGCTTTCAATCTTTCCGGGCAGGCTTTCTTCCAGACAGAAAGCCGATCCGACAGGCCCAGCTCTTCCAGATAATTTTCATCTATCTGAAGATTTCCTTTTTTGTCGTATGCAACCGGGCGTATTTCATGTATCAGGATATTTGCGGCGTAAACCGCTGTTAATACGGAAAATTCCTTTTTAGGCACCTCTGCCGGTTGGTGATGGAAAGCCAGGGCCTCCATAATGGGGTTCGAGAATCCCCATAATCCCAGCAGATAAGCGCCGACTTCGGCATGGGTCGAACCAATCACTTCTTTTTCCGCTTCGATCAGGGTAATCTCTTGACTTTCAGTCAGCGACAATACTTTTGCATATTCCAGGGGGACTTTTGCAGCCAGTATAAGTTTGCCCACATCATGCAACATTCCCGCAACCATGGTATAATCAATAAGTTTTTCATCCATATTCTCAGCCCTGGCAATCAACCGCGCCCATTCACTCACCGCAAAACTATGTTCCATAAAGGTAGTATATGAAAACTTTTCCAATGGCATGTCGGTAAATTGTGAAAAAATCTTTGTTGACAGTACCAGGGCTTTAATGATTTCCAATCCGAGAAGTGAAACGGCCTGGGGAATACTTGAGACGTGTTGTCTTATTCCGAAAAAAGCTGAATTTACCAATTGCAGTATCTTGACGCTCATCCCCACATCCTGCGAAATTATTTTTCCTACTCTCTTGATTGACGCGTCTTCGGATTCTAGTTCCTCGATCAATTCGGTATAAAGGGACGACATACAGGGCAGAGATTCCAATTGAGATATCAAACCCTGAAGTTTTTTATTTGAAAGTAGATTTCGTAAAGCGCAAATTCGCGTGATGGTTGTTTTGAGGGTTTCCATATCACATGGTTTGGACAAGTATTGATGGATAGGGCCGACGGAGCGTAGAATCGATTCTTTTGAGGTTTGTCCTGAAAGTGCGATACGCGCTATGTGGGGATATTGCCTTTTGGCCTCTTCAAGCAGTTGAACTCCATCAATTCCCGGCATACGTATGTCAGAAACGATCAGGTCAAAGGGTTTCTTTGCTAAGATATCCAATGCCTCCTGTCCTCCTTCGGCAAAGGTCATATCCCATTCCTGTCGCATAGATCGCAACATGCGGTGAAGGCCATCCAGTATGTTTCGCTCATCATCCACAAATAATATTTTCTTTTTATCGCTCATCCTGTCATCTCCATGCTGACTTTATTCGATACTGAATCAATCGGCAGCCGAATTATAAACGTAGTTCCCTTTCCTTTTTCGGTCTCAAATGTAATCGTGCCATCGTGTTTATCCACTATTATGGAATGGGCGATGGCCAGCCCCTGGCCGGTTCCGTCACCCACAGCTTTAGTAGTAAAGAATGGATCATATATCTTATCCTGAATATCTTCGGGAATTCCTGTCCCGGTGTCAGAAATGCGAATCTGGGCCCACTTGTCATCGACCAGGGTTTTGACAGTTATGGTTCCTGCATTTTCCTTTCCATCAGCAGCAATAGCCTGTGCCGCATTGACTATTATGTTTAATATCACCTGGTTGAACTCCCCCGGCAGACATGGCACCATTGGAAGTTCGGGGTCAAACTCGGTCTTTATTTCGGCTACATACTTCCACTCGTTACGCGATACCGTTATTGTATTCTCAATAGCCTTGTTAATATCGATTGCGGTTTTACCTTCGACACCCGGACGAGAGAATTCCTTCATGGCTCGAACAAGTTCCGAAACCCGTTCGATACCTTCTATTGTTTGCTTAAACGCCTGCGGAATTTCATCCAGTAAATATTCGAGATCGAGTTCCTTAGTAGCTTGCTCCATATCCTCCAACATTTTTCGAGGTATATTTCCCGACCTGGCAGCCTCTAATAAACCATTGTGCTTTTTCATAAAACTGGTAATATCATTGAAGGATTCCTGGAGAAAACGGGTGTTATCGCCAACATACTGGGCGGGGGTGTTAATCTCATGGGCAATTCCGGATGCCAACTGACCTATAGATTCCAGTTTCTGCGACTGCAATAGTTGTTGTTCCAGTTCCTTGCGATTTGTAATATCTTCGGCTGTTCCGACCATGCTGACAATTTCATTCTTCTCGTAAAGGGGAGCAAAGTTCAATAGAACAAATATTTTTTTGCCGTCCTTGCGAATCATTTCAGTTTCGTACTGAGATACATGATTACCAACAACCTTTACTTTTACAAATTCCTTACTCAACTCTTCATTTACCTTTGGGGCAAAGAGCATACTAAAAGGCTTATCGATCATCTCATTAATTTCATAACCTGTGATTTTTGAGCCTGCCTGGCTGACCAGGGTGGAAATTCCCTCCATATTGATTACGAAGATAGCATTGGTAATACTTTCCATGATACTTTCCAGGAAATCATTTGTTGCCTGGACCATTTTATCGGTTTGTCTGCGAGTGATAATAAGCGACAGGCGATCCGCAATTTCACCGAGTAATCTCTTCTCTTCCTTCAGGAAAGGACCTTCATCAATCGGTGATCTTTCTCCAAGATAAACGACTTCTACAACGCCGATTTTCTTGCCCTGCAAGGCAATGTCACTTGACATTTTCCATAAAGTATCCCGGTATGACTTTGTTTTATATTCGCATCCTTTGAAATTTATCCTGGCCCCGGTGATCTGGGGATATTGCAGTCCAGTCGGAATAAGATCGACTATGCCTTGTAATATCTCTTCCAGGGAACCCTCCGAATTTTCTGAAATATTCGATAGCGAATAAAGGCAGTTTAACTCTTTGACTCTCTCGTTTAGGGTGGAATTGGTAATTGTGACTTCCTGAGCCAACATATTAGACTTCTCGATAGAGGCTTCAAGTTGTCTGTTTGACTGTCGTAATTCCTTTTCCACACGTTTGAGATCGGTGATGTCTCTGAAATACCATATCCTGCCGCGATGCATACCATTGGAATCTGTCATAGAAGAAGAATATCTGTCAAAAACCTTACCATCTTTAAGCTGGATTTCATCTCTGCTCTTTTCATCCTTGTTAGCATAAAGATGTTTTACCTTTTTAAGAAACGCATCAGAATCTTTTAACTGCTCCAATATGTATTGGAGTAATCTCGCGTCATCTTTCGTATCTAGAAGCTGTTGCGGTATATTCCACATATTACCGAAATGCTTGTTGGATAAAATTACTTTTCCGTCGTTATCTATAACCAGAATCCCATCAATTGTTTCCTCAGATTGCGCCTCAAGCAAAGTATTTTTAAACAGAATCTGAGGTGCTAAACGAATGACGGACACTCGAAGAGAGGGTATAATGCCGCCCAAGAAGTACAGTGAAAGGAGTGTTCGTTATGGCAAAGCAGAAACGTTATACGAAGGAATTTCGGTTAGAGGC
>Ga0315290_10002177_pt1 | contig 13780 bp, 10 predicted proteins | sample YL17G12_0_MG_FD_203627 | JGI IMG/M metagenome (GOLD analysis project Ga0315290, IMG submission 203627) | Sediment microbial communities from Yellowstone Lake, YNP, Wyoming, USA - YL17G12_0 | ecosystem: Environmental > Aquatic > Freshwater > Lake > Sediment | place: USA: Wyoming | collected... | reverse complement strand
CGACGGTGCAGATTCTCGGCACACGCAAGTTCTACACTGTCGACCCTGGCACCGACAGAATCTACGGCTACACCGCCGGCGGTGGGCTCGTCTCCGCCAACGCCCAGCAGTCCGGCAACACCGATGCCTACGGCATCACCGGCAATGCGGCGGGCACCAAACTGTGGGTGCTCGACCTGGACAAGACCGTCAACGTCTACAAGACCGATGGTACGGCGCCCCGTCAGTGGACGGCGACCGACATCGGCGCAACGCCCGAGGCCATTGCGCTCGACGGCAACGATCTGTGGATGCTGGATCGCACCACCCGTGCGATCAAGTGGTACCAAGGTGCCGCGTCGAACACTTCCGGCACCGACACGGCCGAGAAGTCGTTCATCTTGCCGTCGACGGTGAACATCGCCAAGGGCATCACCACCGACGGCACGACGCTGTGGGTGGTCGAGGACGATTCGGCGAATACGGTTTTCCGCTACACCATCGTGCGTACCGCCGGTGTCCCGACCAGCCTCACCGCGGCCGGCAGCTGGACGCTGAACAGCGCGAACACGACGCCGACCGGCATCACGCTGGATCCGACCGGCGCCTCGCAAAGCCTCTGGGTGGTCGACAGCGGCACCGACACGGTCTACGAGTACGCGGATGCGCGCATTCGTACGTCGGGCGCCGGATTCTTGGCGAAGACGTTCAAGCTCACCTCGGCCAACACCAACGCACAAGACATTTTCGATCCGTTCATTGCCACTTCGGGTCAGGTCGGCGAGGCCAGCGTGCCGCTCGACGGCCAACTCGGGGCGGCCGGCGTGCAGCTGCCGGAGGTCTCCGCCGCGGGTGACCAAGGCGCAGACATTCGCATTCCTCTCGCCAGTTCCGGCGCGTTCGGCAGCCTGGTGCAAGGTGTGCTGGGGCGTGCGTTCGCGAACGACATCAGCATCAACGACGACTGGAACCACTATGTAGGAGCCGATCCCAACTCGGCTCGTGCCGGTCAGATCGACTTCCAATCCGTGATTGCGCACGAATCGGGGCCTGTCCTGGGACTTGGGCACAACTCAGATCTGGCGTCGGCCCTGTCCCCGTACCTCGCCGCTGGACAGGCCAGGCGCGATCCGGGCGCCAGCGACTCGGCAAGCCTGGATTGGGTATTCCTCGATAGCAAGCACGACGACTCGGGCCCCAAAGTTCTGCTCGCCAACGGGAGGCGATCTGACGTGCGAGTGGGTGGTGACAGTGATCACCGTTACGACGGCGTGCGCAACGGAGGTCGACACATCGCTGGTACGACGCGCGATTCCGCAGTGAGAATGCCGTACACCTCGGACGACGCGGACAAACGACGCGTGAAAGGATTCCAGGACCTCGCCATGACGGGCATGTTCAGTGAGTGGAACCTCGACACGGATGTCCGGTCGAGCAACCCCGACACCGGCGTGCGGTCAATGCGCAAATAGGTTCAGTGGATTGAATGGCATACCCTGGCGCGTATGGTGGGCGATCGCCGGAAAGGCTTGCGGCTAGGGCATCTTCTAAAAAAGGGTGACTCGAGAAATCTGGCGTAGGCCTTGCGTCATGCCGCGCAAGCCACGCCCGCACCTGCCCCGGTGGCATGTGTCACGTGATCCTGCGCGGCAGCGGCCTGCACTCGCCGATCTGCCCGGTGCGGGCGGCAACGGCGCCGCGGCGGACAAGGCCTACGACACGGCGGATTTCATGGCCGATTGCCGCCCGATCACCGTCACCCCGCAGTGGCCCAGAACATCACCAACACCACGGTGTTGATATCTTCGACTGCACTGCTTGTATTGCGCCCGGCTGCGACGTGCTGCTACCGACGCCGCGGCCTGCGCGTGGCAAACGGTTATTTCCTGTCGGGACCGGCGGCGGCGGTTCCGCCCGCAGCCGGCGCGACCGGGTTGTCCACATTGAGCACGCCAAATCGCTGCTCATATTCGGCCACGACACGCTGCAGCACCAAGTTGATTCGCTTTGCTGCATAGGGGCTGATAACGATCCGGTCGCTGAGCTTGATCGAGACTTCCTTCTGTCCCCGATTCCAAGCCTGGTTCATGCCGAACAGCATTACGACTTCTTCACGCGTACTGGTGATGTTGCAGACGTTGGCGTAGGAGCTCTTCATGTTCGAGTCATCCCAATTGATCTTGGTCCCCTCGATCTCTTTTGCGTCCATGTCCGCGGTCTTCCTGGATTCAGCCATTGCGTCTCCTCGATTGGTAATGTTTTAGGACTTGATTCAGGTTTTTTTAGCGGCGAACGCAGACGGTTGCGGAGGTCCGTGATTCCTCGAAATCGATGGATCGGCGCCGTACTTCATCCCTGCCCGCGGGCAGAGTATTGTTCCCCAAAGTCCCCGGTTGCAAGATCGTCGTTGCAACAAGCTCATGTCGCCTTAAAATCACGAGCTTCGTTCAGATCTGGATTAGACCAGGCTTATGACTTTTTCAAATGCCGAATCCCTGAACATGCGGTCAGGTTTGTTTGATTGTCTGCTCCGAGTTTCTGACTCTTCTCAAGTTATGGCACGATATTCTAAAAATAACAATCTTTGTTTTCATTTTATAGGATTTCCGAACCCTCTCCGGGCTCCTGGGAGCCGCTGCTGAACCGCTACAATCGGTCCCGTCATACCGCTTTAACCTGGACATAACCTCATCTTCATGACGCGGGGATCTGCGCAGCTAAAAACGACCGATGCGGGCGAGCGCATGGTCGTGCTTTCAGGTGACTGGACTCTGGCCTCATTGCGCTCTGGCGTCGCCCAAACCTTCCACGCGCTGCGATCCGTATCGGCTGATCCGGCGCTCAAATGGGATCTGCGCCAGATCGATGCGCTGGACAGCATCGGCGCGCTGCTGATCTGGCGCGCCTGGGGAGGCGACAGGCGCGATTCTGCGCTGCTCAATCCGGATCATGTGGCGATCCTGCAACGCATTGCGGCGGTACCGGTAGTGGAACCGGTGCGCCGGCGACTGGATCTGCTCGCTCCGATCGCTTTCGTCGGTCGCCGCCAAGGCCGGTTCTACGAAAATGTCGTGGCCTTTGTTGCGCTCTTGGGTCTGCTCGTTGTGGACGTGTTTTACCTGCTGGCGCATCCGCGCCAAATCCCCTGGCGCGAGATCTCGGCAACCATATACAAGGCCGGCGCGCTCGCCATGCCGATAACCGCCCTGGTCGGTTTTTTGATCGGCGTGGTGATTTCCTATCTCACATCCGATACGCTCAAGACTTACGGCGCCGGCATTTACATTATCAACCTGCTTGGCATATCGATCATCCGCGAACTCGGGCCGCTGCTGGTCGCCATCCTGATCGCCGGTCGCTCCGGTTCGGCAATGACTGCGCACATCGGCGTCATGCGAGTCACCGAGGAAATCGACGCGATGATCACCATGGGAATCTCCCCGATCTCGCGTTTGGTGCTGCCGAAGGTTCTGGGTCTCGCCGTGGCATTGCCATTGGTATCGATCTGGGCGATTGCGGCCGCGCTGCTCGGCGGCGCGATCGCCGCAAATGCCCAGCTCGGCATCGACATCGTCTTTTTCCTGAGCTCGCTGCCCGGAGTCGTTTCCGCGGACAACATCTGGATAGCGTCGGTCAAGGCTTTGACCTTCGGCACGACGATAGCCCTGATATCGTGCCACTTCGGCTTGCGCACCAAACCCAATACCGAGAGCGTATCCAGTGCGATCACGAGCTCCGTGGTCACCGCGATTACCTTGGTGATCCTGCTCGATGCCGTGTTCGCGATCATGTTCAGAAGCGTGGGGTTCTACCACTGATGGCCGAACCGGTAATCGACATCAGGAATCTCTGGACCCGGCGTGGAGGGCGAATAATTCACCGTGATCTGAGCATGCAAGTCGAGACCGGCGAAATCATCGGCCTTGTCGGCGGATCGGGCAGTGGCAAGACCTCGTTGTTGCGCGTCGTGATCGGACTCGATGCGCCAGAACGCGGAACCGTGAGATTGTTCGGCATCGACCCGCTCAACGCCGGGCGCGAGAAACGTCTGGCCGTGCAGCGGCGCTTCGGCACGCTGTTCCAGGCCGGCGCCTTGTTCTCCGCGCTAAGCGTATTCGACAACGTGGCGCTGCCGCTGCGCGAATTGCGCGGCCTGGACAAGCGCTTGATCCGCGACCAGGTGATGTTGATGCTGCATCTGGTGGAGATCGAAGCGCGCGACATCGACAAGATGCCGGCCGAATTGTCCGGCGGGATGGTCAAGCGGGTAGCCCTCGCGCGCGCGCTTGCACTCGATCCCGAGTTGCTGGTTCTGGACGAACCTACCGCCGGACTGGATCCGGAGCGCAGCCGCAGTTTCGTCAAACTGATACAGTCGCTATCTCTCCAGCAGAGCCTTACGGTGTTCATGGTCACGCACGACGTCGACACGCTGTCCATGCTGGCCAGCCGGGTGGTCGTACTCGCCGACGGTCGTATCGTCGCCGACGACCCCCTGGATCAGGTCAAGCGCAACCCGCATCCTTTTATCGCCAGCTTCTTCGCCACGGCCGAGCCGCTGCCACAACCGAACTGAAATGGAAAGCCGTTCTTTTGCTCTGCTGGCGGGCTTGTTCACGATCCTGCTCGGCATCGCCCTCGCGGCGACGTTCGTGTGGCTCCGCGGTGACACCAGGATTTACAACAGTTACCTCGTGGTTTCGCAATTTCCGGTCAACGGCTTGAAACCGCAGGCCGTCGTGCGCTTCCGCGGCGTTGAGATCGGCAGGGTCGATGATATTTCAATCGACCCGCGCGATTCCCCAACCGTGCTGATCCGGATCCTCGTGGAAAAGGGCGTGCCGATCACCCGCGGCACCTTTGCCCGGCTCGGCGCCCAGGGACTGACCGGGATCGCCCACATCGCGCTGGACGATGACGGCTCCAATCCCGCCCCGCTGCGCGGTCAGCCGGGGGAACTCGCCCGCATCGCGGCGCGCGGCAACGCGTTCGATGACCTCACGCTATCGAGCAACGCGTTGCTGCAGCAGGCAGCCGAACTGCTCGATCGGCTGAACAAGATAGCGAGCGACTCCAACCAGTCGCGGATCGAAACCGCGTTGACCAATTTCGAGAAGGCTTCGGCCCAGCTCGAACCCGCATTGCGCGCAATTCCGGAATTGAGCGAACGCGCGAAAAACTTTCTCAATGAGGACAATCAGCGGAGCCTGCAAAGGTCCTTGGCGAACATCGAACAGGCGACCAATTCCATCGCCCCGGCGATCGAGGATTCGCGCAAGATGTTGGCCAACATGCGCCAGCTCTCGGAAGGACTCGACAAACTGAGTCTCGCCATTTCCTCCGAGATTACCGACAGCACGCTGCCGAAGGTGAATCAGCTCATCGACCAGCTCGGCCAGGATACCCAGGATGTGCACAGACTGATCTTGCAGATCGAACGCGAGCCGCAGAGTCTCCTCCTCGGGCGAGAACGACCGCGGCCGGGACCGGGCGAACCCGGTTTCAACGGTGGACAAAGATGAAAACGCTGGTCATCTGTTTGGCGTTTGCGCTGCTAACCGGCTGCGTGTCGGGCAGCCGGCCGGCGAGCGAAACTTACGATTTCGGGATCGCGGGTTCCGCGACTGCCCCTCCCGGGCCGGATGTTTTCATCGCCGACGTTCGTGCCGCGGAGTGGTTGGGCACCACGGACATGCTCTATCGGCTGGCGTATCGCAACCCGCGCGTCCTCACGCCTTATTCCGCGAGCCGCTGGGCAGGCCCGCCGGCAGCCATGCTGACGATTCGCCTGCGTCAATCGGTTGGCAATGGAGCGATCGTCCGCGGCAAGACGGTGAGATGCGGCCTGACGCTTTTCCTTTCCGAATTCAGCCAGGTATTCGCCGACGCAAAGGACAGCCGTGCCGTCTTGCATATGCGTGCGACGCTCATCGATGCAGCGGCGACCGGGCCGGCGCGGGTTCGCGAAATTCGCCTCGAGCGAGCGGCCCCAACACCGAACGCGGCAGGCGCAGCGGCGGCTTTCGCGGACATCGCCGCAGCGCTGGCCGACGAGCTCAATGCATGGATCCGCGAGGCCGGCATCTGCACGAATTGACGCCTGAGCACGCCGTCAGGCGCATGCACGGCCGCATTGCTTTTGCCCCTGCCTCGCTCTTGCCCCCGCCTCGGGAACCTCTCTCTTGCCCCCGCCTCGGGAACCTCTGAACATGTGTCTTCCCCGCGAAGCTTGTCCCCGAATGAATCTATCGGGGAGCGGGGATCCAGTTTTCTCTATAAAACATGGATTCCCGCTCCCCGATAGATTCATTCGGGGACAAGCTTCGCGGGAATGACAAATTAGAACATGTTCAGCAATTCACTAGCGGCGTTGCCGCGATGGGACTTCGCGCTTTTTCTCGCGGAATCTCGCTGGGTCCAGCGCCTTCAGCATACTCGCCTCGACCGGCATGGGTTCGCCGGTGATACGGCTGGCCACGATTTCCGCGGCAAGCGCGGCCCACGTCATGCCGCGTGAACCGAGGGCCAGGCAGGCGAACAGTCCGTCGCCGGCGGGCGCATCCTGCGCTTGCGCATCGGGGAGCGCACCCAGCACCGGCAGCCGGTCGAAGCTCATGGCGCGGAAAGCAACGCGTCCACTCAGCATTTCGGGCGCAACACCGTCACCAAATCCGGGCAGCATCGCTTCCAAGCGCGCCAGATTCGCAACGTGGTCCTCGGAGCGCGTTGCCGGGTCCGCCATGTCTTCGTTGAAACTGGCGCCGATGCAGTGCATGGCGTCGATTGCCGGGGTAACGTAGCCCTCCCTGCACACGGCAATTCGGAGATTACGCCCGGGCCGTTGGCGCAGCAGGCTGATTTGCCCGCGCACCGGCCGCAGCGGCAGCGAGGCGGCCTGAGCAAACCGATTTGCCGTGCAGGCGTTGGCAAGCACGACAATCGGTGCCCCGGCCAGCACTTCTCCAGAGCCGTCGAGAACCTCCCATCGGCCCTCGACACGCCGCATTTCAGCGACTTCGTGCCCATACAAGAGCCGCACCGACCCGCCTGAAGCATCGAGATTCGAGCGGCACATGCTGGCCGGACTTGCCCACACCGCCTGTGGAAACCAGCAAGCCGGCCCAGCTACCGGCGCACCCGCAAGCTCGGTGGCCTGGCGAACGTGTACGACTTGTACCAGATCGGCCGGCAACGCGAACTGCTCGACAATATGCTGCTGCTTGTCGAAATGACTGGCATCGCGGGCCAATTGCAGTACCCCACCTTCGCCATGAATGGGCCCTTTGCCCATTTGCTCCAGCCCAAGCTGATGCCGGCTCGCGTACAGAAAAGCCGCCGAGGTGAACCGGCTGTGCATGTTCCAGTCGAGAGAAAACACCGGCCGCATCAGGCCGGCCGGATTGCCGGACGCTTCCTGCGCCGGCGCCTGATGGCGGTCGATCAAGTGCACGCTCCAGCCGCGCTGCGCCAATCTCTGCGTGCAGGAAGTGCCTGCCAATCCGGCGCCGATCACGATTGCACGCTTTTCGTTCGGCGGCGCCCTATCCATCACCGGCATCATGAAGCGCCCGCAAAGCATTTCCCGCTTGGGCGCAAAACCCGCGCGTTTTTCCACCGCGAAGCCGGCTGCAGCCAGCCCTCGACATACGGCCGACGCAACCGTGTAGGTCGCCAGCGTTGCATGCGGACGGGCCAGACGCGCCAACTCGGTAAAAACCTCGACGCTCCACATTTGCGGATTTTTTGCCGGAGCGAAACCATCGAGGAAGAAAGCGTCGGCGCGCGCTTGCAACTGACGCAGCATACGGGCCGCGTCGCCGAACAGCAGCGTCAGCGTCACCCGTCCGTTATCGAAGTGCAGGCGATGAAAACCCGGCAGCAATGGCGGATAGCGCCGGCGCAGGTCCGCGGCCATTTCCCGCAACGGCGGATAACGTGCATGGATAACCTCGAGTTCCGCCAAAGGAAAAGGATGTTTCTCCACCGATACGAAATGCAGGCGCGCACTGCTCGCAGCGGCCTCCCGCAAAGCCCGCCACGTGGCCAGAAAGTTCAACCCCGCGCCAAATCCGGTTTCGACAATCGTGAAACGCTCGGTCTTATGCCACCGTTGCGGCAAATCGTTGCCGTTCAGAAAGACATGTTGCGCCTGCGCGAGCGTGCCCTGAGAAGAAGCGTAGATGTCGTCGAACTGCGGGGAATAGAGCGCGCCGTCGGTCCTGAACACAGCGGCGGCAGGAACAATGGGCTGGAATTCGGGTGGCAAGGGAACGTCGTCCTGGATGGCCCGGAAACGCCAGGCACCTCGGTGCGTAGTGGTCACGACGACCGGTCGTCCGCAACTCCGGCGCGAGTAGCGCGGCACTTCCGGACCTCTGCCGGTATCGGTTTTGCGCGACTTCCCGCTGCGGCTGTCGATTCGAAGAAGCAGGACATATTGCGGCGCATCAAGCGGCTGGCTTGGACCGAACAGGGCTGCGTCTCGCGCCCCGATGAAAGATTCACAAAGTGAAATAATGCCCGAAACTGTTGTGCCGAGGGCGATTTTGCGGGGCTGCACGTTTTTTGCATTGCGTAACATGCGCAAAAAGGATGAAAAAAGAGGCTGCCCACTGTACATCTGCGCCAGCAAAGGAGTAGAGTTTCCGCGCAGCTTTTAAAACTAATCGGCACACCGCTGCTGCAGGCACGGAGTAGGCATGACAAACAAAAACTATTTCAGGCTCGATGGAGGACTAAACAAATGAAACTCAAAGTAAACCAGCAAGAGAGGAGTTACGAGGGAGACGCGCAAATGCCCCTGATGTGGTATCTGCGCGATGAACTCGCACTCACCGGAACCAAGTTCGGGTGCGGCGCGGGGCTCTGTGGAGCCTGTACCGTGCATATCGACGGCAAGGCCGTCAAATCCTGCGTCACCGTCATGAAGGATGTATCGGGTCATGCCGTGACCACCATCGAGGGGCTCTCCCCCGACGGCAACCACCCGGTGCAAAAAGCCTGGCGTGCGGCGAACGTGCCGCAGTGCGGCTATTGCCAGTGCGGCCAGATCATGAGCGCCGCCGGACTGCTCGCAGAGAACAACAATCCCTCGGATGACGATATCCTCGCGGCCATGTCCGGGAATATCTGCCGTTGCGGTTGCTATCAACGCATTTTTTCAGCGGTCAAGTCAGCCGCCAAGGGGGCCTGAGATGAAATTCGATCAACTCATAAATCAGGCCGGCATCACCAACGTCAGCCGACGCAATCTGTTGAAGGGTGTCGTTGCAACCGGTGGCTTGGTGCTGGCCGCTCAGATTCTGCCGCGCTCGGCGATGGCGGATGGAGGCTCGGTCAACGCCTACAAGACCGGCGCAGAGGGAATGCCGGGCGGCGTTGTCTGGGATCCGCATGTTTTCGTCGCCATCGACCCAAGCGGCATCGTGTCGATTGTCACGCATCGCTCGGAAATGGGCACCGGTTCGCGCACCAGCCTGCCTATGGTGGTCGCCGACGAAATGGAAGCCGATTGGTCGCAAGTCAGGATCGTCCAGGCCGAAGGCAACGAACAGAAATACGGCAACCAGGATACGGATGGATCACGCAGCATTCGCCACTTCATCCAGCCCATGCGCGCATGCGGAGCCGCAGCAAGACAAATGCTGGAGCACGCCGCGGCGCTGACCTGGGGTGTTTCGAATTCTGAATGTCGCGCCGAAAACCACCAAGTCGTTCATATCCCGACCGGCAAGTCCCTGGGCTACGGAGAACTCGCCACGACTGCCGCCGCGCTCAAAACGCCGAGTGCGGGGAGCCTGACGCTGAAGGACCCGGCGATGTTTCGCTATATCGGCAAGGGTGAAGTCCAGATCACGGACCTGTTCAACATCACCACGGGCAAAGCCATGTACGCCCAGGACATCCACGTACCAGGCATGAAGTTCGCGGTTGTCGCGCGTCCGCCGGTCGTCCTCGGCCAGGTCAAGACGTTCGACGAAGCGGCCGCCATGAAAGTGCCGGGCGTCCTTAAGGTCGTCAAGATTCCTTTCACGCCCATGCCGGCCGTGTTTGCTCCCTTGGGAGGTGTCGGCGTCGTCGCGAACAGCACCTGGGCGGCGATCAAGGGACGCGAAGCGCTGAAGGTCACCTGGGATGATGGCCCCAACAAGGACTACGATTCGGACACGTACAAGGCCAAGATGCAGGCGACGGCGCGCAAGCCGGGCAAGGTCGAGCGCAATGAAGGCGACATCGACAAAGCCCTGGCAGGTGCCGACAAGGTCATCGAGCACGAGTACTACATTCCGCATGGCGTCCATGTTCCGATGGAGCCGCCCGCGGCAGTGGTACAGATCAAGGATGGCAAAGCCGAAGTCTGGGCCTGCGTGCAGAGCCCGGGTGGCACCCGTGGTGACATCGCGAAGGTCCTTGGGATGAAGGTAGAGGATGTCAGAGTCAACGTCACCCTGCTCGGTGGTGGCTTCGGACGCAAATCGAAGTGCGACTTTGCCCAGGAAGCAGCAATCCTGTCCAAGGCGATGGGTGGCACGCCGGTGAAGGTGGTGTGGACTCGCGAAGACGATATCCACCACTCCTTCTATCACAGCGTGTCCTACCAGCACGTTACCGCCGGCCTGGACAAGAACAAAAAAGTTGTGGCCTGGCGCCATCGCAGCGTTTCACCATCGCTGATGTCCAACTTCATGCCGGATCCGAAACGCGAAAGCGCATTGGAACTCGGACTGGGGTTGATCGACACGCCGTTCAATGTACCCAACCTGCGACTGGAAACCGGGGAAGCCGTCGCGCAGACGCGCATCGGCTGGTTCCGCTCGGTCAACAATATTCCGCACGCCTTCGCCATGCAATCCATGGTGGCGGAACTGGCCCATGAACTCGGACGGGATCCGAAGGACTTCCTGCTCGAGATGATCGGACCGCCGCGCATAGTCGATATGCGCAAGACCGTGACGAGCGAGCTGTGGAACTACGGTGATCCATGGGATACGTACCCCGTCGATACGGCGCGTACGCGTCGTGTCGTGGAGCGCGCTGCCAAGGAAGCCGGTTGGGGACGTCAGTTACCCAAAGGCCACGGTCTGGGTATCGCGGTTCAACGCAGTTTCCTGACCTACGTGGCTACCGTCGTTGAAGTTGCGGTGGACGACAAGGGCAACGTCTCGGTTCCGCGTGTGGATACGGCGATCGACTGCGGGTTCGTGGTCAATCCCGAGCGTATCCGTTCGCAGATCGAAGGCGCTGCGGTCATGGGACTGAGCCTCGCGAAGTTGAATCAAATCACCTTCAAGAACGGCCGTGTCCAGCAGAACAACTTCCACGACTACCAGGTGCTGCGCATAGGCCAGGGTGCGATGGACGTTCGCACGCACATCATCGCTGCCACGATCGACAATCCCTCCAGCGGGGTTGGAGAACCGGGTGTACCGCCGTTCGCCCCTGCGTTCATCAACGCAGTGTTCGCAGCAACCGGCAAGCGCATCCGCAATCTGCCGCTGGGCGATCAGTTGACCGCCTGATGTAAAGGCATCGCCACCTCTGCACTGGAGGTGGTAGCCGTAAGTACGATGGCGCCCGTTCGGAAACGAACGGGCGTTTTCTTTGCCGTCGACCAGCGCTGTTTCCCATTCTTTACAGAGGGAAATCCGGCCCGTATAATGCGCCCCTTTCGTGGGGGTATAGCTCAGCTGGGAGAGCGCTTGCATGGCATGCAAGAGGTCAGCGGTTCGATCCCGCTTACCTCCACCAGCCAGAGATTGGAGACTGGAAACCAGAGATTGGAAGAACCAAGAGCCACCAAGGCTCGGCACCAAGGCTCGGCAGCGCGAGCACTGAAGGTTTTTTCCAGTTTCTGGTTTCTGGTCTCCGGTTTCCAGTACGTCCCTATCGTCTAGAGGCCTAGGACACTGCCCTTTCACGGCGGTAACAGGGGTTCGAATCCCCTTGGGGACGCCATAAAAAGCAAAGAGCTGGAGCATCGCCCAGACATCCAAACCGTTGCTTGTCAAACGCTGCGGCTTACCTTGTCGTGTTCAATGCGGCGTCGCGCGCTTGGTGCTTGCGCCCCCCTGCCGGTCTTCGCTTGTCTCAGTCGCGTTGCCCCACTGCGCGGCGCTGGATGACGCGGATCCTGTTGTTCAGGCCGTCCACGAATCCGAGCGACACCTCGCCGCCCGGCTTGCAGTAAGCGGCGATGCCATCCCAATGACGATCGATCACCTCCATGGACTCATCAACGCTAAATACGCAACATGCGCTCTGCTACGATGACCAATCGGGCAGGTCATGCAGAATTTCCTCAGGCCGCACGCGCAATACCGAGACAGTTAATGTGGTATAAAACCGCCGGCCGAAGACGCAATGACTGCTAACGTAACGAATCCGGACTCACCGTTCCCGCCCGCCCCGACATCATGAATCGCGGGTTCTATATCATCCTGGCGGCGCAGTTTTTCTCGGCCCTTGCCGACAACGCGCTATTGTTCGCCGCCATCGCGCTGCTGGCGAGCGTGCATGCACAGGCCTGGCAAACACCGGTGCTGCAGCAATTTTTCGTTTTCGCCTATATCGTACTGGCGCCGTTCGTGGGTCCGTTCGCGGATTCCCTGCCCAAAGGCCGTGTCATGTTCGTGGCCAACGCGGTCAAGCTGCTCGGCTGCGTCGCCATGCTGATGGGCATACATCCGCTGCTGGCCTACGGCCTCGTCGGCGTCGGCGCGGCGATGTATTCCCCGGCGAAATACGGCATCCTCACCGAATATCTGCCTCATCAGAAACTGGTGCTCGCCAACGGCTGGATGGAAGGTCTGACGGTGGCCGCGATCATCCTCGGATCCATTCTGGGTGGCATCATGGTCGGCAACAAGTTCGCAAACTACGTTCTCCGGCGCGTCGACCTGCCGTTCATCGAAACCGGCCTCGACACGCCGCCGGAGTTGGCCATCGTCGTCATCCTGCTGTTCTACTTCATTGCGGCCGTTATCAACCTGTACATCCCGCGGGTGGCCATCGACCACAAGCTGCAAAAACGCAATCCCGTGTTCATCTTGCAGGACTTCTGGCACAGCTTCCGGCTGCTATGGCGCGATCCGCTGGGCCAGGTTTCGCTTGCCGTGACCACGCTGTTCTGGGGCGCCGGGGCAACATTGCGCCTGATCGTGCTGACATGGGCATCGATGGCGCTGAAGTTCAGTCTGGAAAAGGCCACTCAGCTGACCGCCGTTGTCGCGTTCGGCATCGCGCTGGGTTCGGTTCTGGCGGCAAGATATGTCTCGCTGCAGAGCGCGGTTCGCGTGCTCCCAGTCGGCATCGCAATGGGATTTCTGGTCATCACCATGGTTTTCGTCACCGATTGGCGGATTGCGATCGTCCTGCTGGTGCTGATCGGAGCGATGGGAGGTTACTTCGTGGTGCCGATGAATGCGCTGCTGCAACATCGCGGTCATCTGTTGATGGGCGCAGGCCACTCGATTGCAGTGCAGAATTTCAACGAGAACCTGTCGATCCTGGTTTTGTTGGGGGTCTATGCGCTGATGATCAAGATCGATGTATCGCTTCCGGCAATCATCATCTCCTTTGGCTTGTTCATCGCGGTAGCCATGGGCTATCTGACCCGCAAACACTGGCACGATCAGGATAGGGGATAGGGTGAGGTACGAGGTGCGAGGTGCGAGGTGCGAGGTTCGAGGGGCGAGGTGCGAGGGGCGAGGGGCGAGGGGTGAGGGGCGATATGCGAGGTGCGAGGTACGAGGTGCGAGGTGCGAGGGATGAGGTGCGAGGTGCGAGGTGCGAGGTGCGAGGT
>Ga0315290_10002175_pt1 | contig 13786 bp, 28 predicted proteins | sample YL17G12_0_MG_FD_203627 | JGI IMG/M metagenome (GOLD analysis project Ga0315290, IMG submission 203627) | Sediment microbial communities from Yellowstone Lake, YNP, Wyoming, USA - YL17G12_0 | ecosystem: Environmental > Aquatic > Freshwater > Lake > Sediment | place: USA: Wyoming | collected... | reverse complement strand
CAAGGCCGCAATCAGGGAAAAGACTCGCGTTGTATCGACCGCGGATTTCCAAGGGTCAAGCGAGCGAAGCCAAGTCCTCGACATCGACGCCGCCAAGGCTTTGCTGCGCTACGGCTTCGAGGCCCGCAAGATGATTGACAAGCGCAAGCAAGCCGCCCAGGTGATGCAGGCCGTTCAGCAAGGGGCCAGCGACCTATTTGACCTCGCCGCAACTTCACCTTGGCGCTTTAAAGAGCGCGAGTAATGTGCTAGCGGTATAGATGGGCCTTGTGTGCGATGGGCTCTCACATGAGGCCCACCATTGATGACTGGTACCCAAGTGGTAAGGGGTCGCACTGTTAATGCGGAAGCCGCAGGTTCGAATCCTGCCCGGTCAGCCACCATTCGGATCGGGAAATGACGCGATATAGTGCATCGCCGCTTTTCTGAAAAATTGGCTGTAGGTGAGATCCCTCATGGCGATCTCCATGCAGATCTCGGGGGTCACTGTGATATGGACCCGTTGCCTTTCTTCGATGAGCTTGGGGCGCCCGCGCGGGCGTTTGACCGCTTCGTCAGAATGGGATTGGGACATTTTCCGCACCTCCTAAATGGCGACGGCCCCACTCTGCTATGAGCGCCGCCTCGCATGTTCCGTCGTGCGGTTTCCGCCGCCCTGGTAGTACCCACGTCTGGCGCGGGAAGATCCTCGACGCCGCTTCAAATGAGCGCACCTTGTCTGCCTTGCTGACCGTCGTCCCCTGATGCATGGTCTTGGTCCAAGCCACAGGCGAAACAAGCGTGAACGGCATCCACAGCCCCCGCAAGAGGCCAAGGATCTCGCCGTATCCGGTCCCGTAGGTGAAGCTCGCCACGGCGCTCGGGCGCACAGGTCCCTTGGCCATGACCTGCGCTTTTTCAACGAATGCATGATAGCCCTTAGACTCTTCGCGGGTCATGCCTGCGAGGATCTTTAGGCCGTCGTCTAAATGGACGACATCGACAACATCGCCCTCGGGGGAGAGGACGACGTAACCGCCATCCTTGCCGGGGTCGATGCCGATGATGCGCCGCATTCTAAAAGTCTCGCTTGGGTTGATTGGGTTATCCTGCCCCATTCCGCCCAAGCGAGTCTAGTGCTGGCCTCTGATTTATGTCGCGGTTGCTGCCGCCTCTTCTTTGAGCTTGCGAATGATCGCCGGGATCGCGTGTTCAAGCTCGTACATCATTGCTTTCCCATCAACCAATCGCCCCGAAATCCGCCCCAGCTCGCCAGGGTCATGGATCTGGTACTTGGATGCCCAGACCATCACCGCGCGTTTTTGCACGTCGGTCGCGGTATATAGCGTTTGGTCAATTTCCTTGGCTTTGACAGTTTCTTTGGACGCAACCTGATGGGATTGACCATCCGGGTCTTTGTCCTCTTCGGTTGGAATCAAGAAAGCTTGCATCAAGGCGTACTTGTGGGCAATGGCCATTGCCTTATTTGTGCCCTTGTCGCCGCTGTCCATTGCTTCGCCAATTACGGTTGAAAATACCGAACTTCCGTCCTCTGCCCAAAACGTGAACCGCACGGTGCATACAGTGTAAAACAACGCCCCGCCCGCCTTTGATTGACGTTCCTCTTGAGCACGGGTCAAGACTTCGGTGGTACAAAATACGCCATTATCCGCAAAGGCCGAATGCAACTCGTTGTACATATCGTCAATGCCGCGATACATGAATCCGGCGCCCTGAGTGTTGCGCCGGTCTTTTTTGATTGCCTCGACACCTTTTAGAATCGCTGCCATCTTTCTGAAAATGAGGGTCTCTGCCATGATTTGGGCTCTCTTGGTCTTAAAATGTTGGTGTGTACCTAGAAATCTTTACTAAATCGCTCGCCGCTTCTTCAAGCAACGGTTGATCGGCTTTTTTAGCACGCTTGAACGGTTTTTTCAGGTAGAAACGAACGTGCTTTCCCTGTTTGAGTTTTGCAAATTCAAACTCATTGCCGTCTTTCAAAGCTTTTTTGATCTCGTCGGTTTTCCACGAATACACCACGCGCATTTCTACTTTTTCAGGATGCGACTTGAAATCCTCCCTTGTTGGGATTGGTCTAACGTATTCAATTGCCGCAGGTGAATCCTGGAGAGCAAGACGCCAAACATTGCCTGGAAACTCGTCAACGCCATGGTCCTGAAGTGATGCCGTGAGGCTTCCCTTGAGAGTGGCGAGATTGTTCTTTGCAGACCGCTTGGCTTTTTCGAGGGGTTCAATTTTGTTCTCCAAAAATTCAATGTAGTTTTCAAGCTTTTCAGTGACGTGCTTAATTGCGTCAATCTTGTCGGCTATGTCCGTTACTAGCATGTCTGTTTTCAGCGTATCCAGCTCGTCGTCTGCCGCTTCAAGCTGGGTAAGTAACTCGTCAAATGTAGTCATTGCTTAACTTCCTTTTGACCCCAATGGGGGTGAATTTATCGAGGAATACTTGGGCGTCCTGAGTCGCCTCATGAGCGCAGGCGATAAACAGGCTTTGCATCGCATCGGCTTTGTTGTCTCCTTCCGTTATGCGTAGAACGCCAACCATGCGGGCCGCCTCTTCCACCATGACCTGGGCAACTTCCTTATATACCGCCTCCGAGTGTCCTAGTTTAATTAACATGCTTGTGATTTCATCCCTTACAAATGATCTACCTGCCATTTCAGCCCGCTCCCACAATGATTCGCTTTGTACCGCAACGCACATCGACATGAAGATGCTTGGGGCAAAGCTCAAAGAATTTTAGATTTTGACGGGACATTGCCCACCAAAGAATTTGGTATGCAGACTGAGAATCAGGTAGCAAGATATCGCACGCCTCGCCGCTTAAATGCCTGCTCCCCGGCGCACCGCCCACCGCCTTGTTGTGCGCAACGCAGCGCACGCCGGAAGTGATATCTAGGTTGAATGGCACTTTCGCTTGGATGCTTTGAATGTCGGCCAATAGCTCCGGAACTGGCTTAACCTTTTGATCGCATTTACCGCACGGGCAGAGAAACATGGCTTCGGTGATGGGTCTAATCATTGATGCCCATCTCCTGATCAATAAGTTTTCTGAGAAACTTGCTCATGCTGATTTTGTGTTCTTTTGACGCTTTGCGCATAAACTTCAATTGTTCGTCATTTAACGGGACGCTAAACGGATTTGGTCGAATCTTATTTTTCTTCTTTTTCTTCTTTGCTGCCGCTACCATGCTTGAATACTCCGTGTGATTAGTTGACTAACCATACCTAAATCGAATCATTGTGCAATGGTTATTTTCTAGTTGACTAGATTAACTCTATAGGCGCAGGATGGTTGCTCATTCCCACAAATACCCTTGGAGCCCATAACCATGCTGCTCAGTGTCCACCCACGTCCGTATGATATGGAATCCGCCCGCGCTGATAACCGCTATGCTCGTCACTTCACCTATGGCTGGCATACCTTTGAAACTCGCTCTAGCAAGGTGTTTAGCGACTTCATCACCTCGGCCGTCTGGTCGCCCTGCATCTTCCGCGACGGGCATAGACGCATTGATTCGTTCGTCGAGGCCCGGCTGTTAGTCTTAGACTTCGACCATCCCGGCTATACGCTGGCGCAGGCCCGAGAGGAATGGTGTGATACCATCCACTGGATCGGGACGACGAAGAACCATAACCGGGAGAAGAACGGGATTGTATGCGACCGCTTCCGCATCGTCGTGCCCTTTGCCAGGTCGATAACGAACGTCGATGAGTACAATTACAACTATCAGTTGATCGCGAAACAGTATGATGCCGCCGATCAATGCACCAAGGACGGCGCAAGGCTATTTTTCCCGTGTCAAGAGGTGGTGAGCGTATGCACCGATGGGTTCGCCCAGCCGGTTATCGATTTGCCGCAAGAAATCATCGACAATAAACAAAATATGGAAGCTAGAAAACAGTTGTATTTGGAGCATGGGTATATACCGCTTCACTTGCGACGGGCATTTAGGGCTGAAATACCGTGTGGGAAGCAAAGCGACACCATATATGGTGTGTCAAAAGAACTTTTTCGTTATGGCTTTGATCAGCAACGGCTGATGGGAATGTTTTTGGCTTCCCCGACCTTTAAAGGTCAGGTACTGTCTGCAAGCACAATCAAGAAGATAGAATCCAGCATAGCGAGTGGAATAAAGGCGAGCCGCCGAGAGGGGTCGAGTCCTCTGGGCGGCTGAAATACAACCAAGTCGTTGCAGTGAGATGCTACATGACCGAGCCTCGTGATATCAAGTCCGCACCGAAAAAGAAACCAAAAACCACGACATCAAAAGCTTTGGAAGGCTTGGAAATCAAGCCGCCCCTGGTTTGCGAGATGCTAATTGACGCGATCAATCGCGACCAGTTCAGCGTGCTACCAGAGTTCCCGGCAAAGATCCATTGTCTTGAGCCTGATGTTAATTCCGGCGCTAGGGATATCCTCATCAATGATGGCTCTGATGTCGTTCGCAAGGTCGATGATTCATACTTAACAGGTTTGATCATGCGATACACTCGGGATCCAAAGCACAATTTTTCCCCGGTTTTCCGCGTCAATACGCAATCCGGCCAGCTATGCGTCGACGATTGGAAACACGTTACTACCGACCTAATAGAAGTCGCCGACGTGTTGTGGAAAGATGAGCCCGGTTACACATACCGCCGCCTGCCCTGGGCGCGAGGGATAGGACCCACCCCTCTATGGGATGATCTTACGGATCGCATGGGGATGCACGGCAACGCATTCCGCGCCTTTGTCGGCAGTATCTTTGAGAAGGATGCCGACCTCCAGCAATACCTATACCTTTATGGTAAAGGGGGCGACGGCAAGGGCGCCATTATCCGGATGCTTGAGCAAGCTTTGGGGCTCGCGTTCAAGAGCGAAATTGTGCCCACCGTCAATAACCAGTTTTGGACCCACGGATTGCTCAATAAGAGATTGGTCGTTTTCCCCGACGCCGACCCCGCTGAAATGCTGATGAGCGGCAAGATAAAGTCAATCCTTGGCGGTGATAGTCAGCGCATTGAGCCGAAGCGCAAAGATACTTACAGCGTTCGGTTACGATGCAAACTGATGTTCTGCTCCAATACCAGGCCCAATATCTCATCGTCACCGGCTGATATGCGCCGGTGCCTTTTTATTGAGCTGCCGCCGCTGGGCGACATCAAAGTAGATCCTTCGTATGAAATCCGGTTATGGGAAGAGACTGGCTATTTTATAAGCAAGTGCCTCGATATCTACCGCGAGCTTTGCCCCGCCCATGGCCCGATTCCTTACGACCGATCCTTGCTTCTCGAACACCTATCAACCGTCGATGAGCCCTTTGAAGTGTTCGCCGAACAGACCATGGAATTCTTCCCAAGAGAGCCTCATCAACTTGACCGGGACCGCCCCTTCTGTGACCCGGCCAGGATGGATTATTTCATAAAAGAGCGATTTAGAACGGAAGCGGAGCGTCGTAAGTTCCGGCAATGGTTGGAGATCTCAAAAGGCGTTCGCAAGGTTGGAGTGAAACTTTTGGAAGGGAATACGGTCTATCGGTACCTTGGAGCCCAATTTAAGGATGGAATGATCATGCAATGATCCGGTTGATAGGGTTGATAGGGCGGTTGATAGACCAAAAAATCTAAAAACCCAATAATTACATAACGGTTGATAGGGTTGATAGGGTTGATAGGGGTAAAGTGTTCAGAAGTAAAATAGAAATGTCTCTCCAATCCCTGATCAACTTTGAAAAGGCCATCAACCCATCAACCCTATCAACCCGTGACGATATTATTGGGAAAAGTGCCGTTTTGGGTTGATGGGGTTGATAGTGGGTTGATAGGGGGGCATCCGGTGGCGGGATTCGATCAACATGACCCAAAGCACCAAGATTGGCTCTTGAGGTGGGCGGAATCGAACGTTCTTGGAGGATTCTACGAAACCCAAGACATTGCCGACTTGCTGCAAGGGAGGCCGTCAGGAGAGCTTCAGGAGGTTGTCAGGCGGTATCGCAGGATGAAAGAGGTTTTGACCCGTAAGGGGTTTTTAGATTGGCTGGCAGGCCAACGAGAGGCTAACGGGATCAACGTCTCGACATGGTGGCAAGAGGCGGAAGATAGAGCGCGGTTGATGGAGATCGCACCTACTATATAGCCCACATAGATCCTATATAGTTCGCCCCCGAACGGGTGAGCTCACACTGTTCGCCCCCGAACCATCTAGCCCAAAAAAAGGGTTGACTTAAGTGGCCACGATAAGTATAACAATCCCATCAGACGGCAATCAAGCCGCCGCAAAGGAGAGCCCAAAATGGAACGCGAAGCACTTATGGACCATCTCAAAAAGATCAACGTCAGCGTTGTCGGCACCAGCGAAGAATTTGCCCCACAGTACAAGGGCGGCATCTGGGTATGCATGGAAAGCGGGTCGCTGTCCAACTACCGCCCCGGATGCGAAAACGCCATTGACGACATGCTAACCAAACGCGGTTGGTTTCTTGAAAACGTCGATGCAGGCACCGCGATCATTTGGCCCAACTAAGCAAACGAAAGAAAGAGCCCAACATGTTCCAAGGCATCAAAACATATCAATACCCAGTCGGTAACTTCAGCATTGAGCAAGAGGGGTCTACTATTTATTCCGTTCGTAAAATGGTCGATGGGGCTTGGCTATTCCAAGGCCGCACCAAAGGCTGTTCGATGGATAGCGCAATGATTAACTGGCTAAGAGTCATCAACGGAGAAACCGAACAATGAAGATCCCCGAGCCCATCGACTTCCGCACTCTCGAAGAACGTATGCAACATTCTATGGAAAAAGCCAGGACCGCCAACCCCCCTGATAGTTCGGTGATGATCGGCTTCAATGGGGATACCGGAGAGATCTTGCTTAAGCTTGAGGATAGGCGCTACACGATGCCCGCCAGCGCAGCGGAATGGATCGCCGGATGCTTGCTCGACACCATCCAGGCCGCGAGAAAGGCGACGGAGGTATGAACATGGAATTGATACCGGAAAAGAAACGCATGGGGAGGCCGCCACTGCCAGAGGATGAAAAAAAGGTTCGCTTACACATCAGCGTCCATCCCCAGCTAGCGGAAGCTGCCAAAGCTTGGCCATATGGGATAAGCGATTTTTTCGAATCCTTATTGGAGCAATGTTTGAACAAAAAATAGAGTATAGTTGACATCGCTCCTAAGACCTTGCAAGCTGTGAAAACACAATCCTTGCAAGGTCATTTTAATTTATGAGAAAAAAAAAGTACCGTAAGTTTCTCGTCATTTGTGACAACGGCGATTACATGCCCATGGCGGAGCATTGCGGCGACCTGGGCCTTTCCTACGATACCGTGCTAGCGCGTATCAATCGCCTCCGTAAGCCGTTCTACCAGGACAAAGAAAACTTCATTTTTATCCATTCAAGTGACCCCGTTTTCGACAAGGTGAAGCGATGAGCGACCGCGAACTAATAGGGCTAATGGTGGTTATTTTAGCGTTGTCGTTTTTTGTGAGCGCGATGATATCGAGCTATTTCAAAACTAAAGCGATTGAAGAGGATGAAGATTTTGAGTCATGAAAATCCAGCGTCGATTGTGCCAGGAAGTATGCATTTAAACCGCAAAGGTGAGCATGTATTTATCTGCGGTGTCTATTTAGATCATCCTTGGGGAATGAATAAAGATGAAGCACCAATAAAAGCATACACAAAAGAAGACAGTGTTTATCGTAATTACAGATCATGTGGCCGCTTTTATAAAATCTCAGATTCAGAATGGGATTTAATCCGCGAGTACAAAGAGCCCGAATTGTATGAAGCATATTTGATCATTTGGAGCGACGGATCAAAGGACGCAAGGGAATCCTTGGAAATAGCGAGGTCTACCGCGAAGACATACAGCGATCAAGGGCGCCTCGCATGGAAAATCATCAAGCTGACCGGGACAGACGATAATTTCACTCTTTCAAACCCTTTCAATCCTTTAGATTATGAGCAATCCAAGTGAAGCAACATCTTGTCATCGGCTACAAAAACTTCTCAAAAGAATGCAACATTTCACACATCGGCATGGGCGTCACAGCGGCCTATACCGCTAAGACCTTGAGCCAGCACGGCTACTATGCCGAGGCTCGTCCGCTCTACGGCGCCGATGATCTCACAGCCTATATCCTCGCGCAGGACGCAGGCCCGAGGCCGGTTACTCACGTCGTCATCTGTGCGCAATGGATACCCGGCAAGAGCCTCGCGCAGCTCGCTCGGCAGTTTCCTTACGTCAAGTTTGCGATTAACTGTCACTCCAACGTGGGCTTTTTACAGGCCGAGCCTAATGCGATCAACCTCGTAAGGGACGCAATTGACCTTGAGACGACGTTGCCGAACTTTCACGCCTCGTCGAACAACGCTAGGCTGGTCAGGGCTCTGGAACACATGTACGGCCGCCCTGTAACCTTCCTGCCTAACCTGTACTATACGCACGGCGCAGAGGCGGTTTACCGCCCCCCCTACAATGGCGGCACGCTGCGCATCGGTGCGTTCGGATCCCACAGGATCTACAAAAACTTCTCAACGGCTATCGCAGCGTCGATTGAGCTTATCAACGCGATGAAGGTGCACGGCGAGATCTGGATCAATTCAGGCCGCAGCGACGGCGCGGGCTCGGTCGTTTACAATACGGCGGTCGCATGGACCCGCAACCTGCCTAACGTAGAGCTAAAGGAATTCCCGTGGGCATCGTGGCCGGAGTTCAAGCGGCAGGTCGGGGCAATGCATCTTTTGATGCAACCGTCATACACCGAGACTTTCAATAATGTGACGGCAGACGGGATATGCGAAGGCGTGCCGAGCGTTGTCGGCTCGTCAATCGAATGGGTGCCTGAATACTGGAAATGCGATGTTGACGACTCGGGTGCGGTTGCTGCTGTTGGCCGTAGGTTGCTTACGGACTTTAGGGCGGGGCCAGACGGGCTTGCGCACTTGAAGCAATATGTACGCATCGGCCTGCCGTACTGGCAAGCGTTTCTTGGGGGGGCGGTATGAAACTGGAAGACTTTGAGAAACTTAACAAAGAGAGAACGCAGGGGAAGTGGAATGACATTCGAGGCAGCCTTGCATTCACAAATGATGATGATTTTGGAGGCGCATCAATTGGAAATGGGCCAAATGCTGACTTCATCGAAGCTTGTAGCGAGATGGTGCCGAGGATGATCAAGGCGCTAAATGCCACTAAACGCGAACGCATATATCGCAACATAAGCTGCCCCGCCTGCAACTACAGCGGTGAGGACGACTCTGGCATACCCTGCTATTGCTGGGATCTCCAAAATGCTGCCGAATCCGCTGACAAGGCTTTTGCCGAATTGGAGCAAACCTAATGGATGACCGTCAATTCAACGAAGCCGCCAACGACGTAGCCAGCCTAATGGCCGCCCTCACCGCCAAGTGGTGGCGCCATAGCCACGTCCTCGCCACAGCCCTTGCGGATTCCCTCATTACTTTGTGCGCCGTGGCTTCTAAAAACCCAGAGAAATCCCTTGTAGAAATAGCCGAAAGAATCAAGAATGGTGATCATGCCCAGATAAAATTGCGCCATTTCGGTCACAAGCTGGGGATCGTTGAGCCTATAGAGGAAGAAAAAGATGAGCGACCTAGAGACGAGCCTAGATACCCCACCGGAGTCCAAGAAGGTCCACAAGGTTGAAGAGGCCCTAGTTTTGGCCAGGACGATCCGCCAGCTCGACGCGCTTAAACCCGTCGAAGCGGCCCGAGTTTCTGTTTACCTGGCGCAGAAATTTGCCCATGCGCAAGTCAATCCTGCCCATAGCTGACTTCCCCGCGCGAGGATGAGACAATCGAGGGATGAAAATCACCTCTGACAAGGTTGTCGATTGGCTCATTCCCGCGATCCTGGCCGGGAACATGCATCTACTATCGTCTCTAAGGGATCACGTCATGCTGGTGAGCGAACAGCTTGCTGGGTTGACTGCGAGGTTAAACGAGCATGAGCGAAGGCTTAACAGCATACCAGGAAGACCCTAGCCATGGTTGGGTGTCTATCCAGGAAATCAAAAACGTGTTCATTGAGACGCTGCGGGAGCTTGACGCATACGTCATGCCCAAGGGCGGCCCCGTAGCGAACCGGGACGCGGTACTCAAGTGCTTCGACACGATGCAATACAAGCTCTACCGGCGTGCGCAGTCTAACCTAGAGTCGATGTTCCCGACCTTTAAGCCTGTCAAAGCCTCGTTGCAGAATCCAGAGCAACAAGCCGCGACCAAGGCCGCGCATGACCAGCGGTTAGAGCATATTCGGAGATCTAGGGGATGAAATTTGACGAGGATCTTTACCGCACCGACTTGCCCGCCTGCTGCGACGGCTTGCACCGAGCCGCAAGATCCTTAGCGATTACATAATCCGCCACCGCTCGCCCAATGTCCCTGCCGAGCTGCGGAAGCCACGCGGCATACTCTTGCGAGTTTGGCCCGTTGATAGCGAAAGGCTCAACCCGGATACCAGTAGCCCCTGTGACGCACAAAAGCGGGTCTTCTAAGTCCTGTACGGGGTTGGCTGCTTGATGGCCAAAGCTGGCGTAGGTATGCCCCCAGTGGCTCATGGACTGGCTGACAACATGCGCCAGCTCGGATATTCCGCCATGACCGTAAAAGGTCCGGCTCTTATTGGAGATCACCTTCCCGGTTGTCCAATGCACCCGGCAATGCAGCACAAGGGTGTTGGGTTGTACGCCACTATGCCGGAGCCCCTCGGGCACTCCTGGGGGCATTCTGACGTTTAAGACGCGGTGCCTGATGCTCGCCTCGTCCAGCTCGTCGAGGATCGAACGAACGTAGTTGTCCACGATGTCCAGCTCGGACAAATTCTTGAACGCTAGCCCTCGGGTGTAAGTCCCATCAGCGGCGCTATACCCTGCTGAGGGTACAATCAAGACTTCGTGAATACGCACCGGGTTAGGCTACGCCAAGAGCATCGGCGACGATTTGGACAACGCCATCATCTAGCTTGTTGTCGGTGGAAGCCGAAAGATCGCGCAGTTTCTCAACGAGAAGCTCTTCAACGCATTTGACGCCGCCGGGGAGCTTGGCTAGCTGTTCAGCGACCACCTTGGTGACTACCTCGGTCAAGTCTCCAACAGTCTCTTTGTTGATGAATTGCGCAACGACGGACAAAACAAGCTTGACGATTAAATCGTTTGCCATGGCTTTACCTTTATAGGGGCGAAATGTCCCATAAGCATGACACAATTACCCCAAGAATTGCAAACCAAATGGCAGGGACTGCTGGAGTCGAACCAGCGCATACCAGAATCAAAATCTGGTGCCTTAACCAACTTGGCGAAGTCCCATCAAGGTTGAAAAAGGGCCTGAGCCCAATCAGGACTCAAGCCCCTACCCACGAACGTACACAGACCCTAGGAGCGGGTTTTCGTTATTTACCGGTAGCCGTTTCAGGAGGCGTCGATTGAGCGCCTTTCATCAGCTGTTGCACAAGGGCTACAACCGCACCGAGTTGAGTGCCTTGGCTGGCAATGGAAGCACTCAGGCTAGCAAGTTGGCTGGCCAAGCTGCCGTCAACAGACTGAGCTTGTTTGATGCCAATTGCGCCAGCAGATTGCTGAGCAAGGAGGCTGGCAATGGAGCTATCGGCGTCGCCTTTGAAGAGGCGAGCGGTCGACACGGCTTCGATTGGATCAACCGAGCTGAGGTTGTCGATGAACTTAGCCAACGCCGCCTCTGCAATCGAGGTAATACGGTTTTGGCTGGCCACAGCGTTTTGAAGCGCCATGTTTTGCGCAGCGGTTTGGTTTTGCACGCCAGCAGCAAAGGATTGTGCATTGCTTTCGTACAGTTTAGCTTGGGCGGCGGCAGCCGCTTCGGCCAAAGATTTGAAGTTGGTTGACACAACGCCGTCGACAATTTTCTCATCAACGCCGCCTGTTCTTAGCCCGATCTCCGCCATAAATTACCTCTTAATGTTTTGTGGTCCACAATAACTAAAATATCTTAGACGCAGCTTAAATAAAAGGCACCCCCTGGAAAGCCTTTGCTATAAGCCTATCTCGCCACTCTCATGCTTCAATGTAGTTGGATCGATCTTTGCGATTACTTCATCAAAAGTGTCGCGAAGGGAAACAAAGTCACTTGAACTAAAGAAGATTTGGCTAGCAGTGTTAGGAGCTTCAGCGCTTCTAAATGGCTGAACAAATAACACTTTGTCGGGATTTACAAATATCGGAGTGCCATTCGCACGGGTGAAATGCAACATATCGTTGTCCATCTAGCTTTGGGTTAAAAGCCCAATCTAACCCAAAGTAATCGGATCACTCAATACTTGGATACGCTGTCAATGAACTGCCAAACGTCTTTATGTAACCAATCAGGCCAGTGGTGGGTGCCTTCCCATGGACACCAAACAACCTGATACTGGCACAAAGGCAGATATTGGCAGCCGTTGTGCCCCTCATCGTTTTGAGGTGGTACACAATGGTCAGTAAACGCCCAGTTTTTCATGGTGTTCCACCCAGACCAAAACGACACGAACTGATCCGCCCGACCGTGGACAATCATGGCCGGTATCTGCACCCCTCCTCCTCCGCCGCCTGCGACCGCGATGATCGCTTTGACCTTGCCCGCCCTCTTTTGCCCGATCATGTTGGCAAAGAAAGCCCCATTGCTGTAGCCCGATACAAAGACTTGGTAGAGATCGACGCAGTATTTCTTGCCCATCTGGTCAATCACAGCGTCAATAAAATACAAATCGCCGTTAACGTTCCAAGTCTGCTTACCAGCCTCTAGGTATGTGAAGATCGAATCGGTGCTAAAATCCTCGACACCACCCGCAAGCGTCTTCATCCACCCTGCATTCATGTTGGCACCATGAAGCTGAATGATGAGCTTATGCGGCCTTTTGGCGTCATACTTCGGAGCCGAAAAGATCAGGCTACGGCCGTTGACGTACTGCCTATAGGATTGGTCCCACGATGGGCTTGCGCACCCATCTGATAGCTTTTCCGCTGAAGCCGTAGAGGTTATGAGGATCAGACATAGAAACGCTTCAATGTGGCAAATCAATCTCATTTAATCACCTCAATAGATGCGAATAGCTTGAGCGCTCCCGTACTGAGTAACGGTACCAGAATAAATTATCTGACCGCCAACCCTATATGTTTCCGATGCCGCAGATACATAAACAACATAGGCAGGTACAGATAAAACCTGATCTGAACCACCTGAAACGGCATTGAGTGTACCACTTAGGATGACTTGATTTTCATTGCCTCCGTTACTTCTAGCCTTTGCGTTTCCGGAAGTAGGTCCATTATCGGGCGATCCTGTTCCAATATAGTTGTCAATATATGTTGCGGTTGTACCGTTAGACATAAGGTACCCAACCTCGGCGCTAATCAGCCAGACTCCTTTGGTAAGCGTTAGAGCGCTTATGTCTTTGTAAACTCCGCTAGCCGTAGATTGAGCCGATGCCCTACTTAAATTTACCGATAAAACTTCGCCAACATGGCCTGTATTAGCGTTAAACCCAGTTGTGCTGCCAAGTATCCCGCTCGTGTCAATGATTCCAGCTGTAGGCGTATTTGGGTTGAATATTGGCAGGGTATTCCACGTTAGATTCCCTGACCCGTCATTCTTTAGATACGAGTTAGCTGCACCCTGTGACGCCGGGAAACTTGTCGCTACGTTGTTTACCTTGAGAGGATTTCCGTTGCTATCGACTTGAAATTTTCCCGCAATATCAAATTTTTGTGCAGGCGTTGTCGATCCAATGCCTACATTCCCCGCTACGTTTGAATATTGATTA
>Ga0315290_10002173_pt1 | contig 13787 bp, 10 predicted proteins | sample YL17G12_0_MG_FD_203627 | JGI IMG/M metagenome (GOLD analysis project Ga0315290, IMG submission 203627) | Sediment microbial communities from Yellowstone Lake, YNP, Wyoming, USA - YL17G12_0 | ecosystem: Environmental > Aquatic > Freshwater > Lake > Sediment | place: USA: Wyoming | collected... | reverse complement strand
TCGGCTACCGCGGCGTGAGCACCAAGAACTGCAAGGGCATCTTCAAGTCCTTCATGAACCGCACGCTGGTGGAGCGGTGGAACCGCCGCCGCAAGCCGGGCGCGCAGCTCTTCATGACCGCGGAGGACCTCACGACGCTTCCCGTGATCCCGCTGCAGCAGGACCTCGCCACCGTGCGGGCCCTCGGCATCACGCACGTCGAGCGCAACGGCCATCACTACGTCAAGGGCCTCGCCCACTGCTCGCCGCGGGAGCGCTACCAGGCGACGCGCCTGCATCGCGATCTCTACCGCGGTGATGACGGCGAAGCGTGGCTGCGCATCGAGAGCGGCTTCGTGCGCGTGGGCTCGCTGAACATGCCGGGCTATGGCGGCGCCTTTGAGCCCGATCTGCAGTCCATGACGCCCCTCGACAGGTGGAACTTCGATTCGCTGGAGGCGAAGCCCTGATTACCTACAGACTGAACCGCTCCTTCGCGTGGAACGCGGCCCATCCGCCCAAGCTGCCGGCCCGTCCGCGCAAGATGCCCGCGGCGCCGTCCCGTCTCTTCGACCGCACGGTGGAGTGCCCGGTCGGCATCGCGGCGGGTCCACTGCCCAATTCGAAGTGGATCGAGGCCTACGCGCGACTCGGCTACGGCCTCCTGACCTACAAGACCGTGCGGACGGTGGAGCGTCCGGCCTTCCCGGCGCCCAACCTGGCCTTCTGCAGGCTGGGCGACCCGGCGGTTGTCGAGCCGGCGCCTCGCCGCCTCGACCCGGCCGCGGTGACCTGGGCCGTCTCCTTCGGCCTGCCGTCGGCCAAGCCGGAGGCGTGGCGCGCGGACGTGACCAAGGCCCGCGCGCGACTCGCGAAGACCCAGCTCCTGATCGTGAGCGTCGCCGGCACGCCAGCGCCCGGTGGCGACGGCGAGCAGCTCGCCCACGACTACGCGCAGGCCGCGCGCTGGGCGGCGGAGGCGGGCGCCGACGTGATCGAGGCGCACCTCTCCTGCCCCGACACCACGGCGGAGCGGGCGCAGATGGTCTTCGAGGACCAGGAGCTCTCCGCCCATGTCGTCGAGCAGGTGCGGCGCGCCGTGGGCTCGCGTCCGGTCGTGGCCAAGCTCGGCGCATCGCGGAGCCCGCGCGTGCTCCACGACCTGGCGACAGCCCTCGCGCGCTGGGTGGACGGCTTCGTCCTCGTCGACGGGCTCCAGCGCCCGGTGGTCAAGGCCAACGGCACAGCGGCGCTGCCGGGAGCGGGACGCGAGCTGGCCGGCATCTCGGGTGCTGCCGTCTGGGAGAACTGCCGCGTGCAAACTCAGGAGCTGATCGCGTGGCGGAAGGCGGGAGCATGGGACCGCGCGATCCTCGCCGTGGGCGGCATCACCACCGTCGACCGCGCGCGCGAAGCGCTCGCCACGGGCGCACAGGCCGCCATGGTCGCCACCGCCGCGCTCGTGGACCCGCTCCTGGCGGCCCGCTTCAGGGCCGGCGCCAGCCGTCCACGCGCCTAGCGCCCGGCCGGGTCTGTGCTAGGCTTCCTCGCATGCGCTGGCTCGTCGTCTTGCCCTTCGACCGTCCCGAGCACATGGGCGTGGATTTCCGGGATGAGCTCCTGGCCATGGGGCACGAGGTCCGCACCTTCGCCTACCGGCGCAATAACCCGATCTACAAGAACCGCGGCACCAAGGCCGCCTACCAGCTCTTCATCCTCCGCCGGTTCGAGAAGCTCTGCCGCGAGTGGCGTCCGTCGATCGTCCTCGTCATCAAGGGCGGGCCCATCACGCCCGGCGTCATCCGCCGGGTCAAGCGGCGCCATGACCTCCTCGTCCTCAACTTCTTCCCCGACAACCCGCTCTGGATGATGCCGTTCGACGCCATCGAGGCCTACGATGTCTTCTTTACCAAGGAGCGCTATGCCCTGCGCGCCCTCGAGAGCGTGGGGCTCCGCAACCTCCACTACCTGCCGATGTACTGCGTCCCCGCCATGCATCACCCGGTGACGCTCACCGCCGAGGAGCAGCTGCGCTACCAGCGACCGATCAGCTTCGTGGGCAGCCGCTATCCGTACCGCGAGCGCCTCGTCAAGGAGCTGCTCGACTTCCCGATCAAGCTCTGGGGGGCTGGATGGCAGCGCACCGAGTCACCCGAGATTCGAGCGGTGGTGGCGGGCGGGCCCGTGTGGGGGCGGGCCAAGCTCGCCGTCTATAGCGGCTCGACGCTCTCGCTCAATCACCACCACCCGATGAACGACATCGTGGGCGTCAATACGCGCGCCTTCGAGCTGGCGGCGAGCGGGGCCTGCCAGGTGGCGGACCTGAAGGAAGAGCTGCCCCTGCTCTTCAAGTCGGGCGAAGAGGTGGTCACCTATCGTGATCTGGACGAGCTGAAGAGGCATCTGACCTACTACCTCGCCCACCCGGACGAGGCGCGCGCCATCGGAGAGAACGCGCTCAAGCGGGCGCTGAAAGAGCATACGCTCCGGCACCGCATCGACGAGATGCTGGCCGTCGTCGAGCTACGCTTTGGGCGGCGCTCGTGATGGAGTCGCTCGCCACCGGGCTATGCTGCATCGACTGCGGCGGCACCGTTCCCCTCGGCTATACGCTTGAGTGCCCGAAATGCGCCGGGCTCCTCGAGCTGCTCTACGACGGCGACGCGCTCCAGCGCCGCGGCACCGCGATCTTCACGGGCGGGGGCCTCTGGCGCTACGCGCCCGTCCTGCCCATCGCCGATCCCGCCCACCGGGTTTCGCTGGGCGAGGGCCAGACCCCGCTCCTCGAATGCCCGAGCCTCGGGAAGCGGCTCGGCGTCAAGCGTCTCCTCGTCAAGTTCGAAGGCTCGAACCCCACCGGCACCGTCAAGGACCGCACCTCGGCGACGGCGGTGGGGGCGGCGCTCCAGTTCGGCTTCGGGGCCACGTCAGTGGTCAGCTCCGGCAATGCCGGCTCGTCCATCGCCGCCTACTCCGCGCGCGCGGGCCTGCGCTCGCTCATCTTCTGCTACGAGCGGGCCTCCGCGCCCAAGATGCTCCACATGGCGGCGACGGCCAGCGACCTCGTCATCTACAAGGGCGTCTACGACGACCTGATCGCGCTCTGGGACCGGCTCGCCGGGGAGCGGCTCTTCTTCGACTGCGGCGCCTCGCGCAACCCGTACAAGCACGAGGGCAAGAAGACCATCGCCTATGAGATCGCCGAGCAGCTCGGCTGGCGCGCGCCCGACGTGCTCGTGGCGCCCGCGGCCGTGGGCGAGACCTTCATCGCCGCGCACCGGGGCTTCGCCGAGATGGAACGCTGGGGCTTCATCCCCAAGCGCCCGGTGATGGCGGCGGCGCAGGCCGCGCGCGCCAATACCATCGTGACGGCCTGGCGCGACAAGGCGGCGCTGGTCCCGCTCAAGATCGGCTACACCGTGGCCGAGGGGCTCGCCGCGGGCAACCCCGGGCGCAAGGGCGACTGGGTCCTGCGCATCCTGCGCGAGACCGGCGGCATGGCGGGCCAGGCCGAGGATGAGGAGATCCTGGAGGCGCAACAGATGCTCGCCCGCGCCGAGGGAATCTGGGCCGGCCCGACCGGCTCGGCCTCGCTCGCGGTGCTGATCCGCCTGCTCGCCGACAAGTTGGTCGATCCCGACTCCACGATCTGCGTCATCGTGAGCGAAACCGGGCTCAAGACCGAAGCCCCGCCGCCCCCGATCGCGGCGACAGCCTTTAACGCCGATTCGCTCCGCCGCCTGGTGCTGGACAAGCTCACTGCCCGCCCGTAGCGCGCCGAAAGAAAGTGCTTCGCCCTGGTCTGGACGAGTCCCGAGCTCCGCTCGCACAACCGGGCGGGTGGCGTCGGGGGCGGCGGCTGCGCAACCGGCGGAGTGGGCCCTTCCCGAGTGCCCGCAGCCCGCAGGGCTGCGATTCACGACGGGTAGGGTGGCGAAGCCGGTTGCGCAGCCGCCGCCCCCGACGACAGGCCCCGCCCGCCTCGCGCTCCGTACGCTTGCCAATAGTCCAGGCTAGGGGTTCTCGGGTCGCATGCCGATCTCCGCGAACTTCTCGGCAATGTCCGGCCTGATCGCTTTCGCGGCCGCCATGTCGGCCTCTCCACCCGCGATGTCCCCCTTCCTGCGCTTCGCCAGACCTCGCCCGTAGAGGGCAAAGGGCTTCTCCGGATCGACTCGGAGCACCGCATCGTACTCGGTGATGGCGCGGTCCACCTGGCCGAGCTTCAGAAAGGTGAATGCCCGGCTGTCGCGCGCCTCGAGATGATCGGGCTCCAGCCGCAGCCCCTCATCGCAATCCGCCAGCGCCTCCTGCAACCGCCCGGCGATGGCACGCGTCCAACAACGCTCGTTCCACCCCTCGGCGGCGGTCGGCTTGAGCCGGATCGCCTGGTCGAAGTCCTGGATGGCCCGGTCGTACTCCCGCTTCTGGCGGTAGACGATGCCCCGGTTGATGAGGGCGTCGACGTAGTCCGGCTTGAGCCGAAGAGCCTGGTCAATGTCCCGGATGGCCTCATCGTAGGCCTCTTTGGCGAAATGGGCGCTGCCCCGATCATTGAAGGACGACGCGTCGTTCGGGTCCAGCCGGAGCGCCTGGTCGAAGTCCTGGATAGCCCGGTCGTACTCCTCCTTGCGGAAACTGGCGACCCCCCGATTGTGAAAGGCCTGGGAATAGTTCGGCCGGAGCCGCAGCGCCTCGTCGAAATCCTGGATAGCCCGGTCGTACTGCTCTTTGAATCGGTAGACATTGCCCCGATCGTGGAAGGCCTGCGCATTGTCCGGCTTGAGCCGCAGCGCCTGGTCCAGGTCCTGGATCGCCAGGTCGTACTCTCCTTTGCCCAGGTGAGCGATGCCGCGGAGGTGGAAGGCCTCTGCGTATCCTGGATTGAGCCGGAGCGCCTGGTCGAGGTCTCGCAGCGCCAGATCGAACGCGGCTTTCTGGGCATAGGTGGCGCCTCGCTCGTGAAAGGCCTGCGCATCGTGCGGGCGGAGTCGAACCACCTGGTCAAAGTCCTGAATGGCCCGGTCAAGGTCCGCCTTGCTGCGAAATGCGAGACCGCGGTTCAGATAGGCCAGCCCGAAGCCGGGGTCGAGCCGAAGCGCCTGGTCGTAGTTCTGGATGGCCCGATCGTACGCGCCCTTGCGCGCATAGACCGCTCCGCGCTCGTTGAAGGCCCGTGCGTTGTTCGGGTGGAGACGCAGGGCCCGATCGAAGTCCAGGATCGCCCGGTCGTAGTCCCCTTTGGCGCCGTAGGCGTCGGCCCGGTTGAGATACGCCAGCAGATAGTCCGGGTTGAGGCGGATCACGTCGTCGTAGTTCTGGATCGCGCGGTCGTAATCGCCTTTCTGCTGGTAGGCAAAGCCCCGGCCAAAGAAGCACTCGACATTGCCGGGATCCAGCCGGAGCGCCTCATCGAAATCCCCGATGGCCCGGTCGAACTCGCCCTTGCGACGATGCGCTGCGCCACGATTGACCAGAGCCAGCACGTAGCTCGGGTCGATCCGGAGGGCCTGATCGTAGTCCTTGATCGCCGAATCCAGATCCCCTTTCTGGAAGTAGGCGGCACCCCGGTCGTTGAAGCCCTGGACGTAGTTCGGATCCAGCCGAATCGCTACGTCGAAGTCCTGGATCGCCCGATCGTAGGCACTCTTGCCGAGGTAGGCGAGACCCCGATTGTTGAAGGCTTGAACGAAATCCGGATTCTGCCGGATCGCCTGGTCGAGATCCTGGATGGCCCGGTCGTGCTCGCCTTTGCGAACGTAGGCAGCTCCGCGCGCGCTATAGGCCTCGGTGAAGCTCGGGCTCAGCCGCAGCGCCTGGTCGAAGTCCCGGATGGCCCGATCGTACGCGCCTCTGGCGAAGTAGGCGCGCCCCCGCGCCAGGAGAGCCGCGGTGGTGTCGTAGAGCGACAGCTGGGCGGATCGGATCGCCCGGCCGCAGTAGTTGATGACGGCCTCGGGTGCTTTCTCGTCCACGCACTTGTGAAGGTCGCTCGTGGTCTGCGCCTGCGCCGGCCCCACGACGACGCCGCCGAGCACAGCCACGGACAGGATGAAGGAGCGCACGCGTGGCTTCAAACAGGAACCCCTTGGGTCAGACGCGCGCGGTGTCGCGGATCACGGGGGCGAAGCGCTCCATCCGTTCGAGACTTCCCTCCAGCCGCTCGCTGCGGAAGTCAAACACGATCTCGCTCACGCCGAGCCGGGCGAAGGTGACGATATCGCTCTCGACCTCACCGGGTGAGCCGGAGAAGGGCCGTCGTTCACCGGTCCGCGCGTCGAGAGGCTGAAGCGGGTCGTAGACGGGCGCCTTGTAGGAGATGGTGAGGCGCGATGGATCGCGCCCTTCCGCCTCGGTGAGCCGCCGCAGCTCGTCGAGCGCCGCTTCGAGTTCGGGCGCGCGCAGGGGGACGGCGGGGTTCGCGCCCACCGGATGCCAGCCGTCGCCCAGACGCGCTACCCGGCGCAGCGCGGCGGGGCTATGACCACCGACCCAGATCGGCGGATGCGGCTTCTGCACCGGGGCGGGCAAACATTGGATGGAGTCGAAGCGGTAGAACTGGCCGGCGAACGACGCCGGACATTCGGTCCAGAGAGTCTTCATGATCCGAATGTACTCGTCGCTCACGGCGCCCCGGCGGTCGAAGTCGGGCGCGCCGAGCGCCTGGAACTCCTCGCGGAGCCATCCCACGCCGACCCCGACCGTGACACGACCGTGGGAGAGCACGTCGATCGTGGCGAGCGTCTTCGCCGTCACCACGGGGTTCCGGTGCGGCACGATCATGACACTCGAGACGAGACGGAGGGTGCGCGTCTTGCCCGCGATGAAGGCCATGAGCGCGAGCTGCTCGAGCGCGTCGCCCTCGCCGGGAAAGACGCCGGTCACGGTATAGGGATACTTCGAGTTGATGGCGACGGGGAAGACCACGTGGTCGGCGATCATCACGGAGCTGAAGCCGAGCGCCTCCGCCCGCTGCACGAGCGTCTCGAGCGCCTCCGGCGTCGCCGTCTGACCGCGGGTCGGCAGGTAGAAGCCGTATCGCATGGACTGGTCCTTTCCCTCTGCTCGTCGAGTGTCTCCGGCGACTCTACCGCCCCGCAGGCCGCCCGGCAAGGAACATGGCGGTCTATCGCAGGGCGGCCGCGACCTCCCGCGCCCAGCGTCGCATGAAGGCGCGCGGATCCGGCACGAAGCCCGTGATCATGAACTGCCGGGCGCCGGCCGCCATCGCGCGGGAGATCTGGGCGACGCAATCGTCCGGCGTGCCGGCGATGGCGAAGCGGTCGGCGAGAAAATCGGTCAGGTCCCAGCGATCAGGGAGCGCGGCGTTCGCGGCGCCCGGAATCTCGTGGTGATGGGCATTGTACTCGCGCTGGAGCGCCTTGATCTTTTCGTGAAGATCCGGAGGCACGCCCTTGCCCTCGAGCGTGAAGCGAAAAGCATGATTGGCGCTCGCGGCCAGGGCCATCTTGATGGGCCCGATCGCTTCATCGCGGCGGTCGGCCACGCTCGTCTTCGCGAGCCACCAGACGTCGATGTCGGCCAGGGCCCGGCCGGCGGCGCGCGCCCCCCGCTCGATCGCCGCGAGCGACAAGGCGATCACCTCTGGAGTCAGACCCAGGCCGACGATCACGCCATCGGCCAGCCGGCCGGCCAGCTCAAGCGTCCGCGGCCCTTCAGCCGCCAGATAGATCGGCACTCGGCGGCTCGACCGGCGCACCCGCCACGTGCGGCCCTCGCGCTCGACGGGCTCGCCGCTCATGAGCCGCCGGAGGGTCACGATGGATTCTTCGAGGCCGCCCAGCGTCGCCGGGGGGGCGCCGATCGTGTAGAGCGCGCTATCGCCCGAGCCCAGGCCCAGGATCGCCCGCCCGCCCGACAGCTCATCCACGCTCGACATGGCGCTGGCCGTGACGACCAGGTGCCGAGTCAATGGATTCGTGACAACAGGGCCGAGCCGCATGCTCCGCGTGTTGAGCGCGGCCAGCGTAAGGGCGACGTACAGCTCTCGAAACACCGATTGCGAGTCGGCCACCCCGAGCCAGTCAAACCCGTTGGCCTCCGCCTCGCGGCACAGGTCGCCAAATACAGTAAGAGACTCGGGCAGAAAGAGGATGCCGAATCGCGCCGTCGTCATGATCGCTACACCGTAGCATGCCTTGACAGAGACGGCCCGCGGCGGATAGTGTGCTCTCGCTGGCTCACTTTCCTCTCACAGACACGAGGTCCGCCATGGCTGATACGACCAGAACCCGCTCCACTGAAGAGACCGCACTCCTCGAGCGCGCGCGCAAGCGGCTGCCCGGCGGCGTGCTGGGCACCTCCCGCTATGCCGACGACGCGGCCTTCGTCGTCAAGCGCGGGAAGGGCTCGAAGATCTACGACGTGAGCGGACGCGAGTACATCGACTATGTGCTGGCCTCAGGTCCCCTCATCCTGGGCCACGCCCATCCGGCCGTGGTCGCCGCGGTACGCGAGCAGATCGAGGGCGGCTCCACCTACTTCATGGTCAACGAGCCGATCATCGAGCTGGCCGAGGAGATCTGCCGGGCCATGCCCTGCGCCGAGCAGGTGCGCTTCACGTCCACCGGCTCCGAGGCCACGTTCTTCGCCCTGCGGGTGGCTCGCACCGCCCGCCAGCGCGACAAGATCCTCAAGTTCGAAGGCGGCTACCACGGCGCCCACGACTATTCGATGATGAGCTCGACCCCGCGCTCGCCCAAGGCTTTCCCCGCGCCGGTGCCGGATTCTTCCGGCATCCCGCACGCGATCGAGGACGAGGTGCTCGTCGCTCCGTACAACGACCTCGCCACGGTCGAAGGCATCGTGGCGACTCACGCCGACGAGCTGGCCGCGGTGATCATCGAGCCGTTCCAGCGGCTGATCCCGCCCCAGCCCGGCTTCCTGCAGGGCCTGCGCGAGATCACCCGCCGGCACGGCGTGCTGCTGGTCTTCGACGAGGTCGTCACCGGATTTCGCCTGGCCTATGGCGGCGCCCAGCAGTACTACGGCGTCACGCCGGACATCGCGTGTGTCGGCAAGATCGTGGGCGGCGGCTTTCCCCTGGCCGCGGTCTGCGCCTCAGAGGAGCTGATGCGTCCCTTCGACCCACAGCAGGACGGCAAGGGCGATTTCATCTCGCAATCCGGCACGCTGAACGGCAACCCCATCGCCGCGGTCGCCGGCCTGGCCACCCTCGCCGAGCTGCGCAAGCCCGGCGCCTACGAGACCCTCCACGGCACCGGCAAACGGCTGATGGCCGGCCTGACCGAGCTGGTCCATCGCTCGGGGCTCCCGGCGCAAGTACTGGGTGAGCCCGTGGTGTTCGACGCCGTCTTCACCAGCGAGCCGGTGACCGACTACCGCTCGCTCCAGAAGGCCGACGGCGCCCTCGCTCGCGCCTTCACCACCGAGCTGATCAAGCGTGGCGTGGTGAAGAACACGCAGAAGATGTACATCTCCCTCGTGCACTCGGACGGGGACGTGGCCCGCACGCTCGAGGCCTGCGAGGATGCGCTGAAAGCGCTGCCGAGGAGCAGGGGCAAGGGCCGGTCGTAGGTCCCGCGACGCCGGGAACACGCCGGCTCGGCTTCTGGCTGGTGACGGCGGCGGCCATCTGCTGGAGCAGCGGTGGCCTGATCGCGCGCCTCGCCGGCACCGACGCGTGGACGACCATCTTCTGGCGCTCGGTCTTCTGTGCCGCGTTTCTCTCGGTCGCGGTGGCCGTCACGCAGTGGGGCCGGCTGACCCAAATCGTCCGCGAGGCGGGCTGGCCGGGACTTCTCATGGCCGCGTGCTTCGCCACGGCGTCCACCGCCTTCATCATGGCGCTCTCGCGCACCTCGGTCGCGAACACGCTGATCATCCAGAGCCTGTCGCCCTTCATCGCGGGCCTCGGCGGCTGGCTCTGCCTCGGGGAGCGGGTGCGCCGACGCACGTGGATCGCGATGGGCGTGGCGCTGATCGGCACCGCGGTCATGTTGTGGGGATCACCCGGCGCCGGCTCGCGGATCGGTGACGCGCTGGCCCTGGTCACGGCTACCGCGTTCGCGGCGGCCACCGTGGTGGTGAGGTGGCATCGCACCGTGCAGATGCCGGCGGCGGCGGCGCTGGCCGCGGCGCTCGCCGCGCTCTTCGCGCTGGGGCAAGCCACGCCGTCCTCGGCAACCGGGCGTGACCTGGTGCTCCTCGCGCTGTTCGGCATAGGCCAGCTCGGCGCCGGCATGCTGCTCTTCACCGCCGGGGCGCGATTGATCCCGGTGGCCGAGGCCTCGCTCATCGGCGTGCTCGAGTGCGTGCTGGGACCGCTCTGGGTCTGGCTCGCCATCGGCGAGCGCCCAGGGCTGTTCGCGCTGACCGGCGGCGTCGTGATCCTCTCGGCGCTGGTCGCCCACACGGCGGCCGACCTCGCGCGGCCCCGCCGGCCGGAATTCGACACGATCCCTTAGCGCGCCGTCCCCCGCCGTCCGCGGGGCGGCGTTCGGCCGTGGCGGGTCAGCTCTGCGCGCGGGCGCAGAGAATATTGATCACGGCCTGCCTGCCGGCGCGCACGGCCTCGAGCCCGCGCCGGAGCGCCGGGACCAGCTCGGCCTCCTGCTCGACGCGCTCGCCGTGACCATCAAACGCTCTCACGATTTCCTCGAAGCGCGGCGACGGCGCGAGGGAAGTCAGCGGGAAGTGCCCGGTGCCCTTGGCCCAGCCTTCCGGATGCAGGCCGAGGGTGCTCGACCTGACGGCCTCCCACTGCGCATTGTTGAAGATGACGGTCAGCACGGGCAGCCCCTGGGCCTGCGCCACGAAGTGGCAGGCGGCCGGCTCATTGAAGAGATAGGACCCGTCGCCGAGGCATGCGATGACGGTCGCCGCCGGGTTTCCCAGCTTGAGGCCGAGGGCGCACGGCAACCCCCAGCCGAGCCCGCTCGCATGAGGCTGACCGAAGAACGCGCCGGGCCGGTCGAAGCCGATGAAGCGGCGGTCGAGCGGATACTCGTTGACGACCACCGTGGTCTCGTCGAGCACTTGCCCCAACGCGGCCGCGGCCGCGGCGAAGCCGATGGTCTTCCACCCGCGCTGTGCCTCGATGGCCGCCGCCCATCCGGCCCGGCGCTCGCGGTGCGTCCTGGACACTTCGGCGGTGCGGGCCGCCACGTCGGCGGGCGCGGCCAGGCGGCGAACCGCTTCGGCGAGGAGCGGCAGGGCCGCGGCGGGCGCGGCCAAAATGGGAACATCGCAGGGGAAGCTCCGCATCGGATAGCGCGCGAAGAGCGGGTCCACGCCGAGATGAATGATGGCGGCATCGGGGGCGGGCTTGGCCAGCGCCGGATACCACGGCACGTCGCATTCGACGACCAGGATGACATCGGCCTCGGACAGCGCCGGATCCACGCCCGAGGGCTGCGTATAGCCCACGTGCAAGGGATGGCTCGAGGGGAAGTTGACATGCGTCGGGTCTACCTCCACGACGCCGATGCCGCCGGCCTCGGCCAGTTCTACGAGAGCCGGCACGGCCGCCGGGTCCCGACCGGCGCCAGTGGCGAGGATGAGCGGCCGGCGGGCCCGAGCGAGGAGCCGGGCGGCCTCTTCGATGCGCGCGGGATCGGGGAAAGCGCGCGAGGCCATGTGACGGCGCGGCGGCGAGGTGATGCTGATCGAGGAGAGGCGCTCGGCCAGCACCTCGCGCGGCAGGGTGAGGTAGACGGGCCCACGGGGCTCGCTCAGCATCAGCTCGAAGGCCCGATCCACCACCGACTCGACCTGCGCCGCATGGCGGAGCTCGTAGTCCCACTTGACGTACTCGCGCAGCATGCCGGCCTGGTCGAAGGCCTCCTGCGCCCAGTGGATATAGAGGTCGCGTGATCCCGGCAGCCCCTCTTCGGTGAGCGGCGTGCGCCCCGCCGCGAGCAAGACGGGAACGCGCCCGCGGGCGGCCGTGATGATGCCGCACGTCGCGTTGGCCGTACCCACGGTCACGTGGACCATGACGGCCTGCGGCCGGCCCGTCGCCAGGTAATACCCGTGAGCCATGCCAACCGCCACGGACTCGTGGGGCACGACGATGGGGCGAGGAGCCAGCTTGCCTTCGGCCTGGCGCCTGGCGAAAGCGTCCACCAGCGAGGCGAAGTCCGTCCCGGCATTGGCGAGAAAGACGTCCACTCCCCGGTCGTGGAGGAGCTCCAGCCAGGCCTGTGCCACCGTTTCGACCTGAAGCGTCTTCTGTCCCATCAGGTTGCGTATGCATAGCACACGATGGAGGCGCTGCACCAGCGCCCAGTGCGGACGTCAGCCGAGGCGGCACGCCGGCCCGCTTCTCCCGGGCGCTCGCGCGAGCCGCGTGGTAGAAGGGGTTGTCGCGGGCTGACAGCACCGCGGCGCTCGAGTCCACGGGTAAAGAGGAGGGCGTGACTCATGAAACTCGTACGGTATGGACGCGCCGGCGCCGAGAAGCCCGGCCTCATCGACGAAGACGGCACGCTGCGCGATCTCTCGCGCGTCGTCAAGGACATCACGCCGGACACGCTCTCGCCTGCCGGCCTCAAGCGCTTGCGTGCTGTCAAATCGCCGCGGCTTCCGGTGGTCCGCGGCCGGCCCCGGCTCGGCTGCCCGCTCTCCGGCATAGGCAAGATCGTCTGCATCGGCCTCAACTACACGGACCATGCGCACGAGGTGGGCCTGGCGCTGCCCACAGAGCCTCTTGTCTTCATCAAGGCCAATAGCGCCATCAACGGCCCCGGAGACGTCATCGTACGCCCGCGGGGCGCCGTCAAGCTCGACTACGAAGTCGAGCTGGGCGCCGTCATCGGGCGCGACGCGCGCAATGTCGCCCCCGCCGATGCCATGAAGCACGTGGCCGCCTACTGCATCGTCGACGACGTCTCGGAGCGCGCGTTCCAGATGGAGCACGGCGGGACGACCACCAAGGGAAAGAGCGCGGACACCTTCGCGCCGATCGGGCCGTACCTGGTCACCGCCGACGAGGTGCGCGATGCCCAGGCCCTGGAGGTCTGGACCACGGTCAACGGCGAAGCGCGCCAGCGCGGGACTACCGCCAACATGATCTTCACGGTGCGGCACCTTGTCGCCTATCTCAGCCGTTTCATGTCGCTGCGCGCCGGCGACATCATCTCGACCGGGACACCGGCCGGCGTCGCGCACGGCATGAAGCCGCCGCGCTACCTCGAGCCGGGCGACGTCGTCGAGATGGGCATCGCCGGGCTGGGAGCGCAGAAGAGCCGCATCGTCGACCGGTAATGGCGGGCGAGCTTCCGCTCGTGGGCGTGCGGGTCCTGGAGCTCGGGCATATCGTCGCCGGGCCCTCGGCGGGACTCATCCTCGCCGACCTCGGCGCCGACGTCATCAAGGTGGAGCGCTCGGGCGAGAGCGATCAATCGCGCACGATGCCGGCGGGGACATCGGCGCTGTTCCACTTCCTCAACCGGAACAAGCGAAGCATCGCGATCGACCTCAAGGGCTCGGCCGAGGGCCGCGCGCTATTCCTGCGCCTCGCCGCGGCGTCCGACGTGGTGATCGACAACTTCACCTATGGCGCGGTGGAAGCTCTCGGCCTGGGCTACGACGTCCTCTCGCGCCCGAACCCCCGCATCAGCTATCTCGCCCTCAAGGGCTTCTTGCCTGGACCGAACGAGGCGCGGCCTTTCCTCGACGAGCTGGCGCAGATGTCAGCGGGGCTCGCCTTCATGACCGGACCGCGCGGCCAGCCCATCCGCGCCGGAGCTTCGATCGTGGACGTGGGCGCCGCCGCCTACGGTGTCATCGCCGTCCTCGCCGCCCTTCAGCAGCGCGCGCGCACC
>Ga0315290_10002169_pt1 | contig 13807 bp, 9 predicted proteins | sample YL17G12_0_MG_FD_203627 | JGI IMG/M metagenome (GOLD analysis project Ga0315290, IMG submission 203627) | Sediment microbial communities from Yellowstone Lake, YNP, Wyoming, USA - YL17G12_0 | ecosystem: Environmental > Aquatic > Freshwater > Lake > Sediment | place: USA: Wyoming | collected... | reverse complement strand
CTGGCCTGATGGATGGAACGTCTGAACTACCATCAATCTAGCCGACAGGCCAAAGGGACGCCCCGTCTTCCTATATCCTCATGCCACCCGCCGTGTGCTCTTTCCGGAGAATCGAAGGTGAATCCCGCAGGCGATCAGGGCCACCCCCTCGTCGTTCCCGGCTACTTCGGCCGGCGGCCGGGCATCCAGATCGGCACCCAGCTCAGGGCCTCGGCCAGCGACGAGCAAGTGCAGCGCGTGCGCGCGCTGGGCGCCGAGTGGGTCATGACCGGCCTGCCGCCCAAGCAGCACACGCTCGATGACTACCTTGCCCTGAAACGGAGGTTCGAGGCCCGGGGGCTGAAGATCTACCGCCTGGCCAACGACCGTTGCCACAACATGGAGGAGGTCACGCTGAACCTCCCCGGGCGCGACGCCAAGATCGAAGAGTACCTGCGCTACATCCGCCTGCTGGGCAAGGCAGGCATTCACTACGCCACCTACGCCCACATGGGCAACGGCATCTGGAGCAGCCGCTCCGAAGAGGTCCGCGGCGGGGCCCGCGCCCGGGCGCTCCGCCTGGACAAGGACCCGGTGGGCACGTGGGGCGGCAAGCGGTGGCGCGGACCGCTCTCGCACGGGCGCCGCTACACCGAGGAGGAGATTTGGGAGAACTACGCGTATTTCATCCGCAAGGTCGTCCCGGTGGCCGAGGAGTCGCGGGTCTTCATCGGCATCCATCCCGATGACCCGCCGGTCTACGACCTGGGCGGCGTCCCGCGGTGCATCTTCGGCACCTTCGCCGGGTACAAGAAGGCCTTGGAGATCGCGGGCAGCGCGAACGTGGGCGTGTGTCTGTGCGTCGGGTGCTGGCTGGAAGGGGGCCCGGGCATGGGCGGCGACGTGCTCGAGGCGATCCGCTACTTCGCCGGGCGCGGGAAGCTCTTCAAAATCCACTTGCGCAACGTCTCGGCGCCGCTGCCGGAGGGGTTTGTCGAGACCTTTCTGGACGACGGCTGCATGAGCATGGTCCGCGTGGTCAAAACGCTCAACGACTCCGGCTTCAGCGGGGCGGTGATCTCCGACCACGTCCCCGACATGGACGGCCAGCGCGCGCACGCCGAGGCGTTTTCGCTGGGCTACCTCAGCGCCCTGGTCCGGGCCGCGGCCGGCAAATGATCTCCCGTCCTGCCCCAACGCACCGATACCCTGGTTGACGTGATGCTGTTGACCGACGTAGAATGGAACCAGTCGCTCCACTTGCGCTCTTGATCCGGACGTGCGGCGACTCAAAGGGGGGCAGGGGCTCTGATTGGCGGGCCACCGGAGGTAGTGGCAATGGAAATCCACGAGCTTGTCATCGAGATGAAACTGCTCGAGCGCCGGCTCACCCTCTACGAGGAGAAGTACGGCGTCTTGAGCGAGGATTTCTATACGGCGCTGACGTCGGGTGCGTTGGCCGAATACGATGCCTACGACGAGACTCGCGCGGATTTCAGCCGCTGGAAAGGCATTTTTGAGACTTGGCAGCGCCGAAAGGACGCCTACCGCAATCTGCTCCAGCAGCGCCAGATAGCCAACGTCATCCGGGCGCAGCCCGGCTACTAATGGCCGACAACCCCCTCGAATCCCTGATCGCGTATAGCGCGTTCCTCGCAGAGGTTCTCACTCGGCCGACTGTCACAGCTTCGACCGTCACCGCATGGTCGGACAGTCCCTACACCGGCATCGCCGAAGGGGAAGTTGTGTTCGCAAGCGGTCTCCGTTTGCGGTTGAGGGAAGAGGTAGATTTTGACGCCGGGCTGATTGTCTCGTATGGATATGAACCTGCCGGTGATTCTCAGCGAAATGGAAGACCTGGGCAGCGCGCAGGGCTAGCCCCGGGTGCCCCAGCCCGGCTCGAGGCCAGGCAAGAGGCGTGTGCCACGACCAGGTGCCACGTTACGCCTCTGCAGACGGATTTGCCCCCGAAACGCCTAAACGCGTCCTCCCTCCGGCAGAGGTATGGCCCGCGGTATGCGGGCGAACCAAGACCGCTGCGGAACACAAGAATCCGCGTGGGCGCTAGACGCGGGGGGGGAGCACCTTGGCAAGTCATCGTAGGGTGGGCATCGCCCACGAGATGCGATCGGAGAAGTCATCGGCAAACCGTGGCCCATTCCGTGGGCGATGCCCACCCTACGATGACTGGAGGCGACCATCCCCGAACCCTCCGCCGTCATGATTTGGTCGCTTCTCGGAGCCCTTGGTCTGGTCTTCGCCTGGTGGCGACGGCGAAGGGCCGCGTAACCCGTTCCGATCACGCCCAATAGGGCTCCCCCTCGACCAGGTTCTTGCGGAGGAAATCCTCGTCCAGGTCGACGCCCAGGCCCGGCCCCTCGGGCACCTTCAAGAGCCCGCCCTTGACCACCAGGGGATTGCTGCGGGCCATGCGCTCGACGTAGCGGTTCGGGCGCCCCAGGGCGCTCTCGGAGCGGAAGAAGTTCTGGATCGCCGCCCCGAAGTGGGCGTTGGCGCAGCAGAGCACCAGCGAGCCGACGTTGTGCAAGGCCACGGGCGTGCGCGTCAGGGCCGCGTAGTCGGCAATCTTCCTGGTGCCCGTGATGCCGCCGGCAAAGGCGAGGTCCGGGTGGGCGACGTCGAGCGCCTGGTTGTCCAGGAAGGGCTTGAAGCCCCGGACCAGCTCGAGCTTCTCGCCGGTCAGGATCGGGACGCGCGAGGCCCGCTTCAGGGCCATCCAGCCCTCGGAATACGGCACGTTCAGGGCGTCTTCGAGAAACATCGGCTGCATCGGCTCGACGGCCTTGGCCATGCCGATCGCGCTGGGCGTGTCGTACTCGTTGTGGCAGTGGACGCCGAGGTCGATCTCGAGGCCCACGGCCTCGCGCAGGTTGGCGAAGCCGCGGGCGACCCGGCCCAATTGGGCGGCGCTGAGGGTCGGGAAGAAGCGCCCCATGGCCGGCACGCCGGTCAGCCGGTCGGGGCCGACCTTGAACGCGGTGAATCCCTCCGGCTGTTGCTTGATCCGCTGGGCCCAATCGCGGCACGAGGCCGGACTGAGCATGTCGCAGCCGCCGTGGGAGTACATGGGGATGGCGTCGCGGAACGGCCCGCCCAGGAGCCGGCACACCGGCTGGCTGAGGATCTTCCCGGCCAGGTCCCACAACGCGACGTCGATGCCGCTGATCGTGGGAACGTGGGCCATGTAGGTGTGCATCAGCGTGGTCATGTTGTGGAAATGGACCTCGATCGCCAGCGGGTCCTTGCCGATCAGCAAGTCCTTCATCGTTTCGATCCGGGCCCGGGCCATGGGGCCGCTCGAGCCGGCCTCGCCGTAGCCGGAAAGGCCCGCGTCGGTGTCGATGCGGATCAGGCAGTTGTTGGCGATGCCCCGGATGGCCATGGCCTGGATGCGGGTGATCTTCACCTTGTTCCGCTCGGGCGCGGCCAAAGCGGCCAAAGGGGCGAAAAGCGATCCGGCAACCACCCCCGCTCCAAGGCGAAGCAGGTCGCGGCGGGTGCAACCGGAACGCACGGGGCAAGTCCCAGTCTTCATGGCGGAGGCTCCAGGGTGACCAATGGCTGATTGCCGATAAGCGAGTGCTGACGACCAACTTGCGCCACGCATCCACTCTACCATAAAGCTCGTGCCTCGGGTAGGTCCCGGCGATGGCTTCGAGAATCTCCACCGCGTGGCCACCGTTTGGGGCTTGCGTCCCAGGGGGGCCAGGAAGTAATAATAGTCCTGTCCCCTTTTCGCGAAACCTTAGCGAGAGGCAAAGCCGCATGAGCGTCAAGAACACCAAGATTCTGATTGTGGGAGCGATCTTGCTCGCAGCGTACGCAGCGCCGGCCAATGAAACGGCAAGCTCGCCCGAACTGGACAGGCTGGTCGGCCGGCCGGCGGACGTCGCGCCCAGCGCGTACCAGTACCGCGCGGACCGAAAACCGGACCAGAACGCCCCCGAGAGCTGGCTGGCGCTGATGCGGCATGCGGGCATGCCGCTGAACAGGCCGGTCGACGTCAACGCGCCGGCGATCCGCCAAGCGCTGTGCGCACTGCTCTGGGAGGAGATCCGTCCCGTCCGACGGTTGGAGCTGACCTGGGCCGCGCACGCAAAGAGCCGCCCGGCGCCGGAGGAACTGATCGTCGCGACCCTGGACCATCAAGGCAGCGCCAGCTCCTGGTGGAACAACCTCAGCGCGGTCAAGAGACAGGTCGCGGCGGCCGTGTCCGCGGACGGGAACACCTACGGGTACGATCTGCGCGCCGACACCTGTGGCATCGTGATCGGCATCGCAGGCGCCAAGCCCGCCGCCGGGTACGCCGTGCCGGCGGTGCGCGTCCTGGTGGCAGAGACCTGGAAGAAGATGGATTTCGAGATCGAGTGGGGCTACGAGCCGAGCCGCGCGGAAAAGGACTACAGCGGCCGGATCGAGGTCTACGACGGCATGGCGGCCGGACTGACTCCGCTGGCCGGCGACACGGCGACCCGGGCGACCGCCCCCGCGGCGTGGCAGTCGGCCGGCAAGGGCGGCCCGCGGCGTGGCGTGCAGGCCAGTCTGCTGTACATGGGCACGTCGAAGTGGCGCAACGTGTATCCGTTCACCACTCCAACGGACGACGTGGCGCGAACCATTGTTACGCTGTGGACCAAGGCGGGCAACTTCTCCTTCCTGGCGGCGGACTTGGAGAACGGGCCGATCCTGGCCCCGGAGCATGGGTTCTTCGTGCGGCGGATCTCGGAAGTGGCGGGCCGCCCCTCGGTCCAGCCGTCCGACCCGAGGGCGTCGATGACGCTGCTCGCGGAGAAGATGGGTTCCATCGCGGGCGGCAAGGAGCTTCAGGGCTGGGGAAGCGACCAATGTCCCTGGTTCGGCGGGAATCCCTCCGATCGGCCCGTGACGGTGCAGGGCATCACGGTTCCGGCCCGGAGTGTGGCCATGCACCCGGGCTCCGATCGCGACGTGGCGGTCGGTTGGTGCAGCCCCGTCCAAGGAACCGTCCGGATCCAGGCGAGTGTGGCCCACGCGCAGGCCGGAGGCAACGGAATCGAATGGTGGATCGTGCTGGAGACGCCCCAGGAGCGGAAGACGCTCGCTCACGGCGCGACGGACGGAAAGGGGTTCCAGAGCATCCCGGCCGACACTCAAGCCAAGGACCTGGCCGGCGTGGCAGTCGCCCCCCGGGACGTGATCTCCCTGGTCGTCGGCCCCCAAGGCGCTTACCAGTGCGACACCACGATCATCGAGCTGGCCGTCGCGGAGCAGCGCCAGCGCGGCAGGGCCTGGAACCTGACGCAGGACGTGGTCGGGACGCTGCACGCCGGCAATCCCCATGCCGACGCCCAGGGGCACGCCGCCGTATGGCACTTTGGCGACAGGCCGTCCGCGTCCGCGCCGGCGGCGCGATCGGAGCCGCCCATCGACCTGGCCTCGCAGGCCGCCAGTGCCCGGGGGTTCGTCGAGGAGCTCCGAAACAGGAAGCTGAGCACGATCCGCCAGCGGGTTCGCGCGCGCGAGGAGCAAACTTGGTCAGGCGCCGTCACCGCGATGCGGGGCGCGAGCCTGCCGCCGCATCCGACGCCTCCCGCCGGCTTCGAGCCGAAGATGCAGGTGCAGGTCCCCTGCGAACGGCTGACGGCGCAATGGAACCTGGGAGCCTGGCACCTGGTCCGGCACGCGCAGAAACACCCCAAGACCGGGCGCCTGTGGTTCAACGACCATCCCTACGGCATCCTCGCGGCGGAAACCTACATGGTCCTGGCGGCGCTGGACCTGATGGGGTCGCACCAGGCCGCGGAGGACGGATTCGACCAGTGGGTGTCCCTGCCGATGGACCCCAACACGAGCCAAGTGAAGGGGCATCACGACTGGGCCCTTCCCGACCGTCCCAACGGGCTCTTCTCCGAGGGACACGGCTGCCTGACGCACGCCGTAGGTCCTCCCGGCGCCGGCGGCCACATGGACGGCGTCCACGCCTTCGGCCCGGGCTCGATCGGATGGGCCCTCATCGAGCACTATCGCCTCACCGGCGACCAGGAGTGGTTCAAGGCCTCCGCGCCGCGCATCCGGGCCAACGTCGAATGGATGTTGCGCCAGCGGCACGTCGTGAAGGACGTGGTTCCGGGCGGCCACCGGCTGTGGTGCAAGGGACTGCAGCCGGCGCAGCAGGTGACGCCGGACAGCGGCGGGCTGTGGATGCAATTCTACGAGTGCGAGGCGTACTATTGGGCCGCCGTCGCGCACTTCGCCGATGCCCTGGCGACCATCGATCCGGCCGAAGGCGCAAAACTCCAGGCCGAGGCGGAAGCGTATCGCCGGGACCTGCTGGCGGCCGTCGAGCGGACGATCGCCTTGTCGCCGGTGGTGCCGGTCCGCAACGGCACCTACCACTCCGTCATTCCATTCGCCTGCTACGTGCGCGGGCTTTCCACGGGCGCCTGGGGCTGGAAGCGCGATGGATCGGGCAGCCACGTCGGACCCATGTATTGGGAGACGGTCCAGTCGGCGGCGCCGTTGATCAGTCCGGCGCGGCTGCTCTCCCCGGACGACGTGCGCATCCAAGGATATCTCGACGTGCTGGAGGACCGTCTTCTGCTGGAGAACCCGAATGCCGCCCGGCACGACTGGTTCGCCGCCGGCTGGCAGTACCAGGGCGGACTGGAGCGTACGCCCAACGTCCACCTGGCCGGCGACGACGTCCCGGCCTTTCTGCGATCGTTCTTGAATTGCTACGCCATCGACGTCCTCCCCGATCAGGGTTACATCTTCCGCGAGCACGCCACCGGCGGTCCGCCGGACAAGATCTTCGAAGAGGCGGCCTTCCTGGAGCGCTTCCGGCACATGCTGGTGCGGGAACACGGCGAAACCCTCTGGCTGGCGCAGGCCACGCCGCGGGCGTGGCTCGAGCAGGGCCGGAAGATCGCGGTGAACAACGCGCCGACGTACTTCGGCACGGCAGCCTACGCGATCGTCTCCGACGTGGACAACGGCAAGATCAACGCCACCGTCGAGGTGCCGTCGCGCAAAAAGCCGGCAAGCGTCATCCTGCGCCTCCGCCATCCCAAGACCGCGCCGATCCAGGGCGTGATCGTCAACGGCAAAGAGTGGAACGATTTCAACAAGGACAAGGAAACGATCTCGCTGACGGGCCTGGGCGGCACGGTCGCCGTGACGGCGAAGTACTGAACCGTGCCACAACAGGCTGCTCGATCTCACGCCCCAACCGACGGCCTGGAAAGGCCGTCCTACGTGGAGTATAATGGCACCCGCTTTCGAGTGGACTCGCACCGTTGGTTCTCGGGCATCACCTATGAGCACCGTTTCCCGCGTTGAAACCGTTGCAACGATCCTGATCCTCGTCGCCGCCGTTGCCTCGCCGGCCCTGGGGCGCGACGACCCGCCCGCGGCCTCTCCCACCGTCCTGGGCGCCCAGTCCGCCGACGCGGCCCCGGACGGCCTGATCGCCTCGCCGGAGCCGGGCTGGCCGCAGTGGCGCGGGCCGAGGCGCGATGGGGTGTCCGAGGAGAAGGGCCTGCTGCCAAGCTGGCCCGAGGGCGGACCAAAACTCCTCTGGAAGTTCACCCGGCTGGGAATCGGCTGGTCCTCGCCCATCGTCGTGGGCGAGCGGGTCTACGTCACCGGCGACCTGGACGACGACCTGGTCGTGTTCGCCTTCGGCCTTGACGGCTCGCCCCTGTGGCGGGCGAAAAACGGCCCGGCCTGGAAGGTCCCCTATCCCGGCGCCAGGGCCTGCGCGGCCTACTCCGAGGGCCGGCTCTATCACATGAACGCCCACGGACGCGTCGCCTGCCTGGACGCCGCCAGCGGCAAGGAGCTTTGGGCCGTCGACGTGCTCGATCGGTTCCAGGGCAAGAACATCACCTGGGCGATGAGCGAGTGCCTGCTGGTCGACGGCCCGCGACTGATCGTCACCCCCGGCGGGGCCAAGGCACTGATGGCCGCGCTGGACAAGACATCGGGCCAGACCCTCTGGACCACCGAGCCGCTCGGCCAGGACAAGGCCACCTACACCTCGCCGGTGCTGTTCCGCCTCGCCGGCCGCAGGCTGCTGGCCAACTGCTCCTCGGCACACGGCTTCGGCGTGGACGCCGACACCGGCAAGCTGCTCTGGAAGGTGCCCATGCGCAACGTCCACGACGTCAACGTGAGCACCCCGGTGTACGGCGACGGCTGCGTCTATTACGTCACGGCCTACGCCCCCGGCGGGCTGTACCGGCTCCGCGCCGCCGGCGACGCCATCCAGGCCGACCGCGTGTGGACGCCCCCGCTGGACACCGTCACCGGCGGCGCCGTGCTCGTCGACGGGCTCCTCCACACCAGCGGCTATGGCAAGCTGAAATGGTGGTTTTCCTTGGATTGGAAGACCGGCCAGACCCGGGCCGAGTGCAAGGACCTCGCCGCCGGGTCGGCCGTTTGGGCCGACGGCCGCCTGTACTGCCTGGCTGAAGACGGCACGGCGGCCATGCTTCGGCCCACCTCCTGGGGCCTGGAAGTGGCCGGCCGGCTCCCCTTGATCCCGAAGCGGGTGGGCGACGCCTGGGCCCATCCGGTCCTGCTCGACGGCCGGCTCTATCTCCGCTACCACGAAACGCTCTGGTGTTACGACGTCCGGGCCAGGTGAGCCCGGGGAGGAAAGGCGATGAAATCCCCACAGAAGCTCTCTCGGCGCCGCCTGCTGGCCGGCGGAGCGGCGCTGGTGCCCGCCTGCGCGGCGATGCCGTATCTCCTGCCCGCCGGCGTGCTGGCCGCCGCGGGCCGGCCGGGCGCCAACGAGCGGATCGGCGTGGGCTACGTCGGCGTGGGCCGCCGCGGCACGCAGCTCATGGACCTGCCCAAGGAGGGCCGGATCGTGGCCGTCTGCGACGTGGACCGCAAGCGGGCCGAGACCGTGGCCGCCGGGCGCAAGTGCCGCTCTTACACGGAGTACCGCAAGATGCTCGATGCCAAGGACGTCGACGCGGTGATCGTCGCCACGCCCGACCACTGGCACGCCCTGCCCAGCATCCACGCCTGCCAGGCCGGCAAGGACGTGTACACGGAAAAACCCCTGGGCCTGACGATCCGCGAGGGCCGGGCGATGGTCGAGGCCGCCCGGCGCCACGCCCGGGTGTTTCAGACCGGCAGCCAGCGACGCTCGATGAAGTACCACCGCCTGGGCTGCCAGCTCGTCCGGGCCGGCCGGATCGGCAAGGTCCACACGGTCATTGCCGCCAATTACCCCAGCCCCTGGGACTGCGCCCTGCCCGGCCAGCCCGTGCCCGAAGGGCTTCAGTGGGACGTATGGTGCGGCCAGACCGAGCCGCGCCCCTATCACGTCGACGTCTTCACCCCCCGCGGCAACCCGGGCTGGATCTCGCTTGCGCCCTATTCCGGCGGGGAGCTAACCGGCAACGGGTCGCACGGGCTGGACCAGGTGCAGTGGGCCCTGGGGACCGATGGCACCGGCCCGGTCGAGGTCTGGCCCGAGCGCAACGAGCCGCTTGTCGCCCCGGTCTACGCCGCCCCGGAAGGCCGCGACCGCGGCGATCGGCTGTGCAGCCGGAACCGGGTGTTCTTCCGCTACGCCAACGGGGTGCTGGTGAAGCTCGACAACGGGCCGATCAGCGGCGGGCTGTTTATCGGCGAGAAGGGCCGGATCCTCGTCGACAACGACCGCTTTCAGTGCGAGCCGGCCGGGCTGGCCGAAGAGCCGCTCTCCGCCGGCGACGCCCGCCTGGAAGAGAGCGACGACCACTTCCGCAACTGGTTCGACGCGATCAAGTCGCGGGGCCGGCCGATCGCGGACGTCGAAATCGGCCACCGCTCGGCGGTGATTTGCCACCTCGGCAACATCGCCCGGTGGCTCGGCTGCCCTCTCCGATGGGACCCCGTGAAGGAGGTCTTCCCCGGCGACGAGGAGGCCAACCGGTACCTCGATCGCCCCAAACGCAAGCCGTATGAGTTGCCCACCCTGTAGGGAACGCGCTGCCGTGGCGTTCCTTTTCCATGGCTTTCCCTTGAACCGGCCGACGCGGGGGAGCGCCCTAACGCGGCCCATGGCCGCAACCAAATGAATGCAAAATGAAGAATGCAAAATGCAAAATGAGTCGCATCACAACCTCACGCCGTTGGCGGCATGGTGTACAAGGTAAATGGGTTCGCACGGTCACGCAGAAGGGCATACCCAAGGAGAGAACTCCATGAGAAATGCGTTCACCCGCAGAGATTTCCTCATTCGATCGGCCGCCGTGGCCGCCGGCGGTGCCCTGGCCGCGGCCGGTCCGCCGGCGCTGCCGGGCGCCGAGAAGAAGAAGCGCAGGGCGAAACCCGAGGCCGGGCCGGCGCTGACCCTGGCCTGCCGCGACCCGCACCTGAAGCTCACCGGCAAGCCCGACTGCTGGTCGGCCCTGAAGTCGCTCGGGGCTGAGGGGGTTGAGGCCACGATCGACGAGAAACTCTCGTTTCCGGTGCTGTTCCATCCCGAGCGCAAGTACTCGGCGGCCACCCCGGCCGGAATCGAGCAGTTGGCGGCCGACATGCAGGCCGCCGGCTGCCGGATCACCGCGTTGTGCACGTATAACCGGTTCGACGAGCGGCCGGAGCTCGAGTTGGAGTGGGGGACCAAGGTGGCCCGGGTTGCCCAAGCCCTGGGCGTCAAGGCGATCCGCATCGACGTGGTGCCGCACAAGACCCAGGGGGACGGCTTTCTCGATCTCTCGGCGGGCCTGCTCAAGAAGCTCCTGGCGGCCACGGAGTCGACCGGCGTCGGCTTCGGCATCGAGAACCACGGCGGCACGACGAACGATCCGGAGTTCCTCCAGCGCCTGTTCGACCGCGTTGGGTCGAATCGCCTGGGCCTCACGCTCGACACCGGCAATTTCTATTGGTACGGCCACCCGCTCTCGAACGTCTACGAGATCTGCGAGACCTTTGCGTCCCGGGTGTTCCACACCCACTGCAAGAGCATCAAGTACCCGGCCGACCAGCGGGAGAAGCGCCGGCCCATGGGCTGGGAGTACGGCAAGTACACCTGCCCGATCGACGAAGGCGACGTCGACTACCGCCGCGTGGCGTCGATCCTCCGCAAGGCGGGCTACTCGAACGACCTGTGCGTGGAGGACGAATCGCTTTCGCACTTCCCCGAGGCCGAGCGTCCGGCGGTCCTGGCCCGGGAGATCCGCCACCTCCGGACCCTGCAAAACCCGTAGGAAAGGGATTCTATGGAGAGACTAAAGCAGCAGCTTGCGGAGATTGCCCCCTCGAAGAAGGCGGTTTCGCTTCTTCAGGAATTCAAGAACTTCGCGTTCAAGGGGAACGTGATCGACCTGGCGGTCGGCGTCGTCATTGGAATGGCGTTCGGAAAGATCATCGATTCGCTGGTCAAGAACATCCTCATGCCGCTGGTGAGCCTCCTGCTCCCCGCCGAGCAAGGCTACCTGGGCTGGAAGCTGGTCCTTGGCGGCAAGGAGGTGTTTTACGGGCAGTTTCTGGGAGAGCTGCTCAACTTCCTCATCGTCGCCCTGGCGCTGTTTGTGTTCATCGTGAAGTTCCTCGGCTGGGTCATGAGGGCCAAGAAGGAGGAAGCGGCCGCGCCGCCGCCGTTGACCAAGGAGCAGGAACTCCTGACCGAGATCCGTGACCTGCTCAAGAAGAGCCAGGCGTAGCCGGATTCGGTGGGACTTCGTCCCACCCTACGGATCCTGTTGCGGGAGGGGGCCCTGGCGCGCGGCCTCGCGCACGAGTTCCCAGGCCCGGCGCACGTGCGAAGGCCCCGTGTTCGCCTGGCCGATGCACAGCCGGAGGGTCAGGCGGCCGTCGAGCCGGGTGTGGGTCAGGTGGAGCCGGCCGGAGGCGTTCAGGCGATCGAGGATCTGCCGGTTGATCGTCTCTCCGCCCCGGTGGCGGAAGCACACCAGGTTCAGCGGCACCGGGGCGGCGAGCTCGAAGTCGGCGTCGTCGGCGATCCACCCGGCCAGCTCCCGGGCCATGGCCACGTGCGCCCGGATCCGCTCCTGGAGGCCCGACACCCCGTACCACCGGATGACGAACCAGAGCTTCAGCGCCCGGAACCGCCGGCCCAGCGGGACCTGCCAGTCGCGGTAGTCGATCACCGCGCCGGACTCGCTGGCCTGGTTGCGGAGGTACTCGGGCAGCACGCTGAGCGTGCGGATAAGCTGCCCGCGATCGGCCACGTAGAAGCAGGTGCAGTCGAAGTTGGTGAGCATCCACTTGTGGGGATTGAAGCAGTAGCTATCGGCCAGATCGAGGCCCTCGTGGATCCAGCGGAATTCCGGGCAGAGGGCGGCGGTGCCGGCCAGGGCGGCGTCGACGTGCAGCCACAGCCCGTGCTCCCGGCACACGCGGCCGACGGCGGACAGCGGATCGATCGCCGTCGACGAGGTGGTGCCGACCGTGGCGCAGACGAAGCAGGGCTGCCGGCCGGCGGCCCGGTCGGCGGCGATCGCGTCGGCGAGCCGCTCGGGCCGCATGGCGTAGCGGTCGTCGACGTCGATCAGCCGGAGGTTGTCGCTCCCCAGGCCGGCGATCCGCACCGCTTTCTCGACGGACGAATGGGCCTGGGTCGAGGCGTAGGCGACCAGGGGCTGGCGCACGCCGCCGCTGCCCGAGCGCCCCCCGGTGGCCTGCTCCCGCGCGGCCAACAGCGCGCAGAGCGCGGCCGACGAAGCGCTGTCCTGGATCACCCCGCCGCCGGCCGAGGCCGACGCAAACCGCTCCGGCAGCCCGAGCATCTGGACCACCCAATCCAGCACGTGGGTCTCCAGCTCGGTGCAGGCCGGGCTGGTGGCCCAGAGCATCCCCTGGACGCCCAGGCCCGCCGAAACCAGCTCCCCCAGGATCGACGGGCCGGAGACGTTGGCCGGGAAGTAGGCGAAGAAGCTCGGCGACTGCCAGTGCGTAATCCCCGGCAGGATGATCCGGTCGAGATCGCCCAAGAGCGCGTCGAACGGCTCGCCGCTGGCTGGCGGGGCGGCCGGCAGCTTCGCCCGGGTCTCCCCCGGGCGCACCTGGGACAACACCGGATACTGCTCCACCCGCTCCATGTAGCCGGCAATCCAGTCGATCACTTCGCGTCCCCAGCGGCGAAACTCCCCGGGCGTCATGCGACGGTCTCCTCGGCCGGCAAGGTCCTCGCGCCGCCGCGATACAACGCCATCGCGGCCATCGCGCGGTCGATTGTACCCGACCGGGCGTGATCTTGGGAGGAGGCTTGCCAGACAAGAGCGCCGGCAAGTCTAATGGGCTTTGACGAGCGAATCCGGCGATGCGATTGGGTGGCACGGGCATCTTGCCCGTGCTTCACCCGGCGGCACTGGCGACACGCCAGTGCCACCCGATCGTCCGAAAAAGGGGAGGATGAAAAGTGGGAGCGACGGTCGGTTGGCGCGGCATGGTTCCGGCGGCGGCGGTCGCGTGCGTGGCGGCCGGCGCGGCGTTGGGGGCGGTCGTGGGCGAGCCCAAGAAGCCGTTTGCCGACCTGCCCGGCGACGTGCCCCGGGAGCACGCGGAGCGGGTCGAGCGGGCGCCCCACGCTTACGCGATCGAGTTTCGGGGGGCGGTCGACGGGACCATGACCCGAATGCCCATCGGCTATTCCGCGTTCGTGCAGGGATGGCAGCCGAACCGCTCGGTGCGGATCGAGAACGTCGGCCGCACACCGGTTCGCAACCCGCGAATCGTGGTCAACGGGCGGCGCCGGTGGTTCACGGTGGCGGAGGTGGTCGCCGAGGCGACGCGGGGCCTGTCGGACCCGCGCGACCGCGCGCGCGCCCGCTGGGAGTTCCCCCGCCGCTCGCGCATCCAC
>Ga0315290_10002167_pt1 | contig 13809 bp, 18 predicted proteins | sample YL17G12_0_MG_FD_203627 | JGI IMG/M metagenome (GOLD analysis project Ga0315290, IMG submission 203627) | Sediment microbial communities from Yellowstone Lake, YNP, Wyoming, USA - YL17G12_0 | ecosystem: Environmental > Aquatic > Freshwater > Lake > Sediment | place: USA: Wyoming | collected... | reverse complement strand
TCTACTTTCTATTGCAAGTAATATTTTAGGAGAAAAAGGAATCAAACGAATTGTCCAGTTGACTGGATTTTCAGTATCTACTGGAATTGGAACAATGCCTTACGCATTTGTTAAATTAAACATTGATGGTAAGGACTTTATCGGAACTGATTATGGTGTTGGTCCAGTTGATGCCGCATTAAATGCAATTCAAAAAATTACTGGACAAATATCTGAACTTAGAATCAAAGACTATGGCTTAGCATCAATATCTGGCGGTTCTAATGCATTATGTGAAGTAACAATCAGAGTTGAAGATGCACAAGGAAATAGCGTCTCTGCAAAATCCATAGGTGAAGATATTGTTACTACCAGCGTTCAAGCAGTAATTGATGGTATTAACAGAATAATGCTTAAAAAAATGCTAAATCAGAAGCAATTAAGATAAATCCTAAAATTCCCTTATTGTAAAATTCTACCATGTACCGAATTTCATTAATTACAGGAGATGGAATTGGACCTGAACTCTCTAATTCTGCAGTATCTGTATTGAATACCATTCATGAGAAACTTGAGTTGAAATTTGATATTACAAAATTACAGGCAGGAGATACTGCATTAAAAGAAACTGGAAAGGCACTTCCTGATGAAACTATATCTACAATTAAAAAATCTGACGCTTGTTTAAAGGCACCAGTTGGTGAGAGCGCAGCTGATGTAATTGTTGTATTAAGACGCATGCTTGATCTTTATGCCAATATTCGACCTGCAAAATCATACCCTCACATGCCTGCATTAAGGGATGATATTGACATGGTAATTGTTCGAGAGAACACTGAGGATCTTTACATTGGTAAAGAATTCAGCTTGGGTAATTCAGCTGTTGCATTGAGAATAATCTCTGAGTATGCCTCAAAGAGAATTGCAAAATATGCATTTGAAACCGCAAAACAACGTAACTCTATGAAAAAAGTTACATGTGTTCATAAATCAAATGTAATGCGACTCACTGATGGGTTATTTGCAAAATCTTGTAGTGAAGTGGCAAAAAACTATCCTGGTATTTTATTTGAACAAATGTATGTTGATGCGTGTGCTATGAATCTTATTCGTCAACCAGAACAATTTGATGTCATAGTGACTACCAATTTGTTTGGTGATATTTTATCTGATGAATCCTCTCAAGTTGTAGGTGGATTGGGTATGGCACCAGCTGCTAATATTGGTGATAATTTTGCATTGTTTGAACCCGTTCATGGAGCTGCATTTGATATTGCAGGACAAAATATTGCAAATCCTTCATCCTTTCTATTGTCCATCAAAATGATGCTTGACTGGCTTGGAGCAAAACATAATGATTCAAAATGTATTGCGGCTGGAAAAAAACTAGAATCTACCATTTTTGATTTGGTAAAAAGCGGTATCAAAACTAAAGATATTGGCGGAGATAAATCTACATCTGAATTTACACAAGAAATTACTGATAGACTCTAAAAATAGAATCCCCCCCATTACGCATGAAAAGTTCCCAATTCTCGTTATACTGTCTAGTATGATTTGTTGGAAAATTATTTCATCTTACCAAACGCTGATTTTGCAAATTTCACAATTTGAATAAGATTTTTATCACATGATTTATCTATAAACGAATTATTCAAAGTAATGATTAGTGTTTCTTTGCTTTGTTTCATGGTTAAGATGATAACTATTGATATTCTAAGAATACCTAATAATTTATTGAGGAGTATTTTCACATCTCTATTTTCTGAACTAAGATTCTTTATACTATAATTAGTCATAGTACCACCATGAACAAATTTACTCCTTATAGAATATGCATCAGTAATTATCTTAACAACTTTTAATGGATCATAGTTAAATAAACTAAATAATTTTGCAATACGATACCCTAGTCTGTAAGACATTTCACCTTCTTCACTTTTGTCATGTAGAAAGATACTTTCAAGACCCATTACAGCGTTAGTTATCCTGCGTTCAATAGAACCATTGTTAAGCAGAGCATCAACAAACCTTTGGTAGATATGTCTTTATAATTAAGAGAAGAGTCTGTATGACCTATAAAACTTGGAGGTATACAAGGTTCAATAACATTCCATTGAAGGCAAAGTCATCAAACAAAAAATTGTACAGACAATACAATAAATTGTCACATGCTGGAAAAATAAAATCAGGAATAACACTGGAAATTAAAACTTGGCTAAGAAAATCTAGCAGAAATCCAGAAAACAAACTAAGAGATTTTGAGGTGAAAGTCCTCTAATCTCTTTTTTCATTTTAAGGTGTGATAAATAATGAAATCAATTGACCTAGATAAGATTAACTCACTATTAGATGGATTAAAGTCTTTACGAATCAAAGAATCTATAACTTTACGAAAAAGACTTTCCAAAGAAAAGCAAAAATTAGAAACGCAAATCAAAACTTCAAAACCAAAAGATTCTTCTGATCCAAATAAAAAACGTTCTAGTTTTATGAAAAATATTTGGCGTTACGTGAAACTAATTTATGATACATATCCAGAACTAAGAGAAAAATATACGTTAAAGCAAGTATTCTCCCAGTTCTTTGCAAGACGCAGAGGAAGATGTAGACATTAATGATGTGATATGGCAAAATCCATCGACTTAGATATTCCTACTAGTAAATGCAAAACGCTAAGATATCTGCGAAAAAGACCCCAATTCAGGCGTAAAGCTACCTCAGATAGGCGTAAAATCTATGCTTTGGATATCGAGGCTACAACAAACGGAAGTATGTTATTGCTAGCCGATAATGAGGGATATTACATAGAGCTAGACGATACAACACTTGAAAAGGTTCTCAAATTTCTTTTTCACAAAAGATATCAATCTTCATGGTGTTTTTTTTGGAATTTGCATTATGATGCAAGAATAATTTTAAAAATGATTCTAATGACTTTATCAAAAAAGGAATTGCTCTATTTTACCCAAAGATTTCGATGCAAGATACTAGGATATTCAATTCACTACATTGAAGAAAAGAAACTTTCAATACGTAAAGGTAAACACTCTGTTACATTCTTTGATGTTTCTCAGTTTTATTTTCAAAAGAAACTAGCAGAAGCATATCAAAAAAATATTGGAGAATTACCTAAAGAATACTTGGAGCAAGACAGGAATTCATTTACCAGCACACTCCTGAGCAAAACGGACATGTTGAATCATTTCACCATACCCTAAAAAAGAGTACATCTGGCTGCACGAGTTTGCAAACTATCAATCATCTGAGGTTGTAATTGCAAATGCATATTCTGATTACAATAACATCGTATTCATTCAGCACTGGAATACATTACACCCAAATGAGTTTGCCAAATCATTGGAGATGAAACATAAATGACAGTAACTGTATGTAAAATCATGCAAAAAACGTTCTCATTTTATGGGGACCACTCCACAATTGTTAAATACCATACGATGCTACTACCTACAATGCATATTAGAAAAGCAGTGATAAATCAAAACGGAGTAGTTCCAACATGACACCTCCAATTGTAATTCGACCAACAATCATTGGACCACGGTGTAGAACAATATTGCAGCCTGCATGTCGAACATTATTAGAACCACGGTGTAGAACAATATTGCAGCCTGCATGTCGAACAATATTGCAACCAGAGTGTAGAAAAACAGTACTTGATCCAGGTTGTCTGAGAACAGTACTTAGATGCCCAACTGTGTTGAAGTGCCCCACGATCGTTTGTCGTCCCGGATTGAAACCAGTAGTCAGAAAAGTAAAACGGATAACGAAAAAAAGAAGCAGATAGATGACTACACATCGTAGTAATTATTTCCAATAATTTTTTAGTAGTTTCAAGATCGTGGAGAATAGTCTTTGTCAAAAAATAAAAATCAAATATTCATAACTCTTGATACTACAGCACCTTATCTGATACAGAAAAAACTGATTCAAAAAAGAACTATTATAGACGGTGATCTGGTAATCAAGGACAAATCCAGAATGAATAAAAACATACATACATCACAGAAGAATGGTTCAAGCTACTTACTCAAACAACCTAGTGTTTCAAATGCTTACAATTACAAATTTGTTGAAAAGGAAGCAAGATTCTATTCAGCTATAAAAACAAATTCAGAGTTTTCATCAATCAGCACAATAATTCCACGTTTCGTAGATTATGATAAACAAAATAAGATCCTAATAATGGAGTTCATACCAAATACTAAAGCCCTTTCATATTATGATGAAAAGAATCAGGATTACATTAGGAATTTTGCCTTATTGGGTAAGATTATTGCCATGTATCACATCAAGTTTTGGCGCCAAATAAATAATCCAATTTTCTCTTTTTTACATAAATCTCTGCCATTGACCCTATACATTGCAAGACCAAGACCTGAAATTCTTTCAGTAATGAGTGCAGCAAATTACGAATTGTTAAAAATTATTCAACATCAAACTCAGATTTCGGAATTTCTTGAAAAGATACCAGACGAATGGAAAGTTAAAACACTAATTCATGGCGATGCGAAATTGGATAATATTCTTGTTTCTGTAGATAAAAAACGAGAAATGCGAATGAAAATTATAGATTGGGAACTTGTAGATTTTGGAGATCCTGCATGGGATGTTGCAGGCATAATGTCAGATATAATTCAACAAAACTTCTTCTCTCTGATGAATTTTGATACCAGATCCAAAAGAAAACTCGACAAACAATTTGAATTACTGATGAAGAAAATCAAACGTCCAATGAGTGAGTTCTGGAAAAGCTACAGTCATAGCCTCAGAGATAGAAAACTACTCGATGGTGAATTTTCTTCAAGAGTAATCAGATACTGTGTTGCTAAATTAATTCAATCTGCATACGATTCATTACAATGGTCAAACGAAGTAAATTACGGTGCAATAAACATGGTGAATCTTAGTGTTCACCTAATTGACAACAATGAAAAGACAATTCAAAAAATACTTGATGTGTGATATGAATAGAAAGCGTCGAGGCATTCATAATCTAAAAGAAATCATATCCTCAATTGAAATTCTTTCACGTAATTCGTATGTTTTTGAGGGCAAAACATACACCTCATTAAATTCAAGACCCAAAACTACTGATTTAGAACATAACTATCTCGATCTTAAGGATCTGATCTATCATGTCCATCATAGTAGAAAGAATATCTCAGGGGTTACGCATACAGATGAATATCAAAATGAGGAATTTCTTGAACTATTATCAAAGGCAAATGTGGGTTTTGGCACATGGGATGCGGGATGGAGGTTAGCATCAATCCATGGCAATAACCTTGTGGTTCAACGAGACGGCTTGACATTGTGGGCAAGCAAAAAGGAATTTTCAAGATATGACGAATCAGGCATTGGGTCGGAAGGCTATCTTTTTCTGCAAAAGGAATATCGACGTCTTAATTCCGGATTTTATATGGCATTAAGCAATGCACTTTTCATCTATGAACGTAATTATGTCAAAGTTTATTGGAATATCAAGCCAGAGGCAGGACCATTACTGGTGAACGAAATAACAAAAAACCTAAACGCCTCAAAGATTCCATTTAGATTTAAAATTTTAAACAATCCCCAATTCTTTCCACGTTCTGATGCTGCGGTTTTATACATGAGTAAGGATAACCTGCTCAAATCCAAAACTAAACTAAAAAGAGTCTATCAGATTGTCAGAAAATTCTTGTGGCCTGAAACTTCATTGTTTGCTAAGAGATTAGCGCCAGGTGTTGCCTTGGCCGAAGAAATATTTGATGAAGAGGGATTTGGGCAGAGAATCAGTAGACTATTAGCTGAATCCATGATTAACGCACACTGCAAAAGAATAACGGCCACAAATGAAATGCTTGTCACAATCAGGCAACAATTTGAAAAAGACGGACTTGATGTTGATCGACCATATCTGAACCCAAACTCTAAGGATGACTATGATCTGTTGGAGGGATTCTAAATATGGTAAATAGATCAGACAAGTTTCTTCGTGTTGCAGAAACAATAGGAATAAAATTATGCAAAGATGCAATATGGTATGAAGACAAATGTAACTGGGTTGGAATGGTTGAAAACCCAGACGAAAATATCAAACAATTTCTTGAGCACAACTCCGTTCAAGTTTCGTATGAGGCCTTGGGTCCAACGTTATATGATGGCACCAGCGGAATAGCTTATTTTCTGTTACAATTATACAAATTTACCAATAACAAATTATTTCGTAAGACAGCAGAAGGTGCAATTAAGCAGGCATTATACAAAATTATGTTGGACAAAACCCTTGATTTTGGGTTTTATACCGGATCTGTTGGAGTTGCTTTCGTTGCATATGAAATTGGAAAAAGTCTCGATGATAAATTATTACTCCGAGAGTCGCGCGACCTGATTAAAAAATTAGCTAAAAGAACTGCGATTACACGTCATTTGGATGTAATTGCTGGTAATGCAGGGGCAATTCCACCATTGCTTATCATGTATAATTTTTTTAATGAGCCAGAAATATTAGTTTTGGCCAAGCATCTAGGTAATGAAATTTTGTCAAAAGCAACAAGAGAAAAGAGAGGCATATCGTGGGGCCCAGAATGTAATTTTGCATACAATACAATTCATAATTTAACGGGATTTGCTCACGGTGCTGCGGGCATGGGGCACAGTCTTGTCGAATTATTCAAAAAAACGGGCGAATGTAAATTCCTAGAGGGTGCAAGAAATGCATTTTTGTATGAAGATTCTTGGTTTTTACCAAAATACAATAATTGGCCTGATTTTCGTGCAGACGAATATCAGGGTACACAACAAAATGGTGAATTAAAGTGCTCCATGGGATGGTGTCACGGATCTCCAGGAATTGCATTTACTCGTTTGAATGCATACAAACTTGTTAAATATAATGAATGTAAATTATATGCAAAAGATGCATTATATGGAATCAAAAAAGAAATTCAAAGCAACATTGACAATTATTCAGATTATTCCCTATGTCATGGAATTGGTGGCATAGCTGATTTATTTATGTATGCAAGTCAGATGTTGAAAAGTAAAAAACATAGACTTTTTGCAGAATTTCTTGGTATTAAAGGAATAAAGAATTACATCAATTCTGGTTCTATGTGGCCGTGTGGTGTGACAGGAGGAGAAATTCCTGGACTCATGGTAGGATTATCAGGTATAGGATATTTCTATCTACGACTATATGAACAAAAAAATGTCCCGTCAATTCTTTTCATTACTTCCGATTAAAAAGGCAGTCCCCCCTCTTTACGAACAAAAACCTGCGTCTGACTAAAGTAATGATGAATGATTGTTTGTGATATTGTCATTATATCCAGAATTGGATTTTGAATAATAAAGCTTGTTAGCAAATGATACGTAACAATGTTACCTTATCTTTAAGACTCCATCTTGATGATTTTTTTTATGGTTCAGGCATGTAATGAAATATGTGAAGAGTGTAGAGCATTACCAATGCCAAACAATTTACGCTACAAATCAGGACAAAAAAGATATGGGCTGTGTAGTTGTTTTTTTGATATTGAAACACTTTTTTGTCCATGTTGCAAAACAAAGCTTAGAACAAAGCCTAGGAGCAAAAGAATATGGAATCAATCGGATGCAAAAAGTGTATTTTGTTAATAATTACGCAAAAGGTCTAGTGTCGTAAATTTAGGTACCTACGGAGGATTCCATTTTTACTGACAGCGTCTAAAAATTAGAATAATAATTGAAAGAATGTTGCAAGACTCACTTGAGGATTGGAACCGATCTTACCGTTGCTTCAGACTCTAATTGTGGAACTTGATTGTAACTAGATTTTAGATCCTGTCTGATTTTGCCCAATAATTCGGAGCGGCTCAACTTATTTTTGCATTGTCTCAATTCTTTGCAGAAATAATATGTGAATGCTCCATGATAGCCTCCTGCTATATGTGCATCTGCACTTGTTTGGTCGTCACGACATGCTGCCCATAAAACATGGTGAACTAAACCCTTTTCCAACAGAGCTTCACGTAATCTTCTTCTTCTTAGACCCTCAACATTTCTGAACGCTTTTAGTGAAGGTGGTGGTAAGTAACGTGGCTGTCTGTCAAGTAGCATGTCTATTGATTTTAGTCCTGTTCCACTATGGCAAGTATCAAGATATACTTCAAGTAATACGTTCTGGGGCAGCTGAATGAAAATATCACGTAATTCATCGTCACTTATTATGTAATTTGGATCCCATTGGTCGCCTTTCTGTGCCAAATCATAGGGGCAAAATGCTTCATCTTTATAATCCGCCTCGTCTCCGTTTCTATCTGGTATATGTGTACCGTGGCTTGAAATACTAAATACCAAGTAGTTGTACTTGCCGGCTTTAGCCCCAGATACCATATCCTTCAAGTTAGTTATGATGTTAGCTTTTGTAGCTTTTTCATCAGTTAATTTTGTAATATCTGTAGACGCATTAAATCCTAATATGTCTGTGAGAACAGATGCCATATCATTGCAATCATTGACACATCCTTGAAGGGTTGCTCGTGGGATGTTTTTAAATTTGTTTATACCTACACACAGTGCTTTTTTTCCAGACACGAGCATAATTCTACAATATGGTATTTAACTTTGTATATGATCCAAAATGATATATCCAAATTCTGTTATACAAATCTAACAATAGAATTTCAGATATATTTTCAGTAGAATGCAAATAAAAAAGAAACATGTTGTTTTATTCAAAAAAAGATGTTCTGCTATTTGCACAAAAATTACAAAGACAAAACTACATCTATGTTATTCTACAACCAATATTATTCCTGTTGATTCATTTGTCAAAGACCATTACTGGAATTGGGTAAGTGTCAAAATAACACATGAATCAGACATTCAAAAAGCAAACCATTAATTAAAAAATATGTGATTTCAAAATAAAATAATTTTTAGGTCATATCCTCTGTCATTCCTAAATTTTCGTAACGTCAAACAAGGATACGGAAATGGGTCAGGAATTATTTGAATTGGTCAACAAAACAATGACTTGCAAAAATCTTATTAGCGATATCATGCGCTAAATAACGACATGATCTCATTTACAAAAAGATTTGATGATAACAGCACAGATGAAGGATTCAAGTTTACCTTTTATTGTGATGTTTCAAATGAACCGCTCCAGTCGACGTTTATTGAGTCAAAATCAGACAAGAAATCAGATGGTCTTCGTAATGCTGGAAAAGGCATTGGGATAGGAGGAGGATTTTTTGGAAGTAAGTTTGGCAAACAACTTTCGGGCTCTGTGGGATTGAGAGGTTTGGATGACATGATAAAAAAGAGCGGCGAGCTAGTCGGAGATGCATCACATGAATATGATGAACACTCTTCTGGATATCTGAAAGAGAAAGAAGATGCGTTTCAAGCTGCACAAGAAGAAGTAAAGAAAAACTTTGCATATTGTTCGGCATGCAATAGATGGACATGCAACCACTGCTGGAATGTATCAAAAGGAAAGTGTATTCAAGATGCAAATTCTTTGTCATGTCCAAATGGACACGAGAACCCAGAAGGAACGAGATTCTGCAGGCAATGTGGATGTAGCTTTGTACCTACTTGTTCAGATGGACATGAAAATCCACCAGGAACAAAATTCTGTGGGGTATGTGGAAAATCACTATGATGAAATTTTCCTCAGATGAAATGTTTGAATTTGCTCATTTTAGAAAAAATTACCAATTTTTATAAATTGTACATTCTAACATATAATCATGGTTGTTTGCAGTATTTGTAAAATAAATCCTGGCACCTTAAAAATTACCGATGGTAATCCAAAATACAAGGGAAAGCCCATTTGTATTGAATGCCACAACTATAGAGAACTCTTAAAGAACACCAAGTAAATTATTTGGATTCTTTATTTTTATTTGCCCACTCTTCATACATTTTGATTAGATCATCTACATCCTTTCCATTTTCAGAATAAGTGACTATCACGCCAAAGGTTCCTTTTTTATCATGACCTCTTGCAAAATAACCCCAAAAAGAATCTGGTAACTTTTGAAAGCTATTGGAATCATGTGAAACTCCAATCAGATTATTTCCTATCACTTCTACTACTTTTTTTGCATCTGTTTGTTCTATCATATAATGTCATTATTTCTTTTGCAATAAAAGTCTGAATTGATTTATGGGCTCAATCTATTCGGATCTCTTGGGTAAAGTACAACTTCTCTTACATTGTCTATTCCAATAAGAGTAGTCATTAGTCTATCCAACCCCATTCCCCAACCCGAGTGAGGTGGCATTCCCCAATCAAATGTCTGAAGATGGTCTGCAAATTGAGTTGGATCCAAACCCTGTTCTTTGAGTCTATCTTTTAACATCTCTATGTTGTGAAGTCTAGTTCCACCCGATGACATCTCTAGATATCCAAATTGAAGATCAAATGAGCGTGATAATTTGGGATCTTCATCTTTTTCTCTTATGTAAAATGGTTTTAATTTTATTGGCCAGTCAGTAAGGAAATAAAATCCCGGATGATTCTTTCCAATTATTCTTAAATGTGAATCAAGCAAGTCATCCCCAAATTCAACTTTTTCACCCTCTTTTTTTAACTCATCAATTACTTGGGTGTATGTTATCCTTTCAAAAGGGGATGTTGGAATTTCAATTATGTGGCCTATATTTTCTTGTTCTTTTTTACATTTCTCTGATGTAACTTTGTAAACTTCAATTACTAGTGATTCTAAAATATTCATTACATCATTATAGTCCATAAATGCAGCTTCTATGTCTATACTTGTAAATTCGCTAAGATGACGAGATGTGTGTGATTTCTCTGCTCTGTAGAAATTAGAAATTTCATAAACTCTCTCAAGTCCTATTGTCATTTGTTCTTTGTATAATTGTGGACTTTGAGCAAGATATGCCGTTTTGCCAAAATAATCCAATGAGAATAGATTTGCTCCTCCCTCACTTGCACTACCGATTATTTTTGGCGTTGTAATTTCAATAAATTTTTTCTCTGCTAATGTTTTACGTAATGTTTCTAACACGTAATGTCGTAATTTGAAAATTGACGCTGTTTTTTGGTTTCGCATATCTAATGCACGGTGATTTAATCTTGTGTCGATATTGCTTTCTACTCTACCAATTGGATCAACAGGTAACGGGTGTATTGCCTTTGCTAACACCTCTATTGCATCTGCTTTTATCTCAAAATCAAAATCTCGTGCCTTTGTTTCTTGTACAATTCCTCTCACACTAATTACACTTTGACGGTTCAGTTCTTCTAGATTGTCATTTAATTCCCCTTTTACTATGATCTGAGAAATTCCCGAAACATCACGTAATGTAATAAATGTCATCTTTCCTAATTTTCGGAGATCTTCAATCCATCCTCCTAATACGACTTCTTTTCCAATACTATCGGCGTTTAATTCTGCAATATCATGAGTTTTAACAAATCCCAATTCATTTTCACCCTCTTTTTTTCCTCAAATTCTATCTCAATGTCAAGGTTTCGGATATTTTTGACAATTTGAATGACCTTGTTTGTATCAATTGGAAATCTAGGAGTCCATTTTCCAGATACTGTGCCTTTGTTTTTTGTACCCCACCTGGTACCCAAACCGCGTTGATTGACAAAATTTTTGTTGGAAAGAACATGTCTTCTATGAATTTCTTGTTATTTTCATCAGCTTCTACTAACCATATTTTTTCTTGAAATTGATCTTGAAGTAATCTGTAAAATACACGGCTCTGCCTGATTGTCATAATGTCATTTTTGGCTAAAGACAACACAAAGTTCCCATTAAATTCCTTAACATGAATAAAGTGTAAATTTGTTAATTATCTAATTTAATTTGGCTAATTGTGCTAGTTTTATTGCTGCATCAACGTCTGCCTTTGTAATGCTTCCTGATTCTATCATGCTCTCACATTTTGGGCAAAGTACCATTTTTGCATCAAAATTACATATTGGTAGTTTCATTTGAATCAATTTTTTACATTCTGTAAAGTTGTTTATATCCCTTAGTGCAAAACAAAAATTCTAGTTTGAATTTACTAAATCCATGGTCTTAATTGTGAATGGGCTTTCTGCTCAATACCATACATCACAGGGTTCTGTATATGCAGTAGATGATGTAGATTTTGATTTGGCCGACGGTGAATCCATAGGCATTGCAGGAGAAAGCGCATGTGGCAAGAGCACTTTGGGTATTTCTATTATTAGGATGCTTTTGGGAGGTAAAACAAATGGAGAGATCCTTTTTGATGGTAATTCAATACTAGATATTTCAGAATCTGAATTTACTGAGAGATTTAGATGGAAAAAAATTTCAATGATATTTCAGGGAGCGATGAATTCTCTTGATCCGGTATTTACTATAAAAGAGCAATTTGTTGAAATTCTAAAACAACACAATTTCAATGGTAACTTAGATGAGGTGATTGTAAATGCAATTCATTCTGTCAGTTTGAATGATATTGTTTTAAAGAAATATCCTCACGAGCTTAGTGGTGGAATGAAACAAAGAGTGATAATTGCTATGGCATTATTGCTTAGGCCAAAATTTGTTATTGCAGATGAGCCGACAACTGCACTTGATGTTTTAATTCAGGCTCAAATTGTTAATCTCTTAAAAAAACTCAAAAAAGATGGTTTATCCTTTATGCTAATCACACATGATCTAGCCATTTTATCTGAAATTGCTGATAAAATTGGAATAATGTATGGTGGGCATATGGTTGAATTTGGTTCTTCTCATGAAATTTACCAAAATCCAAAACATCCTTACACACAGGGACTTTTAGAGTCAATCCCAAAATTAAAAGGAAATATTCCTAAATACATTAAAGGAATACCTCCTAGTCTTTTAGAATCTCCAACTCAATGCCGTTTCATTGAACGATGCCCACTTGCAATAGAAAAATGTAAAACGGTTCCACCAAAATTTAAAACTAAAACTGGTTACGTTCGATGTTGGTTATATGATGATCTATAGTTTGCTTTTTGATGTGAGATATTCATTTTCATTTTTTTTTAAGATGAACTTCTTGAATTTTTAATATTTCTCTTTCTGTAGTATTTTTGCAAATCATTTTTGCATATTTTATTAAATCCTGATGCACTCCTTTTATTTCAAATTCTTCGATCCTTTGAAGTGATTCTTGTTGAAATTTGATGACTTCTTTAATCTCGGCACTCAGTTCTTCAATTTCCATTTTTTGATACTCTTTTGAACTAGAATCTCTGATGTTTACTTTATCCACTAAATTCTGAATTTCCTCTATCTCTTCCATGATTTTCTTGGAATGATTATTCTAAAAAAGTTAAGGGTACTATGGTTTTTTATCTTATGAAATATGTTTTAATTCATCTGTTCTACTTGGAGAATCTGAATCAATTTCACAGTATGATGTTTCAAGATTCAATCAATTTATGCATGAGCGTATTTTTTTACAATTAGTAAACACGAATCAATTATTCTTAGCATTTCTGAGCGAATTACTTTTTTATCAATTGATATCCAAACACGAACTTTTTTAATTGCAAATGATATTGTTTGAACTTTCTTTCTTTCTTTCTTCCCAAACAAATTCAATTGCTCCAAGGTTCTTATCAAAGAATTCCTCAAGATCTGTTTTTATGGCGATATGTGAAAATTGATACTGCGTATTTTTTGCATCCAAAAATGGTTTTAAATCTAGCCTTCTTTTGTATGCAAAGAGTTCTCCCCCTTTTCCAACTATCCCTACAAATCTAATGTATCGACTAATTCCTGATATTTCGTCACAAATTTTTGGGTATTCTTTTTTGATCATCTATCTTGATTGTAAAAAGATGGT
>Ga0315290_10002166_pt1 | contig 13809 bp, 11 predicted proteins | sample YL17G12_0_MG_FD_203627 | JGI IMG/M metagenome (GOLD analysis project Ga0315290, IMG submission 203627) | Sediment microbial communities from Yellowstone Lake, YNP, Wyoming, USA - YL17G12_0 | ecosystem: Environmental > Aquatic > Freshwater > Lake > Sediment | place: USA: Wyoming | collected... | reverse complement strand
AGTTTCCAACTCGGCTGCGCTTCCTTGCTTCCTCATAAACTACTGTACGCATGGCCACGCCATGTGGTTCATTTGCTGAGCAAAGGTCAATAGCTGAGGCAGTGGTTGACATCCGCTTCGTCAGGGACTTCTTGGCGGCAACGAGACCACGGCGCTTCGCCTCTTCGTTCACCTTGTCCCAGCGGATCGCCCCGAACCGGCGCACGAGGGTTAGCCGCCGGCCGGGATTCACCCAGCAGACGAACTGGATGCGTCCCCAGATTTGTCCCTCGGTGTAGTACGGGCCGTCGGAGTGCTCGCCAGCCGCCAGCCTCTCCGCGTCAGCCAGTTGCCTCTCCAACTCCGCGAGGTACTCGCGGCGGACATCCGGGTGCCCGCGATTGACCCGAATCTTGGTGATTGGAGTTCCGTCTGCCAGCCGACCGAAGCGGTGCTTGTCGGGGTTCAGAAGGAAGCCGTGTTCCTCCAGTATCCTCTGAACGAGGTCCGCAAATCCGCTCGTTTTCAGGTCATACGGTCCCGAGATCGTCAGGTCGTCCACGTAGCGGGTGTAGATCAGCTTGGCCTCCCGGCACGCTTGACCGACGCGCTCGTCGATGCGGTGCATCACCTGGTCGGCCAGTATAGGGCTGGTAATCAGCCCGAGAGCGAGGTGATAGTCGTGGGTGCAAAGCCTGGTACAAATCCGGGCCACGTCGGGCGAGCACTGAAAGGTTTCGGCGAAGAGTCGGTACACCCGATTGTGGCTGATGCTGGGGTAGAAGTCGGAAATGTCCGTGGTGAAAACGAACGTCGAATCCAGATGGGGTTCAACATTGGTCTTGATGTGCCGGCGGCGAACACCGCCGTGGCTGAATTGCGATACGGGGAGCGCGGGCAACAGGACGTTGCGGAGCATCCGCGACTGCATCTCGCGTAACTGACCTCGGACGCTGAGCACGTCGCGCGGTTTCGTCCTTTTCACCGGGTCAAGGAGGACAAGTTCTTTGCACCACCGCTCGGGAGCTTCGGCAACCTTCTCCAGAACCTTGACGGTTACGCCCAGGCGGAGCGCAAGGTGCTTTACTTGTCGGATACGGAGCATGAGGAAGGGGCATCCTTCCGGTTTCGGGCAGCAGCCAGGTCAATCTGCGCTTGCCATGCCTTCGCCAATTCGGCCATCGGCTTGCGCAACGGCTTCGGCAATTTGTCGGCGTCCCCGTGGAGGCACCAGGCCAACACATACAAATCCACGTTCCAGACTTCTCGAAAACGCTCCAACAGAGCGGGCGACGGCACGGACTTGTTGTTCTCGATGTTGCAGAGGTGAACGCAGGAGATGTCCAGTTGCCTTGCGGCGGATCGCTGGGTCAACCCCAACGATTCCCGCAAGTGCCGCGCTGTCTTGCCCAGGGGTATCATAATTGGCTTCCGCCAGTTGTTGTTGGTTTTGGGAGGTCTCATAGGTCGCTTTGGCCCATCATCAAAAGTGCGGCAAGTGCCGTCAGTGACTCTGCCCCTCCAACATCAGGAGGGTCATGGTCAAGACACTCCGTAACTTGGCGCTCCAACGATTCTAAGACCTCCCAAGTGGTCGCTCCTGAGTGACCACAGGTGCGAAGCTCGTTCCAGAACTCAATGAGTTGCCGGCGGCGAGCATCCGTCGCCTGCGGGTCGTCAGGCGACAATTCGACGAACACGACTCTCATCGCTCGTACCTCCTACGAGTTGCGGCCAGGGATTTCTAGCGCAACCCAGAAGTTGAGTTGCCGCCAATCCCAACCACTGCCACGCAACACACGACGCACTCGACGAAGCACCGGCACGTCGGTCAGTACGCCGTCCGCGTCGAGCAGACGACCTCCGCGAGTGGAGAGCCGACCGCCCACGCTGCGAGGCAGACCACGCCGACCCGACGCCGGCCTGCGGGAGGCACGATGGCGGGCTTCTGTGGCGGCGTCCGAAGGCGCCGTTTCACGCCCCGGAGGGCAGCGCATTTCTGCGCGCGTAGGAGGAACCGAATTGTCAGGCGGCATTAAACCATGAGTTTAACGTCGCTGTCAAGCCCACTTGCCCATGAATCCGCCGCGCCGGAGGGCTGTGACCAGCTCACCCCGCCTCCCAGCGGGGTGCGAGGTGCTGTTGCGTTCCCCAGTGCGGCGGATCGACGACCGCTTACGCGCACCTTTGGTCGGGTGAGAAGACACTGGACTCCCTCGTTCACCTTGCGGATACCTCGCGCAGGGGATAGACTGACAGGCTGGTGTTCGCGCCGGACAGCGCCCCAGAGGAGAGAGCATCGCTGGCGGGGTCGAAACCCAGGGGGCAGGCGGGAGACCACATACCATGCCCGAGACTGAAGCCGACACCTGCCGGATGTGCGTCCTGCCGAACCTCTACGAGGCCGGCTGGACCGACGAGCAGATCAACGAGCAGCACACCTTCACCGATGGGCGCGTGATTCCCACGGCGAAGCGGGTTCAGCGGGGACCGCAGAAACCAGCCGTCTAGGAGAGCCAGCCCGAAATAAGACCGTAACCCCAACGGAACCTGGCTATGACTCCCGAACAAGAAGCCCGCCAGCAGATCGACCGGCAGCTTACCGACTGCGGTTGGCTCGTCCAGAAGGCCAGCGAGATGAACATCTCGGCAGGTCGGGGCGTGGCGATCCGGGAGTTCCCGCTCAAGACGGGTCTTGCTGACTACCTGCTCTACGCCGATGCCAAGGCCATTGGCGTCATCGAGGCCAAGCCGGAAGGTCACACCCTGACTGGCGTGGAAACACAGTCGGCCAAGTACGCGACGGGCCTGCCCAGCGGACTGCCGAACTACCACCTTCCGCTGCCGTTCGCCTATGAGTCTACGGGCATTGTCACCCAATTCACCAACGGCCTCGATCCCGATCCGCGCAGTCGGGAAGTCTTCGCCTTCCATCGGCCGGAAGAGTTGATCCGGCTGGCGACCCTCGAAAGCCAGCTTCGCTCCAATCTGCGGAACATGCCGGAGCTTATCACGGATGGCCTCTGGAAAGCCCAGGTCGAGGCGATCCGCAATCTCGAAGCCTCGCTGGCAGCCAATCGTCCCAGGGCGGTGATCCAAATGGCTACCGGGTCGGGCAAGACGTACACTGCCTGTACGTCGAGCTACCGGCTCATCAAGTTCGGCAAGGCCAAGCGAATCTTGTTCCTGGTGGACCGCAACAACCTGGGCAAACAGGCGCTCAACGAGTTCCAGCAATACATCAGCCCCTGCAACAACTACAAGTTCACCGAGGAATACACGGTTCAGCGACTTCGCCGCAACACCATCGACCCGGCAGCCAAGGTCTGCATCACCACCATTCAGCGTCTCTACTCGATTCTCAAAGGCGAAGAAGAGTTCGAGGAGGAGAACGAGGAAACCTCCCTGTTCGAGTCGGCCCCGTCCCTGGTCCGCGAGCCGATGCCGGTCGTCTACAACCCGAAGGTGCCCATCGAGACGTTCGATTTCATCATCATCGACGAGTGCCATCGGTCGATCTATAACGTCTGGCGGCAGGTGTTGGACTACTTCGATGCCTTCCTGATCGGGCTGACGGCCACGCCCACGGCCCAGACAGTCGGCTTTTTCAATGGCAACCTCGTCCAGGACTACAGCCACGAGAAGGCGGTCGTCGATGGGGTGAACGTCGGCTATGACGTTTACCGGATCGAAACCAAGATCACCAAGGATGGAGCCAGGTTGGCGAAGGAGCCCGGCCAATTCGTCCCGCACCGGGACCGGCGCACCCGCAAGAAGAAGCTCAAGGAACTCGACGACGATTTGACCTACACCGCCAACGATCTCGACCGCGACGTGGTGGCGATGGATCAGATTCGACTGGTCGTTCGCACCTTCCGCGACCGGCTGTTTACCGAAATCTTCCCCGGCAGAACCGAAGTCCCCAAGACTCTCGTTTTCGCCAAGAACGACCTCCACGCCGACGACATCGTGAAGGTCATCCGGGAGGAGTTGGGCCGCGGCAACGACTTCTGCCAGAAGATCACGTCCAAGACCACCGGCAAGAAGCCGGACGACTTGCTCAACGAGTTCCGCAATTCCTACAACCCACGCATCGCCGTGACGGTCGATATGATCGCCACCGGCACCGACGTGAAGCCGTTGGAATGCCTGATCTTCATGCGGAACATCAACTCGGCGTCCTACTTCGAGCAAATGAAGGGCCGGGGCTGCCGGGTCATCAAGGCTGACGATCTGCTGAGCGTCACCCCCGACGCCAAGCAGAAGACCCATTTCGTGATCGTCGATGCCGTTGGCGTATGCGAAAGGGACAAGACTTCCTCGAAGCCCTTGGATCGGAAGCCCTCTGTGCCTCTGGACAAGATTCTGAACACGGTGGCTGCCGGTGCGGCCAGTGACGACATCTGCTCCACATTGGCGGCACGCCTTACTCGGCTCGACCGGCAGATTGACGATCCGCAGCGAGCGAGAATCGCGCGTCACGCCGAGGGACAAGACCTCGCCACACTGAGCGGCCAACTGCTCGATGCCATCGACCCCGATGCAAATGCCCAGCGGGCCATCGAGCAGTTCCATCTTCCCCCGGAGCAAGAGCCGAGCGAAGAGCAGCTTGTGCAGGTCGAGCGGCAGGCGATGCAACAGGCCCTCAAGCCCTTCCACAATCCCAAGCTGCGAGAAGCGATCCTCGCCGTCAAGGCATCCCTGGAGCAGGTGATTGATGAGGTGACCAAGGACGAACTCGTCACAGCCGGGCATAGCGCAGCCGCGAAGGAAAAGGCCCGGACCATCCTGGCGAGCTTCCGGCAATTCATCGAAGAGCACAAGGACGAAATCGAAGCCCTTCAAATCCTCTATAGCCGCCCGTACCGGGCCGGGTTGCGTTATCGGCAGGTCAAGGAATTGGCCGAGGCGATCAAGCGGCCACCGGTGGCCGCACCCCTGGAGCGACTCTGGCAAGCCTACGAGGCCGTGGAGCCCGACAAGGTGCGGGGGCACGGCGGCAAGCAACTGGTGGACGTTGTTGCCCTGGTTCGCCATGCCCTTGATCCCAACTCGCCGCTGGTCCCGGTGGGCATGACCGTGGAAGAACGCTACCAGCAGTGGCTTGTCCGACAGGGCGAGGCCGGGACCACGTTCACGACCGAGCAGCGGAAATGGCTCGACGCCATCAAGGACCACATCGCCAGCAGCCTCCACATTGACCAGGACACGTTCGACGACCTTCCGTTCAATCAGATGGGCGGCCTGGGCCGGGCCTACGAGCTATTCGGCGAGCGGCTCGGCGGCATCCTTGAGGAACTGAATGAGAGGTTGGCGGCATGAGCAACTCCACTCACCCGTGGCCGACCATGCCTCTTGGCGAACTCGCTGCCGGGATGTGTCTCGGCAAGATGCTCGACAAACAGAAAAACCGTGGCACGCTCCAACCTTACCTACGAAACGTGAACGTGCGGTGGTTTTCGTTTGATTTGAGCGATCTCAAAGAGATGCGCTTTGAGGGTGGTGAGGAAACTCGCTTCGAGCTTCAGGCTGGCGATCTTGTCATCTGCGAAGGCGGCGAACCTGGTCGAGCGGCGGTCTGGAGGCAGCAAACCGAGAACGCAAAGATTCAGAAGGCTCTTCACCGTATTCGCTTTCATCCCGATGAGTACGATCCGTTCTTTGCGATGTACTACTTGTTTTTTGGGACAATCACGAACCGCTTCGTTCGCCATTATACAGGAACAACGATCAAGCACCTGACCGGCGCTGCATTGTCGCAGGTACACTTCCCCGTTCCCCCGCTCAACGAACAACGCCGCATCGTCGCCAAGATCGAGGAACTCTTCTCCGACCTCGATGCCGGGGTTGCGGCGCTTGAGCGGGCGAAGGCCAACCTGAAGCGCTACCGAGCCAGTGTGCTGAAGGCTGCCGTCGAAGGCAGGCTGACCGAGCAATGGCGGGCCGATCACCCGCCGAGGGAAACGGCATCCCAACTGCTTGATCGCATCTTGAAGGAGCGCCGCCGCAAGTGGGAAGAAGACCAACTGGCCGCCTACGCCAAGGTTGGCAAGAAGCCGCCGGCAAACTGGAGAGGCAAGTACAAAGAGCCAGCCGGGCCGGATGAAGGCGACCTTCCGGCGTTGCCGGAGAGGTGGTGTTGGGCGACGGTGAAGCAACTGCTTGTCGAGGACTCGTGCAACGGCATTTCCGTGAAAGGATCAAACACCCCCCCAGGAATCCCCGCGCTACGGCTCAATGCGATGGGCGAATCTGGCTTTGATTACGCTGAGCGCAGGTATATCCCGATTTTGGCCGACGTTGCACAAGCACTTGCCATCAGAGAGGGAGACTTCTTCGTTGCCAGGGGCAACGGTTCTCTGCATTTGGTAGGGAGAGGAACTCTCGCCCAGCCGCCGACCGAGGACATCGTGTTTCCCGACACGATGATTCGTCTTCGCTTTTCAGCTCCAGTCACTATTAGGAAGTACCTGGGAGCCATTTGGCCTTCACGACTGCTGCGCAGGCAAATCGAGACGAGAGCCCGCACGACGGCAGGAATCTACAAGATTGCCCAACGGGACGTGGATCGGTTCGTCGTTCCGTTACCCCCGCTATCAGAGCAAGAAGAGGTTCTCGCCGAACTCGAACGACGCTTCTCCATCATACAGGGAGCCGAAGCCCAACTCGCAGCCAACCTGAAACGCTCCTCCCGCCTTCGCCAAAGCATCCTCAAGCGGGCCTTCGAGGGCAAGCTCGTTCCCCAAGACCCGAGTGACGAGCCGGCGAGCGTCCTGCTTCATAGGCTCACAAGCCAGACCGCGCATACTGATTCCAGACAAGAGGTAGCTGCTGGAAACTCACGGGCTAGACGAAAAAGGAACCGCGTTGGGACTGCCATCAGCCGACGGACGAAAGGGAGTCCTGCGAAATGAGAGCAGCACAGTTCCGCGTCGATCCACGGCTCGCCAGCCTCCTGGGGGAAGGGTATCGTTCAACCGAGCAAGCCCTGAAGGAACTCATCGACAACGCCTGGGACGCAGATGCGGAGAACGTATGGATTGATCTTCCATCGCCAATGACCGATGAACCGATCGTCGTGCGTGATGATGGGACGGGCATGACAGAACGCGAGGTCCGGCGCGAGTACCTGAACATCGCCGACGACCGGCGCTCGCGGAGGGGCATTACGACTGTCGGCACGAATCGGCCGGTCAAAGGACGGAAGGGCATTGGCAAGTTTGCGGGACTTGTGGCTGCCGACATCATGGACTTGGAGACCCGCGCACACGGTACGCTCACGAAGCTCCACATAATCAAGCGGGACATATTGGACGCGCATCGTGATCTGGAGCGAGTGGATCTCCCCATCGAGAGTGCCCAGTGCGAGGACGACTCTCACGGTACGCTGATTACCCTGTCTCAACTCAATCCCAAGTTCTCCTTCCCGCAACCCGAGGCTCTCAAGGAATTGCTGGCACTGGAGTACGGGCGCGAGCGCGGTTTTGTGATCTTCGTCAATGGCGTCGCGCTCGCACACCAGGACATTCCGGGCCAGAAGTTCTCGCCAACCATCGAGCTTCCCAACGCGGGCAAGGTTCTCGTCAACTTCACGATAATGGATACCCCGACTACCAAAGCCCAAGCCGGCATCGTCCTGCGCGTGGGTGGGAAGATCGTCGGGCGGCCAACGTTTTTCGGGTTAGACGAAGACCGGGAGATTCCGAACCGTCTCCTGCGGCGGGTGGTCGGCGAGGTAGAGGCCGACTCCCTGGAAGAGGATGTCACCGCCGATTGGGGTGCCATCATTGAGAACAGCGTGGCGTATCAAGAAGCGCGCGGATGGGTCCGAGAGCAGGTTGCTCAGCAGGTGCGTCAGACGTTCAAGAGCGACGTTAAGGCCCAACTGATCCGTCGCAAGAATCTCATCGAGGAGCGGCTTGCCGATCTGCCCGAGCACAGACGCCAGTTTGCGCGCCAACAATTGGAGCGGGTCTTGCAGAAATTCTACGGCGAGGCCGAGGAGCGGATTGACACCGTGGTGTCGTTGATGCTCGATGCAATGGAGAAGGACGAATACTGGCAAGTGTGCCAGTCGCTTCAGCATTGCGACTTTGCCGATGTCGCGGCGCTGGCATCTGCGCTGGAGTGCTTCGGGCTGGTAGATTTGGCCGTGATGGCGCAGCAGGCAAAGCGGCGGCTGGAACTGCTCAACTACTTGGATCGGCTGGCTGCCAATCCGCGGACGCTTGAACGGGAGATGCACAGAGCGCTGGATACGAATCTGTGGGTCTTCGGTCAGCAGTATTCGATCATGGCCTCGAACAAGACGACGGCGCGCATCGTCGCGGAGTATTGCGGCAAGAAGTTTCAAGGACAGAGGGCCAACAAACGGCCTGATCTCCTGCTGTCGCAGAACATCCTGGGACGGTTTCTGCTGATCGAGTTCAAGCGTCCGAGCATTACACTTGGCCGTGAAGACGAAGCCCAAGCGAAAGAATATCGCGACGACTTGACGCCCAATCTCGGCCCAATGGACATCGTTGTGATCGGCGGCTCCGTGGATTCCTCGATGTCCGCCCATTACGCGGAGAAGAGCGTGCAGTTCCTCAGCTATGGAGCAGTCATCAGCAAGGCCAGGACCGATCTGCAATGGCTGCTGAAGGAACTGGCAACGGACGACAACCGGCCGGGAATGGCTTGAACCAATGAGTACCGCGACGCAGAACATCGTCAACAAAGCCTGGAACTTCGCCCACGTCTTGCGGGACGACGGCCTTTCGTACATGGCCTACACCGAGCAGATAACCTTTCTGCTCTTCCTGAAGATGGCCGACGAGCTGACCAAGCCGCCCTACAACCGCAAGCCCATCGTGCCGCCGTCGCTGGGCTGGCCGAGCCTTCTGAAGCTCGACGGGGACGAGTTGGAAGCCCACTATCGGCACATCCTCGAAGAACTCGGCAAGAAGCCGGGGATGCTGGGCGAAATCTTCAAGAAGGCCCGCCCGGAGATTCAGAACCCGGCCACGCTCAAACGGCTGATCGTGGACCTGATCGACACCGAGCAGTGGTCCTCAATGGAGGCCGATGTCAAGGGCGACATCTACGAGGGGCTGCTGGCCAAGAGCGCCGCCGAGTCGCCCAAGGGAGCGGGCCAGTATTTCACGCCCCGCGAACTCATCAAGGGCATCGTCGATTGCGTGCGGCCCACGCCCGACGATACGCTCTGCGATCCGGCGTGCGGCACGGGCGGCTTTCTGGTCTGCTCGCATGAGTACGTGGCCAAGCACTACGGAAAAGACCTCAATCCCGACCAGAAGAAGCACCTGCGGAAGAGCTTTGTGCATGGCTGGGAACTGGTGCCGAACACCGCCCGGCTGTGCATTATGAACCTCTACCTGCACGGGATCGACGCCGATCCGTGCCCCATCCATTCGGGCGTGGACAGTCTGGCGAGCGATCCCGGCGACCGCTTCAGCCTGGTCTTGACCAACCCGCCATTCGGCAAGAAGAGCAGCATCGCCATCGTCAACGAAGAGGGCGATCTGGAAAAGGAAGAGCACAGCTACGAACGCCAGGACTTTTGGACCACAACGAAGAACAAGCAACTGAACTTCCTGCAACACGTCAAGACGTTGTTGGCGATCAATGGGCGGTGCGCCATCGTCGTGCCCGACAACGTGCTCTTCGAGGGCGGGGCCGGGGAAACCGTCCGTCGCAAGCTACTACAGCAATTCGATGTGCACGCGCTGCTGCGGCTCCCGACCGGCATCTTTTACGCCCAGGGGGTGAAGGCGAACGTCTTGTTTTTCGACGCCAAGCCAGCCCAGGAAAAGGCATGGACCAAGACGCTGTGGGTCTATGACCTGCGAACCAACATGCACTTCACCTTGAAGCAGAACCAGTTGCAGCGATCCGACCTCGACGATTTCGTGAAGTGCTACAACCCGGAAAACCGCCATCGCCGTCGCCAGACCTGGAGCGAAAAGAACCCCGAAGGCCGCTGGCGGGCGTTTGATTACGAAGAACTCATCAAGCGGGACAAGGTAAACCTCGACATCTTCTGGCTGAAGGACAAGAGCCTGGAGGATTCCGACGATCTACCCGACCCCAATGTTCTGGCCCAAGAGATCGCCGACGACTTGCAGACGGCCTTGGAGCAGTTTTCGACAATTGCGGAGGGGTTGAAGGAATGAGACTCCTGGCTTGCTGTTGCGATACGCGCGCGAAGGCGGCCTCTTTGAAGGCGTTGCAAGCCCAATCCGCAGCCACGCACGATATTCTGCTGTCGTCACTCCTCGACAAGGCGTTCAAGGGGGAATTGTAACAATGGGCCACCAACGCCTTGGCGACATCCCGAAGTCTCAGCGATGGAACGCGGTCGTTGCGACCGTCGCTGCTGGTGGCGGCGGCTTCGCGGGACTCGCTCAATCCGTTGGCGACATTGCCGACCGCACGCTGGAGGCAGCGGAGGCCGGACTTGAGCGCGCGATTGACGATGCGGGGCTTCGGTTCACGTTCTACCTCTTGACTCAGATCGTCCTTGCGGCGCGCGATACCGACTGGCGAACGGAACTGGGGCAGGTCGGCATCGGCATAGACGAGTCAGCCTCGCTCTTTGATTTCACGGATGCTGTCCAGGAGGCGATTGAAGCACACGTCCGCCGGCACGGAGGGCCAACGGACATCAGCGAAATGGCTCAGCAGTCGGCCGGGCAAGCTCTTACCGAGCTTGCCGGCCCTGATGCCGTTACGCTTTTCGGAAGCGGAAGTGCCGAAGCCCAGGATGCAGTCCGCAAGCTCTCGACCAAGGCGGGACTTGCACGACTGGGGCAGCGGTTCTTTGGCTGCTTCATGGCCCGTTTCCTCAACTTCTACCTGAGCCGAATTACGGCGGGAGAGGTGGGAAAACAGTCGCTAGACCATTCCGGTGAACTGTCCCGCTTCAATGAAGTGCTACTGACTCACTGCAACCAGAGCGCCCGGATCGTTCACGACTTTTGCGGCGAATGGTATTCCAAGACGGAGTTTCAGAAGGGGATCAGTCTTGAGAACACTTCCGGCTTCATGGCGGTGGCCGTGCGGAAGCTCCAGGCCGAGTTACGCCGGCAGCGGGAGGGGGTATGATCGAACCCCGGCTCTTCCTCTGCAACGATGCAGTTCTCCCGGAGAACGATCCGCTCCGCGACGGGCGGCACACCGTCGAACTCCGTACCTACGGGTCGCGGCGGAACGTCAACATCCACCTGGAAGACTTGGCGCGAGTCTTCCACGAGCATCTGACTCCCCGGCTCCAAGACCTCCTTGAGATAGCCTCGTACATCTACACCGCAGATTGCGGAACGCAACGTGGAGGGAAATGGGGCGACAATGACACAACCGAGCCATGGCCCCGCGATTTCCGGTTCGTTGTACCCGTCCGGGACGTGGGGTTCTGGGGCAATCCAGAAGTGGCGGGCCTCCTTTCGGAGATCGCCCTGTTTCTTGCCGACGATAAGTGCCAGCTCACGTTCGTGCCCTTCAGCGGCCCCGACGAGAAGCAGCTTTACTTGGAGTACGGGGGGTGGGACGACTGGCCGTTTTACGACGTTGATCGCGTACTGATGTTCTCCGGGGGGCTTGACTCTCTCGCGGGAGTGGTGGAAACGGCCGCTGATGGCAACAAGCTGGTGCTCGTCAGCCATCGGCCCGTGACCACGCAAGGCAAACGACAGAAGGATTTGTGCCACGCCCTGAATCAGATGTTCCCGGTGCCGACAATCCACATCCCGGTGTGCATCAACAAGGACGAGAATATCAGCCGGGAGCACACGCAGCGAACGCGGTCTTTGCTGTACGCCGCGCTGGGGGCAATCGTGGCTGCATCGGTGCGGGCTGCGGGCGTGCGCTTCTTCGAGAACGGACTCGTGAGTCTCAATCTCCCCGTGGCCGATGAAGTGCTGCGGTCGCGGGCATCGCGGACCACGCACCCCAGGTCGCTGCAACTCTTCGAGGAGTTCTTGTCACGAGTTCTTGACCGGCAAGTGACGTTTGACAACCCGTATCTGCTCAAGACCAAGGCCGAGGTCGTGTCCATCATCGGGGAAAAAGGGGCCGGGGAACTCATTGGCCTCTCCTGCTCCTGCTCGCACCAGGGGCTTTTTCAGTCGAAGACGCGGTGGCACTGCGGCACGTGCAGCCAGTGCATCGACCGACGCATGGCAGTAGTCGCCGCCGGCATGGAGCAGTACGACAAGGCGGACGACTACGTGAGCGACGTGTTCACGGGGCCGCGCAAAGAGGGTTTCGAGCGGCAGATTGCGGTGAACTATGCCCGACACGCGATGGAGTTGAACCGCATGAGTGCCGTCGAGATGGCGGCCAAGTTCAATGCCGAGTTGTCGAGAGCTTCGCGCTGTTTTCCTCGCCGTAGCGAGACTGCCGAAAAGTTCGTCGAGATGCACCAGCGGCACGCCAAGACGGTCATGGAGGTACTGGACGGGCAGGTGCAGCGGAACGCGAGCGAGATTACTCGCGGGACGCTGGACCCGACCTCGATGCTAGCCCTGGTCGTGGGTGGTCAGCATTGTGAATCGGGCTGGAGTCGCTACGCCTTGAAGCTCGTGGGCCTCCTGCGGCGGGGTGTCCCTACCGCGTGCAAGACGAACAAGCCAAACGACGAGCCACACCTTCAGGAGATATGCGACGGCATCCTTCAGAGCTTCGACGACGGACTTGAACGGGAGTTCCCGTTCATGCGATGGGCATCGGGGGCAACGAAGGCGGACTGGTCGAAGGACAGTCTGCGGTTGTGGGTCGAGTTGAAATACGTCCGCAAGCGAGCCGACATACGGACCATTGAGAAAGCGATTGCAGAGGACATCACCAAGTATGGCGACAACCAAGTTCGCGTCCTTTTCGTGGTCTACGATCCCAGCCATCTGATTGACGACGAGGCCGCTTTCTCGGCACCGATCCGCAAACGACCCGGTATGCTCGTGGAGTTCGTTCGCTGACCGCAGGTAGGCTAAGACGAGCGGCAATCCTGGAATCCAGCCACCTGGACGCCGTGCGGCGGGCAGCCGTCCTCCAAGCTGTCAAACATGCCCGGCACAATGCGAACGCCCCTGGGGCCGGCATCGGCTCCAGGGGCGTTTTCGTCTACAACTCGATCGCTTCGACTTCGGCGAGGAACTGGCCGCCGTCCTCGGCGAGGAAGGCCGCCACGACGCTGAACACGGCGTCACTGAAGCCGCCGACGTTCAGGATGTCGCTGCGATCCGGGGCCTGGGTCGTGGTGTACGGCTGCAAGTCGATGCAGACCAGTTTCGGGCCAGCCCAACCGCGATCGTGCAGCCGGACTTGGTTGGCGACGAACGTCTGCCACTCGGTCATCACGCCGGTCGAGCCATGCCGGCCTGTGCCGATCCAACTCTCCTGGTCGCTCACCAGCATCATACCATCGAACCGCCGGTCGCGGTGCGTGCTGTTGGCCACTTGAAGCGGTAGGGCGCAGGTCAGCTCCAGGGGCGTTCTTCCTCTACAACTCGATCGCCTCGACTTCGGCGAGGAACCGGCCGGCATCCTCGGTGAAGAAGGTGGCCACGACGCTGAACGCGCCGTCACTGAAGCCGCCGACGTTCAGGATGTCACTGCGATCCGGGGCTTCGTGGCAATGTACGGCTGCAAGTCGATGCAGACCGCTTGGCGTAGAAATGGAAACGCCCGGAGGCCAGGATCGCTTCCATCCTCCGGGCGTCGGTTTCAATCAGAGCAGGTTCACGACCCGCTCGGCCAGGCCCTTCTCGCCCAGCACGACGTTCAGCTTGCCGCTGGTGGCGACCCGTTCCAGGACTTCCAGTTCCCGCAGCC
>Ga0315290_10002163_pt1 | contig 13813 bp, 13 predicted proteins | sample YL17G12_0_MG_FD_203627 | JGI IMG/M metagenome (GOLD analysis project Ga0315290, IMG submission 203627) | Sediment microbial communities from Yellowstone Lake, YNP, Wyoming, USA - YL17G12_0 | ecosystem: Environmental > Aquatic > Freshwater > Lake > Sediment | place: USA: Wyoming | collected... | reverse complement strand
CCGCTCAGCACCAGGTACTTGAGCGCCGCCTCGGCGCTTTCGGGCCGCCGGAAGCCGAGCAGCACGAGCACGTACACGGGCAGCGACATCATTTCGATGCCGAGGAACAGCGTGAGGAAGCTGTCCGCGGACAGCAGCAGGCAGAAGCCGTACAGCGACGACAGCAACAGCGCGTGGAAGCGGTGGTCGCGCTCGAAATCATCGCGCGCCATGAGCAGCACCGGGACGGCGAGCGCCAGCACGATTGCCTTCCCCGCCGAGCCCGCCGGCGCGACCGAAAATTGTTCGGCGAACGGCGCGCCTTCATAGCCGGTGGCTGCCAGCCAGAACGCAGCTGCGGTGGCCGCCAGCACGACGGCGACCGCCAGCGCGGCCACGCTCTTCAGCTCGAGCGAAAGGACCTCGAAACCGATCAGCAGCAGGATGCCCGCCAGCAGCAGGTGCTCGGGCAGCATCGCGAGCAGGACGTCATGGGCGCTCATGGCGCGGCCTCCTTGCGCTCACCGGGTGTCATGGCGCTCCCCCGGGGACCCGCGCGGTGTTGACGAGCTGCTGATACTGCCGCGCGGCCAGTTCCGTCTTCTGCATCGGCTCATTCGGATAGATGCCCAGCGCGAAGATGGCGACGACGATGGCGGCCAGGATCAGCTTCTCGCGCAGCACCAGGTCCGTCAGCGGCGCGTGCGGCGCCTTGGATGTTCCGAACAGGAAACGCTGCGCGAAGCGGAGCATGTACAGTGCGCCCAGGACCACGCCCGTCACCGCCAGGGCGCTCATCACCAGCGGATACGAGTTGCCGGCCTCGAACGCGGGCCAGGTGGCGCGGAACGCGCCGAGCAGCACCAGGAATTCACCGGTGAAGCCGCTCGTCGCGGGCAATCCGATCGACGCCAGCGTGAGGACCATGAAGAACATCGAGTACACCGGAAGCAGCTTGGCGAGGCCGCCGTACGCGGCCAGCTCGCGGGTGTGGCAGCGCTCGTAGATCATGCCGACCATCAGGAAGAGCCCGGCCGCCGTCAGCCCGTGGCTCACCATCTGGATCACCGCGCCCTGGATGCCGATGAGGTCGAGGCTCGCAAGCCCCAGCATCACGTAGCCCAGGTGGCTGATCGACGAATAGGCGATGATCTTCTTGATGTCGTCTTGCACCAGCGCGAGGCACGCGCCGTAGATGATCGAGATCACCGCCAGCGTCAGGATCGTCGGGATCAGCAGCTGCGTCGCATCCGGGAACAGCGGGAAGCCCAGTTTCATGAAGCCGTACGTGCCCATCTTCAGCAGCACGCCGGCGAGGATGACCGAGCCCGCGGTCGGCGCCTCGACGTGCGCGTCGGGCAGCCACGTGTGCAGCGGCACCATCGGCACCTTGATCGCGAACGACAGCCCGAAGGCGATCAGCAGCGTCATCTGCACCGAAACCGGCAGCTTCGCGCGATACAGGTCGGCGAAGGCAAACGAGATGACGCCCGACGTCGTCTGCAGCGAGTAGACGAGGTAGATGACGGCCGCCAGCATCAGGATGCTGCCGAACGCCGTGTAGAGCACGAACTTGAACGTCGCGTAGATCCGCCGCTCGCCGCCCCAGATGCCGATCAGCAGGAACATCGGGATCAGCATCGTTTCCCAGAACAGGTAGAACACGAACAGGTCCTGCGCGACAAAGGTGCCCAGCATCGCGAACTGGATCAGGAACACCATCGCGTAGAAGAGCTTCACGTCCTTCTGGATCGCCGAGAAGGCACCGGCCACCACCAGCGGGCCCAGGAACGCCGTCAGCATCACCAGCAGCACGTTGTACCCGTCGAGGCCGATCAGGTAGGTGACGCCCCACGCCGGAATCCACGGCAGCCGCGTCTCGAATTGGAGGCCCGGCGCGGCGTTGTCGAACCGCGCGTACAGCCACGCCGTCAGGATGAACTGCAGCACCATCACCCACAGCGACAGCCGGCGCATGAGGTCGTGCTGCTGCCCCGGAACGACCACGAGCGCGGCAATGCCCAGCACCGGCAGGTAGAGAACGAGATTGAGGACCGCGGCGTCAGACATAGCGCAGACCCCAGGCGAGGCAGGCGAGGCTGCCGATCAGCACGAGCCACAGGTACATCTGCAGGTTGCCGGTCTGCACCCGCGCCAGCACACCCGCGCCGCTGTGCGCGAGCCGCGCCAGGCCGTTGAGGGTGCCGTCGATCAGGAAGCGGTCGCCGAAGCCGAGGAAGGCGCGCTCGGAGATCCAGACCAGCGGGCGGCCGAGCACCCGGTCGTAGAGCTCGTCGATGTAGTACTTGTTGAAGAGAATCTTGTTCAGCCCGGCGAAGCTCGGAGCCATCCGGGCGGCCAGCGCGCCATTGCCGCGGTAGAACAGCCACGCGCCGGCGAGGCCCAGCGCAAAGACTGAGATCGCGACGTACATCAGCGGCTTTTCCAGCGCATGCAGCGATTCGCGTGCCTTGGCGAGCGGCAGCACCGGCTCGAGGAAGTGCGGCAGCGCGAGGAAGCCACCGACGGCCGACAGCACGGCGAGCACCGCGAGCACCGAGGTCATCGACAACGGCGACTCGTGCACGTGGTGCTCGGTCTCGTGGTCCATCCGCGACGTGCCGAGGAACGTGAGCCACAGCAGCCGGAACATGTAGAACGACGTCAGCAATGCCGTCACCGCCATCACCGCGTAGAGCGCCGTCGACCCGCCGCGCTCGCTGGCGAAGGCGAACCACAGGATCTCGTCCTTCGAGAAGAACCCGGACATGTAGGGAAACCCGGCGATCGCCGCGGTGGCGATGGCGAAGGTGACGAAGGTCACCGGGATCCTGCGCGCCAGCCCGCCCATGTGCATGATGTCCTGCTTGCCGCCGAGCGCGTGGATCACGCTGCCCGCGCCGAGGAACAGGCAGGCCTTGAAGAACGCATGCGTGTAGAGGTGGAAGATCGCCACGCCGTAGGCACCCACCCCCAGCGCCACGAACATGAAGCCCAGCTGCGACAGCGTCGAGTACGCCAGCACCTTCTTGATGTCGGTCTGCGCCACGGCGATGGTGGCGGCGAAGAACGCCGTCGCCGCGCCGATGCCGGCGATCAGCGCCGACGCCTCGGGCGCGTGCAGGTAGATGCCGTGCATGCGGGCGACCAGATAGACGCCGGCGGTGACCATCGTCGCGGCGTGGATCAGCGCCGAGACCGGCGTGGGTCCGGCCATCGCGTCAGGCAGCCAGACGTGCAGCGGAATCTGCGCCGACTTGCCGGAGGCGCCGATGAACAGCAGCACCCCGACCACGCTGGCGGACACTGCGGGTGCCGGGGTGGCGAGGAACGCGGCGTTGATGACGTCCATGTCCAGCGTGCCGAACGCAAAGTAGAGCAGGAACATGCCCAGCAGGAACCCGGCATCGCCGATGCGGTTGGTGATGAACGCCTTCTTGCCGGCGGCGGCCTTGTCGGCGTCCTCGAACCAGAACCCGATCAGCAGGTACGACGCCAGCCCGACGCCTTCCCAGCCGACGAACAGCACCAGCAGCGAGCGGCCGAGCACCAGCATCAGCATGAAGAACAGGAACAGGTTGAGATAGGCGAAATAGCGGCCGTAGCTCGCGTCCTCCTTCATGTACCCGGTCGAATAGACGTGGATCAGCGAGCCGACGCCGGTGACGATCAGCACCATCACGGCGGTCAGCCGGTCGAAGTAGAAGGCGATGTCAAAGCGGCTGCCCGCCACCTGCGTCCAGACGAAGGCGGTCTCGACGATCGCGGTGCCGCCGGCCGCGAGCAGATCGACGAAACACTTGACCGCCAGCGCGAAGGACACGATCGGCAGCCCGCAGGCGACCGTGGTGACGAAGCCCTTGCCGAGCGGATTGGCCGCGACCCGCGTGGCCAGCAGGCCGTTGACGACGAAGCCGGCGAGCGGCAGCACGACGATGAGGGTCAGGATGCCCATGACCCGCTATCCCTTCAGCACCGTGTAGGCGCCGATGTCGAGCGTGCGCCCGCGGCGGATGAGCAGCAGCACGATCGGAATGGCGATCGCGATCTCGGAGGCGGCCACCACGAAGATCAGGAACACCAGCACCGCGCCGATCGTGGAAGCCCCCTGCTGCGCGAAGGTCACCAGCGCCAGGTTCACGGCGTTCAGCATGAGTTCCATGCACATCAGCATCACCAGCACGTTGCGCCGCACGACGACGCCCGTGAGCCCGATGGCGAACAGACCGAACGAGACGGCGAGCAGGAGTTGCGTCTTATCCAAGCTTGTCTCCGCGTTCCTTGATGACGGCGAGCGCCGCCACCACGGCGATCACCAGCAGCACCGAGGTGAGCTCGAAGTAGAGCCAGTAATCGTTGAGAAAGGCGGCCGCAAACGGCTGCAGCGCGAACGGCGCCGTGCCGGGCGCGCCCGGTGCGGCCGCACCACCGGAGAGCCCCAGGAGCGCCAGCACCACCGCGAACACCGCGCCGCCGATGACGCCCGGCACCAGCATTCCCGAGTAGCGCTCGACGAACGAGCGGTCGCGCACGTCGAGCAGCATGATCACGTAGACCATAAAAACCATTACCGCGCCGACGTAGATCAGCACCTGGAAGACGGCGATCACGTGGACGCCGAGCAGCGCGTAGATCGCGGCGAGCGACAGCATCGTGGCGATAAGCGCGAGCGCGACCCGCATCGGATGCCGCAGCACCAGCATCAGCACCCCGCCGGCCAGTGACGCGGCGCAGAACAGGTAGAGGAGCGCGGTTTCGATCATTGCGATCCCCGCGCGGTCGTTGCCGGACCCGCCACCGGATAGGGCTTGGCGACGTCGCGCTGCGGGTTCCAGGTCAGCAGTTCTTCCTTCTTCAGCCACATGTGGTCGCGGTCGAAGCCCGGCAGGTCGGGGACCTCCTTCGCCATGCGAATCGCGTCCTCGGGGCAGGCCTCGACACACAGCCCGCAGAAGACGCAGCGCGAGTAGTCGATCTCGAAGCGCGCGGGAGACTTCGGATGCGCAGCGTCGGTGGGGTCGAACGCGGCGTCGATCTCGATCACCTGCGCCGGGCACACCAGCGCGCACATGTTGCAGGCGATGCACTGCGGCCGCCCGTCCGGCCGCTGCGTCAGCACGTGCTTGCCGCGGTTGCCCTTGGCATAGTCGGAGCGGATCTCTTCCGGGTAGTAGGCGGTGAGCGCGCCCTTGCGCCCCGTCATGAAGCGCCACATGTTGCGGGTAAAGACGCGGCCGGTGATGCCGAGGCCGCGGAGGATCTCGAACAGGTAGAACTTCTCCCACCACGTCATCGTGGCTTCGTTCCAGTACTGCTTGCGCGGGTAGGCGGGGCGCTTCATCGGGTCACGCCCGCAGGGCCCAGACGGCGACCACGGTCACGATCAGGTTGGCCACCGCGAGCGGGAACATGAACTTCCACGCGAAGGTCAGCAGCTGGTCGTAGCGGAACCGCGGCAGCGACCAGCGGATCAGGATCTGGAAGCTGCAGAGGACGAAGACCTTGGCCAGGAACACGAACAACTGGATCAGCACGACCGTGCCGTGTCCGAGTGCGATCGTGCTCCCGCCGGGCAGCGCGAAGCCGGCGTCGGTCATGAACGGCAGGTTGTAGCCGCCGAGGAAGAGCGTGGTGAACAGCGCGCCGATGATCGCGATCTCGATGAACTCGGCGAACATGAAAAGGCCCATCTTCATCGCGCTGTATTCGGTGAAATAGCCGGCGATGAGTTCCGACTCGGCCTCGGGCAGGTCGAACGGGATGCGCCGGTTCTCGGCGATGGCCGCCACCATGAACAGGATCGCGGCGACCGGCTGGTAGAACACGCCCCACGCCGGCAGGAAGCCAAGCAGCACGCCCGACTGCTGCTGCACGATCGTGGTGAGGTCCACGGTGCCGTAGATCACGACCAGGCCAAGGACCGTGAGGCCGATCACCAGTTCGTAGGAAATCATCTGCGAGCCGGAGCGCAGCGCGCCCAGCATCGAGAACTTGTTCGACGACGACCAGCCGGCCAGGATGGAGCCGATCACCGTCAGCCCGCTGAACGCGAACACGATCAGCAGGCCGGCATCGAGCCGGGCGATCTGCATCGCGTAGGTCTTGCCTTCGAACCAGGCGGCCGCCGCCGGGATGCCGGACAGCAGCGTCGAGGGCACCAGCACGCCGCCGAAGGGCACGACGGCGAAGACCAGCAGCACCGGCGCGAACACCACCCACGGCGCGATGAAATAGGCGAACTTGTCGTAGGAGTCGGGCTTGAAGTTCTCCTTCAGCAGCATCTTCAGGCCATCGGCGATGCCGTGGAAGAGACCCATCCAGATCAGCTTGACCTGCGTGAACGGGATGCGGACGTAGGCGCGATTGGCGCCGATCCGGTCGGCCATGATCGCGGCCTGCTTGCGCTCGACCCACGTCAGCACCGTGCCGAGCAGCGGCAGCACCACCAGCGCGTAGGTGATGAACAGGATGGCGATGACGAGGTCCTGGATCATGCGCCCTCCCCTGCACCGGCCAGGGCCGCGAACAGCGCTTCGGCGTCGGCGATCCCCGCGCCCTTGGGGAAGCACGGCTCGAAGCCGCTCACGACACCGTCACCATTGGTGTAGTGCCCGCGCCGTTCGGTCTGCACGCTCGCCGCGAAGAAGACGTCGGCGTAGCCGTTTTCCGGCTGCAGGTACGCATTGACGAAGATCACCTTCGCTCGTTGCGGCAGGCGCGCGAAGTTGAAGCCCTCGCCCCAGACGAAAACGAGGTCGGTGCCTTCGTCCAGCGCGATCTCCGCGTTGCCGAACTGCGCGCGTGCCCCCGTCGTGTTCGGATTCTTGTCCGCGCGGATGAGGATGTCGTCCGCGACCCGCTCGCCGGGCATCGGCACGTGGTCCGGCTTGACGAAAACGGCGAAGCGCGGCCCCAGGTGGCGCTTGAACGCCTCCAGCTCCTCGTTCGAACCCCAGCTCGAAACCAGAGCCACCGGGCGCTTCGCCTCGGCGAGCAGCCGCCGCGCCGCGCCGACCGCGGCGTCGAGTTCGACGGGCTTGCCCTTCAGCATGGGTTCGTCCGCGCGCGGACGCTCGAAGATTGCCGCGAGATCGCGGCCCTTGTTGCAGATCCACGGCCCGTTGACGGCCGGATTGTCGCGCGGCGTCACCCGCGCGATGCTGACGTTCTGCTGCGCATCGAGCGCGCGGACGTGCCATTCGGGCTTGCGGTGCCAGAGATTCACTGCGCAGCCCCGTTCGCACCCGGGGCAGACCGATGGCGTCGGCTTCAGGTACCACACCCGCACCTTGTGCAGGAACGGCCGCGACAAGAGCGCGCCGACCGGGCAGAGGTCGATGACGTTGTCGGAGTACGGATCGGCATCGAACGAACCGTCCGCGGCGGCGCGGACCAGCGAGTGGTCGCCGCGGTGCTTGATGCCGAGCGACTTCGACTTCGACACCTCGTGCGTGAAGCGCACGCAGCGCGAGCACAGGATGCAGCGCTCGTTGTCGAGCACGATCCGCGCCGACAGGTCGTGCAGCTTGGTGGCGTGGACCTTCGGCACTGTCGACACCGACGGGCTGCCGTTGTACGCGTAATGGTAGTCCTGCAGCGTGCACTCGCCGGCCTTGTCACAGATGCCGCAATCGACCGGGTGATTCAGCGTGACGAGCTGGAGCGTGTCCTTGCGGTACGCGCGGACGAGATCGGAATCGGTCAGCACCCGCATGCCCCTGGTCACCGGCAGGTTGCACGCGATCTCGACCCAGCTGCGGCCTTCGACCTGCACGCTGCAGATGCGGCAGTTGCCGGCGATCGACAGCTTCGGGTGCCAGCAGAAATGCGGGATGTAGAAGCCGTTGGCGAGCGCGACCTCCAGCACGTTCGCATTGTCGGCGGCCTGCACCGGTTGCCCGTTGATGAAGATCTCAGGCATTGCCGGTGACCTCCAGGTTGCCATCCCATCGCGAGCGCTTGTGCTCGATGAAATATTCAAACTCGTCGCGGTATTTGGCGAGGATGCCGACCGTGGCATAGCCCGCCGCGTCGCCCATGCCGCAGATCGTCGTCCCGTCGTTCAATTTCGAGATCGCGATCATCCGGTCCAGGTCCTCGGGGCGCCCGTCGCCGGCCACGATGCGGTCGACGAGCCGGTGCAGCCAGCCCATGCCTTCGCGGCACGGCGTGCACTGTCCGCACGATTCATGGTGGTAGAAGCGCAGCATGATCTGCAGCAGCCGCACCATGCAGGTGCCCTCGGCGATGGCGATCATCCCGCCCGAGCCGAGCGACGACCCGGCCGCTTCGACCACGTTGTTGTCGAGGATCAGCGGTTCGATTTCCGCGCCGGTCAGCACCTTGGTCGAGATGCCGCCGGGGATCACGCACTTCAAGGCCTTGCCGCCGAGGATGCCGCCGCAGTCGTCGTAGATGAACTGCTTCCACGGATACCCGACCTCGACTTCGTACACGCCCGGCCGGTTGATGTGGCCGGAGATCGAGATCAGCCGGGTGCCGGGGTTCTTGGCGGTGCCGACCTTGCGGAATTCTGCGGCGCCGTCGCGGACGATGCCGGTGACGTTGGACAGCGTTTCGACATTGTTGATGACGGTCGGCTTTTGATAAAGGCCGCGCACGGTCAGCCGCGGTGGCCGGTTGCGCGGGTAGCCGCGCTTGCCCTCGATCGAGGTGATGAGGCCGGACGCCTCGCCGCACACGTACGACCCTGCCCCGCGGTAGATGATGACGTCGCAGGACAAATCGCTGCCGAGGATCCGTTCGCCGAAATAGCCGGCCGCGGTGGCTTCCTCCAGCGCTCCGGCAAGGCGGCGGTACGGCAGGTCGAACTCGCCGCGGATGTAGACAAACGCGTGGCGGACCTGCAGCGCGTACGAGGCGATCAGCATCGATTCCAGCAGCAGGTGCGGCGCGTTCTCCAGGATCCAGCGATCCTTGAAGGTCCCCGGCTCGCCTTCGTCGGCGTTGGCGCACAGGTAGTGCGGCTGGCCGTCGTTGAGGTGCACGACCGACCACTTGCGCCCGGCGGCGAAGGCAGCGCCGCCGCGGCCTTGCAGCCCCGACGCCGTGACTTCCTTGGTCACGTCTTCCGGAGTCCTCTCCCGCAGCACTGTTGCCAACGTCGCGTAGCCGCCGCGCGCGCGGTACTCCGCCAGCGTGTGCGAGGTCGCCGTGACCGGGAACGTCATCAGGAGCTTGCGGCCGTTCATGTCAGTGCCCGCCCGGCCGTCCGAAGGGGACTGTGGCCTTGCAGGCCGCGGCGCTGCGAGGCGCAACGCCTCCTCGTGCCGTCCATGCCGGCGCAGGCCGGCATGGAGCCGCGGCACTCGGCCCCCTCGGGGGGCAGCGAACGCAGTGAGCGTGGGGGCTGTTCATCTCATGTCCTTGAGCAGCGCGTCGAGCTTCTCGGCGGTCATGTTTTCCTGGTAGGCGCCATTGACCATCACCACCGGCGCGGTGCCGCACGAGCCAAGGCATTCGACCGTCGCCAGCGTGATGCGCCCGTCCGCCGTCGTCTCGCCTTCGGCAATGCCAAGCTTGCCGGTCAGGTGCGCGAGCAGCCGCTCCGCGCCGCGCATCGAGCAGGAGACGTTGCGGCAGACCTGCAGATGCCAGCGTCCGGTCGGCTGCTGCCGGTATTCCGAATAGAAGGACAGCACTTCCTCGATCTGGATCCGCGGCACGTTCAGGTAGTCGACGAGGCCGCCGATGTCGCTGGCGCTGATATAACCCTGGTCTTCCTGGATGCGATGCAGGCACGGCAGCACCAGCGACGAGGTCATCTCGACGGGGAAGCGCGCGCGCAGCTGGTCGAATTCGGGGATCAGATGCTTCATCGATCGCACTCGCCGCCGATCATGTTGACCGAGCCGAACGTCGGGATGATGTCGGCCAGTTGCCCGCCGTCGAGCATCAGGTGGACGCCGCCGATGTGGACGAAGCTCGGCGAGCGCACGTGCACCTTGTGCGGAATCCCCTTGCCCGTGCTGACGAGGTAGAAGCCCAGCTCGCCGTTGGAGGCTTCGTGTGCGCTGTAGACGTCGCCCACCGGCACTTCCGGCCCGTCCATGATCAGCTTGAAGTGGTTGATCAGCGACTCGATCTCGGTGTAGACGAGCGACTTGGGCGGCAGCACGCAGCGGCGATCGTCGACGTTGATCGGACCGCCAGGCAGCGCGTCCACGCACTGCCGGATCATGTACACCGATTCGTCGATCTCGCGCATGCGCACGTAGTACCGGTCGTAGTTGTCGCCCTTGATGCCCACCGGGACGTCGAAGTCGAGGTCGGCGTAGGCGAGGTACGGCGTGTCCTTGCGCAGGTCGCGCGCCGCGCCGGTCGAGCGCAGGATCGGCCCGGTGAAGCCCCAGTTGATCGCGTCGGCGGTGGAGATGACGCCCACGTCGCGCATCCGATCGATGAAGATGCGGTTGCGGTCCATCAGGCCGTGCACGCGCCCGACGAATTCTTCCTGCTGGACCAGGAGTTCCTCGAGCCGCGCGAGCCAGCCCTCGGGCAGGTCGGCGGCCAGCCCGCCGATGCGGCCGTACGAGTAGGTGACGCGGGCGCCGGTCAGATTGGCCAGATGCTCATACATGTAGTCGCGTATGGTCATCAGGTAGAGGAAGGCCGTCATTGCGCCGATCTCCATCACGCCCGCGGCGATGCAGGTGATGTGGTCGATGATGCGCGAGTACTCGGACAGCAGCGTGCGCAGGTACCGGCAGCGCGGCGTGATCTCGACGCCCATCAGCTTCTCGACCGCTTCGCAATAGGCGAAGTCGTTGATCAGCGCCGAGACGTAGTTCAAGCGGTCGACGTACGGAATGAGGTTGTGCCAGGTGTGGCTCTCGCACTCCTTCTCGAAGCCGCGATGCAGATACCCGGGATGCACATCGGTGCGCACGACGCGCTCGCCGTCCAACTCGGCGATGATCTGCACCGTCCCGTGCGTTGCCGGGTGCGAGGGGCCGATGTTGACGTAGACGCGGCCTTCGGTCCGGATGCGGTCGAAGTCCGTGCGGACCGGATTGGGGAAAGGCTTCACCGCGGGCTTGACTGCGGGCCCGATCCCGCCGGGCGCCGTCACTTGCGGTATTCCACGAGCGGCTGCTCCTGCAGCTTCGGATAATCCTTGCGCAGCGGGTGACCGACGAAGCCTTCGTACAGCAGGGCCGGCCGCAGGTCTGCGTTGCCGCGAAACACGATCCCGTACATCTCGTGACACTCGCGTTCCATGTAGCGGGCCGAGCCGTACAGCGGAACGAGCGTATCCACCGTCGGGTCGGCTTCCGCGACGCGCGTCTTCAGGCGCACGCGGACATGGTGCTGCGTCGAATAGAAGTGGTACACCACCTCGAAACGCGGGTCCTGGCCGGGCCAGTCGACCGCCGTCACGTCGAGGAACATGTCGAACCGGAATTCGGCCTTGAGTCGCCCGACGACACCCGCCAGCTCCGCGGCCGGGAGTTCGAGCACCAGCACGCCGTGAGCCACCGACGCCTGCCCGATGGACGGAGCGAGTTGCGCCTGCACGAGGTCGAATACGCTGTCGGCCACGGTCAGAAATCCTTGGTGAGAATGATGTGCTGCGAACGCGCGATCTTGTCCTGCAACCGCATGATGGCGTCGATCACCATCTCGGGACGCGGGGGGCATCCCGGAACGTAGATGTCGACCGGGATGATCTTGTCGATGCCCTGCACGGCCGCGTAATTCTGGTAGAACCCGCCGCTGGTCGCGCACACGCCGAACGCCATCACCCATTTCGGCTCGCACATCTGCTCGTAGACCTTCAGGAGGACCGGCGCCTGCTTGTGGGTGACCGTGCCCACGACCATCAGGAGATCGGATTGCCGGGGCGTGAACCGCGGCAGCGCCGCCCCGAAGCGGTCCGTGTCGTAGATCGTGGAGCTGACCGACATGAACTCCATCGCGCAGCACGCGGTGACGAACGGGTACGGGAACAGCGAGAACTTGCGCACCCAGCCGACGAGTTCGTCCTTCTTGGTGCACAGGTACTCGAACGCCTGGCTCGGGCGCTCGGCGGGGACGATCGGGATGGGGATCGGGGTTTGCGCCACGGCTATTCCGTCACTGCTTCGAGCAGCTTGGCCTTGAAGACATAGAGCAGCAGCAGGACCAGCAGGAACATGAACAGCAGGAACGTGAACAGCATGAACCCGGTGAGGGGTTGCGCGCCCAGCGCCCAGATGAACAGGAACACCGTTTCCAGGTCGAACAGGATGAAGACGATGGCGATGGCGTAGTACTTGATCGGCACCGCCTTGACGTTCTGCGTGTCGAGGGGCGTGGCGCCGCATTCGAACGGCTCCTGCTTCATCTCCGACCGGGCGGGTTTCGGCCCCAGCGCCCAGTTCATGAGCAGGATCAGGAACACCATGCCCAGGATGGCCACGAGGTAGAGGAAGAAAACGAGGTAGGCGCTCATGGCGTGCCCGCCCGGAAGCCGTCCCAACCCCTGATTCCACCCTGCGACATCGTCCCGACCCTCTTGCCTGCGTGGGCTTGCCGCTTTGGCTCGCCCGATCTGCGGCAATGATGAGGGAAGCTTCGGCGGCGCGATTGACGCAAATCAAACGCCGTGCATCCGGTTCGCGGCGGAGCCGGACCCGTGGCGATCACGCCACAGGGGGTTCGGTCATGGCGACGACCACCTCGCGCAGCTTGCCGCTGCGCCGGTCCGGCAACGGGCCGCACCGGTCGAGACCGACATGCACATTGGGCAGCGACTGCCGGTCGAGGTAGGCGCGCAGGGCACCCGCGGCCGCGCGCCAGGCGTCCTTGCGCGCCCCGCCTTCGCCGGGATCGAGCCGCAACTGCAGCCGATCGGCCGCCGTCTGCACGATCTGGAACCGGTGCACGTGCGCGGCCTCCTCGACCACCGTGGTCAGCGCCAGCGGCAGGAGGCGCACCGTGGTGCCGTCCGGCGCCACCAGCGCGACGATATCATCGTGCCTGCCCTCGACCTCGATGGCCGGCAGCGGGTTGCCGCAGGCACAGGGGCAGGGGTTGGCGCTGACGCTGTCGCCCAGGTCGTAGCGGATGATCGGCTGCACGCGATTGGCAAGGTTGGTGAGCAGGACCGTGTGCGACGGGTGGCCGGGGCGCGTCGGCAGGTAGTCGCGATCGACCGGCTCGAGCAGCACCCAGTCGGCGTTGACGTGCAACCAGCCTTCCCGGCAGCCGTAGGCGATGCTCATGCATTCGGAAGCGCCGTACTCGTTGAGCAGCCGGCATCCGAACGCGCGCTCGATGTTCGCCTGCGTGGCGGCCGGCAGGCGTTCGCCGCCGGACCACAGAGTGAGCGGGGTGATGCGCAGGCGGCCCGCCTCCTGCTCGTCGGCCAGCAGCGCCAGCATCGACGGATAGCTCGCCAGGAACACCGGTTGATACTCGTTCAATTCCGCGACGAGGCGCGGCAGCGGCTCCATGATCGAAAAGCCGCGCGCCGCAATCCACGGACTGCTTTGACACACCCGCTGCCACGAGGCGATGCTCGCAAAGTGCTCGCCGGTCGCGGCGACCAGCGCGGCCCGCCCACCCCGCGTCAGCAGCGGCCCGGCGAACTGCGCGGCGAAGCGCACCGGATCGACATGCGCGGCCATCAGCGCGTCGAACGTCGCCAGCGCCTCGTCGTCCTGCACGTAGATGCCGGGCACGCCCGTGCTGCCTGAGCTCTTCCAGACCACGAAGCGGTCGAGGTAGCGCTCGCCGATGTGCCCGCGGTCGGCGAGAAACGCTTCGACACCCGCCAGCTTGACATCCGGGTCGGTCACCCAGTCGTCAATGCGTGCCATCAGCGCGCGCT
>Ga0315290_10002162_pt1 | contig 13814 bp, 6 predicted proteins | sample YL17G12_0_MG_FD_203627 | JGI IMG/M metagenome (GOLD analysis project Ga0315290, IMG submission 203627) | Sediment microbial communities from Yellowstone Lake, YNP, Wyoming, USA - YL17G12_0 | ecosystem: Environmental > Aquatic > Freshwater > Lake > Sediment | place: USA: Wyoming | collected... | reverse complement strand
CGTAGGACAGGTCGAGATACAGCAGCATGAAGACGCCCGTCTCGGCGTCCACGCCCATGAGCGCGATCAGGCCCACCCACACGGCGATGCTCATGTTGTAGCCGAGCAGGTAGAGATACCAGACGGCGCCAATCGCCGAAAATGGCACGGCCAGCGCGACGATGGCGGTCTTTGTCAGCGATCGCGTACTGAAGTACAGCAGCAGGAACACCAGGAACAGCGTGAGCGGGACGATGTAGGTCAGCCGGGCGCGGACGCGCGCCATCGCCTCGAACTGGCCGCTCCACAGCGCCGCGTAGCCGGGCGGCAGCTTCACCTTGTCGCGGATCAGCCGGTCGGCTTCCTCGACGTAGCTGCTCAGATCCCGGCCGTCCACGTCCACGAACACGTACCCCGTCAGCAGGCCGTCCTCGTTTCGAATCATGGCCGGCCCCGTGGCGACCTTGATCGTCGCGAGCTGGCCGAGCGGGATCTGCCGTGCGCCGCCCGAGGCGGGGACGAGCACGCGGCTGAGTGCGTCGAGATCCGAACGGAAATCGCGCATGTAGCGGACGTTCACCGGGTAGCGCTCCCGCCCCTCTACGGTCGTCGTCACGTTCTCGCCGCCGATGGCGCTCTGCACGACAGTCTGCGCCTCGTCCATGCTCAGGCCGTAACGCGCCAGCTCGTCGCGGTTCCACTCGATGTCCAGGAAGAAGCCCCCGCCTGTGCGCTCGGCGAAGACGTTTCGCGTCCCGCGCACCCCCGGGAGCAGCGCTTCGATTTGTGTGCCGAGGTCCTCGATCTTCTGGAGATCGTCGCCGGAGATCTTCAGGCCGAGCGGCGTCCGGATGCCCGTCGTCAGCATGTCGATCCGCGCCTTGATCGGCATCGTCCACGCGTTGGACACGCCCGGCAGCGTGAGCGCCTGGTTGAGCTGATTGACCAGCTCTTCGGTCGAGATGCGATCCGACATGACGGGCCGGAAGATCGGCTTCAGCCATTCCGGCGCCCACCCGGAGTACCACGTCGGCACGCGCCGCCATTCGGATTGCGGCTTGAGCGTGATCACCGTTTCGAGCATCGACAGCGGCGCGGGGTCGGTGCTCGTGTCCGCCCGTCCGGCCTTGCCAAGCACCCGATCGACCTCGGGGAACTGCCGGATGATCCGGTCGCTCACCTGCAGCAGCGTCTGCGCCTCGGAGATCGAGATGCCGGGCATCGTCGTGGGCATGTAGAAGAGCGCGCCTTCGTCGAGCGGCGGCATGAACTCGGAGCCGAGCTTGAAAAAGACCGGCACCGTCACGAGACTCAACACGACGGCCCCAACGATGACCGTCCACTTCCAGCGCAGCGTCCACCTCACGACGGGCTCGTACAGGCGGTTCAGCGCGCGGCTGACGGGATGCTCGTCCTCGGAATGGATGTGGCCCACGAGCACCGTGTTCGCCGCCCGCCGAAGCCAGGCCGGGTTGAACTCGAACTTACGGAGGCGGGTGAAGAGCAGGCGCAGCGCCGGGTCGAGGGTGATGGCCAGGAACGCCGCCGCGATCATCGCCAGTGTCTTCGTGTAGGCGAGCGGCTTGAACAGCCGCCCTTCCTGCGCCTCGAGCGTGAGGACCGGCAGGAACGAGACGGCGATGATGAGCAGCGCGAAGAAGCTGGCCGGCGCCACTTCCTTCACGGCCTCGATGATCACCGCCTGGTGGTTCACCGCCTCGCCCGTGCGGCTGCGTTCCTCCAGCTTCTTGTGCGTCTGCTCGACGACGACGATCGCGGCGTCCACCAGTTCGCCCATCGCGATGGCGATGCCGCCAAGGGACATGATGTTCGCGGTGATGCCGAGCATCCGGAACGGGATGAACGAGATCAGGACCGCCACCGGGATCGTGATGACCGGGATCAACGCGCTCGGCACGTGCCACAGGAACAGCAGCACGATGAAGACCACCGTCAGGATGACCTCGATCAGCGTCTCCGTGACGTTGCCGATGGCGCGGCGGATCAGGTCGGATCGGTCGTAGATCGGGACGATGCTCACGCCGGCTGGTAAGCCTGGCTCGATCTCCTTGATGCGCTTCTTGACACGGTCGATCACGTCGAGCGCGTTCTCGCCCTGGCGCATGACAATGATGCCGGACACCGCTTCGCCCGTCCCGTCGAGATCCGAGACGCCGCGGCGGAGATCCGGGCCGATGGTGACCTGGCCAATGTCGCGGATGCGGATGGGCGTACCTGATTCGCTCGCCGACACCACGATGCTCTCGAAGTCGGCGATCGATTGCGCGTAGCCTCGGCCGCGGACCATGTACTCGGTGCCGCCGAACTCGATCAGCCGGCCGCCCGCCTCGATGTTGCCGCCGCGCACCACCTCCACGACCTTCTGGATCGAGATGCCGTAGTTCCTCAGCTTGTTCGGATCGACGTTCACCTGGTACTGGCGGCCGAATCCGCCGACCGACGCGACCTCGGCCACGCCCGGCACCGACTTGAGGTAGTCCCGGAGGGTCCAGTCCTGGTACGAGCGCAGGTCCGCGAGGCTGCGCTGGCCCGACTTGTCCACGAGGGCGTACTGGAAGACCCAGCCCAGCCCCGTCGCGTCGGGCCCAAGCTCCGTCTTGGCATCCTGCGGCAGCCGGCCAATGACACCCGAGAGGTACTCCAGCGTCCGCGTCCGCGCCCAGTAGATGTCGGTGCCGTCCTCGAAGATGACGTAGACGAACGAGTAGCCGAAATCGGAAAACCCGCGAACCGCGCGCACCTTCGGCGCGCCGAGCATCGCGGTGACGATGGGGTAGGTGATCTGCGCCTCGACGACGTCGGGGCTCCGGTCCCAGCGGGAGTAGATGATGACCTGCGTGTCGCTGAGGTCGGGAATGGCGTCGAGCGGGACGCGCTGGAGCGACCAGGCGCCGGCCACGGCCGCGGCGCCGACCAGCAGCAGCACCAGGAACTTGTTCCTGACCGAGAAGTCGATGATGCGGTGGATCATTGGCGCACTCGGGACTCGGGGCTCGGGACTCGGGGCTCGGGATCCCTACTTGCCCGCGTACTTCGCCGGTTCCTTGTCGAAATCGTGCTTGCAGCCGTCCGAGCAGAAGTAATACGTCGTGCCCTTGTACTCCGACTTCCGGCCCGCCGCCGTCGCGCGCTTCTGGTCCACCTCCATGCCGCACACCGGGTCGGTTTCCGCGTTGAAGATGCCGGCGGAGACCGCCTTCATCCGGCTTTCGGAGTCGATGAGAAACGTGCCGGAGATCACGATGCGTTCGCCGGGCATCAGCCCCTTCGTAATCTCGACCTGGTCACCGATGCGCCAGCCGGTCTCGACCTGCCTCGGCTCGAAGAAGCCGTTGCCGCGGTCGACGAAGAGCGTCTTGCGGAGGCCCGTGTCCACGATGGCGTCCGCTGGCACGGCCAGCGCGGCTGGCATCTCGATGGAGAACGCGACGTCCACGAACATGCCAGGCTTGAGGACGAACCCCGGGTTGTTCGTCTCCAGCCGCACCTTCATCGTCCGGGTCGCCTCGTCGAATATCGGCTGAGCCGCGCTGACGACCGCTTCATACTTGCGGTTCTGCTGCGACGCCGTGATGCCCGCCTTCATGCCCGAATGGATGAACGGCAACTGGTTCTCGTACACATCCGCGAGGATCCACACGCGCCGCAGGTCCGCGATGCGGTAGAGTTCCGTGCCCTTGTCCACTCGCTGCCCGACCAGCACGTTGCGCTGGAGGATGAACCCGTCCACGGGCGACGCGATCGTGATGGTGGGTGCGCTGAGTCGCCTGGAGCGCAGTTCCTCAATCTGCGCGTCGGACACGCCGAGGTTGCGAAGCGAATCCTCGGATCGCTGGAGGTTCGTCTTGGCGACAGCGATCTGGTTGGGGTCCTGGGTGGCCAGGTGATCGAAGGTGTTCAGCGCGATCAGGTATCCCTGCGCGGTGATCAAGAGTTCGGGCGCATACAGAGACGCCAGCGTCTCATTCCTGCGAACGAGGGTTCCAGTGGTCGGGCTGCGGACTTCGCTGACCCGGGCGTCGACGCCGGATACGAGCGGGTAGGTCGCGTTGTCGTCTGCGGCGACGCGTCCCGTGGTCCGGAGCGTGCGCGTTCCGGACACCTTCTCGGCCACGCCCAAGCGGACGCCGATGGCCTGCTGGCGTTCAGAGTTGATCTGCACCGCACCGGCTGGCAGCGGCGAGCCGCCGCTGCCGGAGGTGGGCTTGCCCGCTCCGTCCGCGTACACGGGCTCCAGGCGCATCCCGCACGACGGACAGTCGCCGGCCCGGTCCGAGTGGTACTGCGGGTGCATCGGGCAGGCGTAGTACAGAACCTTCTGCTGCTGCTGCGCGGCGTCGGGGGTCCGACCGGTCCACCACGAACCGCCGGCGAACGCGACGACCGCGACAACCACGATGAGCGCGACATAGCGAGCCATCTTCATGACGAATGTCGCCGGGGATTATAGCCCAGTTCCTCGGTCGCCAAAGCCCGGAGGCTGCGTGGAGGATGCGCACAGCGGAGCCGGCCCCAGAGAAAAAAAGTCGCCATGCCGACCTCGGGGGCGGGCATGGCGACCACGGAGTTCAGAACGACGGCGAGCGAAGGAGATCTGCCGGCGTCAGCCCGCTGCTGACGCCGGCGGGTGGAGCTACTGGGTCACAATCGTCCGGATGTTCGAGAATGGACCCGGACCCACCAGATTGACCCCACGGATTCGGTAAGAGTATGGGGTGCCGACTGGCGACCGCGCCACGGTATCGGTGTACGTCGTCGTATTGGCTGCGAGGGTTGTGGTCAAGCTCGTCCAGGAGGTCGCCGCGGCGGCCGCGCAGACTGCATTCGTGCCCGCGCACCTCTGGACCGTGTAGCTCGTCTCATTCGCGATGTCAAGCCACGTTAGCGTGACCTTGTCGTTGTTGCCCGAACGTACAACAGTCGGGGTGTTGAGCGTGGGTGTCCCTGGGACCAGGGGGGTGATGCTGACCGGACCGGGCGTGTTGGGGACCGACCCGGCGGAATTCACCGCATACACCCGATAGACGTAGGTAGTGTTGGCAACAGGCGCGACGGAGTCTGTCCAGGTGACAGTTCCAGTGTTGGTCTTCGCGGGAAGCCCAGGGGGGTAGGAGACGGGTAGACAGCCGGCCCCCGTGCACTTGAACACGTTAAAGCCGGTTTCGTTGGTCGCATTGTCGGTCCACGTCAGCTGGATCCGCGGTCCGGCCACCAGCGTCGCCGTGAGGCCTGTCGGCGCCAGAGGCAGTGAAACACCTCCCACCGTGATAGATACGGCAGCAGATGCCGATTCGCCAGCCGCGTTGAACGCGACCAGGCGGTAGCTGTACTTGGTGCCGGCGAGAACGGCAGGGTCAGAGAAAGTTCCTTTGTTGGCAAGGGCGTAGCCGAGCACTGAGTAGGTTCCGATCTTGCCGTTGCTCGCGACGATCGCACGTTCAATCCGGAAGCCGATTTCGTTGGCCGGGTTGCCCAAATAGTTGGGGGATACGGGAGCGCCAGTCGAGAGGTCGTAAGGCGTGCCATCCGTCCAATTGACAATCACTCCTGTCGTCTGACCAAGCGTCACGACGGGCGGCATGGGCAGGTCGCTCGTCACACTGAACACCGTCGGGCGCATCATGTCGTTCTCTTCATGGCCCAGCAGGTGACAGTGCCACACGTATTCCCAGCCGAAGTTGTAGAGCGCGTTGTTTACGACGATCGGATTGCCGGTCGTTGTGTCGAAGGTGTCGATCGGGGTCCCCGGTGCCAGCGCAGGAGCCAACAGGCGAACGCTGTTCGGCACCCCGAAGGGGAGCGCCGGGGTCGTGGGCCGAAGCGCCACGACGATATCCTCCAGCGGGTTCATCCTGACGGTTTCCTTCCAGCCCAGTTCGTTGAGGTCGGGCAGCCGGATGGCGCCGTCCCAGCCCACCCGGTTGATCACCTGCACGTTGAACAGATGGACGTGGATCGCATGCGTATCCACGCCATTGTGCGTGATCTTCCACAGCTGAGTCCCGTCGGTACCCGACGGCGGGAGCGCCACCAGGCCGGACGAGTTGATGATCTCGGTCGCCGGCTCGATGTAGCCCATCGGGAGCGTCGTCTGGTTTCCGCCATTGGTGAACGGAAGCTCGACGCCCAGCGTGGCGTTCATCCGTCCGTAGTCCAGCTCGAACAGCTCCTGGATGGCCTTCGGCTGCATGTTAAAGAGCTTCGCTGGCCCCACCGGGACGCAGGAGTTTGTCGCGTTTGTTGTTCCCGGCAGACACGTCGACGCCAGAGGGACGAAGGTCAGGGACGTGTCCGAGATTCTCGACACGTTGGCCCCCGTGGCATTGGGGACCGCGGTTCCATAGGCCAGATTGTAGGCCGCCTGCGGGACGATGATCGGGTCCTGGGATTTCCGGAAGGCGTCCGCCAAGGTCTGGTTCAATGAACCCGCCGTGCAGCCTACCGGTCCGGGGACTCCGTTTACTGGCAGCGCCGGGGAGCACAGGGTCGTGTCGACGTAATCGGGGGTGCCGGCGCCGAGGCTCCCAGCCACCACGAACCGCATGATGGTCCGGGTGTTGGGACCGTAACCTGGCATGGTCATCGTTGTGCCGCCCGTGGCCGCCCGGTCAAGCCCGCCCCCGCCCGTGAAGTAGTCGAGGCGCAGGTCGGCGGCCGGGATTGGCGAGGGCGCGTCGTTGTAGAGGATGAGCGTGTGTCCGGCAAAGGCGGAGAAGTCGACGATCACGTCCGCCCGCTCAGCCGGCCCGAGGAGCAGCGCGTGCTGCTCGACGCTCCCGACCACGATGTTCTTCGGGTTGTAGGTGAAGTTGACCGGCTGATTCAAGATTACCGCCGGCGCCGGGAGGAGTCCGCCCTCGGTGCCAATCTGGATCATGGCCGGACCCCGGGTCGCCGGGTCGGGCACGCCGCCGGAGCGATCATCGAACACGACGAAGTTTCCGGTGGTATACCAGTTGGCAGGGAACGGGCCGCCGGGCGACGACGAGTTGAACGGCACCATCTTGACTTCGGTGCAGTTTCCCACGGCCACCAAGCCCCTGCACAATGCGGTTGAGGCGGCGGGTAGTCCGGAAATCACTGTGGATGTCGTCTGCGTCGTCTTGTCGGCCGCCACCCACAGCGACAGGTTCTGGAACCGGTCGTTCGCCGCGTTCAGGATGCGCAGGCGAACGAGCCCTGCGGGCACGTTCTTCGTAGGGTAGGCCTTGCCGTTGACGATCGGCGTGTCCATGAACGCTTCCGGCACCAGCGACGGGTTCGGCGTGCCGGGGATCATCTGGGTCGGATCGTACGGGTTCGGGACCTGCCCGTGCGCAATCAAACCGGCGAACGGAGGCCAGAACCACAGCGCGTAGTCCCATCGGCCCATCGAGTTCGCCCCGGAGACGTCCGCTGGGTTCTGGTTCGGCATGTAGACGTGAGGGAACCAGAGGCTGCCGGGAACCTGCCCCCAGGTCCGGATGGGATCGCACCACGTCGGGTCGGTTGCGAAAGTGCCCGTCCCGGGAACGGTTGCGCCACAGGGTACAGGCGCGGTGCCCCACACGAATGTCTTGTCCTGGATGACCAGGGGGATCTCCCAATAGCCTGTGGGATTGCTGGAGTCTGATATGACTCCTATAGTGGCGTTCAGCCCCCGCTCGACCGGGTCCACGAGCAGGTAGCCCGCAGCCTCGCCAGCATAGACGTTGAGACGAGTAATCCCGTAGGCGTGGTCGTGGTAAAACATCAACCGGCCGCTCTGCTGATTCGTCCAGTAGAACGTCATCGAATTGCCCGACGGAATCGCCATGTCGGGGACCGGTTCGGTGCTGACGCCCGTCTTCAGGACTCCGCCTTCGCCCGTGGGTGTCACCCACTGATGGGGCGTTCCGTCACTGATCCACGGGGTGAAGCCGCCGTGGAGGTGGAGCGTGCCGCGGTTCTGCGGGTAGGTGCCCATCGTGTTGGTGCCGGGATCGTAGCCCGCCCCCGCGCCCATCACCGTCGTGTCGGTCGGGATGAAGAGTTCGCCCCCGGCTCCGGTAATGGGAAGGCTGTTGGTGAACTTGATCCGTGTGGGCCTACCCTTTTGGGCAACGATCACAGGACCCAGGTAGCCCGGCGCCGGAGGACTGGCGTTGCCAGACGGAGTCTGCCTATACATCCGCTGCTTCGTGGGCGAAAAAACGCCGCCGGTCAAGTCCGTGTGGAACGTCCAGCTGCTCTCGAACAACTCGATCTCGTAGTAGTCGGAGCCCGGGAAGCTCGTGGTGTCCGGGACCGCGACCGGCAGGTTGGGCAGGGGGTCAACGAACTTGCGGAGGCCCGTCCCCGGGGTAACCGTCCACGGCGTAGTCGCCGTATTGACCGTCGGCTGCGGGCTGAAAGCCCAGTTCGGGACGCCGCCGAAGTAGTCGGGGACAAGCTCCCCGCCCAAGCCGGTCACGAGGGCCGTCGCGGTCAGCAGGCCGGCCGCCTTCTTCTTTTTGAGATTGGCCGCGGCGGCTTGTCGCTGCTCCGGCTTGATCTTGCGCTGCTTCATCTCCTGCGGCGTCATCTGGGGGATTGCCCCCTTCCCCTGCGGGGCGGCCTTGGCCGGCGCCGCGGGTTTCGCTGCCGCGCTCTTCGCTGGCGTCGCGGGCGGCGGAGCCGTGGCCGGCGTCGCGCTCATCTCAGCGCGATCGTTCGCGGCGGCGCGTATGCCCTGGTCGCCGGCCCACAGGAAGGCCACTGCCAGGACCGCGAGCAGCAACACTGCGTGTCGTGCGTTTCTCTGCCTATACATGTTCAGTCTCCCTGATAACCAGATCCACCTGGCGACCGTCGAGCAGCGATTGTGCGTGGTGAGTCGATAAACGCGGAAGAAGAAGACGACGTGCCGAGCTGCGCCCGGCGGCGAGGGGTAAGCGAAACCTGACTGTAGTTCGTGCGAGATGCATAATCACAAGAAACCGCAAGTTCCCGGTGCACGCCGGGTGCTACTGTCGCCCATCAGCAGTTCCGCCTCAATGGGCCGAAAGTCCCGCCGCCCGTAGTACGGCGGTACCAGCGGACCCTGCCTGCGCGTAGTACCCACGTACCCCCCAGCCCCAGCTCAGACTGAGAGCCAGCTCCCCAGGGCGTACCCGTCAATCGAAACCGCCACGTCCTGGCCTCCTCCCGCAAGCTCCCCGGGCGCGGTCCGCACGACGTGCCCCGTGCAGCGCACCTGGGGCCCCGGCGTCACGCCATTCAGCGGCAGCTCGATAATGAAGTCCACGGCGTGAACCGGGTCGGCCAGCGGTCCGTCTGCCCGGAACAGCACCCCCGAGCGGCTGACGTTGATCGTCGATGCCAGCCGCCACTCCGACTCGCCCTGCTCGCGAAAGCGCAACGACGTCTTGATGGGAAACCGCTTGGCTCGCCGGGGCCTCTCCAAACCAGCCATAAGGGTTCCCATCCGCTTAGAGCCTGTCAGAAAACAAAGTTGTCACTGTTTGTTTTCCTACAGGCTCTTATGGCCGGTCCGAACACCTAAGACGTAGACGTTATTCATTGACAGGGCCTTACGCGACGACTCTCGGTGGCGGCCACGGCCGACGCGCCACGAGCGGATGGCGGTCGAGTCCCGAACTTCGCCCGGCCGCGGCAAATAGGTCGAGAGCCGCAGAAGTTCGGCGGGTAGTATCTATTGGGGTAGGGACGGGCACAATGCCCCGAAGGTCCTGTTCGCCGTGGTACTTTAGTACTACTTCGCTCCTGTCGCCGGTGGCTCACTCCGCGTCGGCGCCTGGCTTCCCGCCTGCCTGGACGCGATCGACGGTCTAACCGGCCAACAGCCGATGGTGAACGGCGTACAAGGCCAGCTCCAGGCGGTTCGAGACGCCCAGCTTGTCGAAGATGTTCGACAGGTGGTTCTTCACGGTCTGCTCGCTGAGTCCGAACGCCTTCGCGATGTCCTTGTTGCTCCCGCCTTCGACGACGGCGGCAATCACCTGAAGTTCGCGCCTGGTCAGGCGCGAGGCCGGGGCCGGCTCGCGGGCCGGCGCACGCTCGATCTGACGCAGGGTATCAATCAGGTCGTCGATGCGCTCGTGCCCGACCCAGAACTCGCCGGCCATGACCGCGCGGATGCACTTGTAGAGCACCTGCGTGGCCGATTCCTTGAGGACGACCCCGCGCGCGCCGAGCCGGAGCGCCTGTACCGTTTCTTCACGCTCGATCGCCGCGGTGAGCAGGACCGTCCTCACCTCCGTCGCCGTATCCGCCAGCGCCTTCAGCACCTCCAGCCCGTTCATGCGCGGCATGGCCAGATCGAGCAGGAGCACGTCCGGCCTGAGGTCCTTCGTCAACCGCACCGCGTCGAGGCCGTCGCCTGCGTCGCCGACGACGGTGAATCCCGGCTGCAGCTCGAGGAGCGTGCGCAAGCCCTCCCGGACAAGCGGGTGGTCGTCGGCGATGACAATGCGGACTGGCGCCTGAGCGTCGCTCATACGATTGCGCTCCGAACCTGGTTCAGCGTTAGACAGGGCCTTTCTTCCTGCGTGCGGGCCTGCGCCTGGCGCCTGTGTGTCTCCGGACCGCGATTGCCAGCGTCGCGGTGGACGCCGCCGCGGGCGCCGGCGCCTCGGGCCCCGCTCTCTGGGGCAGCGGTGCGAACATCGTAAAGGATGCGCCGCGGCCCGGCGCGCTGTCCACCTCGAACTGTCCCCCGAGCAGCTCCAGGCGCTCGCGCAGGCTGAACAGGCCGAAGCTTACGCCCGTCCCTTCCCGCGCCCGCACGGCCTCGGGATCAAAGCCGGCGCCGTCATCGCTGACCAGAATGCGGACGCGGTCATCGGCCTCGCGCTCCAGCTGCACACGGGCGCTCGTCACGCCCGCGTGTTTGACGACGTTGAAGAGCAGTTCGCGCACGGACCGGAACAACGCCACCCGGATTTCCTCTTCGACGTCCACGTCCTCTTCGGCCTCCACCGTGACTTTCAGGGCGAATTGGGCCTCGTACCATCGGCCAAGCCACCGCAGGGCGGCCGCGAGACCGCTGCGACGGAGGATCGCGGGGCTCAGTTCGGCTGTGAGCGATCGGGTGATGTCGAGCGACTCGGCGATCAGGTCGTCCACTTCGCTCAGGCTCTCTTGATGCGATCTGGTCCCGACCTGCCCGAGGGCCATGCCGAGTTTGATCCGGGCGACCGAGAGCAGTTGCTGGAGCTGATCGTGGATCACCTCCGAGATCTTCCGACGCTCGCGCTCCTCGGCCCGCGTCACTTCCCGAGCGAGCGCCTTGAGCTGATCCGTGCGCTGCGAGAGAGTCGCCGTGCGGGTGGCGACGCGCGCCTCCAGCGTCTCGTTGTTGTTTCGCAGCACCTCATTGGCCGACTCCAGCTCGTTGTTCGCGCGCCGGAGTGCGGCTTCGCTCTCGGACAGTGCGCGGGTGACGGCCTCGAGATGTGTCTTGTCTGTCACCGCTTCATTGCGGGCGCGATCGAGCTGCTGCTCGGCCCGCTTGCGCTCGGTGACGTCCTTCAGAAAACCGACAAACCGCCCGCCTTCCGTGGGCCGGTACTGGACGCTGACTTCGACGTCGAACACGCTCCCATTCTTGCGGCGGTGCCGGGACTCGAAACGATCTTCGCCCAGCGCCATCACCGTCTGGATGTGGGCGGCGCAGTCATCGGCCGTTTCGGCGGACTCCAGGTCGGGAATGCGCATGGCCAGCAGTTCCTGCGCGCTGTAGCCGCTCATCCGGCAATAGGTCTCATTGACTTCCAGCAGACGGCCCTGCATGTCCACCAGCCAGAAGCCGTCCATGGCCGTCTGGAGGATGGTCCGGTGCCGTTCGTCACTCGCCCGCAGCGCCTCCTCCGCCTGCTTGCGCTCGGTAATGTCGCGAAGGAAGACCGACAGCCCCTCCGCCGAGGGATACGCCCGGACCTCGTACCACGTGTTCAGCGGCTCCGGGTAGTACTCCTCGAAGTGGACCGGGATGTTCTCGGCCACGGCGCGGCGGTACTCGAGGCCGAAACGGCGGCTGCCTGCTTCCGGAAACAGCTCCCACGGGCTCTGGCCGATCAGCTCGGCACGCGACTTCTGGATGAACCGTTCCGCCGCAGGGTTCACGAAAACGAATCGCCCGTCGTGGTCGAGGATGGCGAACCCCTCGGTGATGCTGTCGAGGGCGGACGCGGTCCGCTGCTGAGCATCCGCCGCGTGCGCAAGCTGTCTGAGGTCTCGGATCTCCGCCTCGGCTCTGGCCAGCCGCGCCTGGAGTCCCTCGCAGGATGGTGATTCGTCGCTCATGGGGGCGTCCGCAACGCATTCTATACCTGAGTCCTCGGGAATTGACGAGCGGTATCAGCGACGGGGAGGTTCTGCCGGGCGAGGCGACTCGCGACCGTTCGTGGCGCCGCACGAATTCGACGACCCTCCCGTGCCCCGCCCGGTGTTTGCCGCTCATCACCGCGCGGATGCACTTGCAGAACATCCTGCTCGCGGTTCCCTTGAGGATGACCCGGTGCGCGCCGAAGGTCTGCTGGCGATCGTACGGCTACCGCTGTGAGGGCGGCTTGCCCGTCACGGGCGGCGGCGGCCCAGCCGCCGGTGCGAACGATGCCTCGAGGGCTCCGCACGCGACCCACTCGTCCACGAGCGCCGCCGACAGCCCGATGTCCTCGCAAAGCGCGGCGCGCAGTTCTCCGCGGCTCAGGTCGCGCATGGTGACACCGTCCCGCGTGCGCGAGTAGCGCGTCCGCCCGATGAGGATGATCAGTTCGCCCGGGAGGTTGCGGCGGGCGTACAGGCGCTGGTTGAACGGGCTGCGTTCGCGCGATCGTTCGAAGCCGTCCGCGTACGTCTCGAAAGGAGCCGGGTCGAGCAGCAGGCGGCACGGCAGGTAATCGGTCCCGGGCGGCGTGTGCCACCACACGAGGTGCGTGCCGCCGGTCGCTTCCACCTCTACGGGCCACACCGGGTCGTCGCCCACCACGACACCCTCGCCGAGCGGCAGCGGCGTGTTGGTCAGCATGGATGAGTCGGCCAGCCAGTCCCTGCCGGCGAGCCGGACCTTGACGCTCGCGTGATTCAGCACGCCGAGGTCACGCATGGATCCCACCACACGCCGGGCCTCGAACCTTGCAGCCCGCAGGATGGCGTAGAGCGCGTTGCTGGACGGCCAGCACGTGCCTCCCGTCCCGTGCGCCAGCCAGTTCGTGAAGAAGTCATCCGCGGAGGTCCCCGGCAGAGGCCGGCCAGCTCCGCCGGCGAGCGCGATCATCTTTCGGGTGTTGTCGAAAGGCACCTGCTCGCACCATGCGCGATACAGCGCCGTGAGGCCGGCCAGATCGGGGTCGACGTGCGTCGGGTATCCGAGATGCCGCAAGACGCGCGCGGCCAGGTCGGGGAACACCGGGCGGCCGTCGAGGCTCATGGGGGCGCTCCGTCGGCCCGGGCGTCGGCCAGGCTTGTGCTGCCCGGCCGACGTCGTCTCGGACCTACTTCTTCGGTGCTTTCTGCGTTTTCACCGCCGGCGCCGGCATCTCGATCAGGCCGGCCTTCGCCAGCACGTTCATGTAGTCGATCATCAGCTGCAGGTCCGCCTTGACCGGCGCCTGCGCCTCGATCATCTTCTTCATGTCCAGCACGCTCTGCCTGCCGTTCACGAGCTGCCCCAGTTCTCCGGTGTCCAGCCCGCGAAACTTCGCGAGGTCGGCCGCCGGCAGGAACTCCCGGTAACCCTGGTACCCGTTCGCGGTGACCTTCGGCGTCTGCTTCGGAATCATCGCCGCCGCCGTCAGCTCGAGGTCCGTCGGCTTGAGCACGACGGGCGCCACCTTCAGCCGCGCGGCGGCAGC
>Ga0315290_10002160_pt1 | contig 13828 bp, 11 predicted proteins | sample YL17G12_0_MG_FD_203627 | JGI IMG/M metagenome (GOLD analysis project Ga0315290, IMG submission 203627) | Sediment microbial communities from Yellowstone Lake, YNP, Wyoming, USA - YL17G12_0 | ecosystem: Environmental > Aquatic > Freshwater > Lake > Sediment | place: USA: Wyoming | collected... | reverse complement strand
CGCCGGCCGGGACGACGACGTATGACATGGGCACAGTGGTGCCGGTGTCGGCGACGGCGAACCCTGGGTATCGTTTCGATCACTGGGAAGGAGACCTCGGCGGGAGCACGAACCCACAGTCGGTGACGATGACGGGCGACAAGACGGTCACGGCGGTCTTCGTGAAGACCTACACCCTGACGACGGAGGTCTTCCCGCTGGGTGGTGGGACGGTTTCCCCGGTCGGGACGACAACCTACGACGCGGGAACGGTCGTGTCGGTTTTGGCGACTCCGGCTCCGGGCTGGCACCTTGCGGGCTGGAGTGGGGATGCGACCGGGACGACGAACCCGGTCGACGTGACGATGAACGCGGACAAGCATATCACGGCGACGTTCGTCCCGAACGCGTACACGATCACGGCGAGCGCGGGGCCGAACGGCTCGATAGGTCCCAGCGGGGACGTGGTGGTGACCTACGGCGCTGACCAAGGCTTCACCATCATCTCGGCTCCGCACTACCATGTGGCGGACGTGGTGGTGGACGGGGCGTCTGCGGGTCCGCTGACGGGCTACTCCTTCACCAACGTCACGGCGGACCACACGATTCATGCGACGTTCGCCATTGACCGAGAGACCCTGACCACGAGTGTGGTGGGGAGCGGGAGCGTGAGCCCGGCTTCCGGGATGTACGATTATGGAACGGTGGTGCCGATCACGGCGACGCCAGATCCAGGGTATCGCTTCGACCACTGGGAAGGAGATCTCGGTGGGAGCACGAACCCGCAGTCGGTGACGATGACGAGCGACAAGTCGGTCACGGCCGTCTTCGTGAAGACCTACACGCTGACCGCGGAGGTCTCGCCTGCTGGTGGCGGGACGGTGGCGCCGGCCGGGACGACGACGTATGACGCGGGCACGCTGGTGCCGGTATCAGCAACAGCGAATCCTGGGCATCGCTTCGATCACTGGGAGGGAGATCTCGGTGGGAGCACGAACCCGCAGTCGGTGACGATGACGAGCGACAAGCTGGTCACGGCGGTGTTCGTGAGGCTGCCTCGCGCCGTCAACGATCAGAGCACGGTCACTCAAGACGGAATCGTGACGATCACCGTCCTGAGGAACGATGACCTCGGAGAGCCTCTGACCACAATCGTCGGCACGACAACTCCTCAGCATGGATCGATCCGTGTCAACCCGGATGGCACGATCGACTACACACCGGATCCGTCCTACATGGGGCTTGACGGCTTCCAGTACACGATCCAGGATGCATACGGGGACACGAGCACGGCGACCGTGACCGTGCAAGTCACGCCGAAGCGCGCAGACCTCGCGGTCTCCAAGAGCGTGGATAGCGCAACGCCCGTGGAAGGGGAAACCGTTCGTTTCACGATCACGGTCACCAACAGCGGCCCTGACGCGGCGACGCGTGTGGCGGTGAGCGACCTGCTGCCAGCAGGCCTTACGTACGTCTCTGACGACGGCAATGGGGCTTACGTCGCCGGCGTGTGGGACGTTGGGTCGGTGGGTGTGGGGGCGATCGCGAGCCTGCACATCCGGGCGACGGTCGGACCTGGCACAACGGGGACGACGATCACGAACCGGGCCGCCGTGGCGCGCCTTGATCAGGAAGACCCTGACCCAACCAACGATTCGGCGACCGTCGACATCACAATCGCTGGCCCCCCCGGCGGCGGTGGCGGATCTCTCGGCGAGTGCGACGGCAAAGTGATCATCTCCGAGGTTGCCTGGGCGGGAACAGGCGTCGACCCGCAGGACCAGTGGATCGAGCTTCGAAACGTGGGCAACGCCGCAGTTGACCTGGATGGTTGGACTCTGCAGTGGCGGAGGAAGCATCCGGTGACCCCCGAGGAATACGAATGGAAGGTGATCCCACTCAAGGGGACCCTCGCTGGGGCCGGGACGTCCGCCTGCGACCTCGCTCTAGAGAGCGGTGCGACGCCCTCTCTGAGTGTTGAGAAACGGTCCTCCGATCCCTTCTCCTGGCTCGTTCAAGGGAAGGTGTGTGAGACGGGGGACAGCAGCTACTACCTCCTGGAGCGCATCTCGGACTCGACGGTGAGGAACGTGGCTGCGAACCTTGTATACGACGCGAAGCCACCCTACGTCTTCGACCTCTCTTTGCAGGGCGACGTGATTCAGCTACTGAACGAGGGTGGCGAGATCGTCGACACGGCGAACACGGACAAGCCCGATCAAGATGGGTGGCTGGCTGGGAACGCCGGGACTTTCGGCACGATGGAGCGGACAGATCCGCTCGGGCCAGACACAGCAGCCAATTGGCACACCAACTGGGGCCTTGTCACCTACGGGCTGGATGCCGAAGGGCACCCCCTCGTGGCCACGGCTGGTGCACTGAACTCCCAAGATCCAGAGACGCTTCCGCTCATCGAGGAGCTGAATCCTTTGACGACGCAGGCTGGTGCCCGCCTTGAGGTGTCGCTCGATCTCACTAAGGACACCAGGAAAGCGACGGGGTGGCCTTGGATACAGGTTGTGCAGCGCCAGTTGGCGGCTGCCGCCGGCGGGGGTGGCGCAGCGGAGGCTCAGCCGAGCTACTCCTTCTCCAGCCGCTACGCGCAGAATGCGTATTGGGTATCGATCGACACGGCGGCCCTTCCGTCGGGAAGGTACGACTTCTGGATCGTCTACGGTCCCAACAGGGCAGTCCTCGTCCCGGTGGACGTGGTGCACCCTTAGAGACCAAGTGGAAGGGAGCGGCCGGGCCACCGAGCGGCCGCTCCCTCTCACTGGATGGCGGGGAGACTACGGACCGCGGGCGACACGTCCGTGACCTCGTTGGACACGCAGTGGGTTGCTTCTCATCCGCCGTTCCCCCTCATCAGAGGAGAGTCGGGCGTTTCGCTCCCACCGCGCGCCTGGAGCACGAGGCCATTCGGGAAGTAAGATCGGCCACTCGTCGAGCGTGACCGAGCTCATCGCGGGGACGGGGTGAGTCGCCCGCCGGGCTGGCCAACGAACACCGCGAGCGCCGGGATGGAGGGAGAGTGGGGCTTCTAGCTGTCTTCCTGATTTCGTATCTCGTTGGGGCGATTCCCACGGCGGTTCTGGCGGGGAAGATCCTTCGCGGGATCGATATCCGCCAACACGGCAGCAAGAACGCTGGCGCGACGAACGCTTGGCGCGTCCTCGGTTGGAGGGCCGGGCTCAGCGTCCTCGCGGTCGACCTCTGCAAGGGATTGGCCGCGGCGGGTCTTGTCTCTCGGCTTCCACTGGGTCCGCTCCCGCTCGGCCTGGGGAACGTCTCCGTCCTGTGTGGTCTTTGCGCGGTGATCGGCCACGTGTTTCCCGTGTACGTCGGGTTCCGGGGCGGGAAGGGCGTGGCCACTGCCGCAGGAGTGCTCCTGGCGACGGCGCCCTGGCCGATGGCGTGCGCGGCCGGGGTGTTCCTCGTGACGGTCCTCCTGAGCGGTTTCGTGTCCCTGGGCTCGATGCTCGGTGCAGTCTGCGTCCCCGTCCTCGTCGCGGTTTTCGGACGGCACGGCGTGGGCAGCTACCCGCCGCTTCTCCTGGGCCTGGCCGCAGCTCTGCCGCTGTTCATTCTCTTCACTCACCGCAAGAACATCGTGCGGCTTGCCCACGGGACCGAGCTTCCCTTCGCTGGTCTCCCTATCTGGAAGAGGCGATCTCCTCCCTAGCGAGAGCTACGCCCTCCCTTGGCGATGCGGCCATTGGATGGGGGATGCCCTCGGGGGACGGGGGGTGACGGACACCGTGTGCGGTGCTACAATTCAAGCCGATTCGCAGAGGTGCATGGTATGGACAAGGATCCAGTGAGGGATGCGCGCAACCGCAATCTGAGGACCATCGCCATTCTGACCGTTCTGGTCATTCTGGCCCTGGTTCTCGTTCAGCAGTGGCAGGGCACTAGCGACAAGCTTCCCGAGAAAGACTACTCGTACTTCATTGACCTCGTAAAGAACGATCAAGTCAGTTCAATCGTGATCAAGGACGACCGGGGGACGGTGGTGACGAAGAGCGAGGGCACGATCGTCGTGCAGCTTCCACCGGACGGAACGCTGTACGATCCTCTTCTCTTGGAGCACAAGGTGACGGTGCTCTACAAGCTGCCGACGCCAGCAGGCGGCGGCTGGCTCAGCAACCTCTTGATGATGGGTCTGCCCATTCTCCTCCTGATCGCTGTCTGGATCTTCATCATGCGTCGCACGCAGGCCGGCGGCGCCATGACCTTCGGGCAGTCCAAGGCGAAGCTGGTGCGGCCGGACACGACGCAGGTGACGTTCGCCGACGTGGCGGGAGTGGACGAGGTGCGCGACGAAGTGGAGGAGATCGTCGAGTACCTGAAGGATCAGAAGCGCTACTCTCGTCTGGGTGCGGAGATCCCCAAGGGGGTGCTCCTGGTGGGGGCGCCGGGGACAGGGAAGACCCTGCTGGCCAAGGCCATGGCCGGAGAGGCGCGTGTCCCCTTCTACTCCATCAGCGGGTCGGACTTCGTGGAGATGTTTGTCGGCGTCGGCGCAGCGCGCGTGCGGGACATGTTCGAGAAGGCGAAGGCGAACGCGCCGTGCATCATCTTCATCGATGAGATCGACGCGGTGGGGCGCAAACGCGGGGCCGGCCTGGGAGGCGGGCACGACGAGCGCGAGCAGACCCTGAACCAGCTGTTGGCCGAGATGGACGGGTTCCAGCCGAACAAGGGGATCATCATCATCGCCGCGACGAACCGGCCCGACGTCCTCGATCCGGCGCTCCTGCGCCCTGGCCGCTTCGACCGGCGCATCACCGTGCCGCGTCCCGATCTGAAGGGACGAGAGGAGATCCTGAAGGTTCACCTCCGCAGCAAGACACTGGCTCCGGACATCGACGTGTCAGTTCTGGCGCGGCGCACCCCGGGCTTCGTTGGCTCGGATCTTCGTAACCTGTGCAACGAGGCGGCGCTCCTCGCGGCCCGGACCAGCAAGACGATGATCGAGATGGTGGACTTCGAGGAGGCGACCGACCGCGTCATCGCAGGGATCCGGCGCAAGGGGATCGTCATGACCGACGAGGTACGAGCGCGCATCGCCTATCACGAGTCGGGCCACGCGCTCCTGGGCAAGCTCCTGCCGAACGCGGACCCGGTGCATAAGATCTCCATCATCCCCCGCGGTGACGGGTCGCTCGGTTTCACCCTGCAGCTCCCACTTGAGGAGAAGTACGTCGTCAGCGAGAAGGAGCTCAAGGACAAGCTTGTCACCTTGTTCGGTGGACGGGCGGCGGAGGAGATCGTGTTCAGCGAGCTCACGACCGGGGCGTACGACGACCTGAAGAAGGCGACGGAGCTGGCGAAGCGGATGGTCGTCGAGTACGGAATGAGCGAGAAGCTCGGACCGATCAGCTTGGCGCGAGACCACGTGGACGTCTTCCTGGGAGAGGAGATCGTCAAGAGCGACGAGCACTCCGAAGAGCTCTCGTCCCTCGTGGATAGCGAGATTCGTTCGCTCATCGGGCGTTCCTACGCCAGAGCGAAGGAGCTCTTGCTTCAGTACCGCGGGGTCCTCGACCGCCTGGCGGGCGAGGTCCTCCAGCGCGAGGTGATTTCTGGAAGCGACCTCGACGCCCTCTTTGCCTCGCTCGTTCCCTCCCCCGCGGCCGCATGACGCACGCCGCACGCCGCCTGGTCGTCCTCGGTTCCACCGGGTCGATCGGCACGCAGACTCTCGACGTGGTGGAGCGGCTGAATTCCCTGGGATTCAGGATTGCAGTCACGGGACTTAGCGCGGGCAGGAACGCCGCCCTGTTGGTCGAACAGGTAGAGCGCTTTGGGCCGCGGGTCGTCTCCCTCTCCGACGAGCAGGGAGCCAGGGAGCTACGGGCGCGGTTTCCAGATCTGACAGTGCTCACCGGCGAATCCGGCTTGTTGGAGTTGGCCCGTCTCGACGGGATCGACGTCGTCGCGAACGCCCTCGTCGGAGCGATCGGCCTTGCCCCCACCCTGGCGGCTCTCGACCTTGGCCGCACGGTTGGCCTGGCGAACAAGGAAAGCCTCGTAATCGGCGGGGAGCTTGTTCTTGCGTCGCTACGCGAGCACGGGGGGAGCCTTCTCCCGATCGATAGCGAACACAGCGCTGCGCTACAGTGTCTCCAAGCCGGCGCTCGCTCTGCGGTGAGACGCCTGGTCCTCACGGCGTCCGGAGGGCCGTTCCTGCACAGGCCAGAGAGCGAGCTGGCTTCTGTCAGGCCCGAAGAGGCGCTCCACCATCCCTCTTGGCGAATGGGGTCTCGCGTCACCGTGGACAGCGCGACCATGGTGAACAAGGCATTTGAGGTGATCGAGGCGCACCATCTGTTCTCACTTCCCTACGAGAGAATCGATGTCGTCATCCATCCCGGCTCGGCCGTTCACGCGTTCGTTGAGTACGTCGACGGATCGATTCTGGCCGAGCTCGCGGCGCCCGACATGCGGATTCCCATCCAATACGCCCTCACTTACCCAGAGCGGGCGGACACAGGGTTCCCTCGGCTCGATCTTCTCGCCGCTTCTCCCCTGCGGTTCGAGCCGCTCGATCCACGAACCTTCCCCGCCTTTCACACGGTACTGGAGGCGGCGAGGCGCGGAGGGGTCGCAGCAGCGGCGGCCAACGCGGCAGACGAGGTGCTCGTCGAGCGCTTCCTGACCGGGGAGATCCCGTTTACCGGGATCGCGCTGGGCCTGGAGAGGGTGCTGGACCACGAACGTGGGCGGAAGTCGGAGGAATCGCTGAGCCTTCCGGGGCTCCTTCGAGTCGACGCCTGGGCGCGCGAAATCGCACGGAGTCTCGCTCTTTGATCGCAGGTGCCGCCTGACTATACTCTCATGAGGGGCAAGGAGGACGAATGAAGATCACCACAGACCAGGTCACATCGTGTCTCGAGAGGGTCATGGACCCGGAACTCGGGATCAGCGTGGTCGACCTTGGCCTCATCTACAACATCCTGATTGACGGGAACAAGGTCAGCGTGGATATGACCCTGACGAACCCCGGCTGTCCCATGGCGGGCATGCTTGCCGGGGGCGTAGAGCAGGCGTTGCGCGAGGCCTTCGAGGGTGCTGACGTCGAGGTGAGTCTCGTCTGGGAGCCGGCCTGGACTCCGGAGCGGCTGACCGAATCGGGGAAGGCGCAGCTCGGCTACGCTCCCTAGATGTTGGGGACGTGCGTGCGTTGCGGGAGGCGGCGTGGAAGCCGCTTCTGTCCTGCCCTGGCGGGCGCCTTGTGCAGCCGCTGTTGCGGGACGGAACGTCTGGTGAAGGTGGCCTGTCCGGCTCTATGCCCTCACTTGACGGTGCACGAGGCGTTCCAACGGACCAGGCAGAAGGAACGCTACCATGAGGCCTGGGCCAAGACGAATCAAGATCTCCGGGGGCGCCAAGAGAAACTCAAGCTTCTTCTCGAGTTTGAGTACGCGGTGAAGCGGGCCGCGGACCGCCTGTCCGGCTCCTCTGACACCGACATTTGCGAGGGGATAGCCGATGTCATCTCTCGGCTTGGCCAGATTGAGATCGTCGCGCGCGCGCCCAGCCCACTGGGGCGGCTTCTCTGGGACGAGTTGCGGGGCTCGCTCGAGGATGGGACGTTGTTGCGCGAGGACGCCAAAGACGCGCTCAGCCGCCTGGGGAAGTTGGTCGATCTTCTGCGGGAGGCTGAGGCGCCACGTGCATTCCTGCAGGGGCTCTCCGCCCGACTCGAGGGGCTTCCGGCTCGCGAGCGGGAGCCGCAACGGACTGGCCTGATTGTTACTCCGAGCGACCTTCGCCGCGTGCCCTGACGAGGTTCATGAGGCCGCTCACCTGAGCAAAGAGGGCATAGACCCCGATTCCCAGGAGCGCGGGCACGACGACCGCGAGGACGCGTGAGGACTCGCCAAGCCAGCGTCCCGTCCCCCATGCGGCGAGGAACGTGATTCCCGATCCGAGCACGATCTTCCCCAGTTCCCTGGCCAGGCGCTTGTCCGGGGCCACCACCCGCCACAGGAAGAAGGCGAGAACGATCACCTCCAGGACCCCGGCAATGGACGTGGCGAAAGCCAGCCCGCCCTCTCGCATCGGCCCGACGAGGAGCCAGTCAAGCACAGCGTTCGCCACCATGGCGGCACACGCGCCGATGAGGGGGACTGTGGTCTTGCCCATGGCGTAGAAGGCCCGAGTGAACAGGAAGATCAAGCCGTACGGGAGCAGCCCGACCAGGTAGAACGAGAGCGCGTACGCGGTCCGCAGGGTGGAGGCGGCCGAGAAGCTGCCGTGCTCGAATAGGAGCCGAATCGTGGCTGGGCCGATGGCGTACAGCCCCGCGATGGCCGGGAGGAGGACAAAGACCGTCAAGCTGATCCCTGTCCGCAGATCCCGGGAGAATCGCTCATTCTCACTGCGTGCGAGGTTCTCGGAGAAGCGCGGCAAGAGGGCCGCGCCGATGCTTACGCCGAAGATCCCCAGGGGCAGCGAGAAGAGGCGCATCGCGTACTGCAGAGAGGAGATCCCTCCGTCCGGAAGATAGGAGGCGAACTTGTTGTCCACGAGGAGGTTGACCTCGGTCACGGCCAGGCTGAGCACAGCGGGGGCCATGAGCCTTGCCATCCTGCGGATCCCGGGGTGGAGCGGCGTCAACGTGAAGCGAAAGCGGAAGCCCGCTCGAAAGAGAGACGGGACCTGCAACACCAGTTCGGCGGCTGCGCCGAGCAGGGCTCCGATCGCCAGGCCGTAGATCGGCTGTGCGAGCGCACCTCTTCCGAGGAACAGCGCTCCGGAGATCATGCCAAGGTTCAAGAGAACGGGCGCGAGTGAGGGAACGAAGAAGCGGCGGTGGGAATTCAGGATCCCCATGAACACCGCGGCGAAGCCGACCAAGGCGATGAACGGGAAGAGGACCTGAGCCAGGTGGATGGCCAAGGATAGCTTGTCCGGGCCGAATCCGCTCGCGAGGAAAGGCAGATAGTGAGGGGCGAGGAGGACCCCGGCGAGGACGACGACTGGGAAGAGGAGGACGAGGATAGATAGGAGGTTGCTGGCCAGACGATTCGACTCCTCATCCGCGACGAGCGTTCCCGTGTACACGGAGACAAACGCCGTGGATAGAGCGCCTTCCGCAAGCAGTTCCCGCAGGAAGTGGGGAAGAAAGAACGCGATCAGGAATGCATCGTACGAGCCGCTTGTCCCAAAGCGATCGGCGACCACCGCCTCGCGGACAAGGCCAAACACTCGAGAGACACCCGTCGCGACGGCCATGACCAGGACGTCTCGGGCCAGGCGCCTCATGTCATGGCCGGCCGGGAAGCGGAACCCGGCGTGACGTTCGTGCGGCCGGCTGCCTGTGAGTCGTTCGGGGCTGTGGCCCGAGCTATCTTGTCCGCCGTGTCGGCGCCCGACCGGTTCCCAGTCGACCGTTCGGTGCACAGAGAAACCAAGCCTCGAGGGGATGGAGGTTCCCAGCCGAGCCGAAAGGTGAGTCCCTTCGCGGGATCCAAAAGACGGCCACCCCTGAGGAGTGCGGCACCGCCGCTGGCCAGGCCGTAGGCGACAGGATGGGTCACGCACTCCCCCCTGCCCACGACCGCCTCATCGCGGGCTAGCCTTCCTCCTGTCCCTCCTTGTCCACCCGGACGCGGAGCTCGACCGTCACATCCTTGTGCAGGTTGAGAGTGACCGTATGCGGTCCAAGAGTGTCGATGGTGCGGTCCATGTTGAGCCGCGAAGGGTCGACCTTCTCGGCCAGCACCTCTCCGACGCGGGACGCCAGGTCCTCCGCGCGCACGGAACCATACAGACGATCATCGTCGTGCGCCTTGCGCACGAAGACGAACGTCCGATCGGCCAGCGCCTCGCGCAGCTTGAGCGCATGGATCCGGCGCTCCTCGAGCTCCGCTTCCGCGGTTGCCTTCTCTCTTGCGTAGCGAGCGACGTTGTGAGGAGTCGGCTCGACGGCGATGCGCCGTGGAAAAAGGTAGTTGCGCGCGTATCCCTCAGCCACGTCGACAACCTCGCCGACGCGCCCGAGGGGATCGATCGTCTTGGTCAAGAGCACCTTAGGGATCTTGATCACCCCCTCCTAGAGCTGGGATTGTAGTGGCCGCAGAGTGCGGCGTCAAACGGCTTCATCGCGTCCTGGGTATGGTATACTCGGTTTGAGGTCATGGAAGAGCTCCGGGAGTGGGTGAGGAAGAGGGACCGGGTGCTGGTGATGGGGGTGCTCAACGTCACCCCGGATTCTTTCTACGACGGGGGCGCGCACATGACGGTCTCCGGTGCGCTCGATCGCGCCTTGCAGATGATCGAAGAAGGCGCAGATCTGATTGATGTGGGCGGCGCTTCCAGCCGACCGGGCTCATGTCGGGTTTCCGCAAGCGAGGAACTCGAACGGATTGGACCGGTGGTCGAAGGAATCCGGGCACGGTCTCATGTGCTGCTCTCGGTGGACACGACCTGGGCGGAGGTGGCGAGGCAGGCGATCGTCGCGGGTGCACAGGTCGTGAACGACATCAGCGCACTGCGCTTCGATCCCGATCTCGCCTCGGTGGTGGCCGAGGCCGGGGCCTTTCTCGTCTTGATGCACATGCAGGGAGAGCCGGGGACAATGCAGGTGGCTCCGTCGTACGTCGACCCGGTCGCCGAGATCAGCGCGTTCCTCGAGGAGCGCATGGGCGCCGCACAGAGCGCCGGGGTCCCCTGTGGACGGCTGATCGTCGACCCGGGAATCGGGTTCGGCAAGCGGCTTGAGCACAACCTGGCCATCCTGCGGGGCCTCGAGGCGTTCACCACGCTGGGAGCGCCTGTTCTGGTCGGGCTTTCTCGTAAGGCGTTCCTCGGCGAGATCCTGGGCCTGGCGCCGCATGAGCGATTGGAGGGAACGATCGCCGCGAACGCGGTCGCGGTGGCCCGCGGGGCGGACATCATCCGCGTGCACGACGTGAAGGAGGGGCGGCGGACGGCCGACGTGGCCCGGCGCCTGAGACGCGATGGCAGTTGACGTTCTTGTCTTCTTGCAGAACCCCGGGAAGCGGTTCCCGATTGACCTTGAGCTTGCGGTTGACGACGCGGGCCCGCTTCCCGACGGACTGCGTTTCTGCCAGTCGATTCGGATCGTCGGGGAGGCATTCGCGCAGCTCGGCACGCTGTACGCTGATCTTTCGATACGCACTCAGGTTGAGCGGCCGTGCAGTCGGTGTCTCGCACCGCTCTGCTCGCCGGTCGATCTCACCGAGTCGCTTGAGGTGGAGATCCCGGCCGAGGCGACGAGCGTCGACCTTCTGTCACAGATTCTTACCTTGGTGGTCGCCTCGCTTGCCCCTCGTCCTCTCTGTCATCCCGGGTGCCGCGGACTCTGCCCAACGTGTGGGATAGACCTGAACGCCGACCCAAGCCACACTTGCCATGAGCAAAGCGACACCCCCCGGCGACTCGGAGATTTCCTCAGCAGATGACAACTGGGACGATCACTCTAGGACTCGACCCAGGTCTTGCAACCACGGGGTATGGCGTCGTGCGGGCGGGCGAGCGGCGATGGGAGGTCCTTGCTGGAGGGATCATCGAGACGCCAAAGACGGCGTCGCGGCCGGAGAGATTGCGGGAGATCTACGAGGAGACGTCCGCTCTGATCAAGCTCCACCATCCGATAGGGGTGGCGATCGAGGAGGTGTACTTCTCGACCAACGTCCGCACGGCCATGCTCACTGCCGAGGCGCGCGGTGTCCTCATGCTGGCCTCCGCCGGCCTTCCTGTCCGGGCCTACTCGCCTCTTGAGGTGAAGAAGCGGATCACCGGCTATGGACGAGCAACGAAAGGACAGGTGCAGGCTACGATGAAGCAGCTCCTCCGACTCCCCGAGCTCCCTCGACCGGACGACGTCGCGGACGGGCTCGCGTTGGCCCTGTGCTACTTGCTTGACCTCGAAGGCTTAGGGCGGGTGGGGCGTGGCGACCCATAGGGAGCTTCTTCGCTGGGCCGGGGAACCGGACGCCGGACGGCTCCTGCTCTTCGACGGCCACTCCATCCTCTACCGGTCCTTCTACGCCATTCCGGAGCTCTCCACGCGCGCTGGCCAGCCGGTCAACGCCGTCTACGGATTCTGGCGGATCCTCACGCGGATCCTACGAGCCTTCCCCTCGCTTCACGTCGCGGTTGTCTTCGATGCGGGGGGGAGGACCTTCCGTCACGATCTCCTGCCTCAGTACAAGGCGACGCGCAAGGAGATGCCGCCGGAACTCGCCTCCCAGATCCCCTTGATCCACGACCTCCTCGAGCGCCTGGGTGTGCCCGTAGTCGAGGAGCGTGGAGTGGAAGCGGACGACCTGCTCGCGACCCTCGCCCGCCGGGCAGAGAAGCAGGGTCTCGTGACCTACATCGTCACGTCCGACAAGGATCTTGCCCAGCTCGTCACGGAGCGAGTCCTTCTCCTCAAGCCGAGCGGCCGCGGCCCCGATGGCGGGATCGAGACTCTCGATCGCAGCAAGGTGGTGGAGAAGTTCGGGGTCGCTCCGGAGAAGATTGTGGACCTCTACTCGCTTGTGGGCGACACCTCGGACAACGTGCCGGGGGTTCCGGGCGTGGGGGAGAAGACGGCGGCGTCTCTGCTCGCGCAGTTCGACTCCTTGGAGGCCGTTCTTGAGAGATCAGGTGAGGTGAGGAATGGCCGCGTACGAGAGAGCCTTCAGACCCACGCGGCGGACGCCCGGCGCGCGCGAACGCTCATCACTCTGAAGGACGACCTTCCTGTTGCGGAGACGCCAGCCGGCTGCCGGCTGCGCGAGGTGGACCTCGATGGCCTCGCTCTCCTTCTGCGAGAACTTGAGTTCCAATCGGTGCTTGCTGAGCTCGGCCTCGCAGCAGGGCCTCGCGATCCGGATCGAGCCGCGGAAACCAAGGGGGAGTATCGCGCCGTCCTCGACCGTGAGAGCTTCGAGCGATTGGTCCGACGGCTCGCTGCGGCCGAGGAATTCTCCTTGGACCTGGAGACAACCGGCCGCGATCCGATGCGCGCCGAGATCGTGGGCGTGGCGCTTTCCTCCCAGCCGCTCGAGGGCTACTACGTCCCCGTGCGGCACGACTACCTGGGGGCGCCCGCGCAGCTCCCGCTGGAAGAAGTCCTCCGCGCTTTGGCTCCACTCCTCGAGGCGGAGCCCCCCCGCGTTGTGGGGCAAAACCTGAAGTACGACCTGGTCGTGCTTGGACGGCATGGCCTTCGCCCGCCCGGCATCGCGTTCGACTCGATGATCGCCTCGCACCTCGCCCGGCCGGAGGCATTGCACCACAACCTGGAAGAGGTCGCCCGGCTGTATGTCGGGCAACCGCTGGTTACCTTCGACCAGCTGGTCGGGAAAGGCGGCTCTATCTCGAGCGTCCCCATCGAGAGCGTGGCCCCCTACGCCTCGGCACACGCGGAGGTGGTGTTGCGTCTGAAGGGGCCGCTTGAGGAAGCGCTGGAAAACGCCGGGGCGACGCGCGTCTTCCGCGAAGTCGAGGTCCCGCTTGTGGCCGTGCTCGCGCGGATGGAGCTCCATGGAATCCTCGTCGACCGAGAGGTGTTGGCCGCTCAGGGGGACGAGATTCGCCGGAAACTAGAGCGAATCGAAGCGGATCTGTACGAGATCGCCGGCGAACGCTTCAATCCAAGCTCCCCCAAACAGGTCGCCGAAATCCTCTTCGAACGGCTGCGTCTACCGGTGATCGATCGGACGAAGACTGGTCCCTCCACGAGCGCGCGGGTCCTGGCGGAACTGGCACAGCAGCATCCGCTCCCGGGAAAGATCGCCGAGCACCGTGAGCTGGAGAAGCTTCTGAACACCTACATCGAGCGTCTCCCCGACGCGATCCATCCGGAGACCGGACGCATTCACAC
>Ga0315290_10002159_pt1 | contig 13832 bp, 13 predicted proteins | sample YL17G12_0_MG_FD_203627 | JGI IMG/M metagenome (GOLD analysis project Ga0315290, IMG submission 203627) | Sediment microbial communities from Yellowstone Lake, YNP, Wyoming, USA - YL17G12_0 | ecosystem: Environmental > Aquatic > Freshwater > Lake > Sediment | place: USA: Wyoming | collected... | reverse complement strand
TGCATTCCGTTCCGCATCGTAGAGTATCCCAAAATCCAGGCCGATCTTGCGGAACACTTCGGCTGTTTTGACGGTGATTTCTGTCAGTGTTGGGCTGTACGAAGCATAGTCACCAACAAACCACAGGTATTCCACGGGTTCACGACGGGCATCTTTGATGGGAGGCTGGATCGGCTGGGTCCAGCGGGCGCGCATCCGCTCCGACTGACCAAATGAGTTTCCATACCGGCCGAGGTTTTCCAGCGTACCCTGAAGTTCGGTGTCCATCTTCCCTTCAATGACCAGGTGTCGGCGAAAATCAACGATGGTATCTACATGCTCAATCAACACCGGGCATTCGTTCACGCACGCACCGCAGGTTGTGCATGACCAGATCACCTCGGCGGATAGCTTTTCGCCAGCCAGGAGTGGAGCCTTGTTTTCATTTTTAAGCAGCAGTCGTCGATCCTGCTGCAGAGCGGCTCGGACACCCAGGATCACCTGCTTTGGGGATAATGGTTTTCCAGCTGCAAATGCCGGGCAGACGTCCTGACAGCGCCCGCATTCAGTACATGTATCAGCATCTAGCAACTGCTTCCAGGTGAGATCGCGCAAGGAGCTGGCATAGATGGGTTCGCCTTTCGCTGTTTGCGGGATCGGGGCTAGTTTTCCGGTAACCCGGTCAATTTTCGAGAAAAACACATTCAATGGACTGGTCAGGACATGGAGCAATGTACCCACTGGCAAGGTGGCAATAGTAAATGTGACCAGGAGCAGGTGGAAGATCCACAACCCAAGGTGCCAGTTTAAGAGCGTTGCTTCAGAAGCGCCGGTAACGATCCATGCCTGAGACAGCAACCAGCCAAAGGGCGTCCATAATTTCCAGGTGGGTTGTTCGATCGCAAGGCGTAATGACTCGGTGACCCACCCTCCCAACACAATCAATGTGATTAATACCAGCGACCAGGTGAACCTTGATTCAAGGGTCAAGCGTGGTGGGCGCTGGATGAAGCGGCGGTAAGCAGCCATTCCCGCGCCAATCAGGAAAAGGAGGGTAAATGAATCCAGGACGAACTTATAAACCAGGTAAATGTTTCCCTGCAGGATCTTCAGGAAATGTGAATCGATGGTCGCCAGGGCGGTTCCGAGGAAAAAGGTAAAGAATCCCCACGCCAGGCCAATATGCATGAGACCAGGGTACTTTTGCCGCAATAACTTGGCTTGTACAACGGCGTACTTGATCACTCGCCAGAGACGAATATGAATCCGGTTCCAACGTACTTCAGGCCTTCCCACCCGCCACCATAATCTGGCGCGTTGGTAGAACCGGATGATCAAAATGATGCTCCCCAAGGCCATCAGGAAGTATACATAGATGGCTGGAGATCCCCAAGTGAATGGAATACCCCAAAAGTCAATTCGCTCCGGCATTAAATGCGCTCCTCAATCCTTTCAAAATAGACTACACTCAACCACCTTTGGCTGCCTTCACCTGTGAGGTCAATACTTCGATCAGGTCAAATAGGTCTGTTTCTGTGCCATATTTGGCAATATTGAAAATCGGCGCGCCAGGATCGGTATTAATGGCTATGATCGTATCGCTGTCGGTGATTGCCTCTGTGTGCTCAGGAGCACCGCTGATCCCAAGTGCCAGATATATTTTTGGTTTAACATGTTTTCCAGATTTACCCACCAGTCGGGAGGTCGACAGCCAGCCCTGGTCAATGACCGGACGCGAACCCGATACAACCCCGCCCAGCGCTGTTGCTAACTCCTCTGCCAGAACGATATTATCCTGGTTCTGGATCCCACGACCAACCGAAACCAACACCTTTTCCTTTGCAATATCAATGTCGCCAGATTCAGGCTCAATGTATCCAGCCAGCGTCACTCGTAGAGGGTCCAGGGGTGGGATATCAACCAGGGTCAGGACGGGTGCTTGTGAATTCTGCCCCTGTTCCGCTTTATATACACCAGGTACCATCGTTACCAGTGCGGTCGGACCGGGTAAATCCCCTTGTGCCATGATCTTTCCGCCGCAGATCTGGCTTGTAAATTTGCCATCCGCGCTGAAACTGCTGCAGGAACTCACCGTCGGCAAGTTTAATTTCATGGAAAGTGTGCTTGCGAGATCCGTGCCGATGGAGGTGCTGCCAAAAATTACCGCCCGCGGCTGATCCTTGCTGACCAACCCGGCAAGCGCTTTTTGATAAGCATCCGAAGTAAATTCGGACAGCGCAGGGTGATCCATGTAGAGGACTTTATCCGCTGCCATATACTGGCCTGATGTGGGTGAAGGATTTTCTGCCAGTCCTCGTGCATTTTGGCCAAGCAGAACTGCGGCAACGCTGCCTCCATATCCTTTTACCAGTTCACGCGCCCCTGCCAACATAACATAAGAAATTTCCGCCACCTGCCCGCGTAGATGCTCTATGACTACATATACATCATTATTCATGGTGGATCTCCTTAGAGCACGCCCAACTCTTTGAAAATGGCTACAAGTTTGGTGGCAACTTCTTCGGGGCTGCCGGTGATCATCGTTGCATGTTGAGCAGTTTCAGGCTGGAACATGCGACCAATGCTTGGTCCGCCCGCCATGTCAAGACCGGTTGCAGCCTGTTCTTCGATGGTGGAGGTTTTCATCATCTGGCGTACTTTGCTCACCGCTACATATCGGGGTGGTTGCTCAGCAGCTTGGATACCCAGCACAGCTGGAAGGCTCACATCCATCTCAGCGATCAGTCCGCCTGGGTATTCTTTCCGGGTTCTGGATTTCCCATCGCCCAGTGAAACACCTGAAATATAGCCAACATACGGCATCTCCAGGCATCCAGCCAGCAGGGGGCCAAGCGATCCATCCAGGTCGTTGTTCGCTTGTACTCCAGTGAGCACCAGGTCTGGTTGGAGTTCCTTGACAATCGCTGAGAAAGCACGTGCCAGGGCATGATTGTTTGCCCCGATAAAATCTCCCTTGATCTTAATAAGCTTATCAGCGCCTTTGGCAGCAGCAGTGAAAAGTACGTCGTCCACGCCTTCGAGATCCGGTGCCACCACCGTCACCACGCCTCCGTTTCGTTCTTTAAGAAGGATCCCCTGCTCGATGGCATGATCGTCAAACTCGTTGATGATCATCCGCATCCAGGTGGTATCCAGTGCAATTCCACTGGAGTCAATGGCAAGTTCTTCGACCAGATCGGGAACCAGTTTGACAAGTATGATGATGTTCATTTTTCGCCTCTTTAGTTGCCCATCGCCTGGTCTAATAATTCAGCGATATCTCTCACAAGTATCTGCGCGGCTCCAGGAACAGTTTTTGCGGCATCTTCAAAACGCGGGGTCTCATACGGGCAGGCAACGGCAAGTATCTCTGCCCCGGCAGCAAGAGATTCGTTTACGCGCCATTCAGACAACCGGACATGCGCTTTTTCCCACTGGAAACCATCCAACCACATCCCGCCTCCGCCTCCGCCGCAGCACAGGCTGTTCTTGAAATTGTGTGCCATTTCCACCAGTTCGACACCAGGGATCGCTTGCAGGATCAGGCGGGGCTGCTCATAGATCCCGTTGGCGCGGCCCAGGTAGCATGGATCATGGTAGGCTACCTTGGCTTTTACTTCTTTCTTAAGCAATGGTTTAAGTTGATCGATCCGGTCAGCCAGGTATTCGGTATAATGCCGGACCGGATAAGAGATATCCAGCCCGGGGTACTCATTCTTTATGGCATTGTATGCGTGTGGATCTGTTGTTATGATCTCATTAAATTCATATTTCCCGAAAGCAAGTCCATTCTTTTCTGCCAGCATTTCAAACAGGCCGCGTTCACCTGCAAGCCTCTGCGAATCACCATCACTGGATTCCTCAGGACCGAGGATGCCGAAATCGACACCCAATGCATTGAGAATCCGGGCCAGGGCTTTTGTGACCTGTTGGACTCGTGGGTGATAGGAGGAATAATCACCCACGAACCATAATACATCTACCTCTTTCCTGACTTTGCCGAGGACCTTAACCTCCGGGACGATCCCGGTGACCCAATCAGCCCGTTTGCGGGGTGATTCCCCGAGTGGGTTGCCGTAGCGTTGGGAATTCTCCAAGGCGCTCTGGAGTTCAGCAGGAACATTCCCCGCCAGGATCAATTCTTCTTTCGTCCTCGCCATCAAACCTGGGGTTAATGGGATCTGGGCCGGGCAGACAGCGGTACAAGCATAACAAGACACGCACATCCAGACGGTATCATTGTCCAACACCTTGTCAAAACGATCTGCACGCAGATGGGCGATCATCCTGCTTGGAGGGTGGACCATGAGATAACCGAAAGGACAAATGCCGCTACAATCTCCGCACTGCAAACAGAGTCGTAGTCTTTCCCCCTCGGGAGTGGCCTCCAGCACCTGATCGTAAAATGAATGCTCAACTGCTCCATTGGCGGTCATTGATCACCTCGTTCCGGGTTTGCATTTATGCATGATCATACTGAATAATTTCATGGGTCAACTCCACCTTGCAAGTAGATTCTTAAGCAAAACAGGACTACCTGCAAGGGCTTGAGTCTCCCATTAGTATGTTTTCTTTAGAGGTAAATCACCAGTGGGGGAAGTCATCCGTTCGTGTGACAAAACTCACAATCAAAATATTGAGGTTCGCATTCCATATTCGGGTATAATCTGGCGGAATTCTGACAAGGAGTGTACGAAATGAATTTTGCAATGTGGAAGAAGGCGTTATCCATCATTCCTAATGTCACCAAGGAGGAATGGGATAAGTTGGATGTCATCTCCAAATGGCTTATCAGCACTCGTGCCGCCGTATTGGTGATGACCTTCCTCTCAGCGGTGCTTGCCGGTCTTTTCGCCTGGCATGATGGTTTCAAGGTTAATCTGCTCTTTTGGTTGATTCTGACACTTGGACTGGTACTCGCGCATGCCTCCAATAACATTTTTAATGACTATACTGACTTCAGCCGCGGTGTCGACAAGGACAATTATTATCGCACCATGTACGGTCCGCAACCGGTGGCAGATGGTCTGTTATCCAGGCGACAGCATCTTACCTACTTCGCATTTACAGGCTTGCTTGCACTGATTTGTGGTTTGGTTCTGGTTCTCGCTGGGGGCGGCAGCCTCACTTGGTTGCTGTTGGCTTTGGGTGCTTTTTTTGTTCTATTCTATACCTGGCCATTGAAGTATATTGCCCTGGGCGAAATATCAGTTCTTTTCGTCTGGGGTCCGCTGATGATCGGAGGTGGGTACTACGTGCTCACCCATGTCTGGTCCTGGAATGTGACCCTTGCTAGCCTGCCATATGTTCTCGGTGTGACGACGGTTATCTTCGGCAAGCATATCGATAAACTTATGATTGACAAGAACAAGAAAATCTTCACCCTGCCGGTGCTGATCGGGGAAAAGGCAGCCCGGTATGCTGTAGTGGCAATGATGGCGCTTCCATACCTGCTGGTGGTTGGACTGATAATCACCCGATATTTCACGCCTGTGCTCTTGCTAGTTCTTGCATCTGTACCCACGTTCCTGAAGATGATCCCGCAATTTATGAAACCCAAGCCGGAGAGTTGTCCCCCGGGGTTTCCCGAAGGGCAGGGAGGTTGGCCACTCTACTTCGCACCGCAGGCATTTGTGAATAACCGTGCCTTCGGAACCTGGTTCATGCTGGGAATGATCCTGGACGTGATAATCCGGTTGTTGTTCCCTCATTTCTGGGCTCTATGACGATATAAGACCAGCAAGTATTGTTACATAATAAAATACCGCATTCAAACCTGAACGGAAGCTTAAAGGTTGTAAACCGGGATTGGAATTATTGGCAGCAGTAAGGATTGATGCGTTCTTTAAGATTGGTGTATAATATTAAGGAATTTTACCCATTTCTATATCCATCAAATCATGAATGTCGCCACACTTCTGCTCATAGAGGGCAAACACGCAGACCACCCTGCCTTCACTCCCGCCTTGCGGAAAAGGGGTTTCGTTGTTGAACTGGTTTCCAGCGGCAGCGAAGCTCAAGCCCGCCTCAAAGGCGGCTTTTCTCCTGAATTGATCGTAGTCAATGCTGCCACTCTGCGGACCAACGGCAAGCGCATCTGCCAGTCGCTTCGAGAAAGCGCGGCAGGGCTTCCCATCCTACTCATCCTGCATGAGGATAGGGAATTGGATAAGATTAATGCAGATGCCATCCTGTCCCTGCCCTTCACCGCTCAGAAATTGGTCAACCGCATCAACCATCTACTGCCAGGTGACGGCAAGAATAGCATCCATGCCGGGCTCATCCGGCTCGATATTGAGAAACGCATGGTCAGAAGTTCAGGGAAGCAGGCACGGTTAACGCCGCGTTTGGTGGAATTGTTGAAGGTATTGATTGAACATCGCGGGGAAGTCATCGAGCGCAAGACGTTATTTTCCCAGGTTTGGGAAACCAATTACACCGACGATACGCGCACCCTGGATGTGCACGTCTCCTGGCTTCGACAGGCGATTGAAACCGATCCGGATGCCCCTCAATTCCTGACCACGATCAGGGGAGTGGGATACCGCCTAGATGTTTGATTGAATTACTGTCCCTTCCACGGTGACAGCCCGTACGCAGACATTCGTCGGCAGGACGGGCATTTTTATTTCCAGAGGGATGTTCGCTGAGCGGTTTGGACGCCTCGCCTGCATCGCGCTCCGATAGAGTTTCCCATCCCAGCCCGGATCGACTTCCCAATAATCGAGAGAAGGGGGATCATTCAACACGATATTCATCCCGGATGTTGTAAAAGTGCAGGGAAAGGTCTTGTACGGAATCTCCATCCCTGAATCCCGGCGCAGTATGAATGGTTTAATACATGTCTCGATCAACCGTTTTCGAGTAATGTGGATGGAGCGCCAGGTTGAATCGCATGCAAGGAAGTTGCGCCTGTGCCTGGAGGCAACAGCCGGAAACGATCCTGAGCCGCAAAAGAAATCCGCGACTAGGCTGCCAGGGTTGGATGAAGACAGAATAATTCGCTCAAGCAGGGCTTCCGGCTTTTGGGTGGGGTAACCCGTGCGCTCGTTGTGCAGGCGCGCCACCACCGGGAAGTACCACCAATCCTCCGGCACCTTCCCGCGTTCCAAATCAGGGACTTTGCCAAATCCAGCCTTGGCTGAAGAGGCAAAGGTCTTTACCGTGTTTGGGTGGTAGGATTCCCGAACCGCATCTGCGTTGAAGATGTAATTCTCACCCTTTGTATAGGCAAGGATGGTGTCATGCTTGCGGTTGAAGGCACGCCGGATAGGTGATGGACCGTGATAGGTCCAGATGATCTCATTCAGGAAATGCTCCCGTCCAAAAAGCTCATCCAGCAGCAGGCGGGCATAGGCATCCGCGTGCCAGTCAAGGTGAAGATACAAAGTTCCGTTTGGAGCGAGGAGACGATACATCATTTCCAGGCGCGGATATAGAAAATCCAGGTAGGCATCCAGGCTTTCCCAATGATCGGCATACCCTTCAGTCATCCGCCAATCTTGCGGTCTGCGGGAATCCTCGCCGCGGCCAATGCGAGCTGGGTAGCGTTTATTGGTAAAGAATGGGGGATCAGCATAGATCAAATCAAGGCGATTTTCATAATCCAGCAGCACTGCTGCCATGATTTGCAGGTTATCTCCCAGGAAGAGAGAGTCCTCCGGGTTGGCATCCGGATAACCGACGCCGCGCGGGTAGAACACTGAGTCAGTAATTAAGTTGGCAGGATCAACTTCAGGCAGTGCTTTGGAAGACCAGGTCAGGATGGGCATGCTAATAATGGATCTCTATGGCAGTCCCGTAGCCTTTGGTATCCAGGGTAAGTTTATTGATCTCATTGAAACCAGCCGAGGGCATGCTCCAGCGGAAAAGCCATTTAGCTTCATCAGACCGCATGTTCACACAACCATGACTCATCGGGATGCCGAAGTTATCATGCCAGTAGGTCCCGTGAAACGCATGCCCCTCTGTAGTAAAGAAGCAACACCAGGGAACACCGGCCAGGGCGATATCATCAGCAAAATGGTTGGTGGTGCTCATGTGTCGAGAAGCCAACTTGACTGCAATGTTGAAACGTCCAGTGGGCGTATCGTAGAGACCTGTTACACCGCTGGATATATCCGTTGTCAATACCGCCTGTTCGAATTCAGTGCAGATCAATGTTTGAGTGCGCAGGTTGACATCGATGTGCTTTTTTTCAGGTGGAACTTCCGTTGAGAGCGGCGTGATCTCCTCCGCAAATATGGGACGCAATTGCACTGTTGGCACAAAATAGTAAAAGTTCTTATCGCCATCATCCTGGACGAGATACCAGTCTTTGCCATCCGGACCAGTGGCGATATCGGTGATCCATTGGATGGAGGTGTAATAGATACGGAAATCGATTGGCTGCCACCCGTCCCACTTGTTATAACGGTAAGGTTGAGCGAAAGGCACTGTGACTTCAGCCAGTTGTTTGGTCTGCGGAATACTGGTTAATGGGGGATTGAAATGGAGGCGGACTTTTTGGAGACGGGCACGATGCATGTACCCGCCAAAGACACGATACCAGATTGGGTTATATCCGGGCGTCCCGGAGTTGACAGTCTCGTAGACATGCACCAGGTCATCACGCACCCATGTCCTCACGATCCGGCTTTTATCTGACGGTTCCTGGTAAACGCTGACCGAATCAGTGGCCACGCGAATCAGGTCGATATCTTCAAACTCAGTAAATTCCGGCAGAAAATTGGTAAAGGCGAGGCTGGCCAATGCCATGCCTCCCATTTTCAGGAATTCCCTTCGTGATATGGCTTTCATAGAGGCGAATTGTACCTGAAAACTTCCGCATTGTATCACCAGGACCAGGTGAACCCTGTTTCGACCTGGAGGAGAGGAACGGTACCCAAGATCCAGGCAGAGGATCCCGGGTCTTCTTTGCCCGGCTAAAGGTTCCCATTTCAAGCAGTCCAGCGATCAGATCAGAGCCTGTGCCCCAGCTCAGGACCGAGTGAAAAAAATCCTCCAAGCATGAATGCATTGGAGGATTCATCCATCAAATCGATGATTTAACCTGCTTCAATGGGAACGGGCACCATGCCTTTTAAGATATAGTTGGTCAGCGAAAGAGAATGCGTGCAAACTCCTCGCGAGCGGAAATAATCGCAATCACAATCCCATTTGTTGTCTGCGAATTTAATCACGTGCGAATTATTCTCACCATCTATTTTGACTGTCAGGGCTTCAAAATGAAAGCGGTGAGGTTCCTGTGCATAACGCTTGGCTTTATCTATCTTGCCGATCAAACCAGAGTCCATTTTCGATCTCCTAGGTAAGAAGATGTTGAAAGGCACGCGGAATAGCAGCGTGCCTTTCAGGAATACCAGCGGAAATTTATTAAGAACACTCGCATAGGCGGTAACTCAATTGTTAGTATAGTGCGAATTCATTATAAAGTCAACCAGTGTTCGCTATGTTGACAAAATTGTAGAGCTGGCGCATGGCAAACGTAGGGAATCCGTCAGTTGGCTGGCACTTCCACCTGGAGATGTTCATCACCATCATAAAACCGTAATTGCGGCCATTTCAATACGATGAGAACCGTGCCTAAAACACAACCGATCCCTCCCGAGATAATTGCCGCTGGAACCCCGAACAGGCTGGCAACGATGCCAGATTCCACTTCTCCCAATTGGGGACCTCCCTGGAAGAATATTTGATTCACTGCGGTCATGCGTCCGCGGATGTGGTCGGGAGTGTTCAGCTGGCGGATCGTATTTCGAATGATTGTACTTACCGCGTCTGCCGCGCCCATCAGGATCAAAGCCAGCATGGCGATGGCGAAAACGGGCGAGACACCAAACAACACAGTCGCAAGCCCGAAAATGATCACCGCTGACAGGAAGATCGGACCTTGCCGGCGAAGCCTTTTCACTTGCGAGACGATAATGCCAGCCACCACCGATCCAATTGCTTGCGCAGACGATAACCATCCATAACCGATCTCGCTGACTCTGAGGATGTCTTTTGCCACGATGGGCATCATGGTATTTGCCGAGGCAAAGAAAGTGGCGACAAAATCCATCAACATGGTGGAAAGTATGATCGGCTTGGCAAGGATGAATCGAATCCCTTCCACGGCAGCGCGCAAATGGATTCCGGATTTCCGGATATCCTGCTTGACTGGGCCAATCAGTATTAGAGCAAAGATGACCGCAAGGAATGATACGGCGTTGAAGAAATAAGTATAGCCTTGACCAAGCGCAACAATGACAATGCCGCTCAATGCAGGTCCAATGATCGAGCCGGTATTCATGGCGATCGAAGACATGCTGAATGCACTTGGCAGATCCCGGGCTGGAACAATGTTTGGGATCATTGCCTGGCGGGCTGGTCCATCAAAAGCGACTGCGGCAGCCTGGATGGCTGTCAGGAGGTAGATATTCCAAATGTTGATGTGCTTGGTAAAAGTCAGAATCGCAAGTGCCAACGCGACCAGCGCCATCAATGTCTGAGTGACAAATAGAATCCTTCTCCGGTTGAGGGTGTCTGCTACCGGTCCCCCAATAAATGAAAAAACGATCACTGGCAGGATGCGCGCTAACCCAATCCCACCCAATGCCAGCGGTTGCGGTTCCCCGGTCAGGATGCGGATATGCCAGAACAAAGCGGAGATTTGCATTTGTGATCCGGCAATGGAAATGAGCAACCCCAACCAGAGGAGGAGATATCGCCTGTGACGGAGGGCCGGAGGTATGGAGAACTTCATTTTTATTCCTTGTTAACGAAAAAGGTTTGAGGCTCGATTCCACCCCAAACCTTTTAATGTGGTGGCTTGATGATCAGGTTCCCCAAGCGTGAGGCATCATGAAATCGTCGCCAACTGTGCAGTTGCTTATCTTGGCGATTGGTGGCATGGCTCGTTTGAATTGGCTTCTTAGCATGCGATCGATCACCCTGTGAACAAATTCCTTTTCAAACCCTGCTTCCACACACGCTTCAGGTTTGCAGCGTTGGTCAACAAGAAGATATAGTAGTTTATCCACATCTTCATAAGTAAATCCGAGCTCGCCTTCATCAGTCTGGCTTAGCCACAGGTCAGCTGAGGGAGGTTTAGAAATGATCACCTCCGGAATTCCCAGGGTGCGCGCAAGGGATCGCACCTGGGTCTTATAAAGATCTCCAATGGGATTAATGGCGCAAGCGGAATCCCCATAAAGCGTGGTATATCCCAGCAGGATTTCAGTCTTATTACCGGTGCCAACTACAAGCCCTTTGAAGGTTTGTGATTGGTCGTAGGCAACGATCATGCGTGTGCGAGCCATGATATTCCCCTTGCGTATGTCAGACATTCCCGGATCCAGGTTGATCAGCGCGTCTGCCATATCCGTAATTGGAATTGTCAGCGAGGAAGAGCCGGACCTGTCGATAAGCATTTGGGCATGTTCGAGCGAATCGGCAGCTGAGGTCTTATAAGGCAATCGAATTGCCAGAACGTTCTGTGCGCCAAGTGCTTCCACTGAAAGCGTATAGGAAACCGCGGAGTCTATCCCACCAGACAGGTTCACCACTGCGCGCGAGAATCCTGCCCGGGTGATTTCCGAGCGGATGAATTCTGTCAGTTTTTTTCTGACAAGATTGACATCAATGGAAAGGTTGATATGCATTCAGAATCCTTTAATACTCACAAATAAGATGTTCTGGATACTCATCTCTCAATAATGGATATTCAATTAAGAATAATTTCAAACTTGATTATACTAGACACGATGAAATATATTAGAAGTTTTCTTCACTGGCTGCCTGCAATAACTGTGATGGCGATCATTTTTTGCTTGTCTTCCATCCCTTCCAAGGAAATGCCTGATTTCGGGTTCTGGGACTTGATAGTCAAGAAGGGCGCACACATGCTCGGCTATGGCATCCTCGCCGCGTCCTATTGGTACGCGTTGGGGTTCAGCAAACGCCGCTGGTGGCTGGCGCTACTCTTCGCAGGGGTTTATGCCATCACAGATGAGTACCATCAATCATTTGTGCCCGGGCGGCATCCAAGTTGGGTGGATGCTCTCGTCATTGATGGAAGCGGTGCGCTAATAAGTTTGTATTTAGTGATTAGGTTTGCGGATTCAACTCGTTAGTGCAACAGACTTGTTAAAGAATACCTCAAAAGGGGTGCGAAAGCGAAGTATCTTTCGAGGTCGATGATTGAGTTTTTGCATCACGATCTCCAGCTGGATCTCTGTGAGGTCCTGGAAGCTGGAATACTTCGGAAAGTATTGTCTCAACAACCCATTGGTATTCTCATTGGTGCCCCGTTCCCAGGCAGAGTAAGGATGGGCGAAGTAGAAGGACAGATCTAATGTTTTTGCGATCTCCTCATGCTCAGCGAACTCCTTTCCGTGGTCAGATGTGAGGGTATGCACATGGCTTTTGTAAGGGAGCAGCAATCGACATATCTGGGTCCGTACTGCAGCAGACGACTGGCGTTCCGCAAGAGAAACCAGCGTGAATCGGGATTTCCGTTCGGTCAGGGTGACCATGGCCTGTCCTTTGCGCTTGCCAAGAATTGTATCGACCTCCCAATCTCCCAGGCGCCGCCTGCGATCGACGATGGCAGGACGAAGATCAATGCTCTGGATATTGGGCAGTTTTCCTCTCCGGTCATATGTTCCAATCCGTTTCCGGCGCTTTCGAAGCTGGCGAAGATGACTGTACAGGTTCCCGCCACCACGTTTGTCTTTGAAGACATACTGATAGATCCATTCATGGCTGATATGAATTCCACGCTCGCGCTTCAGTCTGCCCGAGATCTGTTCAGGGCTCCACTCTTGCCGAAGCAGGGCTTCTACCTGGAGCCACAAGCTCGCAGGGATGCGATAGACCGGTTTCCGCCGTCGTTTCAGGGTCCTGGCGTGGGCACTTAGTGGCCGATAGCCTCGATACGTCACATTACGGGCGATTTCACGGCTCACCGTGGACTTGTGGACCCTGACCACTTGGGCGATCTCGTCATAGGTATGACCTAGTGACCGGAGAGCAAAAATCTGGTATCGTTGAGCTTGGGTAAGCTGGTGATAGAAACTCATAGTGCTCCTTTGGCTTGGTCGTCGGAGAAGTATTATGCTTCACTAGCTTACCTCTCTTTGACCTACAAAGTTGCACTTGATAGTTGAATCCGCAGTTTAATAAAAGGATGCGAATCTAAATACATCCTTCTTGATTTTTTATTATTCATCCAATTCAGCTGTTAGTACGCAAGGCAATAGGCAGCGATTTTTCAGAAATCGGAAACCTGGTTTCTGGATTTACAAAATTGGATCATGCTGAAAATCAGAGTCATTCAAATTCGATCTCAAGTTCTTCGTTAACCCCCCACTCCTCCAATTTCTCAATGTGGATATCGCTGAACAGACTTTCCTGCTGGACGGAAACGCGGTATCGCTTGATCAATTCCAGTAATGCTAGGAATGTGATCACAACTTCCAGCCGGGATGGGTTGCTTCCCAGAAGGCCGGCAAAATTGGCATTGCGGTGGTTGCTCAATCGTTCAGCGATCAGGGCGATTTTTTCCCGTATCGTGAAACGCGGCGCAGAAATGACTGTCCCGAGAGCTTCTTTTTCAGCTTCCCCGGCATATATGCCTTCTGCGGCAGCCCTCAGGTCAGCCATTGTGATATCCGAGAGATCGAGACGACTTTCGATTTTCGGGGGCGGTGCCACCCGCAAGTAATTTCGCAGGTGCTGAACCTGGCGTTCATCCAGCCAGAGGGATATCTCCTTGTACTGTTTGTAGATTCGCAATTGGCGAGCCAGCGCCTCGCCCAAGTCCTCTTCGCTTGCTTCCCTTACTGGAGGCCTGGGCAGAAGGGCTTCAG
>Ga0315290_10002156_pt1 | contig 13840 bp, 12 predicted proteins | sample YL17G12_0_MG_FD_203627 | JGI IMG/M metagenome (GOLD analysis project Ga0315290, IMG submission 203627) | Sediment microbial communities from Yellowstone Lake, YNP, Wyoming, USA - YL17G12_0 | ecosystem: Environmental > Aquatic > Freshwater > Lake > Sediment | place: USA: Wyoming | collected... | reverse complement strand
ACACGGCCGCTCAGCTTTTCAGTTCATCTACCACTCCATCGTCGCCTACTTCACCGATCAACCCTTGCCCTCCCTCCTGCCTCTACCTCCGTGACCGGATACTGGCCTGGTGTCCCTCGAAGTTCGACGGATCGGCCTGGACGCTTTCCACCAGTTGACGCAGGCAGGCAAACGCCCGGGTGAACGACTGACACAAGGCCCTGCCGCTGGGGGCCAGGTAGTCGAACGTCCCCTGGCCGTGCTTGGGCGAGATCAAAAGCGCCACGGGATCCTTGGGCCTGGAGCCCTTGCCGTTGGTGTCTGCCACCCACGGTCGGACGACCTCTTCGGCGGGAATGCCCAGGAGCGAATCGCCGCAGCGGAGCCGATGGTCCAGGAACGACAGCGGCATGCGCGAGGCCGCCGTGACCAGCCACAGCGAGACCTTGGCCAGATCGGGCTGGTCGATGGCTGCGGTGAGCCGGGCGGCCATGCGATGATCGTCCTGGCGGCTGTATCGGCTCTCGCGGATCCAGCGAATCGCCCGTTGGACCAGATCGTGTTCGTCGTCGAGGATCTCCTGAGGGCGGGCGCTGCGAGGGGCTGTGGCGTGGTCGAGGTACAGGGCATCGTACCTGGCGGGCACCCGGCCACCGGCCCAATTGGCCGGGACCTCCAAAACCCGCAAGAGGTCGCCTTCCCGCTGACACGTTCCGCCGGCGAGGTTGATCGCCCGAGTGAGGAAGTCGGCGACGTTCACGTTGATCTTCTGGCCGGCGTCGATGGCTTAACGCACGGCGGCCTCGTCCGCGGAGGGGGGCTGATCGCCCAGGAGGTCCCGAGTTCTGTGGGCGTTGAGGCGATCCAGCTCGGCCACGATTTGCCTTTCGGCTTCCTCGATGGCGGCCTTCAGGTGGGGCGGGGAGCGGGAGATGAGTTGTTCGATCCGGTCGGCTTGCAGAGCACCCGGCACGTCCCCCACGGAACCCAGCGCCCTGACCTGTTTCTCGATCTTCGTAAAAAGGCGCATCAACACCTCGCCCTCCTACGTGTCCTCGGCGTAGAGGAACGCGAACTGGCATGGCTCGGTTTGGCCGTAGCGATCGACCCGGCCTTGGCGCTGAAGCATGCGGTTGGGGTTGAAGGGCAACTCGTAATGGATTACGCGGTGGCAGTGCTCCTGTAAGTTGAGCCCCTCGCTTGCGGCGTCGGTGCTGACCAGCAACAACGCCTCGGGCTTGGCGAAGTCGGCCAGGGCTTGCTTTCGCTCGGGCCCGGTAAGACTGCCGTCGAAGCGGACCACGCGACCCTCGTACCCATGGTGTCCGAGAAAGCCGATCAGCCACTCGACCGTCGTAGTATACTCCGAGAAGACGATGATCTTGTCGTTGGCGTGTTGGGCATGGATTCGCCTCAGTTCCTCGAGAAGCACTTCGGCCTTCGACTCGGTGTCGGTGGGGCAGCGCGTAACCAACTCCTCCAACTCCAAGAGATCCTCCTTCTCCTGCTCGATGGCTTCTGGCGTCTGGTGCACACCGAAGGCACGGAGTGGATCAGCGACCCTGCCGTGAAGGGCCTGGCAAGGATGAAGATGGCGGCGGCGGTCACGAAGGCGTCCAGGAGGACCGTCTAAGAGTCTGCTGGGGGCTGGCTGGCGCAAAGCCCCAATCTCCATCCGCGCCCGTCGTCAAGGGGCACTATTCGGCGTCTGTCCCCGAGGGTCTCACGAGACTGCCAGTGCCCCTCACCCTCTCCTCGTATCGGGCGCCTTTTTCGGCTTGATGAACAGCACCTCGCCATAGTCGACCCATCCCTTCCTCAAGTCCATTCTGAACCACCCTTCACTGTTCTTCTGATGGAAGACGGCAGGCGACCGCTTGCCGAACTCCTTCAGATCGTACTGGGCCCACGTCCGGCCCCTATCCAGGGAAACGATGATTCCCGTGGCCATTGGGGATGCGGGGGCGCAATGCGAGGCCAGAATCACGCCGTCTTGAATGATCATGTTTCCGGATTCGACTTGCGGGTTGAATAGCCGCTTGTGGGCCTTGGGATTGGCGATGTCGGCCGGGTCGCAGCAGAAGATTCCCCGGTCGTAGGGCGGGGGGCCGTTCGAGTCGCTGATCCAGTAGAGCTTTCCCTCGACGAAGTTGATGCCGCCGGCTTTGTACCGCGAGTTCAAGTGGTCCGACACGATGACCTTCCAACTCCACTTGTCCGTTTTCGCGTCATAAGTGCCTCTCAGCCAATGGCACTCGAAGCCCTCGGGCCGGTCCCCGTCGCCCGTGCATGCATAGAACGCGTTTTCCGCGGGGTTATACGCCACGCAGTGAATGTGGCGGCAAATTACCGGGTTGCGGCGGTCGCCGAGCAACGTGCCCGTCGTGCCTCCACCATCAGAGCCATCGTCCCGGAAATGGGGATCCTGCCCGAAGGCGTAGGCGATTTTCACGGTATGCCCGTTGTCGGTGGAGTAGTAGATGTTGACGGGGGCGGCACCGCCAACAACGTTGCAGTAGTTCCCCCACACCAGCATGTCCGTGCCGTTGACGTCCCACGAGCTCACGCCGTAGCTGGCGTGGAAGTACCAGCCGGGTTGGTCCGGGTTCTTCGGCGTGTGCGGGAGGTAATCGGCGCCGTCGGCATCCTTCACCGTAATGGGCTTGTACGTTTTCAGGTTGTCCGTGCTGAGGTACAGTCTTTCGCGAGTGCTGAAGAGGATGTTTCCGTTTTTCAGAATGGTGCTGAACGTGACGTGCTCAGCGCCGGGAAACGCGATCTTGTGCGGCCAGGTGCGGCCATTGTCTTCGGACAGGCAAATCGCCCCCTGCGCATGTCCGAACGCCTTGTTGTCGCGCTGGGAGGCGACGTACGGCCCCGGCGGCTGCAGGCGGTACCAGAAGTGATCGGTCGATGGGAAGTCCGAGGCGGCGGCGATTGGGTTGGCGCCCAGCCCACGCGCGCCGGGCACCAACATCCCGCCGGCGGCTGCTACCGTGGCACCCAAGAATCGGCGGCGAGTTACTCCTTGTTGTGGCGTCATCATGTCATGCCTTTCGTGTTGAGTTAACGTCCACCAGTTCTCTGTAACTCCAACGGCCGGCTGTGGCACGTCTCCTCCGCGCCAGAATCGCCACGAATGAGGGCCCTGCCAACCTGAAGGGTGATTATACTGGAAGGCAGCACGGGATTCCAAGCCTGCCACGCGTTCCGCGTGTCCCGCCGCTGAAGTCAGTCTCCTCGTTCCCGCGGCCTCGGCAGATGCCCGTGCTGCCCCCGCCGGCTGCCCGGGCCGCACCACTTGAACGGGGCTGCAATGCCCTGGCAGCCCCACGTCGCATCAGGAAAGCCCGCCGCAGAAGTGGCCAGGCTGCTGGACATCTCGCAGCGACATGTCTGGGCGCTGAATGCCAGCGGCCGTCTCCCGCGCCCCATTCGTTTTGGGCGATCTGTTCGTTGGCCTCTGGCGGAACTGCGTGCCTGGCTGGCAGCCGGAGGCCCGGAACGATCCAAATGGGAGGCGATGTGCGGGCGTTGCTGAGGTGCCATGCCCGCTGTGCCACCGAAGCCGTGGTCGCCGCCCTGGGGATCAGAATGGCGAATCTGATGCCGACCACCCCGAACCAGCCGGCCCGGGCGGTATGCCGGCGGATCGTCAAGGCCTACGACTACCGCGACCAGCGCGGCGATCTGCTCTTCCAGGTCGTCCGGATGGAGCCCAAGACCTTTCGGCAGCGAGTGCCCAAGGCGGGTGGAGGCTGGTCGTGGTCGGTCAAGGACGTCCGCCGAGTGCTCTACCGACTCCACGAGTTGGTCGCAGCCGATTCGGCCAAAGTCGTCTTCATACCGGAGGGCGAAAAGGACGTGGACCGCCTCGTCTCGCTGGGATTCCTGGCGACGTGCAACCCTGGCGGTGCCGGCAAGTGGAAGGGGCATTACTGCGAGTTCCTGCGAGACCGGCCCATAGTGATCTTGCCTGACAACGATGTGTCCGATTGGCTCGATGCCGGAGGCACTCGCGAACGTCTGATCGATCTGGTCAAGGTCCCCCAGGCACCGCTGTTCGCCATGCCGCCGCGCCCCGACGTGGCCCAGATGTTTCGGGCGGACGTGGCGGATGCCAGGAGTGCGTGGTTGAAGGCCGCGAAATCGGACCCAGAGGAATACGCACGCCGGGTCCAGAGCGATTTCCTGGAGGGGAAGAACCACGAGGGTGAGGTGCTCGACTTCCACAGCCTTCGGCACACGTGTGGGGCATGGTTGGCGATGGCGGGGGCCCACCCCAAGGCGGTCCAGTCGGTGATGCCGCACTCGACGATCACCTTGACGATGGACACCTACGGGCACCTGTTCCCCGGCCAAGACGCCGCCACGGTAGCCCGGTTTCCCCGCATGGTGGCCAGCGAACCCGCGGCGTTGCGGGCGACGGGGACGGAGGGGGCGGCAAACGGACCCTTCCCCCAACGAGTTGACGGTTCTGGTCGGCAAACACCTGGTCGAAGAGAGCTTGGCTGGCGGCCTCGCCGTCGGAGGAGTTCTGTTTCGGATTGACCCGCTCCGATTCCCAGGTCCAGGTGAGGTCCAGATAGGCTTGGAGGAGACTCCCATGGATGCCGTCTTGCCTGAGAACGGCCCCGGCGAGGGCGCGGGTCGTCAGCGAGTAGGAATTGCCGTTCACCAGCGGCGCGGCCGTGGCGGTCCAGCTCAGCGTGATCTTGTCCGGATTGACCGTCACGTGGCCGGTGAGGTTGGCCGGCGCCAAGGGGGCCGACTTGTCGATGGGAACATTCGGCAAACCCGGCGTCCCGCCGTGCTGATAGACGCCGTTGACAAAGAACGTCGGGGCCTCAGTGGTCGGGTAAAGCCCCCGGTTGCGCAACTGCTGGATCAGGGACCCGTTGCGCTGCGGCAGGTACGTGTTCAGGAGCCAGTCCCGCTCGTTCTGCCAGTCGGTGGGCTTGTAGGGCGCCCCGGTGACCACGTCGCCCCAGCGGGCCGACTCCGCGCTGACGGCCGCCCCCACCTCGTCGGCCAGGGCCTGGTAGCGGGCCACCGCCGACGCGGTCGTCAGCGCGCCGCCGTTGAACAGGGCCGTGTGGGCATGGTCCGCAAAGAGCATCTGGAAGTCGGCGTTCATCTGGAGCCAGTAGTACGGCTCGGCGGGGTCGTTGCTGTCGGCCGCCCCGACGCCCGTCACGTCCCCCGCGGGACTCCGGATCCACGCCAGGCCCACCGCCATCTCCGTGTCCCAGGGGAAGAACTTGAAGCCCGTGCTCGCGGTGCCGCGGGGCCGGCCCACGTACCAGTTGTGGCCGGGCCAGTCGGCGTTGCAGACGAAGAAGTTCACCAACGTGTAATCGACGTAGTTGTTCACGTCCAGCAGGCTCTCGGTGGCGGGATCGTCCGTGCCGTCGGGGAAGTTGCCCTGCACCCGCTGGTAGGCGGCCGTGCTCATCATGGCCAGGAGCGTCCGGTCGGCAAACTGGTCGCGGATGAACTGCGACTGGGTGCCGCCCCACGTCCAGCCGTCGTTGAAATTCGACCGCAGGATGAACGTGTCGAACTGCTCCGTGGCCTGATCGCCGAAGAGCGGGAAATCCAGCTTGCCGGCCCCGTAAACCGTCTTGAAGAGCACGCGGAGCGAGTGCTTCTTGAACTGCGGGTAGCGCCCGACGCCGCCGTAGATGCTCAACCCCGCGTTGATCTGGAACTCGCCGGAGCCGCTAAATCAGGTTGCGTGATTCCGGGAGTCCCCGGGGTGGCTGGTGGCCGCAGCGACGAAGCCCCATACGCATCAAGCCAGGGCTTTTCTCGGGAAGACGGCAATCCGCTCCGAGCCTGAAAGGCTCGTATCGAAGCCCTTCGGGCTTCAAGGGGATGCGATCCGCTGGCGTTGGACCACACAACGAGGGCTTTCAGCTCGTAGCTTGATGCGTACGGGGCAGCGCTGCGCTATGCCCCAGCCACCCATCCGCGGAATGCCGCAGCAGCGCGTTCCCTACAGACGATCCTCGTGGAGGTCTTCCAACGGGCGGCCAGATGGCTCAATTCGCCCTGCAAGACCGCCAGTTCCTGGAGATAGAGCACCTCGATGGCCGCGTCGGCGGCTTCCGCCAGGATCAACTCCGTCTCGCGAGCCTGCGCCGCCTGAGATCGCGCCACGGCAGCCTCGGCCGCCGCCATGCGCCATCGCCGCTTGCCGCCGGTGGGCAGCGTGAACGTCACTCGACTGGTCAGGGTGGTGGCGCCGTTGCGCTCCACGGGCGATTCGGTGTCCATGACCAACTGCGGATTGGGCAGCAGGCCGGGCTGCCGCTTCCCCAACACCCGCCTGCTGCCCGCCTTCCTGCCACGCCGGGCGCGACGGCGCACCACAAGCGGCGATCAGGATCGAGCAAGATGCGGCGACTGCTATCCAGAGCCTTGCGTTGAGGCACCGCGCGCGAAGTCTGTGCCCCGCGGGCGGACGTGCTCCACCCACTTTCTCGCTCCGGAATAGGCGTAAGAGAAGGGACTCAGGGTATCAAGACCATCATCGGCAAATGGGTTTGCGCGGAATTGAGGAAAGCTAACGATTAGAGCAAATCCTCCGAGGCGCGGCGATTCCGCAACGTGCTGAAGGACACGCGCGACACGGTGTTCATCCTTTGGGGAATCACCGAGGGATTGGGCGTCGGCACCATGCGCTATTCGACGGCCATGGTGGGAGCGGTGGGCATTGCGGCGGTCTTCCTCTATCTGCGCTTCACGTCCTTCGGCACCCGCAGCCGCTGCGACGCCGTGGTCACGCTCCGCGTCGCCTGGTAATACCGCCGGAGGGTTGGGGATTGTTTTGTTGCGGCTCCCCAGCGTTACTCCCGCTCATCGGGTGCTGCGCCTCCGCGGAAGAGTATTCCGGGAATTCCGCACTGTGCGGGCCGGAATCCGCTTGATGTTCTCGCGGAAACATGGCTCCTGTGTCATGGGGCGCAGAGAACCCTCGCCCCGGCTCCAGCACGCGGGCCATGTTGCCAAACCAGGCGTGCAGCAACGAATCGAACTCCTTGTCCGAGACAAAGTCATTGGCCAGCGGCCGATCCTTGGCCCGCAGCTTCCGGTGCGTGGCCTTCCCCTTGCCTGGAATCCTGCCTGAAGCCGATCGGGCTCAGATCGAACTCGGCGGCGTCCAGCTCGGCCAGCTCCTCGGGCAGGAGGTCCAGGTCCCAGGCGGCCAGGTCGGCCGTCTTGTTGTCGGCAATCCGGCAGGCCCGGACCTGCTCCGGCGTGAGGCCCCTGGCCACGTGGACGGGCACCTCTTCCAACCCGAGCTTCAGCGCCGCCTTGTATCGGGTATGGCCGACCACGATCACCTCCTGTTCATCGACCACGATGGGCTGCCGGAACCCGAACTCGCGGATCGACGCCGCCACGGCATCCACGGCCCCGTCGTCCCGCCCACGGGAGGATAGCGCCCGGGCTTGGGTGGTATCGCCCCGTCTCGGGCCAGTCGCGGCGGTCCTGGTTCTTGCGTCATTTGAGTCCTGGTTTGCGTCATTGCTTCTTTGTTTGCGTCATGGGCATTGCACGCAGTCGCATCACTCTGCATCGGATTGCACCGGTGCGTAGTTTCCCACCACGATGACCGTGCCGGTGAGGCCCTCCAGTTCGACGGCTTCCTTTTTGTCGTCGAACTTGCTCCAGGGTTTGCCGTTGACCGTCACGCTCGTGAGCGGCGCGGCCTGGGGATGACGCAACCGGAGCGCGACCGTCTTGGGCGCCCGGCGCGACGGCACCTCGAGGGTGGCCGTGATCTTGCCGTGGGCAACGTCCGAGACGATTTCGCAGGCCAAGGTGCCGAAGTGCGTCGGCGCGTTGCTGACCGAGATCTTCTTGCCCTGTTCCAGCCAGGCCCGCGGCGTGGCCCGCGCCAGCCACAAGACGTCGCCGATCTCCATCACCAGCATGTTCCGGAAATTCGACAGGAACACCGAATTCCCGTGCGATTTGTCGTTCTGCGCAAAGGTGGTGTGCTCGTTGAAGGTCCAGTTCGACAAATTCACGTCGACCGCGCAGCGGTTGAGCCACGCGCGGAGGAAATTGGGGACGTCGTCCCTGGCGAGGTAGAACTCCGGCACCCGTTCCCAGCCCGACTGGTAGCCCCAACCGGCGTGGCTGAACCAGTCCTTGTCCGGATCGTAGTCCGCCTTTCTCTTGCGCAGCCAGGGATTGCCCAGGAGGAACGTGTCTTCGAGCACTTCGAAGTGCCCGTCGATGCGCGGGTCGTCGATCGACAGCAGCCCGCTTTTGAGCCACGCTTCGACCGTTGCCGAGGTCGCGACGATGTCGCTGGAATACGGCCCGCAATGGGAGAAGACGTTCACCGTTTCGGGCAGCGCCACGGCTCGCGGCCCGCGGTCCTGAAAGCCCTGGGGCAGGAAGGAGCGGCAGGTGCCGTCCCGCGTCCGGATCAACGGCGACAGGACCAGCGAGTCCGCGACCACGGGCAGGACGTCCTTGCGGTACCTCTCCGCCTCGGTCGATAGTTCTGCGCCGAGCTTCGGATCGACCTCGCCGACCACGTCCGCCAAGAGCTTGATGGACCGATGGGCGAACGCATCGGCCATGTAGAAGTAGTGCGCTCCCTGGGGGTCTCCGTCGCCCATCTGGATCCGCGGCTGCAGCCCGTAGGGCGACCACGTCCCCGCCTTGATTCCGGCGATTTCCTCCGGCGAGAGCGTCTTTTTCATCGTCGTGCGCCGGCGGTTGAGGATCCAGTCGGCCGCGGCCTTGAGTCGGGGCAACTGCTCCTTGAGCCAGTCCCGGTTGCCCGTGAGCCGGTAATGCTCCGCCATGACCCACACAAGCTGGAGCGCCCCGACCTTGTGGGCGACCTCGATTCCCGAATTCAGCGAGAGCGAGCCGTCCGCCTGCTGGTTCTCGAGCCAAATGGACATCCCGTCCCGAGCCACGTCGTGCATACCCATGTGGTCCAGGGCCCAGAGAATACGGTCCGTCTCGCACCCCAAAGGGGGAAACGGGTTGTCGCGCACGACGTAAACGCCGTTGGGGTCGGTGGGATCGTCCACCCTCGTACACTGTGCGGTGACGTCACCGGACTTGCCGACCTTCGCGACGTCCGAGCGGCGTATCCGGGGACAGTTCTTGATGATCTGCCAGGCGCCGATTCGCCACAGGGCAGCGAGGTTCGGGTCGGGCACTTCCACGGTCATTCGGGGTTCGTAGGGCGGCTTGGGGAAAGGCGGAAACGGTCTGTCCCCGTGCATTGCCCGCATCGCCCCTTCCCAGGTCTGCTCCGGATGCTCGCGGACTTTCTGCCGGATCGTCTTGAGGTCGCGGCTGGCGAGTTCCGCGAGGTACTCGCGGGCGGTCGTCGCCTGGGACCGGAACGCCACGGCGGGCGGCTCCCAGACGGCCCCCGGCCCGACCAAGCGCCAGGGCGCGTAGAACCACCATACCCCCGGGTTGCCCAACGAGTCGGCGTGAGGGTTGCCGGCCTGGATGTTGTCGACCACGTCCCGGGCGAGGTCCCACCTGCGCCCCGGGTCGCCGGCCTCGGTGACGGTCAGCTCGATGGAGGTCGTATCACACGTGTGGTCGCCGCGACTGCCCACGACCAGCGAGAGGACGTCGCCCGGCTCGCAGGCCAGCGCGGCCAGCTTGCCGGCATCGGCAGCCGGAGGGATCGCCGCCGAACCGCCGCGATCGATCGCACCGTGCGACAGCAGCGCACGGCCGGCCTTGGCGTGGTGCACGATCGACCACTCCACGCCGTTGCCGCCGGAGGGATGGGCGTGGGCGACCTTGGCCTGGACGCTCACCTTGGCGGCCAGAGGGCTTCGCCAGCCGACCGCAACGTCGCGTTCGGGCCCCGGGTGCACTGCCACGCTGCGAGGAGGCAACCGGATAGCCCCGTTCAACAGCGCGACTCCGGCCGTACCGGCGTGCGCGTAAACGCACGGTGTGTCCGGGCTCCCCCAGCCACCCAGCGCGACGCTGCCCTCGCGAGAATTCATCTTCGCTTCGAGCAGCTCCGTGCGCTGAGGGACCCGGGCCACCTTGGGAGCGTTCGTCGCGGTCGGTGGTGCCGGCGTTGCCTTGGGCTGGGCAAGGGCCCGGACGAAGAAGCCGTATTCCGGCGCGAGGATCGGTCCCGCTGCCAGGTCCACCGGCTGAAAGGAGAAGCTGCCGGAACCGGTCCGCACGGTGATGATCGTGCGCGCCGGGCCGCGGACTGCGGGCGTGTAGAGGACCGGCACGACGATGCCCCGGCGCGCCCCGCCCGCCGCGGGGGACTTCCACGACCGTGCTGCGGTCATCGTCGTGACCTTGTCGTCGGACAGAGGCTTCGCCGTGCCCACCGCGCCCAGCAGGTGCGTCGACTCGACGTTCCCGTCGAACGGTTGCTGCTCGGCTCCTTTCTTGAATCCCCATTCGACCGCGATCTCGGCCTTGTTCCAGAGCAGGTTCGCGTGCCCCGGGACGGGCTGCCCGACCAGTCGGTCCAGGTCGGCGGGCACGGCCATCTCGGCGGCCGAGCCCGGCAGACAGACGATCCAACAAGCGGCCACCACCCCGATCGCAGTTCTCGTGAGGCTCATGCTTCATCGCTCCTTTTTTCTGCAACTCGTTCTGCCGCCGATAGGTTCGTTCCCATCGTGGTGTGATTGGCGTCTCGGGGCGAGACCTACCCCGGTGCCGCCGCGGGGTCAAACGGCGTGTCCTTCTCAAACGGAAAGGCCGGTCTCTTGCGGCGCACGTAGTTCAGGCGCTCGATGCGCATGTCGCCGGCGCCGGGCGTCAGGAGCATGATGTGCCGCGGGGCGAGGCGATCCTGACCGGGAAAGCGATAACCGCACTTGGTGACGACGACCTTGTAGCCCGACGGGGCCAGGCCGAACGGCTCGTAGTCACCCGGGCCCGCCATGAACGCCGCGCCCAGAACCGCCGTCACGCCGCCGATGCGCACTACGGCTGCGCGCCGGGCCTTGACCAACCGCACGATGTGCGCCCCGGTTTCAAAGGGCGGGCCGAAACGCTTCTCGATGAACGCGCCGATGGACAATCGCACGGTGGCGCCCTCGCCAGCTTCGAAGCAGTGCCCGACCGATTGCGGGTCGTGGATGCCGAACACCAGCGCCCGGCTCACCTTGCGTTCCACCAGGTGTCGCAGCACGATGGGCAGATCGCCCGGCGTGCTGGCAGTCACGTTGTCTCCGCTGTCGGTCAGCAATACCTTCGGCTCCTTGGTTTCCAGCGCTCGCGTGACGCCTTCCTCCAATTCCGCCGTCTCACACCCGAAGGCAAACTCGTGGCGCGCGTCCCAGATCCTGCGGGCGAGGTGAATGGCGGCGGCCCGCGCGGCCTTGCGCGAGCCGTCGGCGGTAATCATGACCGACATGCCGGAGTCGGGCGAGTCCGTCCAGGCGCAGCCGACGAAGAGGGTCGCGGCGAGTATCTTCTCCGGATGACCGGACACACCCTCCCGTTCCACCCGACGCGCTTCCTCCACCAGCGAACGGAACGGTTCCGAGGTGGTCATCGCCTTTTCGCCTTGGAGGATCATGGGGATAGGCAGGACATACGACGCGGGCCGCACCCTGCCGCCCAAGGTATCCAGCAGGATGCGACCGGCAAGCTCGGCGGTAGGGCCGCCATCGGTGTGCGGGGCTGTCTTCAGCCCGACCAGAATGTCCCCGAAGTCCGCCAGACGAGCCGGAATGTTGCCGTGCAGGTCGAAAGTGCAGGCGATGGGCACTTTCGGCCCGACGAGGGTGCGCACCTCGCCGACGAGAGCGGCTTCCGCAGGCCCAACCCCTTCGGCAAACATGGCCCCGTGCAGCCGAAGGAAAACCGCATTCACCGGCATCGCCTCGCGCAGCGACTTCAAGAGGCGGTCCATGGCTTCGCGGCAGGGGGCTTCCTCGATGGTTCCGCCTCCACTCGGATGCGCGGAGACTCCCGGCACTGCGGCCAGGCCCGCTTCTCTCCAGCCAGGCAGAGAGAAGCTGGCGCCGATCTTTGGATAGTAGAACGAGGTGGTCTTCAGCGGATGAAACGTGTTGGTCTCATGCGAGAAGTTGGCCACGAAAACCCGTTGGGTGGCGCCTTTCGCCGACGGCGCACCGGGCTTCGGGCCCGTTACCGTTTCAGCCAACAGAAGGCGACCGCTTCCGGCAGCAGCAAAAACGGCTGCTGAGTTCTGAACAAACGTGCGGCGGGCAATGGTTGGGTTCATGGCTTTCTCGCAGCAGGCACGTCCAGCCCCGGCCGGTCATAGGGGCTCGTGCCGAACCGGCGCAGAACCGTCTCGGGCATCTTACAGACCATGGTCCAGGCCGGGCAAGAATCCTCCACGCGCACCGTGAAAGGGAATTGGCCTTTCTCGCCGGGAGTGCCGTAGAGCATCCCGCCGGGTGACAAACGCAGGCCGTGCGGCAGCGTGCCGTCTGCGAGCGACCAGGATTTGTGCCCCACGCCGCCTTCGGCCTTGAGTTCCTTGAGGACGTAAGAGTCCAAGCCGATCTTGCCGAATGCGGGCGTCTCCACCACGGGCGGTTTGTCGGCCGCGATTTCGAGCCGAAGCGCCCGCTCGACCGTGCCGTTGCCGGCCGCGACACGAACCACCAGCGGATACTCCCCGGCCTCGCTGCCCTGGCCCGCGATCACGCCGGATTCCGAGAGCGAAAGGCCCGCAGGCAGCCTTCCCCCCGCCAGCGACCAGCGAGGCAAGCCCTGGCCGTGGAGCACTTTCAACGCATGGCGGTAGGGCTGGCCCGCGACCGCCGGCGGCAGCCACCGGTCGCCGACGGCCAGTCGCGGTTTCATGCCCGCCGGCGGATACGTGCAGAGGATGTCCCATACAATCCGGCGGAGTGCCCGCGACGTTTCCGGCGCCGGGAAGATCGATGTGAAGACGCCGGTCAACGGCTTTCCCGCAGCATCGTAGCGGACGATCTGGTCCGGGTAGTCCAGCGGCGACTCGTCGTAGAGCATGGCGCAGACCATGACCAGCACGGCATACCGCCCGACGTCGCTGAGGTGCCCGCCGTCCGAGTAGACCTCAAACCGCGTCTTCATTCCCGGGATCTCGCCGCGGTCTGCCAGACGGCCGATCTCGCGGATCAGCAGGCTGCTGGGGATGACCTTCGGACGAGGGGCGTTGGGATGGGCCTTCGCCACGGCGTCGGCCACCTTCTCCGTCCAGGCTTCCGAACGGGCCTCCGGCGGATTGGCCATGTCCTGGTTGGCGTCGGGCCAGATCGTGTAGAGGAGCACCTGGCACTTGGGGTTGGCCTTGTACGCCTCGCCGGCAAACATCGGTGCGACGGCCGTGTCTTTGAGGTCCCGGTCATTTCCGGACCAGGTGTTCCAGCACAAGAGGAGGACGGCGTCCCACGGTTTGTCAGGGCCGAGCTTCTCTTTCCACTTGTTCTGCTCCGGATGGTCCCAGTTCCACCACAACGGCGCGCCGAGAATGTAGATCTCGTCGTCCGCGTGCCGGGCATGCCCGGCGGCCTTGGCCAGCGGATCAAGCAGCCGGAACGTGTTCGAGTGGCTGTTGCCGACGTGGACGAAGCGAAGGCCGGGTTGCTTCGTTGTCTCCTGCGCCGAAAGGCTTGTGGACGAGCCCACCAGCATGGTGACCAGCGCGATCAGGCGGGGCGTTCTCATAGCATACAATCCTCGTTCTCGTGCGTTGGAATTCCGGTTCCGCCGAAAACGTGTCCTTGGTGTAGCCGGGTGATCGCGCGTCAGCGGTATTCGATCTCGTAGTCGACGGTTATGATAGACGTCGCGGACGCTGCGTGGAAGCCTGCTGGGGCTCGTGGCAGAACTGGGGCTACCCGCCGAGGCCCGAGCA